>Ga0208297_1000718_pt1 | contig 52506 bp, 47 predicted proteins | sample LMS_cellobiose_e_FD_187367 | JGI IMG/M metagenome (GOLD analysis project Ga0208297, IMG submission 187367) | Rumen-fistulated moose microbial communities from Alaska, USA - LMS_cellobiose_enrichment (SPAdes) (version 2) | ecosystem: Host-associated > Mammals > Digestive system > Stomach > Rumen... | reverse complement strand
AGGCCGAAGAGCCCCTTCCCCTCCAGTTCGTTGTAAACGAAGCCTTCGCAGATTTGCGCCACAGTGATGTCGGTTCTGAGATTGGTTTTCATTGTTCGACCTGTTTTTTGCGGATCAAAATCCGGGCATACGGCTTTTCCGGAATGCCGTTAATCATATAGTACAACTGTCCGTCTCGCAAACTTTTATTGAGTTTTTTGAGCTCACGATCGAAGGGCGTTAAGCCTAATTCCTTTCCGGAATCCCCCTCGGCGCAACCGACAATTTCAAACTGTTCCGGACAATATTTATCAAGGAAACTCTTCGGAACTCCCATAATTCCGTCATAATCTGCAGGGATAACATCTGTATAGGGAATTTCTATCGCATCGAAATTTTCATAATGCACATATCCATTGGGCAACTTCTTCTTGTTAAACTTGAGATTATCAGCCTGACTCATAAGCTGCAAAGGTTCATGGCGGCGGCCATGTTCGAGATTGGTGAACCAGCGTACGCCCTTGACACGAATGAACTTTTTCCCCTGCGGATCGATTCGCCATCCTGCGGCTTCAACAGGGTAATAATCCGGAATACCGAACTCTCTGTCGCCGCTGTGGATACTCGCCCCCAGCCAGATTCGGTTCTCTCTTATCAGCGGAAAAACCTCCTTGTAGGTGACGGCATTCATGTTGCCTATGATGGAAAATTTCTTCCCGCCTTCGACAAGCCAGGCAAGGAATTCCCGGAAGAGAGAAAAGGGCGGATTGGTGATAATGATGTCCGCCTCGTCGCGCAAGCGTCTCACCTCATCGCTGCGGAAGTCGCCGTCGCCTTCCAGATACTGCCACTCCAAGTCGTCGATGTCGATTTTGCCGCTCCCGTTGACATCCCTTTCGAGGACGAATATCTTGCCGTTGGTCTTGCTTTTATCCGCATCGAAGTTGGGATTGGTCGTTTCGAAAAGAGTCGGCTCCCACTCCCTGATGCGCTTGCTTTCGATGGCGTAACTGGTGCTGATGAGCTTTTTCAGCCCGAAGTTTTCAAAGTTCTGAGCGAAGAACTTGGTAAAGTTGCTCCATTCCGGATCGTCGCAGGGGAGCAGGATCGTCTTGCCGCGGAAAACATCGGGATCGTACTCGATATAGGCGTTGATTTCCGCCTGAATGTCCGCGTACTGCGTATAAAACTCGTCGTTCTTGTCGTTCCTGGCCTTTGCAAGATCTACGTTTGCCATGCCTTACCTCGTAAAATATTACTCCACGTTGCATACAATACCACAACTTGCACAAAAATGCAAGCTGAAAACACCATTTATGCGGGCAAAAAATACGCTCTCCGTACTCTTCCGTACTTATCCGTATTGCCGGCTACTTGAAGTTGGCGGGGTCGGCGAGGACGCGGGCGAGGTTGTCCATGTAACGCTGCCGCGATTCGGGGTCGGCGCCGGGGGCGAGAAAATTGCTCCCGAAATTGCGCCGGACGAAGCGGCGGCAGGCCGCGAGACGGCGCTTCAAAAACTTTCGGTCGGGGTGAGGCGAAAAGATCCCTGCGTGGAGCTCGGCGATGCGGAGCGAAAAGCCGAAAGATCTCACCATCCGCTCGATGATCTCCCTGCGGGCGGCGGGCATCTCCTCGCGGGCCATCGCCTCGGCGTAAGCGAGGGCGCACCGGGTGAGTTTCGCCATGATCCGCCAGTCGCGGCACATCGTTTTGCGGTCCAGTCCCTCGAGAGAGGAGGTGCGGTCGAAGACCCCGTAGGGCTCCTTGAAGAGAGTGAACCCCAGCAGAAGGAGCGGGTAGAGCGCCGATGCGCCGCTCCCGTGGCGGAGGTGCAGAATCTTCACCATCCACTTTCCCGCCTTGCGGCCGTAGAAGGCTTCGGCGAAGCGGCGGAGGAACCCGCCTTTGCGGAAGAACGCTTCCGGCGTGTCGAAGAAAACGAGCGGGCGCTTGTGGATCCCCGGCAGGCAGGTGAACTTTTCCGGCAAAGGCGGCAGATTCCAGCAGCACTCGGCGTTGAAAACCTCCTGCGGCTCCTGAAAGATCGACCCCGCGAAGTTGAAAACGCAGTCCGCGGCGCGGAAATAACCGTTGTACGCCGCCCCCGGCGCAAAGAGCGCGTCGCTCAAAAATGAATCCGCCCCGTTGACCGAGAAGAGAAAGAGCTTGTGTCCGTGCCGCCGGACGACTTGCGCGATCTCGTCGATGCAGAGTTTTTCCCCTCCCGGCGCGGCGTACAGCTCCCGGCAGCAGAGAAAAATGTTGTCGCCGGGAACGAGGAGACGGGAGATCATTTCGTACATGGTCACCACCTTCCGCCACTCCTCCCCGGACATCTCGCCGCCGCCGTAGCCCGGCGGGACGAAGATCAGCAGACAATCCCGCCCGGCATCGTACCCGCTCGCGGGGTCTTTCACTTCCTTCAGCGCTTCGCAGAGGAGGTTCATCCCGTAGACCACCGCGCCGATGGTCCCCCGCTCCGAAAGGGGTTCGTCCTCCGGCCAGCGCCTGCGGCACTCCTCGCAGCGAAAGAGCCAGTCCCGGCTCAGGCCCGTCAGCCCCACGTCCTCGTGGTGGATGTAGAGCGCCCGGGGGGTGGACCTGCGACACGAAGTTCATCAGCTGCTCCTGTTTGAGGCGGTTCAGCGCGGCGTTGGAGCGGCAGGAGCCGTTGTACCGGGTGGGGTGGTCCTCCCCCGCCCCCATGCACTTGTACGGCTCGCCGCCGGGATAACTGCGGCGGTTCAGATCCCCCAAGCCCCGGACGAATCCGCCGTGGAGCACGTCGCGGTATTCGGGACGGCGGCCGCCGATGCCGATGCCGTGGATCCCGTATTCGAGCGTGACGTTGCGCTCCGCGGCGTAGTCGTCGAGCGCCCGGAGATCCGCCGCATAGCCGGGATATTTCCCCAGCTCGAAGCTGAAGCCCTCGAAGAAGGCGAAGTTGATCTTGTGGTGCATGGCGAAGTCGATCTTTTCCCGGTAGCGCCGGAAGGTCGCTTCGGGCCCCTCCCCCCAGTCGTAGGCCATGCCCTCCCCTTCGAGCTGCACCAGCCAGCGCGAGGCGGCGCGGTATCGGATGTCGGGCCAGTCGGTGATCGAGGTATCGCGGAGCACGGGCGTTCCGCCGCTTTCGGGGTCGAGGAGCTGACGCAGGGTCGCCCAGCCGCAGAGAAGCCCCCGCCAACTGCTCCCGGTGATCTCGATGACGGATCCTGCGACGGAGAGATGATAGGCTTCGGGTTCGGGCCGCCCGAAGCCGAGAAGAAGCCGCAGTTCCCACGGGGCGTTTTCCGCGAAGGTCGCTTGGGGAAAGGCTTTGACGAGTTCCTCCTTGATGACCTCGGGGGCACGGGCGAACTCCCCCGGCCCGGCGGGGTGGAGAAAAATCCCCGCGGCGGGGTCGAAGCGCCGGGCGCGGCCCCGCTGTTCGAAGTTCTTGGGGCGGGGAAAAAGCCGCGACAAGGTCTGTTCCGCCGTCGTCATAAGTCCTTACAGACGACGCCAGGCCTCTTCGAGACGGGCGAAATTGTCCGTGACGGTGAAATCGACGCTTTTTCCGGGAAACGGGGTCATTTCGACCAGCAGATCGCCGCGGCGGCGTTGGTCGAGGAAGCCGCAGTCGAGCAGTTCACGCAGGATCACGACCAGTTCCGGCACGTCGATCTCGCCGCCCGCGAAGCCGATGGGGGGATGGGTGTCGCCCCAGCGCGGGTGGCTCCGGTCCTTCAGGACGCAGTTGCCGAGGTGGACGCGCTTCAAATAAGGCGCACTCCGCCTGATCGCGGAGCCGAACTCCTCGCGCATCAGCGGCAGATGAGCCATATCCAGTTCGAAGCCGAAGTTCTCATGGGTGGCCGTGATCCTGCGGGCCAGCTTCACGCACGCGTCGATGGGGCCGTAGAGGAACTTCTTGTCGATGTCCATGTCGAAGGGCTCCAGCATGGCCGTGATGCCGTGCCCCTTCAGCTTGGTGCACAACTCGTCGCAGAAGCGGTCGAAGGCGGCGAAATCCTCCGCCGAAGCGTCGTAAAAGGAGGGCGTTCCGGCCCCGAAAATGAACCCTTCCGCCCCGATGGAAGCGGCCTGTCCGATCATGTCGTCGAGGATCGTCCAGCATTTGTCGCGCTCCTCCTGCGTCTTCGCCGCCAGCGGCAGCGTCCGCAGAGGGTAAAAATGGATGGCGAAGCAGACGCTCTTGCCGCACTCGCGGATCGCCGGAACGAGACGCCTGCGGAACTCCGCACCATAGGGCAGACAGCAGTCGAAGGTTTCGATGTCGGTGCGCTCGATGAACTCCAGCAGCGTTGCCGCGTGGATCTCGGCGCTCTGGACGCATTCGGGGTAGAGCATGTGGTGCACCAGCCCCAGTTTCGCATATTCGCGAATGTCGCCCCTCATTTCATCGCCTCCTGGGCGGCGAGCTTCATCTGCCAGTATTTGGCCCAGCACTCGGTCACGGTGGAACCGGTGACGGTGAAATAATCCCCGCAGCCGTAAAGTCTTTTGAACGTGTCGTGAAACGCGCCGTGCGCGAAGACGACCTTCAGCACGGGAGAACTGATTTTCCACGGCTTCACCGGCGGGGGATCCCCGACGAGCTTCTTCGCCGCTGCGGTGATCATTTCAGCGGTCTTCATCGTGGCGTAACAGGCGCCGCCGCTGTGCCAGAGGGACTCCTTGACGCTCACTCCCACCACGCCGGGAATGAGGGTTTCCGCCTCCTTCACCCCCGCCGAATCCGCGGTGATCATCACCAGCGGGACACCCCAGTCTCCGGCGATGGCTGCTTCCATACCGATCTCGCCGACGCTGGTCCCGTTCAGAAACAGATCGGCGATGTCGGGTTCGTAGGTGTGATGGAGCAGCTCCCCCGTGCCGCGTTTGGAGTGGAACCCGAGGAGGATCACCCCGGCGAAGGTCGAATCGAGCCCGCCCGCCCAATCCGCCCGGTAAGGCGGCTTGCCGCAGATGACGGTGACGTTTTCCTGAAGTTCATCCAAATCGACGTTGCGCCCGTAGTAGTGTTCGTCGTAGACGACGATCTCGTCGGCGCCGCCGTCGTTCAGCCCGTCGATCAGCGCCAGCAGATCGTTCATGAACATGCGCTGACCGTAAGCGTATTCCGGACGGCCCGGTTCGGCCTGCTCGTAACTCACCACGCCCGACACCCCTTCGATGTCGCAGCGGATCATGTATTTTTTCATCTTTTCACCGCACTTTCCGCGGGAATGCTCCTCACAGGAGCACCCCTGCCTTTTTCAACGTGGTTCGAAGCAAAGTCACATCCAGCTCCGCCGGGGTCGTCTTTTCGCAGAAAGAGAGCGCGGCGGCGGTCCCGGCGGCCTCGCCGGTGATCATGCACTGCACCGTGGGCCGGACGCTCCCCGAAGCCTCGTGGGTGGCCGAAACGCAGCGGCCCGCGACCAGCAGATTGTCCGCTTTTTCCGCGACCAGACAACGGTAGGGGATCTTGAAGTACCACCGGGCCGGGTAGGCTTTTTTCGGGTCGTCCAGCCACGCCGGGCGGGGCTTGGTGTCCACCGGATGGCTGCCGAAGCCGATGCTGTCCGGAAAATCCCGCTGTTCATAGATATCCCGCAGATTCAGGACGTACCGCCCCCGGATATGCCGCGTTTCGCGGACCCCGATCTGCGGGCAGTCCAACAGGCAGATGTTTTCGAATCCCGGTATCTCGGCCCGGATCCGCTCGATCTCCTTGTGGACCGTCTCGGCCATGGCCATTTCGGCGCGGGTCAGGTCCTCCACATTGCAGCCGTCGATGTCGTAGACGCACGGACAGCCCAACGTCACCACCCCCGGCTGGGGCAGATTGTAGACCTGGACCCAGTCGTCGGGGTCGTCGGTGTCGTACCGGACGAGCATGATGGCGTTGTCCCCCTTCTCGAAGTTCCGCCTCACGGTCTCGAGGGAGAAGCGGGAAAAGGGATGCTCCTGAAAGCGGTGCGGATTTTCCGTCAGCCACCGCATCGTTTTGGCAAGGTCGCAGTTCCCGACCTTGAACATGACGCCCGCGGGCTGCATCTTGCCGACTCCGGCGTGAGCGGCGCAGATGTCCTCCGGGGTGACGCCGACCTCGAAGGGCACACCCGCCTTCGCCGCCAGATCCCCGTCGCCCGTGGCGTCGACGAAACACTTCGCCGGAATGAACTGACGGCCGGACTTCGACTCGATGACGACGCCTTTTATCGTGTTTCCCTCCCGGATCACGTCCGCCAGAAAGGAGTGGAGCATCAATTTTACATTCGACTCCTTCATCATCCGGAAAAGCAGGCGCTTGAAATCCTCGGAGGCGGTGAATACATAGCTCCCGAAGGTGTCGGCGTTGCCGACGCCGATCTTTTCCCGGAGCAGTCTTTCGGTGATCTCCCGGGCGAGGCCGCCCGCAATCTGCACCGCGGCGGGGTCGGTCTCGAGGGTCCGCTCGTCCCGAAGGTGCTCTTCGGGGTTCCCGGAGTACTTCATGTACATGGTAAGTCCGGCGTTTCCGGCGGTGATCATGCCGCCCAGGTATCCGTAGCGCTCGATCAGCACGACGCGCGCCCCCTGCCGGGCCGCGGCGATGGCCGCGACGACCCCGGCGGTGCCCCCGCCCGCGACCGCCACGTCGCACTCGGGCAGGACTTCGACCTCGACCTGCTGCAAAAACGTTTTCTTTTCTTGCGAAGCCATCTTTCGACCTTTCGATTCGTTCTTTTTCGCATTTCCGCGCCTTACTATAGCATCTTTCGACGACTTTTCAAGCATCATTTCCCGTCATCGCGCCGAAAAATCGCTCTGACCGCCCTCCCTCGGTACTTGCAATTCCGGAAAAGAGGGAGTATATTTAACGCCGGGAGGATACCGAAAAATGAAAACTTTCGAACACGCGGGGCACGAACCGAGTCTGCTGCCCGAAGAAAAAAACTGGAAACTCGTCTGGCATGACGAATTCGACGGTACCGTTCTGGACCGGACCAAGTGGACATTCCGGCTCAACTTCTGGGGGAAGCCCTTCCCCGCTTTCACCACCGAGGGCGTCGAACTCGACGGGGAAAGCCACCTGCGCCTCAACGCGGTCAAGAAAGGCGATCAGTACTGCTCGCCCCACTTGCAGACCGCTTCTCTGACTTACGACATTCCCAAAGAGGGCGGCGGCTTCTGGCCCTTCGCCCCGTACGAAAAACCCCTTTTTCTCCACCGCTACGGCTACTACGAGATCCTCTGCCGCCTGAACCGCCAGCCCGGCTGGTGGACCGCCTTCTGGCTCCAGTCGCCTTCCATCGGGGCCCATCCGAACCCCGAGTGCTGCGGCGTCGAATGCGACATCATGGAGTCCCAGGATTTCCCCGGCAAGGGGCTCATCCGCTGCGGGAACCTGTGGAACGGCTACGGCGCCGACGCCGCGGGCTCGGGCCACAAGAAGTACCGTCTCAAGGAAACGCCGGGGAACTGGCACCGCTTCGGCGTGGACTGGACCCCCGACGGCTACGTCTTCTACACCGACGGCGAAGAGGTCAACCGCACGGGAGGCCCCGTCTCCCGGGTCGAACAGTTCATTCTGGTTTCCACGGAGTGCATGGGCTACCGGCGCACCCCCTCCGCGCCCGATCCCGCCCTCGAAAAGATGACCTTCCCGGAGTACTTCGAAGTGGACCACGTCCGCGTCTTCGACGCTCTCTGAGCGCCGTTTCCCTCTCAAAACAAAGATCCCGCAGCCGTTTCCGGCGCGGGATCTTCTTTTGTCCCCGGTTTCGGGGAAATTCAGCAGGCCTTGTTCAAGGCGTCTTCGCCGACCAGCTTCTTGGTGTGGCGGGCGATCATCAGCTCCTCGTCGGTGGGCATGACGATGGCCTTCCACGCGCTGTCGGGCGTGGAGATGACGCCGGCCTTGCCGAGGCACTTGCCGTTGGCTTCGGCGTCGACCTTGATGTTCAGCGCGGCGATGCCTTCCATGATCCGCTGACGGATGGGGCACGAAAACTCCCCGATGCCGCCCGTGAAGACCAGCGCCGCGGGCTTGCCCACCAGCACGTAGTAGGCGCCGATGTACTTGACGATCCGCCGGACGAACATCTTGATGGCCAGCTGGGCTCTCTCGTTGCCGCCTTCGGCGGCGGCCAGCATGTCGCGCATGTCGCCGGAGTTGATCCCGCCGATGCCGTAAAGACCGGACTTCTTGTTGAGGATCGTGTCCACTTCCTTGGTGGTCTTGCCCAGATCGACCATGCGCAGGACCGCCGCGGGATCCATGTCCCCGGCGCGGCCGCCCATCATCAGCCCTTCCAGCGGAGTCAGGCCCATGGTGGTGTCGATGACCTTGCCGCCCTTGATCGCCGCCATGCTGCAGCCGTTGCCCAGGTGGCAGGTGATGATGTCGGTGGCCTCGAGCTCCAGGCCGAGGAACTTGGCGGTGGCCAGAGTCACGTAGTGGTGGCTCGTCCCGTGGAACCCGTACTTGCGGATGGCGTACTTCTCATAGTACTCGTAGGGGATGGCGTACAGGAAAGCCTCGGGGGGCATGGTCTGGTGGAACTGGGTGTCGAAGACGGCCACATTGGGCTTGCCGGGCATAAGCTCCTCGCAGGCCTCGATGCCGGCCAGGTTGGCGGGATTGTGCAGGGGGCCCAGGGGGAAGCAGTCGCGGATGACCTTCTTTATTTCGGCATTGACCAGCACGGGGGCGGTGATCTTCTCGCCGCCGTGGAGGACCCGGTGACCGATGGCCACGATCTCGCTCAGATCCTTGATGACGCCCATGCCGGGATCCACCAGCTTCCGGCAGATCTCCTTGAGGGCGTCCACATGGTCCGCGATCGGAATGACCTGTTCGAACTTGAAGCCGTCGGGCTTCTTGTAGATCAGATTGGGGTTGTCCGCGCCGATGCGTTCGAAGACGCCTTTGGCCAGAACGGACTGGGTTTCCATCTCGAACAGCGTGAATTTCATCGAGCTGCTGCCGGCATTGATGACTAAGATTTTCAAAATCCTGACTCCTGTTGATTGAAAATGAAAAAAATCCTCCGGCCCGGAAAATTGCCGCCTCCCGGAACCGGCGCCTGCTTGGAGAAAAAGGGACTGTCAACCGTTATTTCCGGCGGAAAACAATCCGTCCTTTGGTGAGGTCGTAGGGGGACATTTCGAGGGTAACGGCATCACCGGGCAGAATGCGGATGAAGTTCATCCTCATCTTGCCCGAAATGTGGGCCGTCACCAGATGTCCTCCCTGGATCTCCACCCGGAACATGGTCCCGGGCAGAAGTTCCTTGACCACGCCTTCGATACGAATCACATCATCTTTGGCCACGTCAGAATCTCCGGTTGATTTTCGGTAATGAGCACCATGTGCTCGAAGTGCGCACTGTAGAGGCCGTCCCCCGTACGGACGGTCCAGTGGTCGTTTCTGTCGGTGGTGACTTTCCACGTCCCCAGATTGAGCATGGGTTCGATGCAGATCACCATGCCCGGCTCCAGCAGGGGGCCGGAACCCCAGCCGGTGAAGTTGGGGACCTCGGGGGGTTCGTGAAGACTGATCCCGCAGCCGTGGCCCACATAGTCCCGGACCACGCCCAGACGATGGCGGTGGGCGACCTTTTCGACCGCGGCGCTGACGTGTCCCACGCGGTTGCCCCGGCGGGCGGCGGCGATGCCGGCGTCAAGCGCCTCCACGGTCCCGGCCAGCAGCCGCCGGACGTCGGGAGTGACCTCGCCCACGGCCACGGTCCGGGCCGTGTCGCCCACGGCGCCGTCGATGTTCACACACACGTCGATGCTCACCACGTCACCGTTGCGGATGATCCGCGAGGCGCTGCGGATGCCGTGGACGACCTCTTCGTTGAGGGAGATGCAGATGTACCCCGGAAACCCGCCGTAGCCCAGACAGGCGCTGGTACCGCCCGCTTCGGCGATGTAGGCCCCGGCGATGTCGTCGAGCTGGGCCGTGGTCATGCCGGGCTCGATGGCCCCGGCGATCCGGTCCCGGACCTCGGCGGTGACCCGAGCCGCCCGGCGGATCCGGATGATCTCCTCCGGGGTGTGTATGATGCTTTTCCTGGACACGGTTCTTATTCGAGCTCTTTGGCGATGGCGGCCATGATGGTGTCATGGTCGGCGCAGGGCAGCGTGAAAACCAGTCCTCGCTGCGTGTAGTAGTCGATCAGGGGCTGGGTCTGCTTGTGGAAGACGGCCAGACGGGACTTGGCGGTCTCCAGGGAATCGTCGGGACGCTGGTAGAGGGGCGAACCGCACTTGTCGCAGATGCCCTCGACCTTGGGCCGCCGGAAGATCTTGTTGTAGATCTCGTCGCAGCCCCGGCAGTTCATGCGGGCGGTGAGGCGGTTGAGCAATTCCTCGTCGGGCACGTTGAAACAGACCACGCAGTCCAGTTTTGTGCCCAGCTCGGCCAGGGCCTTTTCCAGCAGTTCCGCCTGGGGAACGGTGCGGGGGAATCCGTCGAGAATGAAGCCGTCGGCGCAGTCGGGTTCGGCCAGACGGGCCCGGACCATGCCGGCCACCAGCGCGTCGGGAACCAGCTGACCCGATTTCATGAGCGCTTCGGCCTCCTTGCCCGCGGGGGTCTGCTTGGCGACCTCGGCGCGGAGGATGTCTCCGGTGGAAATATGGGCCAGCTTGTATTTCTTGAGCATGAGGTTGGAGATAGTCCCCTTGCCGGCGCCGGGGGCGCCGAGGAACACCAGATTCTTGCGGGTCAGTTTTTTCATGTTGCTTATCTTCTCCTGATAAAAATACCACGCCCGACGAAACGAACCATTCCGTCAGGCGTGAAGAAAAATTTTCAGAGCGCTCCGCCGCTGATCATTTGAAGGCCGCGGTATCCAGCTTTTCGACGGCTTCCTTGAGATCCTTGCCGGCGCGGAACTTGACCACGGCCCGCTCGGGGATCATCACCTCGTGCTTGGGCTGATTGGGGTTCCGGCCCTTGCGGCTCTTGCGGACCTTGATCTCGAAAACGCCGAACTTGCGCAGTTCGATGGTGTTTCCGGCGATGAGTTCCTGGGCGATGTAATCGAGGGTCTTCTGAACGATCTCGGCGACTTCGTTCTGGGTTGCGAAAGAGGTTTCACGGGCGATTTTCACCACCAAATCACGTTTTGTCATTTTTTACTCCCAATATATTGACGTTGAAAGACTGTTTTCGTTCGTTCCGGTTTTACGGCACTTCTATAATATGCCACAGGATTGCGATTTAGTCAATAGCAAATCCGAGATTTTTTCCAAAAATTCACCTTGAAAAAGGGGTTTTGCGCACTTTTCAGGCTCCGTAACGGTCCATCAGGGCCTGGGCGAGAAGGCCCGGTGTGCACTGATGCCGGTAGTCCTCGCGCAAAGTCAGACCGAATTTCCGCACGAGGTCGAGGCCGATGAGCTGGTTACCCGTGTCGTTGACGTGCATGCTGTTGAGCATGAGGAGCCGGTAGCTGGCGATGTCGGAATCCCGGAGCCGGGCCCAGCGGCGGTCGTTGTCGTTGAGGCAGGTATTTTCCGCCGCGGCCACCTCGCGGACGATCTGCATGTCGGTGACCATCAGCTTCGCCCGTTCCGCCGGGTCGATCTTTTCGAGGTCGCAGGCGTAGTAGGTCTGGAGCACGATGTCGCTGCCCAGAGCCCGGATCTTCCGGCACAGCTCGGTCAGGTTGCTCCGAAACATTTCGGGGGAGATGTTCTTGGCCGGATTGCAGTCGTTGCCCCCGATGGTCATGATGACCAGATCCGGGCGGTAGAAGGCCAGTTCCCGGTCGAACCGCCGGAGCAGATCGGCGGTGGTGTTCCCGCTGATCCCGGAGTTGACGAAGTGGCCGCAGCCGCCGCCGAAGCTGTTCTTGAACCCCATTTCGACGTAGTCGAACCAATGGGTGCCCGGCAGGTAGCGCTGGGTGTTGGAGGCGCCGAAAGCCACGACCCGGATGAACTCATGATTCGCGAGCATGGCGTGTATCTTCAGTTCGGAAAATTCCATCTTTCACCTTCCCGGAGCGGAAGCCTCGCGGGGGAATGCGCTATCCGCCGCACGACGTTCCGGACAATTTCGAAAAAAAACGAAACGAGGGGAAAAAACGGCAAGGTCTTCCCCCTCGTTTCCGCTCAAAAACCTCAGTTCTTGGCCTCTTCGGCGTTCTTTTCCCTGGCAGGAGCTTCGCCGGGCTCGACCAGCATGAGCAGACAGGTCTCGGCGGCGTCGCCGCGGCGCTGTCCCAGCTTGAGGATACGGGTGTACCCGCCCTGACGGCCGGTGTAGGAGGGCGCGATCTCGTCGAAAAGCTTCTTGACGGCACCCTCGTCGTGGATGCGGGCGGCCGCCAGACGGCGGCTGTGCAGCGTTCCCTGCTTGCCCAGAGTGATCATCCGTTCGGCGACCCGGCGCACGGCCTTGGCCTTGACCAGGGTGGTCTCCACCCGGCCGCTGATGAAAAGGCTGCTGACCATGTTGGCCACCAGGGAGCGGCGGTGGGCGCTGGTGCGCCCGATCTTGAAAGTGTCAACTCTATGACGCATGATTATTTACTCTCCTCTGACTCGGCACGGATGCTGGCGGCTTCGGCGTCGAGAGCGGCAAGCAGACGGTCGCTGAGGACCATGCCCAGTTCCAGCCCGAGTTTTTCGATTTTTTCTTTGATTTCTTCCAGTGTCTTGTGACCGAAGTTGCGGAACTTGAGCATCTTGGCCTCGGTCTTGGTGCACAGCTCATAGAGCAGCTTGACGTTCGCGCTGTTCAGGCAGTTCATCGCCCGGACCGAGAGGTCCAGGGAGTCGATGTCGTGGGAGAGCAGCTTGAAGAGTCTGGCTTCTTCTTCATTGAGCTTGACATCCTGAGGAACGACCTGGGTCCCGAGGAAGGGCTGCAGGTGGTCGCGCAGGATCCTCGCGGCCTCTTCGAGGGCGTTGCGAGGAGAAATCCGGCCGTCGGTGTAGATCTCGATGGTCAGACTGTCCATTTCGGTCTCTTCGCCCACACGGGCGGCGCCGACCTGATAGTTCACCCAGGTCACCGGGCTGAAGAGGCAGTCGACGGGGATCGTCCCGATGGTGCGGGCGGTGGTGTTCTTCTCGGCGGGCAGGTAGCCCTTGCCGGTGATGACTTCGATCTCGGCCCGGAAGGGAAAAGCCTTGTCGAGGGTGCAGATCAGCTGATCGGGGTTGAGCACTTCGACCGTGCTGTCGCAGATGATGTTGGCGGCGGTGACGGGACCGGCTTTGTCCTTGCGGATCTCGAGAAGCTTCGGCCCTTCGGCGTGGAGGTTGAGACGGACCTTCTTCAGATTGAGGACAATTTCAGTCACGTCTTCGACCACATTTTCAAGGGAACCGAACTCGTGTTTGACGCCGTCGATGCGGACAGAACAGATCGCGGCCCCCTCGAGAGAGGAAAGCAGCACCCGACGCAGCGAATTGCCCAGCGTGTGGCCGTAACCCCTCTGGAAGGGCTGGGCCACAAACTTGGCATAAGTATCGGTCATGGTCTTTTCATCGACCACGATAGACTTCGGCATCGGAAATCTGGTTTCGTTCATTAGGTTATCCTCCCCAATAATTTGTTACGGACTCGTTTTTCAATGTGTTTACGCAGCTCCGCCGGGACCTGCGCACTGCGGTTCCCGGAACAACTCCGGGAAACCGGCCTGAAGCAGAGGGAACGCAGTCCGCAATCAGACGCGGCGACGCTTCGGGGGCCGGCAGCCGTTGTGGGGCACCGGGGTGATATCCTTGATAACGGTCACTTCGAGTCCGGCGGCGATGAGGCCGCGGACGGCGGACTCGCGTCCGGCGCCGGGTCCCTTGATCCGGACTTCGACTTCCTTCATGCCGAAAAGCTGAGCCTTCTTGGCGGCATCGCCGGCGATGACCTGAGCGGCGTAGGCCGTGCTCTTGCGGGAGCCCTTGAACCCGTTCTTGCCGCCGGTGGACCAGCACAGCACGTTCCCGTGCATGTCGGTGAAGGTGACTTTGGTATTGTTGAAGGTCGCCAGAACGTAAACGATGCCGTTCTGGATGTGGCGGCCGCTCTTGGCACGCTGTTTCGGAGCGGCGGCGGCCTCTGCGGCCGGAGCGGCCTCCGGGGCGGCGGTGACTTTCTTTTCTTCTTCAGCCATGGTATATTTTCCCTGTTATTGACTATGTTCCCGTAACTTACTCGGTCGCGCTCTTGGCGAGACGACGCTGGGTCTTATCGCGGATGGCACCGATGGTCACGCGTTTGCCCTTGCGGGTACGGGCGTTGGTCTTGGTGCGCTGGCCGCGGCAGGGAAGTTTCCGGCGATGCCGGATCCCACGGTAGCAGTTGATCTGCTGGAGCCGGCGGATGTCGGCGTCGACGGCACGGCGGAGGTCGCCCTCCACGATCATGTCGTCCTGCAGGATCTTGGTGATCTTGGCGATCTGTTCCTGAGTGAGTTCGCTGGCCTTGATGTTCCGGTCGATACCGATCTTTTCGATGATCTCCAGCGCCTTGGTGGGGCCGATCCCGTACAGGTAGCGCAGGGAGAATTCGATGCGCTTGTTGCCGGGAATATCCACTCCGATGATTCGTGGCATTTTTGGATTCCTGTTTTTTGATTACTTTAAGAGTTTGTTGGTTCCTGACACGTCGGCAGAGGTCTTACCCCTGACGCTGCTTGTGGCGCGGATCGCGCGAGCAAATGACGCGGATGACGCCGTTCCGTTTGATGATCTGGCAGAATTGGCATCTGCGCTTGATCGAGGCTCTGACTTTCATGCTTTTCACCCTTTTCGATAAAAACTGCAAAGCGCGCCGCAAAGCCCCCTCCCCTCCCGACCCGGCGGGGGACCCGCCGTGCTACACGGTCGGAAGCGGAACTGCCATGCGCCGTTCTTCACGCTTCTTTTGCTCATCCTCGGGCGATGCGGTGCGGTGGAATGGAATTCACCGCAAAACCTTTCGGAATCCTGTTTGTCTCTTAAAATACTGCACATCCGGTGATTTTTCAAGTCCTCATCGTCTCTTTTTGCCAAAATTTTTTCAAAAAAACTCTCCGGAACGGAAAAATCCCGGGAATTTTCGCCAGAAGGGTTGTTTTTTCGCCCCTCCCGTGCTATATTCTGTTCCATCTGAAAACGTGCGCCGAAAATCAACCGAAAGGAGAAACATCATGGCACAAAAAGAAACCGTCGCCGCAGAAAAAGTCATCGACAACGTGGTCGTGACCGTGAAGTCCGGGAAAACCGGAGATTTTTTACGCCAACTGTGGGAAACCCATCAGGCCGATATCCTTCACTTCGGCAAGGTGCTGCTCCTGTCGCTGCTGGTCATCCTCATCGCCTGGCTTTTCACCCGGTTCGCCCGGCGGCTCATCTACAAGGCCGTCGAAAAGATCGCCAAGGTGGATGAATCCATCGCAAGGGTCCTCTACGTGATCGTCCGGACCGTCATCTGGCTTTTCGCCTTCCTCATCGTGCTCGACCTCTTCGGGATCAACACCGCCAGCATCCTCACCGTCCTCGGCGCCTGCGGCCTGGCCGTCGGTCTGGCCATGAAGGACTCCCTGAGCAACATCGCTTCCGGGATCATGCTCCTCATCCTCCGCCCCTACAAGCTGGGCGACTACGTGGAGTGCGGCGGCATCAGCGGCACCATCAAGGAAATGGGGCTCTTTTCCACCATCCTCGTAACCCCCGACGGACTCTTCATCTCGGCGCCCAACAGCCAGCTCTTCGGGGCCCCCATCAAGAACTACTCCCGGAACGAGAAGCGCCGGGTGGACATCACCGTGGGCATCTCCTACGGCGACTCACTGGAGAAGGGGCTCGAGGTCCTTCAGGGCCTCATGGAAAAGAACGACCTCATCCTCAAGGATCCCGCCCCGCAGGTGCTGGTGCAGGACCTGGCCGACAGCTCCGTCAACCTGACGCTGCGCTTCTGGACCAACACAGCCGACTACTGGACCGCCTACTGGCAGATCAAGGAAGGGCTCAAGAAGGCCATCGAGTCCGCCGGACTTAACATTCCCTTCCCCCAGCGGGTGGTCACCTTCGCCAACGCTATCCCCAAGCAGCTGGACGACAAATAACCCGTCGCCGCACAAAAAAGCCGCGGTCCTTTCCGGGATCGCGGCTTTTTTATTCGGAACGGCTCAGGGTTCCCAGACGAAGCCATCCTTCGAGTAACTCATGATGACCTGTTCCGGGGTGCGCTCGAGGATGGGCAGCACCGTTGCGCGGAGTATTCCCGCATCGACCAGCCGGGACAGACCGGTGCCGGTCCGGCCCCATTTCAGGCCCCCTGCGGCCTCCACCACGTGTTCCATGTCCACGTAGAAGTCCTTCTTCGGGGCGTGCCAGTGGTGCTGGATGACCCGGAGTTTCCCCTCGTAATCCCGGACGTGGAGTTCGCTCGTCCGGCGGGTGTGCAGTCCGGGGACGCGCGCCTCGATCTCCAGGGCATGGATACAGGTGTTGCAGGTGAAATTGGTCCCCAGAAAGAGGATGAAACCTCCGTTCCGCATGAGTTTGCCGTAGGGCGACTCCGGCGACCAGGGGGTATTGCACTCCAGATGCCCCGCGGTGTAAAATGCCGCACGGGGCCCCAGCGCCGCGACGGAGTGGATCGGATGCAGACTGCGGATCACCCCTTCCCGCTTCATGAAAACGTTGGGAAGGGTCCCCACAGTCGCCGGCGTGAGCCGCACGTCGAACACGGGCTGATTTTCGGTGACATTGCCGGAAACGGCGGACATCATCAGCGTTCCTTCCGGCCCCAGCACGGAAAGCAGCGCGTCGATGACCGTATCCGCCCCGCCCTCCACCGGGCCGACGCGGCGCAGCGAGGAGTGGACGAGCAGATCCGTGCCGGGCTTGATGCCCAGAGCCTTGAAATCTTCGATGAGGGAAGCGAGATCGGCCATGACTTATTTCTCCGGGAATTTATCCATGATGTCCCGGATCTCGCGGACGGCGGATTCCTCGAGATAGTCCACCGTGGAAAGATGCTTCGCCAGATAATCGTCGTCGCCGGGCTCCATGCCGGGAACGTAGCGCATCTTCGAGGGCCGCTTCCGGTAGCCGTTGACGATGTGGTAGTCGAAGGGCATTCCGGGGATCAGCAGTTTCGGCAGTTCGGGGGTCTTGAAAGCGCCGCCCAGGGCCACCATGATCTTGATCCGGCCCGCGGCCTGTTCGTGGAGACGCATGATCCGCTCGAAGTCGTAGGCGCCGCCGCCCAGCATGGCCCCGGTGAGGATGAATTCGATGCCCAGATCCACCGCCTGTTCCAGCGCTTTGGACTGGTCCCGCACCGATTCGAAGCCCCGGTGGAGCGTGAACCTGCGGCCGGGGACATGGTCCTTGAGCTGTTTCATGCGTTTGACGTCCAGCTCGCCCTCGGGGGTGACGATGCCCGCCATGAAGCCTTCGGCCCCGGCCTCGAGCAGCGTGTCGGTGTCCTTCAGCATGACGTCGAACTCCGTATCGCTGTAGAGAAAATCCCCCGACCGGGGGCGGATCATGACGAAGATCCCCAGCCCGATGCCCGTGGCCTTCTTCACTTCCATCATCTGCCGGACGAGGCCCGCACTGGGGGTCAATGCCCCTTCGGTGGGACTGACATAGAGTTCCACCCGGTCCGCGCCGCCGCGCCATGCGGCGAGGGCGTCTTCCACGGTCCGGGCGCCGACTTCGAGTTCGTATTTCATCGATCCTGCTCCTTGTGTTAAAAAAAGACGACGACGGATTAATATACCACGCGCCGCCGTTTTTTCAAGCGCTTCAGTGCCGCCGGTTGGCCGCGATGCGGGGAAAATTCTTGATGACCTTGAGCGCGAAGATCAGCCGGGCCGCCGCGGGAGACTGGCCGTAGCGGAGCTTCACTTTCAACTCTTCCTTAAGACAGTTCAGGACGTTCCGGTCCGAAATGCCGTCCTCGCGGTACCAGGCCACCGGCTCGGGGACGTAAAGGGGCTGAATGTGCTCCACGTTGACGGCCCGGTACATGAAATCGTAGTCCCCCATCAGCCGCAAGCCTTCGTCGTAGGTGCCGATCCTTTCGTAGATGTTCCGGGGGACGAACATGGAGGGGTGGGGCGCGAATGCGCCGATCCTGAGATTCTTTTCCCGGAAGCCTCTGACCCGGCCCAGGCGCTCGTAGAGCACGTCACCCCAGAAGATCCGGTCCAGTTCGCCGTGCTTGCGGAAGGAGTCGGCCACCAGCGCCAGCGCCCCCGGCAGATAGCGGTCGCCGGAGTTGATCATGCCGATGACGTCGCCCGTGCTCCGGGCGATCCCCTTGTTCATGGCATTGTAGATGCCGGAGTCCTTTTCACTCACGAGACACCCCAGACGGGACTCGTACCGCCGGAGTATGTCGACGGTCCCGTCGTCGGAAGCGCCGTCGATGACGACGTACTCCAGCTCGAAATCGCCGGACTGTCCGAGGACCGACTGCAAGGTCTCCTCGATGTGTTCGCAGTCGTTCCTGACGATGGTGACGACCGATATTTTCATTTTCTCATTCATGTCTCAAGAAAAAACCGGAGCCCCGGGCGGGACTCCGGCCGTATGCGTTGCCCCGATGAAAGGCGCGGCCTCACCGGGAGCTGACCGAAGGGAGGCTCACGCCTGTTCGGAAGCGATCTCGATATCCTTCAGCGCCGCGCCCCGGTGGCTGCGGACCCGGCCGCTGAGGGCTTCGATCTGGTGCTCCACCTTGGCCACGGCGGCGTCGAAGGTGCGGTACAGATCGTAGCCGCCCACCTCGGCCTTGAGGGTGTGGTTCTTGCAGTTCAGCACCAGATTGGTGGTGAAGCGGTTCTTTTCCAGTTCCATCACCACGCTTGCGGAAGTGATCTTCAGGGCCGCGCCTCCGGCCAGGGCTTCGAGCTGCCTGGTCACATGGCTGTACATTTCTTCGGTGATGGAGAACTGTCTGCCGATGATGGAAATGTTCATGATGCCTCTCCTGTTTTATCAGTACCGGAAACCGCTCCCGGACTGTGTGATGCGTCGTCACATCGTAAAACGGTCGCCCAGATAGCGCGCCCGCGCCTCCGGGTCGTTGATCAAAAATTCGCGAGGTCCCTCCGCAAAGATCTTTCCGTCGCTCATCATATACGCCCGATCCACCACATTGAGCGTGTCGCGGACGTTGTGATCGGTGATGAGGATGCCGAGATTCTTCTCGGTCTTGAGCTTCATGATGATCTCCTGCACGTTGCTGACGGCCAGCGGGTCCACGCCGCTGAAGGGCTCGTCGAGCATGATGAAGGCAGGATTGGTGACCATGGCGCGGGTGATTTCCAGCCGCCGGCGTTCGCCGCCCGAAAGGGTCATGGCCTTCTGTTTCCGCAGCCGCGAAAGGCCCAGCTCCTCCATGAGCGCCTCGCAGCGCTTCCGGCGTTCGGCGCCGGAGATGGCCAGCGTCTGCAGGATGGCCATGATGTTCTCCTCGACGGAGAGTTTCCTGAAGATGGAAGGTTCCTGTGCGAGATAGCCCATCCCCATCCGGGCCCGGAGATACATGGGCATGTGGGTCACATCCACGCCGCGGAAACGGACGGTGCCTTCGTTGGGGCGAATCAGCCCCATCACCATGTAGAAGCTGGTGGTCTTGCCGGCGCCGTTGGGACCGAGGAGCCCCACCACCTCGCCGGCACGGACATTGATGGAAACGCCGTCAACCACCTTCCGGCCCCGGTAGATCTTCACCAGGCCCTCGGCTTCGACCAGCACTTCATTGTTCGGTAAATCACTCATATCGCTGTTACCTGCTACTATTATAACCTGTCCCCGGGGAAATGTCAAGCCCCGAAACACAAAAAAATCAAAATTTTTCGGAATACACCAAAACCCGCCCCCCGCAGCCGGGCAATTCGAACTCCGGTGTGCACCGCCACTTTTCCCCCAGCAGGGGCATTTCCTCCGCAGCCTGACCGGGGGTCTTGTAAAAGACGAAGCGCCCGCCCTTCCGGGGAAAGGCGGAAGCCTTCCGGGCCAGTTCCGGCGACGCCGCCACGGCCCGAGCCGTCACGAAGTCGAACCGGCGGCGGAAATCCTCCCTGCGGTTCAGCTCCTCGATCCGGGCGTGGACCACATGGACATTTCCGAGCCCCAGCGCTGCCGCGGCGCTTTCCACGAAACGGAGCTTCTTGAGGGTGCCGTCGATGGCCTGCAGCTCGAGCTGAGGGAAAGCCAGCGCCAGAATGAGGGTGGGGAATCCCGCCCCGCACCCCAGATCGGCCACCGCATGGGCCCCGGAGGCGATCTCCGGAAAAAACCGGGCGATGAGCAGCGAATCCGCCGCATGCTTGAGTCCGAACTCCTCCTTCCCGGTGATCCGGGTCAGATTGACGCGGGTGTTGGCTTCTTCCAGAAGGAGCCGGAGTTTTTCGCAGCGCTCCGCAAAGGCCCCCGGCTCCGATACATGACAGGAAGCGGCAAATTCCCGGAGGTCGAAACTCATTTCCCGCCTCCGAACGTCGCAATCAGGGCGTACAGTCCGAGCAGGGCCGCCGCGCCCCAGAGGCAAGTCCCGGTCAGCCGGAAGGCCGCCGACCGGGCCGCCAGACGCAGGTAATCCCGCATGGCCCAGGGCTGGGCGGAAACCCAGATGCCCGCGATGCCCGCGAGCCACCCCGTCACCGCCAGCACCGGGAATCCGGGCAAAGCGAGGTCGAAGGAGTAGTGGACCAGCGTGTATCCCTGCAAAATGAGCAGACCTCCCACGGCGCGGGCGGCGGGGTAGTCCACGAAGAAAAATCCCAAAATGGGCGTCACGACGGCGAGGGGCCACAGGAAGGGCAGCAGAAAATCCGGAGAAACCACGGCGGCATGGGGTACGCAGAGGGCCAGGGCGATCCAGCCGCCGACGAGGCCGATCCAGCGGTTCCGGGGCACGGGTTCGATCCGGCTCAGCCGGGCGGGGACGGTGCAGGCGGTCAGCGCGGCGAGAACGCCGAAAAAGAACACGGCGGAAACGAAGGCGCTCCGCGCCCAGAAGAGATGGGAAAGATCGGCGACGTTCATGGCTTCACTGCCCCGCAATCGTTGTTTTTCCCGGACGGCTCGAGGCGGAAAAAGCGCCGGGCGTTGGCCGCGGTCAGATCGGCGAATTCATCGACCGGAACGCCCCGCACGGCGGCAGCCGCCGCGGCGATCAGACCCAAAAATCCCGGATTGTTTTCCCGACCCCGGTAGGGAACGGGAGCCAGATAGGGGGAATCGGTTTCCAGCAGGATCCGGTCGCCGGGAAGCGCGCGCAGGATCTCCCGGACGTTTTCCGCCCGGCGGAACGTGACCATTCCCGTGACGCCGATATAGCCCCCCAGCTCCAGGATCCGGTCGCACCACTCCCGGCTGCCAGTGAAGCAGTGGACCTCGAATCTCCCGCCGTCGCGGACGAAGTCGGCAAGCAAGGCGAATCCGTCGCGGAAGGCGGCGTCATCCCCCTTGTCCCGCAGATGGACCACGGCGGGTTTCCCCCACTTCAGCGCCAGCTCCAGAAACGCGCCGAAGGTCCGGCGCTGCTGCGGAGCGGTCTCCGCGTCGTAGTAGTAATCCAGCCCCAGTTCGCCCACGGCGGCGAGGAGCGGGTCATCGGCAAAGATTTCGAAAGGCGAGGTGTCGCCGGAAAAATCCCCCGCGTTCCCCGGATGGACGCCCGCCGAAAAGACGCAGTCGGGGACGCCGCGGGCGAAATCCCGGACGGCGAGGCTCTCTTCGAAGTCGCCCCCCACGGCGTTGAGGCTGAACGACTCCGGCGTGAATCCGGTTTCGGCACAGCTGGCGAGCATCCCCCGGCGGCAAAGTTCCGGGGAAAGCTCCGTCTCGAATTTCTTGAGGTGAAAGTGTGTGTCGAAGAGATGCACGAAAAAACCTTTCCCCTTCAGTTCCGGTCGAAGAAGACCCGCCAGACGCCGAAGACGATGAAGCACAGCGTCGGCAGAGTCCCGGCGATCACCGGCGGGCAGAGTCCCGCCTTGCCGAAGATCAGGAACACCTGGGCGACCACGATGTAGGCCACGATGATGACCACGGCGGAGATCACCGCCAGCAGGCTCCCGGTCCGCTCGTTCTTCGTGGCCAGAGGGATCCCCAGAAAGACGGCGATCAGGCAGGCCCAGGGGAAGGAGATGCGGTAGAAGAACAGGGTCATGTAGATCTTCTTCACCCGCTCGGGCATCTTGGGGTTGCGCCGGACGAGGTCGAGGATGACCGCCGTGGAAAGATCGTCCTTTTCGCGCACGGCGTTGGCGATGTCGTCGGGGCGCTCCGGGATCTGGTCATGGGTGAAGGTCAGCGTCTTGTACTTTTCCTCGGGATGGACGGCGGAGGTGCCCCGGCTGGCCGAGGTGTCGTGTTCATCCTTCCGGTCGAAGCTCACGAAATGGCCGTCCAGAAAGATCCATTCGGCCTTTTTGGGATCGTAGTCGGTCTTTTTGGCGAAAATGTCCACCTTGCGGCCGTTGAGGGCCCGGAAGAGGGCGTCCGCCTGCCCTTTGGGGTCCAGAGAAAGGATGGCCTCGGCCCGGCTGGGCATGACCCGCCGGACCCGGTCCCGGAAGGAGGGCGAGCCGGGGGCCCCGATGAATTTGGCGATCAGGGACTTGTCCCAGTAGGTGCGGAGCGTCACGTCGTCCTGAGCCTCGCCCCGGACGAAGGTCTTGAAGAGCCAGTGGCGTCGGCCGTCGGGGCTCCGGTAGGCCAGCAGATTCTGGACGTAGTCCCGGCGTTCCGCCGCCCGGACGTAGATGCGTTCGGCGATCTTCTCGGTCCGGGGCACCAGAAACTCGTTGAAGTAGATGTTGACGCCGGTGACCACCAGTCCGACGGCGAAAATGGGCATGCCGCACCGGAAGAGGGAGACGCCGGAAGCCCGCATGGCGGTGATCTCCAGATTCTTCCCGAAGGTGGCCATGCACCACATGCACCCAAGAAGCATGGAAATGGGCAGGATGAAGCGGACGTTCCCCGGAAGTTTCGCGCCGAGGTAGAGGAGCACGTCCCTGATCGAGGCCCCCGCATCCAGAAAGTCGGAAATGGAGTTGTAGACGTCGGAGAGCAGGAAGAGGAGCACGAAAACCAGCATCAGAATACAGTATTTGATGAGAAATTCGCGCAGGATGTACCAATCCAGCACCCACAGGGGAAACCAGCGGCGGGGGATGGTGATCAGCCTGTTGCAGGCTTGGCGGACATTCGAATCGTTCACGGGCAAGACAACTCCCTGTATTGACGTCAGCGCCGGGGGTGCAGCCGCCTCTGGACGGCCAGCGCGCCGTTGGCATCGACGTGGGTGTAAACTTCAGTGGTGGAAATATCGCTGTGCCCCAGCATCTCCTGGATGCACCGCAGATCGGCTCCGTGGGAAAGCATGTGGGTGGCGAAACTGTGACGCAGGGTGTGGGGGTGGACATTCTTGGTGATGCCCGCCCGGAGCGCCGCCTCGCGGATGACGCTCCACACCCACTCCCGGTTGAGCCGGCGGCCGCTCTTGGAAAGGAGCAGCCAGGGGGCATGGGGATTCTTCTCGGCGAGCGCGGGACGCCCTTCGCGGAGATAGAGCCGGATCAGCCGGAACGCCGGGGCCCCGCAGGGGACCACGCGGGTCTTGCTGCCCTTGCCCGTGACCCGCAGAAAGCCGCCTTCGAAGTCGCAGTCGGCCTCACGCAGCCCCGTGAGCTCCGAAGCCCGCAGCCCCGAGCTGTAAAGGAGCTCCAGCATCAGGCGGTTCCGCAGTTCGAAGGGGCCTTCGGAGGTGCTGAAGGCCCCCAGAAGCCGATCCACTTCGTCCTCGGAAAGGAAATCGGGCAGGATCTTCCAGCGGCGGGGGGAATCCATGACGGCGGTGATGTCCTTCGGGATCCGCCCCTCCTCGGCCAGGCGGCGGAAGAGGAGCCGGAACGAGATCAGCCGCCGGGCCACGGTGGAACTTTTCAGGGGATGCTCCGCACAGCTCTGCAGGTAGTCCAGCAGGTCGTCGGCGGAAAGCACCCGCCACGACGCCCGGCCGGATGCGGCGAAGAACTCCGCCGCATCCCGGAGATCGGAGGTGTAGGCGGCAACGGAGTTCCCGCTCAAGCCCCGCTCGATGGTCAGGAACGCCGCCAGATCGTCGATGTCCCGGTCAAATTCCATATGCGTACGAACGCTTCACTTTCTCTTACTTCACGGTCCCCCGGCGGCCGTAACGGTGGCATTCGATCAGAAAATCCACCGCCTCCTCGGCGGTGTCCACCACCTTGAAAAGGGAAAGGTCCTCGGGGGAGATCATGCCTTCGCCCAGAAGCTGCTCCCGGATCCACTCCATCAGGCCGCCCCAGAATTTGCTCCCCAGCAGGATGATGGGGATCAGATTGATCTTCCGGGTCTGGACCATGGTCAGCACTTCGGAAAACTCGTCCAGAGTGCCGAAGCCGCCGGGATAGACCACCGCGGCTGCGGAGTATTTGAGGAAACAGACCTTCCGGACGAAGAAATACCGGAAGGAAAGGGCCTTGTTCTGGTACTGGTTGGGATGCTGCTCCATGGGGAGTTCGATGTTCAGCCCCACGGAGGAGCCGCCCGCCTCGAAGGCGCCCCGCGAAGCCGCCTCCATGATGCCGGGGCCGCCGCCGGTTATGACGCCGTAACCGGCCTTGACCAGCCGTCCCCCCAGCTCCCGGGCGGAGTTGTAGTACTCGGAGTCCGCGGGGGTCCGGGCGGAACCGAAGACCGACACGTGAAGCTGGTTGATGCCGCCCATCCGGTCGAAGGATTCCACGAACTCGGACATGATGCGGAGGATCCGCCAGGAATCGGCGGGCATGAACTCCAGATTGTCGCGATAGACGCCGTTGAAGATGTTGTCTGAAAGATCCTGTTTCATTCTCGGTCCTCCTCAAAAAGTCCTTTTTTTCAATTGATGGGCGCCAAAGGCTGATAAACCGGGTCCACCCCGGCGGAACCGTAAGGTGCGGGTGTGCCGGCGGGCCGGGCCTGCGCCGGGGTCTCGTACGAGAGCACGAAGCGTTTGTTCTCGGTCAGGTCCCGCAGCACGACCGCGCCCCGTTCGGAATAGATGCCGTAGCAGAAATTCCACAGCCGGGCGTTCTCGCGCTCCATGCCGACAAGGGTGATCCGGCCCGTCTCCGGATCCACGGAGTACTTGCCGCCCCACTCCCAGAAAGCGAGGCTGCCGGGGATGTTCCGGGCGGCCCGGACCCGCAGGAAGATCAGGTCCCGGTAGACCATGGCGAATTCGCCCCGGTCCCGGCCGAGATACCTGCCCTCCTGCAGCCGGGGGCTCCGGCACCCGGCCAGAAGCAACAGGGCCCCGAAGAGGGGAAACACTCTTTTCAGCAGTTCCATGGACGAAACGCTCCTCGCACCCTCGAAATGCGCCGGTTCAGACGATGATGTTGATGAGCCGGCCCTTGACGTAGATGAATTTCCGCACGGTCTTGCCTTCGACCAAGGCGGCGATCTCGGGCTGTTCCAGCGCGATGGCCCGTGCGCCTGCTTCGTCGCACTCCACGGGGACCATCACCCGCTTGCGGGGCTTGCTGTTCACCTGGATCATGACCTCGACCTCGGCCACCTTGAGCTTGTTCTCATCCCACTTGGGCCAGGGGGTATAGGCGATGGTTTCCGTGTGGCCCAGATGCTCCCAGAGCTCCTCCCCCAGATGGGGAGCGAAGACCGAAAGCATCTGCACGAACTTTTCCGCCGCCTCGCGGGGGATCTCCTTCAGGGTCGAAAGTTCGTTCAGGCAGACCATCAGGGCGCTGATGGCGGTGTTGAACCCGAAGCTGTCCAGATCCGAAGTGACCTTCTTGACCGTGCCATGGATGACCCGGTCCAGCTCGGGCGTACAGGGCTTGTCGGTGATGACCGCGCCGCCGATGACCCGGCAGGCCCGCTTGAGGAAGCGGAACACGCCTTCCACGCCGGTGGTGCTCCAGGGCTTGGTGGCCTCGAGGGGACCCATGAACATCTCGTAGAGCCGCATGCTGTCGGCGCCGTATTTGGCGATGACGTCGTCGGGGTTGACCACGTTGCGCAGGGACTTGGACATCTTGGCGGGGAACTCGGTGAGCTTTTCGCCGTCGCTCTTGCGCACCGGGCCCGCGGGGGTGAAGTCCACCTGATCGGTGGGCACCAGCACACCCCGGCCGTCCTTGTAGGAGGTCCCGAGGATCATCCCCTGATTGATGAGTTTACGGAAGGGCTCCTTCGTGGAGACCAGCCCCAGATCGAAGAGCACCTTGTGCCAGAAGCGGGCGTAGAGCAGATGGAGCACCGCGTGTTCGGCGCCGCCCACATAGAGGTCCACGGGCATCCAGTATTTTTCCTTGGCGAAGTCCCACGCGGCGTTGTCGTTCCGGGGGTCGATGTAGCGCAGGTAGTACCAGCAGCTGCCCGCCCACTGGGGCATGGTGTTGGTCTCGCGCCGCCCCTTGCGTCCGGTCTTGGGATCCACGTAATTCACCCAGTCGACGGCCTTGGCCAGCGGGGGTTCCCCCGTGCCGCTGGGCTTGAAGTCGCTCATTTCGGGCAGCTCCACGGGGAGATCCTTCTCGTCCACGAGTTCGATGGAGCCGTCCTCGTAATGGATGATGGGGAAGGGTTCGCCCCAATAGCGCTGACGGCTGAAGAGCCAGTCCCGGAGCTTGTACTTGACGGCGGCCTTGCCCTGGCCCTTGGCGGCCAGAAAGGCGATGACGGTGTTCTTGGCCTCTTCGACCGAAAGGCCGTTGAGGGAAACTTCGGCGTTGGAGGAGTTGATGTGCTCCCCTTCCCCCACCCAGCAGGCCTTGCCGGCGAGGATGTCATCGTAGCTGACACCGCCCTTTTCGGCCTCTTCGCGGGTCGGTTTGAGGATGCAGATCACGGGCAGACCGAACTTCACGGCGAAATCGAAGTCCCGATCGTCGTGGGCGGGGACGGCCATGATGGCCCCCGTTCCGTAGGAAATGAGGACGTAGTCGGCGATCCAGATGGGGATCTTCACGCCGTTGACGGGATTGATCGCGTATGCGCCCGTGAAGACGCCGGTCTTTTCGGTGGCCAGCTCCGAACGGGCGAGATCGCTCTTGGCGGCCGCCTCTTTCCGGTAGGCGTCCACGGCGGCCCGGCATTCGGGCGTGGTGATCTTATCCACCAGGGGATGCTCCGGGGCGAGGACCATGTAGGTGGCCCCGAAGAGAGTGTCGGGACGGGTGGTGTAGACGGTGATCTCGACCCCGTCGGGGGTCTTGAAGACCACTTCGGCCCCGGTGGACTTGCCGATCCAGTTCCGCTGCATTTCCTTGATGCCTTCGGGCCAGTCCAGTTCGTCCAGATCGTTGAGGAGCCGCTCGGCGTACTCGGTGATCTTGAGCATCCACTGCTTCATGGGACGCCGCTCCACGGGGTGGTTGCCCCGTTCGCTGCGGCCGTTGATGACCTCTTCGTTGGCCAGCACCGTGCCCAGCGCGGGACACCAGTTCACCGGGACCTCGGCCAGATAGGCCAGCCCCTTCCTGTAGAGCTGCATGAAGATCCACTGGGTCCACTTGTAGTACCCCCGGTCGGTGGTGTTGACCTCGCGGTCCCAGTCGTAGCTGAAGCCCAGAGCCTTGATCTGGCTGCGGAACTTGTCGATGTTCTTCCTGGTGGTGATCTCAGGGTGCGTCCCGGTATCCACGGCGTACTGCTCCGCGGGGAGCCCGAAAGCGTCCCACCCCATGGGATGGAGGACGTTGAAGCCCTTCATCCGCTTGTAGCGGCAGGTGACGTCGGTCGCGGTGTAGCCTTCGGGGTGCCCCACGTGGAGCCCCGCCCCGGAGGGATAGGGGAACATGTCCAGACAGTAGTACTTGGGTTTGGAAGAAAAGTCCTCGGCCCGGAAGGTCTTGTTCTTTTCCCAGAAATTCTGCCATTTGGCTTCCACTGCCTTGAAATCATAATCGAGATTCATGAATACCGGTCTCCAAGAGTTGATTTAAGGATATGCACATTATCGGAGATAATATAACACCTGTCGCGTGTTTTTTCAATCCCTTTCCACTTGAAAAATCGCCTTTGTGCACTTATCTTAAAAAGGAAAAACGAAAGGACGGTTCATATGGACACGACACTGGAACTTCTGAAAAGCCGGCGGAGCTTCTGCCGGCTCAACCCCGACTACGGCAAATCGGCGGGGCCGCTCCCCTGCACGAAAGAGGAGATTTTCGACGCGGAAGCCCGGCTCGCCCGCTTCGCCCCGCTGCTGGCGGAGCTCTTCGACGAGGCGGCGGAACACGCGGGCATCATCGAGTCGGAACTGCTGGAGATCCCCCGGCTGGCGCGAACCCTGCTCCCCGGCGCGAAGATGCTCCTCAAGGCGGATCACGATCTTCCCGTGGCGGGCTCCATCAAGGCCCGGGGCGGCATCTACAACGTCCTCTGCTTCGCCGAAAAGCTCTGTTTCGACCGGGGGCTTCTTTCCCCCTCCGACAACTACCGGCGCATCGACACGCCCGAAGTCAGAAAACTTTTCGCGCAGTACACCGTGTCGGTGGGCAGCACGGGCAATCTGGGGCTGAGCATCGGCACCATCGCCGCCGCGCTGGGCTTCCGGGCGAGGGTCCACATGTCCGCCGACGCGAAGGAGTGGAAAAAGGTCCTGCTGCGCTCGCGGGGCGCGGAGGTCATCGAATACACGGGGGACTACTCCTCCGCCGTGGCCAGGGGCCGGGCCGAAGCGGCGAAGGATCCCTTCGCCTTCTTCGTGGACGACGAAAAGTCGAAGGAGCTCTTCCTCGGCTACTCCGTGGCGGCCCTGCGGCTCCGGGAACAGCTGAAAGTGCGGCACATCTTCCCCGACCCGGCCCATCCCCTCTTCGTCTATCTGCCCTGCGGCGTGGGCGGCGCGCCGGGGGGCGTCTGTTTCGGATTGAAGATGCTCTTCGGCGACGCGGTCCACTGCTTCTTCGCGGAACCTGCCGAGTCCCCCTGCATGCTGCTGGGCCTCGCTTCGGGAAAGAACGAGAAAATCAGCGTCTACGACATCGGACTTACCAACAAGACCCTCGCCGACGGACTCGCCTGCGCCGCCCCTTCGGGGCTCTCGTGCCAATGCATGAGAGAACTGCTGGCGGGGAACTTCACCGTTCAGGACGAACAGCTCCTCGAACTCCAGCGCAAAACGAAGGAGCTCGAAAACTTGAAGATCGAACCTTCGGCCGCCGCCGGGTTCCCCGGTCCGGAAATGGTGCTCAACAGCGGCTTCTGCGAAGAAAGAAACATCGCCCCCGAAAACGTGCTCCACATCCTCTGGACCACGGGGGGCCGCTACCTGCCGGAGTGAGGCGTCACACCTTCAGCCAGCCGATGCCCCAGGGGGCGACGGCGGGAATGGTGACCTTGACACCTTCCGGCGTCTTCGTCAGGGGAAGCGCCACGGGCGCCTCGAAAGGCACGCACCACTGCGCTTGCGTAATGTGCTCCGGTACGCCCCGGAGCAGAAGCTCGAAGGGTTTTCCGCCCCCGATGGTGACGTTGAGGATCGTGACGCTCCGCAAAGTGCCCTCCGCCGTTATCATGGGCACGAGGAGGCACTGGACCGGCTCCAGCGCCAGACAGGGCAGTTTCCGCCCGCTGACATAATCGGCGAGGCGGTTGAGGAAGCGGACGCGGGAAGAAGAGGCGTAAGTCGTGTTGAACCCGTCATTGCCGATCAGGGCGATCCGGTTCCCCTCCGGCCCCTCGATCAGGACCGTCGCCGCGCCGACCGCCTTCCCCTGCCGGTCCCGGTACTCGGTGAGCACCCGGCGGGGGACGCCTGCCGGAACATCGAAGGCGAAGCGGGTTTCGGAAAGGGGGTAGTGACAGGGGGCGTCCAGTCCCCGGCTGAGTTCGTCGTCGGTGTAGAAGTCGAAGACCCGTTCGGGAACGTTCCGCACGGTAACGCCGCAGATGAGTTCCCCGAGCCCCCGTTCGTGCAGAGCCCGGGCGGCGGCGCCGTCCAGAATGACGTTGGCGCGGAAAAGTGCCCGCAGTTCATCCTCCGAAAGAGTCCCTATGGCCTTTTCCGTGAGCATGACGCCGCAGTTCCGGGGGGAATACCCCGCCTGCGGAACGCCGATGAGAGGCAGGCCGAAGGGGGGAACGGAATCCCGCCCGGCGGCATGTCCCGTCCGGGCAAAGCCGCCGGGGAGACAGCCCCGGTTGTGACGGATGAACTCCCTGTACGAAGGCGCTTCCGCCGCGAGGGGAGCCAGCAGCTCCCGGCCGTACCATTCGGGGGTCTCGTAGAGGGGATCCATGATGAAGCAGGAAAGGCTGTCCATGCCCATGGCGAGATAGAGCAGAGACTCGATCCGGTGGCCCTGGCTGGTCTTGGCGCAGAAGGTCCGGGGGCAGGATTCGATCTCGGGGCAGATCTGCCCCAGCGTCTCGTACCCCGGCTGTTCCGCCATCTGCATGGAAAGGAGGAAGGCCTTGTCGATGATGCCGTAAGGGTAGTGGTCGCTGTAGGCGCCGCCGCCCGGACGGGATCCCGCCCGGCGGCCGGACTCCTTTTTCAGCGTCTCGAAAACCGGCAGGCGGCTCAACCGGTGATCGTGCTGCATGCCGAACCGGGTTTCCGGCGAAAGGGCGTGCACGGTCCGGGCCCAGATCCCGGCGATGAGGCACAGACTTTCGATGCCGAACGCCTGCCACCGGGCCGCGAGGGCGGGATCGGCGGCACAGGCGGCGGCCAGCTCCTCTCGGGAGTAGAGACGGCCCTCCTTTTCGGCAAAAAGGCCCAGGCAGTACGGGCAGTAACAGCCGCAGAGATCTCTGGCGGGAGAATGATTGCTCAACCGCAGGTCGTCGTCCAGCCAGACCGAGCCGGGACGCCATGAAGCGTAGATCCTCGCCATCTCCTCCTGATAAGCGAGAAATCCCGGCTGGCGGGGGCAGTTGACGTAACGGCATTCTTCGCCGTGGACCCCCACGTAACTGCCCCAGGTCTTCCCTTCGGCCCCGGCAGACTCGATAAGCCCGTCGCTGTGGCCGATGGTGGTCTGGACCTGCAGACTGGGCACGATCCCCACGCTCCGGAGCTCTTCCGCATGGGCCGCCATCAGGGCCGACATAGCCCTGTGGCGGTCAAGCTCGGGGAACCCGATGCCGGTGGAAAACCACACCTCGTCGCAGCAGGCCCGGTAACGTTTCAGTTCTTCGAAGAGCCGACCCCAGATTTCGGGCCGCTCATGCCCGAACCGGAGCCGGATCATCATGACAGGACGGTCCGGGTCAGGTCCCGGAACGGCGGGGCGTCGGTTGTCCATGGGCGGGGAGTCTCCTTACTTCAGGACAAGGGACTGCGTCCCCGTCACGCCGCTGTTCACGTGGGTGACCTTGACCTGCCACTTGCCGGGCTTGTCGTTGTAGGCGAACTGGAAGGAACGCTTGCCTTCCGGTCCGGAAAAATGTCCCGTCCAGTCGTAGACGCCGACCTTCCTGCCGTCGGGAGCGAAAAATTCCGTCCGGAAGACCTGGGGACCGACGGCCCCCGCGGCCCGGAAGGAGAACGTCACTTCCGTTCCCGGCGCGGCCTTTTCGGGCCCCTTCACCTCGACCTTGGCGGTCTTGCCCTTCTGGATGGCGAAGATCTGCCCGTCGCCGGGGATCAGGGAGATCGCCAGGGTGTCGGTGTGTCCCAGATATTTCCCTTTGCGGACATCGTAGACGTGTCCCCGGACCGGGAGCTTCACCTGCAGATCGGAAGCGAACTTGCGGTCGAAGCGCATGGGGTGTTTGCCGTCGGGAGCGGCCACCGCGGGCTTGATGATGCCGAAGACGTAATTAACACCATCCTGCCGCAGCGAGGTGGTGCAGGGGAAGAGCCGCTTCGAAGCTTTTTCGGTCACCCGGCTCGCGCCGGAAGCGCCGGAGTCGGTCAGTACGCCGCCCATGATCTTCCGCAGATTTTCGCAGAAGACGGCCGCGCCGCCCGCCACGCTCTGCAGTTCACCGCCCACGCCGCCGAGCTTGATCTCCTGATAGCCGCCGACGAGGATGTTGAGCAGAACGGCCCGGCCTTTCCCGAGCTTGTTGATGAAAAAGCCCCTCCCGTCGCCGAAACTTTCGGCGCCCGCGGCGGCGAGGCCGGCTTCACCCAGCCGGAACTCGCCCGTGAGGCCGGGGATGCTCCCCGTCTTCTTCACGGCGATGGTGGCCGTGGAGACGCTCAATGCGCTCTTCGCACGGGAAATGCCGAAGAGCTTTTCGACGGCATGATCCCCAGCCTTGCGGCCGTGTTCGTCATACCAGCCGGGGGCGAAATCGGCGACGACCGTGCCGCCCGCGGCGACGAATTTCTCGAGGTTCTTCACCCCCTTGGGCGAGAGAGAAACGGTGGCGGGCAGGATCACGACCCTGGCCTTGGGCACCTCGTTGTCGAGGGCTTCGTAGGAAAGGTAGTAGTAGCCGAACTTCAGATCCTCGAGCAGCGCCGCCCAGCCGGTCTGGGCGTTGTGCCAGAGTCCCCCGCCGATGCCGCCCATGGCGGCGAAGAGGGAATTCTGGGAGTAGAGCACCGCCACGTCGCGGCAGATCTCACGGCTGCCGAGGACGATCCGGTCGATGCCGCCCCGGATCTCGCGGATCACCTCCGCGTAGTAGAGGGTGTTCTTCACGGGCGTCAAGTCGCCGTTGAAGCAGTAACCCGCGAAATTGCTGACCATGTTGGCCCCGAGGAGCAGGTTGTCCCAGACGGGGGACTTCTCGTAGAACTCGTTTTCCAGTTCGGCCTTCATGTAGCCGCCGCCCCAGGGGCCGGAAACGAAGCCGGGCGCGGCGAGGTCGTGGACCACCTTCCGCTGGATCCCGCCGTAGTAGGAAAGGCAGGTGATGTGCTTCATCAGCTGGACCCAGTCATAGCTGTATCCGGGGACCTGGGTGCCCGAAAGGCCCGCCTTGGAGCCGGGGACGTATTTCTGCAGCAGTTTCTGGGTGTTCCCGACCCAGTTTTTGGCGAAGACCTTGGCCATGAACATCTTGTGGTCGAGCCACGGCGAAAGGTTGTCCTTGCCGCTCACCTCCTTGAGCTGGACGGGCATCACCTCGTCCCAGCGCTTGAAATTGCGTTCCCAGCCCTTGTTCAGGGCGTCGAGGGAGCCGTAGCGCTCCTTGAGTTCGGCCCGGAAATCCTTGAGGCAGTGAGGCGAATAGCAGACGGTGCTCCCGAGATAGGCCTCGTCGGCGATCTCGTGATGCAGGACCCCGTAGTAGCGGTAGCGCTGGCCTTTCACGATGTTTTCGACGATCTTTTCCACCTTGGCCCAGTGGCCGGGATCGGAGTAGCAGGGGGTCCGCACCGGGTCGCTGGGGATATCCCCGCGGTATTTGAGCGAGGTGGAGTAATTGGCATGTCCGGCGCCGCAGATCAGGGGTTCCATGTTGGCGTTGCGGATGGATTTGAAGAAGCCCATCCGCTCGCAATCCTGCATGAAGTTGGCGACCCACATGGTGAATCCCTGGTCGGCGGCGGCTTTGAGGAAGGGCGTCCGCCCCAGCCAGATGAGGGCGTCGAGCTGAGTCAGATCCTTGCCCGTGCCGGGCATGGAAAATTCGGCGAAACCCGTGGAGACCTCCCGGTTGCCGGCCCAAAGGGAAAGGCGCAGCCGGTAAAGGGTGGTCCAAGGGGGCAGGACCTTGAAGGAAAGGTCGTTTTCGGCCTTCGCCGGCACCGTGGCGCGGAAGACCACCCGGTCACGGGTGTCCTCGGCCTCATAGCGGAGGACCGCCCCGGCGGGGAGCTGCCCCGCAACGGTCACCTTGGCCCGGACATAGCCCTCCCGGCTGAAGACCTTCTCCGGATCGGCGAAGCGCACGGCGAGTTTGTTGGGATCGGGCGTGGTGAAATTCACCGCGCCGAAATCGTATCCCCTGCCCTGCTCATCGGTGACGGTGTAATCGGCCACATGTTCCCCGCCGGGGAGCTGAGGCATGGTGAAGTCGACATCGTTGAGTCCGGGCTTCAAAACCGCCTTCTGAACGAAGTTCGCCTGCGCCTTTCGGTGCAGGTCGCTCACCTTGACCTTGAGCAGAACGGTCTTCGCCCCCGCGGAACGGAGACGCACACCCTGCTTCAGGTTCTTTTCCGCCTTGACGGCGGGTTCCACGCCCGCCGCGTACCGCAAAGCCTTGAGGGCCGAAACGTAGATGTACTCCCAATAGGGGAAGTCACAGCTGTAATAGGAGGGACACACCTCCCAGGCGTAGGCGTCGGGCACGCAGGCGAAGTCGGCGGTCTCCAGATAGAATTCGCTCTTGTTCCGCGTGAAGCAGACGACACGGGATCTCCCGTTCTGCCAGACGGAGCAGCTCCGGTCGCGGCGGATCTTCCCCACATAGCGGAAAGCGGGCGCGCTGCCGAAGAACTCCTCGGGAACGGGCAGTTTCTTTCCCAGCAGAGTTGCAGGGACATTGAAGCAGTTGTAGAAGAAAACGCCGCTGCCCTGCTGCTGGAATTTTTTCAGGATCTCCACGAACTCCGGCTGGACCATGGTCTTGAAGTTCATGTCCTGCACGATGATGATCCGGGGAGCCTTCGTGATCGCCTTGAGCTGGGCGATGGTGTAGGATTCGAGGGTGTTGCCGAATTTGACGTCCCACGCCACGGCGCCGCTCTCGACCTTGCGCAGCAGGGGGATGAAACGGTACTTCAATTTCATGCGCTGGGCGAATTCGACGATCTGCCGCTTGCCCGAATACTGGATGGAACGGGTGGTCGCCAGAGGCAGATAGAGGATCTCCGGCATGGGTTCGACGGGATCGGCGAGCCACTTGACGTGGGGCGTCACCACCGCGTGGGAGATGCTTTCGAGGAAGTCCAGATTCTGGTAACTGGCGGTCTTGACCTCTTCGCGGAGCAGTTCCATGGGGGAGCGCCTGATGTAGGTGAAATCCTCGGGCACGATCTGCACGTTGTCGATCCACATCACCTGGGAAGGCGCGCCGATGCCGAAGTGCAGTTTGCCGTATTCGCAGCCTCGGGGCCGGAAGAAGGTGTAGGAGACCGGCTTCCAGGCGTAGGAGGACTTGACATTGAAAACGTCGGTCCGGAATTTGCGGACGTCCTTCTTGTTCTCATCCAGAAATTCGATCATGCAGGTGGCCCAGACCCGGTCGGGGTTTTCGCAGCGCATATCGGCCCGGAAGGCGTACTTCACGCCCGGCTCCAGCCGGAAAAAGGGGCCCCAGGTGCTCCAGTGTTTGGCCCCTTTGTAGCGGACGATCTTCATGCACTTGGAATTGTCGGGGCCTTCGCTGACCCAGAAATAGAGCTTCCTGTCCCTGACGGCCCAGCTCCAGAAGAAACCGTCGGGCCAGGGGGCGTCCTTCATCTTTTTTTCGAAGGAGCCGTTGTGAACGAGGCCGGGGCCTCCGGCGAACAGGGCCTTGTCGAAGACCTTGCCGCTCCCGCGGTCGAAACACAGACGGTAGTTGAAATCGCCAAGCCCGCAGAAGCCGGGCTTTTTCAGGCGGCTGCTGTAGGCGAATCCCTCCTTGAACGTGGTGAAGTAGAAACCGGGCTCATTGACGCCCTTGACGAAGACCAGCACCCGCTGCTCGCCGGAAGGCAGCTTTTCCACCGTGAAGGGCACGGGCCGGTCGTATTCGGGTGAATTGTTGGCCAGCTGGTACACGGAGATCGTCCGGGGATCCATGTCGCCGGGGATCCGGACGCCGCGGACGGAGTCGCAGTACTGGCGGCGGCCCCGGATATCCATGGTCTTGAGGGAACGGGGCATCGTCTCATGCCCGCTGAAGGCCTGACGGATCGTCTGGTCGTTTTCGGCGTAGTGCTTGAGGACGACAGGAGCCGCGCCGGGGCCCTTCTTCAGGGGGCGGTTCGCATTTTTCTTCAGGGTTTCAGGCACATTTTCCGACAGCAGGATCTTCACGTCGAAAGTGACGCTCTTCCCGGCGGGAACGGGCTGCTCCCTGAGGAAGCACTCCAGCGTGGCCTCGTCCCGGTCCTTGGCGAACCAGCTGTAGTAGGCGCAGGCGAGTTCCTGCGGGAAAAGCAGCACGGCGCCCGTCTTGTCATCGTTGCCCATGACCGCGGCCGTGGCGGAGGTCGCGTCGGTGATCCAGATCTCGCCGGAAGCGTTCCCCGGATGGGCGTACTTGATCTCCTTGCCCTTGCGGAAATAGGTGTAGGTGTTGCGCATGCCGAGGCCGTTGTGGCGGCGGAGCATGGTCCGGATCCAGAGCCCCGCCTTCTGATCCCGGCCGGAGATGTTCGTCAGCGTGTAGGTCAGGGTCAGGACCTTCGTCCGTGCGTCGATGGCGTACTTCTTGGTGACGCGCAGGAAATCGAAATTCCGGACGCCCAGGGCGCTCAGGGTGATGGAGTCGGCGGTCAGGGCCTCGGGGGTGAATTCCAGCGCGGAAAAGTCCTCCATGATCTGGGTCTTTTCCGCGTTGCGGAGCACTTTTTCGGTCAAAGTCCGGGCGTTCTTCACCGGGGGAGCGATCTCCTTGCCGCCGATGGTGAGGCTCCGCACTTCCGCGCCTTTGGTCCCGACGACGGCCTTGACGGCCCCGGAACCGATGGTGAACTCCGCGCCCCCGAGCAGGAACGCGGTCATTCCCAACAGAAAAAGATACTTCTTGACTTTCATGGCATTCTCCTTTTTTTGAGACGAAATCAACAGAAAAGACGCTTCCCCCGGTCCGGAAACCGCGGAGCTGCGTCGTCAGACATATTTCCGGCCCCCCATCCGAAGGCTCTACGGATTCACGTTGTAGGTGTACTTGCCGTAGCTGCCCAGGAGCTGGGAGTTCTTGTGGGTCGCCACGTGCATGTCCATGAAGAGGGAATTGACCGCGCCGTTGTGGCGGCAATCCACCCGGGAGTTGGTCGGGTCGGCGTCGGCTTTGAAGGGATAGGTGTTGACGCTGAAGGAGAGCGACTGCCCATCCCCCGTGTGGAACCAGAGTTCCGTGACCCAGATGTACTGGGAAGGCTGGCGCATTTTGGAAGGCTTCTGCATCAGGGAGTAGGAACGGGGATTGCGCCAGTTGCAGTAGTAACTGGCGGCGTAGCTCCAGTTGTGAACGGAGTATTTGCTGTTCCGGAGCATGTCCGAGGGGCACTGAGCCACGTTGCCCTTGGGCAAGGTCCAGTTGTTGGCCTCCTTGTTCCAGATGAGCTCGTAGGGGATGTAAAGGTGCAGGAACTGAACAAACGGAAACATCCCTTTGCTCTTGCACCCCGGATGGCAGGCCCAGAAGAGTCCGCCGTTGTTGAGACCGGGCAGAAGACCGTTGAAATCGTTCTGATACATCGTCGAAGCGCTGCCGATGTTCTTGAGGTTGTTGACGCAGGTGGAGGCCTTGGCCCGCTCCCGCGCCTGCTGCAGCGCGGGCAGCAGCATGGCGGCGAGTATGGCGATGATGGCGATGACCACCAGCAGTTCGATCAAGGTGAAACGGGCAGATCTTCTCACGGCAAGTCTCCTTCTTTGGTTTTCTACGGGTTCACGCTGTAGATGTTTTTTGTATAGCCGATCAGCCGCGCCTGCTTCAAAGTCCCCACGTGCATGTCCATGAAGAGCGCGTTGGTGGCGTCGTTGTGACGGAAGTCGATGCGCTCCGCGGTGAGATCCATCGCGGGATTCATGGGGTAGGTGTTGACGCTGAAGCTCAGGGCCCGGCTGTCCGCCTCTCTCACCCATTTTTCGGCGGTCCAGATATACAGCCCCGGCTGACGCATCTTGGAAGGTTTCTGCATCTGAGCCTGGGAAAAGGGGGTGCGCCAGTTGCAGTAGTAATTCTGGGCATAGCTCCAGTTGTGCACGGCGTATTTGCGGTTCCGGGGCATGTCCGAAGGGCACTGGGCCACGTTGCCCCTGGGCAGCGAGTAGTTGCCGGTGTCGTTATTCCAGTTGACCGGATAGGGCATGTAGAGGTGCAGGAACTGGATGAAGGGAAACATGTTCTTGCTCGCGCACCCCGGATGGCAGGCCCACTTGAGATATCCGTTGTTGATTCCGGGGAGATAGCCTTTGAAATCCCCCTGGTACATCATGGCGGCGTTGCCGATCTGCTTGAGGTTGTTGATGCAGGTGGTGGACTTGGCCCGCTCCCGCGCCTGCTGCAGGGCGGGCAGGAGCATGCTCGCCAGGATGGCGATGATGGCGATCACCACCAGAAGTTCGATCAAGGTGAAATGCTTCGATCCGGAACCGCTGCCCATCATAAAACCTTCCTTTCCGCCCGGTGCATCAGGGTTTCACGTTGTAGGTGTATTTGCCCGCGGTGTTGAAGAACTGGGCCTCGGTGTTGGTTCCCACGTGGACGTCCATGAAGAGGGAATTGGCGCCGCCGTTGTGGCGGAAATCGATCCGGTACTTGGTGAGATCCGAGGCGATATTGAAGGGGTAGGTGTTGACGCTGAAGCTCAAAGACTGGCTGTCGGCGGTGTAGACCCACATTTCCGTGCTCCAGATGTACTGGGAAGGCTGGCGCATCTTCGACGGCTTCTGCATCTGCGGGCTGCCGAGGGGCTGACGCCAGTTGCAGTAGTAGCTCTGGGCGTAGCTCCAGTGATGGAAGGAATACTTGCTGTTCCGGAGCATATCCGAGGGGCACTGGGCCACGTTGCCCTTGGGCAGGGTATAGTTGCCCGCGGCGGTGTTCCAGACGAGGTCATAGGGGATGTAGAGGTGCAGGAACTGAATGAAGGGGAACATGTTCTTGCTCGCGCACCCCGGATGGCAGGCCCACTTGAGATACCCGTTGTTGATGCCGGGCATATAGCCGTTGAAGTCGTTCTGGTACATCGTGGCGGCGTTGCCGATGTTCTTCTGGTTGTTGATGCAGGTGGTGGACTTGGCCCGCTCCCGCGCCTGCTGCAAGGCGGGCAGGAGCATGGCGGCCAGGATCGCGATGATGGCGATGACCACCAGAAGTTCGATCAACGTGAAGCGCTGTCCGCGCCTGTTCCGAAGCACACTGTTTTCTCCCGCTTTCATCTGAGCCGCATCCCCCCCCCTGTTTTTTGCTTTATACATGTTCGGAGTTTTCAATTCCGCTCTTAATATACTTTGCCCTTTCCCCATTGTCAAACGGCAATACGGGAATTTTTCGAAATTAATTTCCCTCCGGCGATCCCCCGGAAAAAAGAAGCGGAAAAACGCCTTTGTAATTTTCGACGATCATATGGGTCCCGAGTTCCCGGTGGATCTCCCTGGCCCGGCGGGCGGTCCCGTCCAGCCGGCTCAAGGTGACGCAGCCGAGCGCGACTCCGGCGGCGATCTCGCTGCGGCCGTCGCCCACCACCAGCACGTTCCGGGGATCGATGCCCTCTTCGGCGCAGAGTTCGCTCATGATCTCCTTCTTGGGGAGCTTCCGGTTCCACGCCGAGCCCCGGAACTCTTCGATGATCTTCCCCCGGCCCACTTCATAGCCCAGGACTTCGATCTCCTCGGCCATGGTCCCCCGGGGGCGGCCCGTTGCGTCGTGCTCCACCACGGCCCCGGTGATGAAGTAATTCCTGATCCCGGCCTTCAGGAGCGACTTCAGGAAATCCATGCTGCCGGGGATCCGCCACGCTTCGGGGTCCAGCCTTGCGGCGGCCAGATTCCGGTCCCGCCCCATGGCGAGGAGGAGTATTTCGTAGGCGCGGAAAAGGAGCGAAGCGTCACGGGCGAGCTTTTCGAGGGAGTGCGCGCTTTCCCCCGTTGTGGGGAAGGACTCCTCCCCCTGCCAGATGAGCCGGATCACCTCCTCGTTGGTCGGCGAACTTTTCCCCGTGAGACGCCGGGCGCAGCGCAACGCCCACTCCATCTGCGTCAGAGCCGAAAGCCCCGCGGACTCGACGGCGAACCGGTGCGCCTCGTCGAAGACTTCACCTTTCCGGGCCAGCATGAGTTCCGCCATCTCCTCGGGGGTGCCCGGCGGCATGCCGTACCGGGCGGTGAAGCCCGTCACCAGCGTCATGACGGGGACCCAGTCCCGGATCCGGGAGTGAGTCCCGTCGATGTCGTGAAAGGCGTGGGTGATCAGCCGGGGAGGAAAGGGCGTCACTGTTTCAATGACGCCGTTCCCGGCGAGGGGAGCGCGGATGAAGGCTCCCGTCACCGTTTTTTCCAATCCTCGATGCGGAAGGGGATGTTGGCGTACTCCGCCAGACGCGAACAGGGCGTCATCACCTTCCACAGGTCCTCGAAGGCCACGGTGGCGAGGCAGGTGCAGTAGTCCCCCGCGCCGTAGTAGATGCGCAGATCCTTGCCGTCGTTCACGGGCACGGCGCCGCAGGGGAAGACGGTGAACTCCACCCAGAGTTTTTCCAGATCGCCCGTCTCATAGGGGGCCTCCGCAACGAGCAGAGGCTCCTTGGTGATGGCGATGAGTTTCGTCGGGTCTTCGAGGCTGAAGAGGGCGGCTCCGGCGGTGTAGCGTTTCTGCCACTTGCGGCCGTTCGGGAAGGTCACCTGGTGGATGGGGTCTTCGTCCACCGAGTGGAAGATCAGCACCCAGCCCCGGTCGGTCTTGACGGGGGGCGCGCCGCCGCCGATCTTGACGGTAGCGAAGGGGACATCCTCACACCCCAGCAGCAGTTCCGAATCCCCCCAGTAGCGCAGGTCGGGGGAAAGGCTGTACCAGATGTGGAAGGGGTCGTGCCACTGGTTGGAGGGCCGTTCCAGCCGCATGTAGAGGCCGTTGACCTTTTCGGGGAAGAGGATCATGTTGCGCTGCTGGGGAACTCCGATGCAGACGGCGTCGAAGTCGGTGCCCTGCCCCCGCCAGCGGGCGATGCCGGGCCGTTCGGAGTGCTGATTTTCGAAGCAGAAGCTCAGGTAAAGCTCATCCTCGAGGACGGTCAGCCGGGCGTCGCACACCCACGGCAGGATGCCGCCCTTGTAGTGGACGCGGATCGGCTCGGGGGCCATCTCGAAATGGAGCCCGTCTTTGCTCGTTCCGAAGCCGGTGCAGATGTTCAGGGCCGGAGTCGAACGTTTTTCGTCGAAAAGGTCCACCCGCGGCGCGATGTAGTAAAGTCCGCGGTAACGGGCGACGCCCGCGTTGAAGACCAGGGTGGCGGGATAGGGCACGTCCGCGGCGGTCAGCAGGGGATTGTTTTCGTATCTCTTGACGATGGGGGAGGAATGGAGTTCCCCCGGATCCGCTTTGTCCTTGAAAGGATTTTTCATCTCGACATCTCCTCGAAGTTGCCCCCTCGCTCACTCAAGAGCGGGAAAGACCGGTTGTGAAAAAAATCCGGCGCCGGAGCGCCCTTTCCTAAATATAACCCCGCCGGAGTCAAAAATCAAGAGGGGAAAGATTTTTCCGGCGTCCTCCCTTCTTCCCCCCTTGACAACGGGCGAACTTAAGGTATATTAAGAGGAAAGGCATCATCGGCAGGGAGGCTTCGGCACATGGCGGAAAAAGGGCAAAGAGAAAAATCACGCGGCATGTACACACGGGAAGATCCGGGGGATTTCCGCCGGCAACTGACGGTCGATCTGGCCGTCGTCGGAGGCGGCATGGCCGGGGTCGCGGCCGCCGTGGCGGCGGCCAGGATGGGCTTGCAGACCGTCCTCCTTCAGAACCGCCCGGTGCTGGGCGGCCCCGCCGGGAGCGAATGCGATCCCGACGCCGACGGGCGGCTCATCGCCGGATGCGGCGACTGGCGCAACCGGGACGCACGGGAGACCGGAGTGATCGAAGACATCCGGCTGGCAGGCGAGTGGAAATATTCTCACGGCTACCGCTCCTTCTACAGCGAAATGCTCCGGGAATTCTGCGAGAAGGAAGAGAATCTGACGCTGCTCCTCGATACCGAAGTTTACGACGTCCGCAAAGAGGGCTCTGTCATTACGTGCCTTGCGGCGCGGACCCTGGGCTCCGATCTGACGTGGGAGATCACCCCTTTCGCGGTGGCCGACTGCACCGGGGACGCCTCGGTGGGCTTCATGGCGGGGGCCGAGTTCCGCATGGGCCGGGAAAGCAGGACCGAGTTCGGCGAGAGCCTGGCGCCGGAAGAGGAAGACACCGTCACCCTGGGCAGCTCCCTCTATTTCCGCGCCTCGGATCAGGGACACCCGGTCAAGTTCACGCCGCCCGACTGGGCTTACGATTTCCCGGACGAATCTTTCTTCACCGGGCGGCCCCACCATCCCCCCGCGCAGAAAGGCGGCTACTACTGGATCGAGGCAGGGGGCAACCGCAACACGATCGCCGACAACGGGGAGATCCGCCGGGAATTGTTGAAGATCCTCTACGGGGTCTGGGACCACATCAAGAACCACGGGGACCACGGGGCGGAAAATCTGGCCATCGACTGGATCGCCGCCGTCCCCGGCAAGCGGGAATCCCGGCGGCTCATGGGGGATTATATCCTCACCGAAAAGGACGAAACGGAGAACCGGACTTTTCCCGACGGGGTCGTCTGCGGCGGCTTCAACATCGACGTCCACCCCGCGGAAGGTTTTTTCCACGTCGGGACGCCCAGCGGGCCCGAACACGGCATCATGTCGCCGGGGCTCTACCAGATCCCCCTGCGCTGTTTCTACTCGCGCAGCGTCGACAATCTGCTGATGGCCGGGCGGGACATCAGCGCCTCGCACATCGCGCTGGCCTCGGCACGGGTCATGGCCACCTGCGCCTTCGGCGGTCAGGCGGCGGCGGCTCTGGCGGCGATGATGACGAAATACCGCACGACCGCCCGGCAGGCGGCGAAGGAGCATTTCGAAGAACTGCGCTATCGGCTCTACCGGCTGGACCACTGCCTGCCGGGGTGGGTGATCGACGACCCGGAAAATCTCTGCCGGGACGCCGCGGTCACGGCCTCGAGCACCCGGCGTCTGGAAATTTCCGGCATTTCGGGCTGGACGAGCCTCGGCGGCGAGATCCCCGCCGCCCAATCCTTCGTCGCCTCGGAAACACGCCTGGAGCGGGCCTGCTTCATTTTCCGGAATCCGGGACAGCCCCGCACCCTCGAGGCGGAGCTTGTGGGATCCGCCGCCATGTACCGTTTCGACCGGGGCAAGGTCATCGCCCGGAGTGCTGCGGAGATCCCCCATGGGGAGGAGATCCATGCGGCGTTCGTCTTCGACGCAAGACTTGTCCGGGGGAAACGGTACTTCATCCGCTTCGGCAAAGATCCGGAGATCGAGGCGGCATACGCTTCGGTCTACCTGCCGGGGGTCCATCGTTCCAACATGCGCCGTCAGGGCTGGCCGCCCCACGGGGACAACACGAACTTGTGCTGTTCCTTCACGCCGGGACAGCGGCCCTTCGAAGCCGAAAACGTGCTGAACACGGCCAACCGGGGCGGGGACTTCCTTTCGGTCTGGATCTCGGACCCGGCTTGCCCCCTGCCCCAGAGTCTTGAGCTCCGTTTCCCCGAGCCCCGCGAGTGCAATGCCGTAGAGCTGGTCTTCGACACCAATCTGGATTCGTTCGACATCTTCACACCCCAGAAGGAGTGCGCAAAGAGCTACGAACTCGAACTCCTGCGGGGGAGCGAGAGGGAGCGGATCGTCCTCGAAACGGAAAATCTGCGCCGTTTCCGGCGGCACGTATTCCCCGCCGCAAAGATCGACGGTCTGCGCCTGACGGTTCTGGAAACATGGGGAGCCCCCGAGGCGAGGGTCTACCAGGTCCGCGCCTACAGAGAACCGTGAAACGGAGGAAACCATGAGCATTCCGGCAAGACTCCACGTCATTCTCGCCCGCGAAGGAAGCCGTGCGGTGGTCTTCCGCCGCGGCCCCTCCGACAAGGTCGCCGTCATCGGCTGGGAACGCAGGAACGACACCTTCACTCCCGGCCAATGGCTGCGGGGCCGGATCTACCCTTACCGCTGCGACCTTTCCCCCAAAGGGGAGTACCTGATCTACTTCGCCGCCAAATACGACTGCGGCAATCCCGTGGAAAAACGGATCGAAGCGGAACTGCTGAAGCGTTTCCACGTGGAGGAAACGTGGCAGATCGACTGGGAAAGCCGTCAGCGGGCCGCGGCGGAAATCGAAGAGGCCTGCAAAGCGGAATTCGTCCGTCTGCGCCTGTCGCCGGATTACCACGACCGGAGCTGGACCGCCATTTCCAGAGCACCGTATTTGAAGGCCCTGGCCCTCTGGTGGAACGGGACCGGCTGGAACGGCGGCGGGCTCTTCGCGGGCAACAACGAATTTTACCTCAACCGGCCGCCGGAGCACATCGCGCTCACGATACCCGGCATCCAGTCGACAAAATTCCGGGAACTGCCGCCATCGAAGGAATTGCGCGAGTTCGGCTGGGGAACCGTACACGGCGAGTGTCCGATGGTCTGCATGCCGCGCCTCGAACGGGACAACTGGCGTCTGATAAGCGACGAAGAATGGGGAGCCGTCTACCATAAGGAGCTCCCCGGCGCTTGGAAGCTGGAGAAAGTCTTCTCCGTGAACGTCCGCTGCGACGAACCGGGCAAGAGCGTGTACCGCGAGATCCACAAACTCTTCACCCCCTCCGGGGAGGAGGCCGCCGTCGACACCGCCGACTGGGAGTGGGCGGAGTTCGACGCTTACCGCAGGCGCCCGGTCTACGCGAGCCGGGGAGCTCTGTACGCGCTCGATCTCGAAACATTGGAATCGAAACTGCTGTACGACTTCAACGGCATGAAATACGAGCGTACCCCCGCGCCGTACTGAAAGGCCGTGCTCCCCCTTACCGGAGACCACGGCCCTGAAACGCAAATGCCGGCGGTGGGAGCGATCCGGCTTGTCCGGCCAGACTGCCCCCTCCGGCCACGCCCCTGCCCTTACTTTTCGAGTTTGGAGCAGACGATGTCCATGGCGGCGGCGACCACCTTCAAGTCCTCGTCGGTGCACTCGGCGAAGTAGGCGCAGATGAAGTCGTTGAGCCTCTCGTCGATCCCGTTGAGGAACTTCTGCCCCCCTTCGGTGACCGAAATGACGATGTTGCGGCGGTCGTCGGGATCCTCCTGGCGCATCAGGATCCCTTCGTTGACCAGCTTGTCGACGAAAAGGGAAGCTCCCGCCGAGGTCAGTCCGGTGATGCGCATGATGGTGCCCAGATTGCAGGGCATGGAAAATCTCACCAGCATCAGATGGTTGAACTGGGCCCGGGGGATCGTCCGGGCGCAGTTCTTCCAGTCGTCTTCGAAGAACTGCCGCCGCTTGAATTCCAGCAGGCGGCACATCTTCTTGAAGACGGCGACATCAGGTTGGACTTTCCCCTTGCTGCCGCCGTTTTTCCTCATTATCTGTGCTCCTTGTAACCGTCGTTGATCTCGGTCGAAAGTTTGTCCAGACGCTTCTCGCGGTCAGGCCGGTCTTCGTCGAGCAGGTACTGCTGGAAGAACATGTTGCCGACGGGGCTGTCCACGCCCTTGTTGACCTGCTTGATGATCTTGCCGACTTCGCTCTTGACGTCGGCGCCCATCCGGTCGTCGGGACGGGAAAGCTCCACCTTGGCGATGACCACCAGCTGGGACTGCTTGACCGATTCGGTCTCGGTGGAAAGGACGCGCCCGATGACGGGCAGATCCTTGAAGAAGGGCAGTCCGGCGTTGCCGCGGACGGCTTCGGACTTCCGCAGTCCGCCGATGACGAATTCGCGGGGTTCCAGCCCCACCTGCACGGTGGTGGCGGTCCCGGAATTGCTGGTCCGGGCGGAGCCGTCGGCGTTCCAGCCCAGCAGCGAGATGCTGTCGAGTTCGAATCTCAGCTTGGCGGCCTTGCCGGTGACCACGGGCGTGACCTTGAGGTCGAACTTGAAGCCGTCCGTGACCATGGGATACTGGAGCCAGCCGTGGATGATCCCCGGACTGGACTGCATCTGATCCGCGTTGGTGTTGTAGTACCCCGCCCGGACCACGCTGCCGTCGGACTTCACGTAGCCGCCGATGTACTTGGAAAGGGCGCTGGTGGTGGCGTTGAGGATGGCCGTGGTCAGCGCGGCGGCCGCCGAGGCGGGCAGCCCCTGAGTCATCTGGCCGGCGATGGTGTTCCGCTGGTCTTCGGTGAGCGCGGCGATGGCGTCACCGATGGTGTTGGTCCCGGTCTGGGTCCCCATGACGCGCATGGTGTAGCCGATGGGCCGCAGGAGCTGTTCCGGCATGTTGGCGATGAGTTTTTCGGAAATGCTGTTGGGGTTGTCCCGTGAAACCCGCTGATAGAGCTGGACCAGCTCCTGATAGGGCATGATCTTGTTCACGCCTTCCCGCAGGATCGCGTCCGGATTGGGATCGGCGAAAGTGAATTCCTGACACCCTTCGGCGATGGAGGTGGCGCCGGCGGTGTAATAGGTCCGGTCATAGAAGAAACCGCTGCTGACCTCGATCTGCGAAGACCGGCGGTTCTGGGCGACCAGCACCCCCTGGGCAAGGCATTTGGCCTTGCCGATGGAGGTCATGAAGTCCAGATAGCGGGTGTTCCACTTGGGGTTGACGTCCCAGTACGAAGTCCGGTTCCAGCCGTTGTCCTGGACGCCGCTGGTGAAGAAGGTCCCCCAGTTGCGGCGGACGACGGTCCCGGCAGAGAAGAAATCCACGCCTTCGTTGTTCTTCCAGGACTGGAAGTCCACGCCGATACGGTCGTCGTTTTCGGCGTAGATCTCGATGACCCGGTAGGAAACTTTGACCTCGGGGATGGGCCGGTCATACTTTTCGAGGAGCTTGCGCATTTCGACCCAGCTCCACCGGGGCGCCTTGATCACCAGAGCGTTGAGTTCGGCGTCCACGAGGATGCAGGTGGGGGAGACGGCGAACTGGGGATCCAGCTCGTGTGAGCCCACCTTGATGAGCATGTCGCGCAGATTTGCGGCCCGGCTGATCCGGGGGAAGTAGATGTAGACGCCCGCTTCGGGGGCGAAGGTCAGCCCCTTCCGATCCAGCGAGGCGACGATGCTGTCGATGCCCTTGCCCGAATCGGAGTCCTTGAAGCGGTATTCTTCGGCGGCTACCAGGACCATGCCGGAGCCGTCGGCGAATTTCACCGCCGTGACCTGAGCGGGACTGGTGGAAACACTGCGGGCGCCCACGGCGGCTTCGAGATAGCTCCGCACGGCGTAGGGATCGGCGTTCTTGAGCATGTAGGGCTTGGTGATGACGTAGGGATCGGTGGTGTCGCGGATGACCTTCACCTCTTTGGTGGAGTCCTTGACGTCGATCTTGAACTGGGCCTGCACGTTGGTGGGGGCATATCCCCCCGTGGGGGCGTCGTTGGAAACCCTGGGGATCCCCGGCGGGACCTGGGGCTTGAGGGTGAGTTCACTCGGCACGGTGTTCTGCACGGGAATGGGGATCATCTCTCCCCTGGGTTCGGGCTGCGGCTGATTCTGGCATCCGCAGAAAAGAACGCCCGCGGCGGCGGCGAAAAGTATGACGGTCCTCATTTTTCAACTCCTTTCCCGGCTTTTCCGGCCGGAACGTCGGATTCCTGTTTCTTTGCCTTTGCGGCGGCCTTTTCGGCGGCCCTCCTCGCTTCCGTCCTCGGGTTGAAGAAGGGGTTGTCCATGCGGCGTTCGATGCGGCTGGACTCGCTGACGGCTTTCACGCTCCCGCCGGTGACGGGATCCGTGGGCATGGCCTCGGCGCTGACGACGATATAGGTGCGTTCATTGATCTTGGTCACGGTGCTGAAGAGGTACTTGATGAGGGGGATCCGGCACAGGATGGGCAGACCGATGGTCTGTTCGACCCAGTTTTCCTTTTCGTAGACGGCCAGGAGTTTTTCCTGTCCGAAGCCCAGAGTGGCCGCGCCGCTGAAGCTGACGGAGTTGGAAAGTTCCGATCCGGTGTTGCCCCGCTCGACCACGCTCTTGAAGAAGAGGTGATAGTTGAAGATCACGCCGCCCTTCGCCGCCCCGGCGCCCTTGCCGGGCATGCAGACGAAGGGGTTGATGATCCGCGCTTCGAGCTGAGGCGGATCCGCGTGTTTCCCGTCGTCATCCTCGTAGAAACTCTTGCCCACGAAGGTGCGGCCCAGGGTGTTCTTGGCGATGTTCTGATATTCGGGGGTCATGGAGACCTTGTAGACGAAGGGGGCCTTGGCGATGTTCTGAAGCTGGGTGAGCTGCAGCTTCCGGAACTCCTCGAGAGTCCGCACGGGGGTGCTGACCATGGCCAGTTCCGCGTGAGAGGCGGCGCTGGCGTTTCCCGACTGCTGGAGACAGCGGATGAAGCTCATGTCGAACTGGGGCGCGGTGAAGAAACCGCCGAAGGCCCAGGTCGCCGAGGAGGCGACGGAAAGGGCGGAGCTCAAGGCTTCGTTGAGGACGAGATGCCCCGCGTTGTACCCCAGGTTGAGGAGATTGACGCCGGGACCGTTCTTCCAGGCCAGGTAGTCGAAGCCCCAGTCCTTGAGGTCGCTGTCCCGGAGCTCGTAGTAGTTGAGTCTCACCGTGACCTGCGGCAGGGGCTGGTCGAGTTTTTCCACATATTTGAGGGTATTGTTCGCGGCGTCGGCCTGATCCCGCCAGAAGATGGTGTTGGTTTCGCGGTTGACGTAGGCCGCGCCCACGGGGGAACCGATGGTCATGTCGATGAGGTCGGAAAACTGTCCCGCCGCCCGGTAGCGGGGGGTGTAGGCGATGCGGGAGATCCCCGTGCCGTCGATGCCTTCCTTGTTTTTGCCGCCCTTGTGGTCCAGAGCTTCGATGATCTTGTCCACATAGGGGGTGAACTCGCTCCCGGTGGAAACCAGCAGAGCCTCTCTTTTCCCGTCGGCGGAGCTGATCCGGCGGACGGTGGAGTTGCGGCTGTAGCGCTGCACGGCGGAATTGACGAAGGGCAGAATGGACTCGGCGGTGACGTTTTTGAGCTCGTACACCTTGCTGTCATAGCGCACCTGCGCGTCGGACTGCTTCAGGCGGATCGTCCGCACACCGTTTTCTTCCTGCCCCCCGGCGCCGGCCAGGGGCAGCGCCGCCGCGGTCATGAGCGCGACGGCCGAGCAGAGATGTTTGTTCATCGAGTGTTTTTCCTTTCCTATTCAAAGAGAATTTTTCGTTTATGCTTAAAAAGGAGCCTTCGTGCAGGCTCCATTTTGCGAAAATCAGAGGAAATTGAATCCCATGACCAGCACCTGGTCTTTGGATGCTCTCCCGGTGATGACGCGGAAGAGGGCTTCGCTGAAGATCTCCTTCTTTTCCTTCCCCCGGCTTTCCCGGCGGAACCGGACCTTCCAGACGTAGAGCTTGAAGGTGACGAACTCAAGTTCCGTCACATATTTGAAGGAAACGGGGGTCCCCAGGCTCAGAGCCATCTGCTTGCGGGTGGTCTCGAACTTTTCCGGATCGAAGCCGCTGCGGTTCTCGGGCGAAAGGTTCTTGACCATCCCCTTGGGGTCGTTGTTCATGAAGCTGACCAGCAGTTCACGGGCGACCTTGTACTCGAGGGTCTGCGGCTCACCCTTCCGCTCCTCGGGAGGAAGCTCCTTCACGGTGGCGCAGCCGCACAGCAAACATGCGCACACCGACAGGACCGACAGAACCGTTTTTCTCTTCATTCCTCTTCTCCCCCTTCTTTTGTTCCGTTGATGACTTTCACACAAAACAGTTTTGCGACAAAGATAATATAACGCCAATCATCTCGCTTGTCAAGTATCTTTTCGGGAAAATCGTTAATTTTTTTAACTAATCGGCGGATCTTGAGGAGAGCGCAACGGGACTCAGCCCCGTCGGACAAGTCGGACTGGTCGGATCGGGGGGACAAGTATTACGCCCCCCGGGAGAAGCGGAAATCCCCGATCGCATTCCTGCGGCGGAGCCCGGATATCGCCGACGATGGGCCCTTATTTGATGATGATCTTGCCGAAACGTTCGGCGTGGTGGAAATCCCCGAAAGTGGGACTCCAGCAGTTGTATTCCGGCGGGGCGACGGTGAACCGGACCCGGCAGAAGTTCATGCCCCAGACGTCGCCGAGAAAATCTTTTGCCTCGGTCATGGCGGAAAGGGGCAGACGCACCTCCGCACTCCAGAAATCCTTGCCGCGGAAGGTCCTGACCTCAGCTCCGGAGTCCCAGGGAGTGGTTTTCTTCCCTTCGCGGCGGAAACTTCTCGCCGTGCCGAGGGAGTTGAAGACCAGCTGGAAGACCTTCTTTTCCGGCGTGGCGAAGAAGAAATCGAGGCAGTTTTCATCCCAGACCGCGCTGTTTGCCGCTCTGCCGGAGTCCATGATTTTCGCCATGAAGGGCTCCTCGCAGCGTACGCCGATGCAGAGATCGCCCTTGCAGCGCGCGAGGTAGAGATCGGCGCCCACCTTGCGGACCTCGGCGTTGTCCTTGCTCAATTCGATCCGGAGCGGCTTGATCTTTTTCCAGAAAGGTTCCGAAAGTTGGCCGTCCATCACGGGGAGCGTGTCGATGGGGGTGGTCGCGCCGGTCTTGCGGGCGCCCGCTGCCATCATGAAGGAAAAGACATTCGGGTCCATGGGCAGATTGTAGGAACGCTCCGTACCGTTCGTGTCGAGGGGGGAATTGCCCGGCAGGGGGGAAACTTTCCGGAGCAGACTTTTGCGCAGAGAGGTGAGCTTCAGCGCCTCGGCGGCGAGCCGGGCGTCCGGCTTGCCCGTGCGGAGAAGCTTCGAAGCGACGGCGTACAGCTCGACGGTCGCCCGACAATACTCGAGGTTGGCGACGGCGATGGCTATGCGGGCCTGCTGCCCCTTGTCGGAGGTTTTTGCAGCGGCCTCTTTCAGTTTCGGAAGCCACTTTTCCGCCAGGCCGGGGTAGACCTTGAGCAGGACGCCGGGATAACGGGGGATATACCCCAGACCGCGATTTTCCTTGAGCCCGCTCCGGGCGTAGTCGCCGAGCCGCTTTTCGATGTCGGCGAAATAGGCCCTCATCACCGGTGCTCCGGCGGGGCCGTAGCAGTCGCGCAGGGTCTCGGCGTAGAACTTTTCCCGGTCTCCGATCCCGCCCCAGGCGAATTTCAGATAAAAATAGTTGTTCAGCGCGGAAGCGGCGTAACTGGTGGAGTTGTTGAGGTCGATGCCGGTCACGTCGGCGGCGTACAGATCGTCGTAGAGCATGGAAATGTTTTCGAACTGGCAGCAGGGAAGCTCCAGTCCGCCCATCCCCTCCGGCGTGACGTAATAGAAAAGCCGGTTGAGGACGCTCCGCCACGCCTTGAGATTTTTCAGGTGCTGCGCCCGCTTCAGGGGATTGTAATAGCTCAGTCCGCTGTCGTTGAGGACCTCCATGATGGTGATGGAGGGATGGACCTTGACCTTGCTGACGCCCTCCACATAGTAGGAATAAGCGTACATGCCGAAGGTCTGATCGGGGAGGACGGCGGTGATGCGTTTGGCCATTTCGTTGGCGTAGGTCATCATCCGGGTGGTCATGATGCGGCTGCCGTCGGGACGGATGCCGTCATCCAGCGCCTGACAGTTCCTGCATTCGCACATCATGCCGCCGTCGTTGGGGGAAAGGGGCATCATGCCCGGCGGCGTGCGCTTTTTCAGATCGGCGATCATATTGGCCGCCAGCTGGTCGAGGGCCCTGGGATTGGTGGTGCAGATCTGCAGCCCGTGACCGTGGTAATACGTGCCCAGACGGCGGCCCCCCACCAGCGCGAAATATTCCGGATGTTCGTCGAAGTAATCTTCCTTTTTGAGATAGTGGAGCCAGCTGTGCCAGGCGCACCACGAGCGGCTCTGGCCTTCCCGGTTGCGGCGCATGAAAAGCTGGACTTCCCGGCGCTGTTTTTCCGGCATCCCCCGCCGGGTCTGATATCCCAGACGGCGGCTGGAAAACCGGGGCGCATCGGCGAGATCCAGTTCGGGGACCTCCCACTTCGAACGCTTCGGAACGAACTCGCCAAGTTCGCCGGGCATGAACCAGCGGATCCCCAGCTGTTTTTCCAGAAGGCTATGTCACAACAAACAGTTGATAAATAGCCATTTTTATAGGGGAGTATCAGAACTCCCCTACAAACTGTTATTTGCAGTTATCTATACTCATTTGGAATTTCGATATGAAGTGTCTCACACAATAACTTCACATCATGTGCATCATTTTCATCAAACTCGTATCCCAGATGGAACATTACTTGACTATATGGTTCAATACAGGAAACCTCTATTTCCTCAATTCTTCCTTTACCCGAAAAAGTTTCTACCGGAAAACAATCCCCATCATAAAGAATTTCACCTTCGTCCGTATATTCAAAACAATGCAAATCAATAATTCTGTTTTTCAAATCTTCCCATACAGTATGGTTCAATGTTGTATATTCCATCTTAATCTCATAAAAGCCATTAGCTTTCATTATTTCTATAAAGTTCTGATAATCGTTCTTTTCTACAAAAATGTCAATATCATTATGGGCTCTTGACTGATATCCAAGAAGAGCATCTACACCCCAGCCACCATCAAGAAAGACTTTTATCTCCGCATCTATTGCAAATTGAAGAATCTGTTTTACATCTGTTATATTGACCATCTTATCATCTCCACAAATTCTAATTAGGCGACCAGAGGAACTGCTGGTCTGTTTGATAAATCTCTGCATTTAGCAGTTTTCAATGTTGCCAAAACGAAAGTTAAGAAGATGTTCCTTTTCTCCATGTCGCTTTCTTTGGCGTAATTTACAAGGTTATTCC
>Ga0208297_1000717_pt1 | contig 52603 bp, 56 predicted proteins | sample LMS_cellobiose_e_FD_187367 | JGI IMG/M metagenome (GOLD analysis project Ga0208297, IMG submission 187367) | Rumen-fistulated moose microbial communities from Alaska, USA - LMS_cellobiose_enrichment (SPAdes) (version 2) | ecosystem: Host-associated > Mammals > Digestive system > Stomach > Rumen... | reverse complement strand
CGGCCGCAAGGCCGGGACACGCGTGCTCCCCATTCCGCGCGAAAGGCCCGGCCGCAAGGCCGGGACACGCGTGCTCCCCATTCCGCGCGAAAGGCCCGGCCGCAAGGCCGGGACACGCGTGCTCCCCCATAGGGGGCGCCGATTCCCCTCCGCTCCCCGCCGCGCAAAAAAAAGCACCGCGCACGCGGTGCTTTTCTGTATTCAATCCATCGATTCATAATACGCGATGATCATGTCCACCACGAGGCCGTAGCTTTTGACGCCGTCGGCTTGGCCGGTGGTCTTGATATACGCGTCGTTGACCTTGTTGCCCAGGTCGTTGACCTTGCCCTTGAACTGCTGCAGGTGGGCCGTCTTGGCGTCCAGATCGGCCTTGACGGGGGCGGACACCCCGTCGTACAGCGATTGCCACAGGTCCCGGTCGGCGGCGTACAGGGCGTTGTTCAGGTAGATGTACCCGTTGAACAGCCCGGAGTACCGCACGTCCGTCTCGCTCGAGTCGCGGCAGACGACGAAGGCCATGAAATTGGCCTCCTTCTCCGGTCCGACGCCGCAGGCATGAGCCATTTCATGGGCCACGGTGAACGGCACGCTTGTCTCCATGATGTCGCTGCCGATGACGCTCTCGCCCGTGATGGGGAAATAATAGCCCGCCAGACTGAGGTAGCTGGTGGCCCGGGACAGCAGCTTCGCCTGCTTGGGGTAAAGCCCGGGCCCCCGGGCGTAGATATCCTTTAATTCACCCTGTCGATAGCTCGCGCTGCATGCGGCACAGACCTCCCTGAAGGACAGCGTGGGCGTGAACAGACCGTCGCCGCCGCGCGCCACCTGCTCCGCCGCCTCGTTCAGCTCCTGCGTCACACGCTTCGCCGTTTCATACAGCTGCTCCGCGGAGTATCGGCCCACGTCCAGCCCGATCTGTTCGCTGAGGGGCGCCGCCGAATACTGCACCGAGAACACCACGGCGAACAGCGCGTAGATGACGCCCGCCGCCAGGATCAGCCTGCAGCACGCGCCCAGCAGCCCCCAGCCGCCCCGGCGCGCCGTCAGCCCGACGGTCACGCCCACGGCCGACAGCACGCCGACGATCCACACCAGCTCCGCCATGGGCACGGGCGTCCACTGCCACAGACGGCCCAGCAGACCGCCCAGGCCCAGCCCCAGCCGCCGCTGCGCGGTCGCCTCCGGCCCCATGCGCATAGCCAGCCTGACCCACAGGTATGCCAGCACGGCAAGCGTCGCGCCGATCAGCGCGAACAGCTTTTCGGCCCGTGTCAATCCTCTCAGCACGTCTCTTCGCCCAGCGCCATGGCCGTGCGGTACTTGCCGCGGGTGCTCACGGTCAGGCCGTATTTCTTCACGATGGCGTCCGCCAGCGCGTTCAGCGCGTCCACATCGCCGTCTTTGAGCTCCAGCTCCATCTCGCCCAGCGGCGCGGTCAGCTCGCCCTTGCGGTACTCGCCCACGTCGTAGGACAGCACGAAGGACAGCGTGTCGGAGGTATAATCCGCCTCGGTGCGGGTGAAGCTGCAGGCGCACACGGGGGCGAAGGGCCCGCCCAGCGCGGCGCGCAGCTCGTCGGACAGCTCCGGGTTCTCACTGAGGACCGCCGCGCCGTCCTCGATCGTCTCGGCGGGGACCTCATACTCCTCGCGCACCGCCGCCGCGCCCGCGTGACCCGAGGTGATCTTCAGGCAGCAGACGCCGTCGCCGTTTTCCGTGCGCAGGCGCAGGGTGGCGCGGAGCTGCTCCAGCAGCCCGCCCTCGTCGTGATAATACACGCTCTCCATATCGAAGCGGCGAGCCTCGCCCAGGCAGGGGGCCAGCAGCTCGTCGCCGAAGACCTGGGACGCCGTCGCCGCGCCCACGGGGGATAATTTGATCTCAGTTTCCATAGGATAAAGCATCCTTTCTTGGGATGATCCTATTGTACCATCCTTTCCGCCGCGTTACAATCGCATTTTTCCTTTGAATAAAGTGTAAACAGCCTTTGAAACCGGAAAAGGATATGGTATAATGATATATCTGAAAGTGGGTCCTGAAGCAAAGACGATATCCAATCCTTTCAACTTTCGATCCGCCCATCATTTCATCCGTCCTTCAATTCTACAAGGGGGTAAAGATACATGCAAAGAATCACCGTAACCATCGACGGCAAGTCCTACACCGTTGTCGCCGACGAGGACGACAACAACGTCGTCCGCGCCGCAGAGCTGGTGGACAAGAGCATCACCGAAACGAAGCAGAACACCCGTCTGTCCTCCGTGGACGGCGCGGTGCTGGCCGCCCTCAACATCGCCGACATGTACTTCAAGGCCCAGCGCTCCTCCGAGAATCTGCGCGCGCAGATCAAGAGCTACGCCGAGGAGTGCGCCGGTCTGCGCGGCGAGATCACGCGCCTGAAAAAGAACAAAGGGGAGTAGCAATGGCCCTGGAGATCATGAGCCCCGCGGGCTCCTATGAGTCAGTGATCGCCGCCGTCCGCGGCGGCGCCGACGCCGTGTATTTCGGCGCCGGTGACTTCAACGCCCGCCGCAACGCCAAGAACCTGACGGACGAGGAGCTGGCCGAGGCGATGAAGTACTGCCGCCTGCGCGGCGTCAGGACCTACCTGACCGTCAACACCCTCGTCACCGACCGCGAGCTGGACCGCGCCGCCGCCCTCATCGAAAAGCTGACCGTCATGGGCGCGGACGCCATCATCGTGCAGGATCTGGGCATGGCGAAGCTGATCCGCACGGTCTCGCCGGAGATGCCCATCCACGCCTCCACTCAGATGACCGTCCACAACCTGGCCGGCGTCATGGAGGTGCAGGAGCTTGGCTTCTCCCGCGCCGTCCTCAGCCGCGAGCTGCCGCTGAGCGAGATCGCCTTCATCTGTGAGAACAGCCCCATCGACATCGAGATCTTCGGCCACGGCGCGCTGTGCATGTGCTACTCCGGCCAGTGCTACCTGTCCGCCGCCATCGGCGGCCGCAGCGGCAACCGCGGCCTGTGCGCCCAGCCCTGCCGCATGATGTACTCCTACGCCGGGGGCAAGCCCTGCTATCCCCTGAGCCTCAAGGACCTCAGCGTCGCCCAGTACCTGCAGCAGATCGAGAAGGCCGGGGTCAAATGCATCAAGATCGAGGGCCGCATGAAGCGCCCCGAGTACACGGCCCTGGTGACGAAGATCTACAAGGACGCCGTCACCTACGGCAAGAACCCCTCCCGGGACGATCTGTACAAGCTGCAGACGCTCTTCTCCCGGGACGGCTTCACCAACGGCTATCTGGAGGACGACAAGGGCCCCCACATGTTCGGCGTCCGCAGCGAGAGCGACGGCCGCGAGACCCGCGCCATTTATAAAGAGGCCAGGGAGATCTGGGAGTCCGAGCCCGAGCCGCCCGTCATCGGCGTCGATTTCGGCTTCAAGGCCCGCCGGGGCGAGAACATGACGCTGGAGGCGAAGGACGCGGGCGGCTTCCGCTACTTTGCCGAGGGCCCCGTGCCCGAGGAGGCCATCAACCGTCCCACGTCGGTCAACGACGTGTCCTCCGCGCTGCACAAAACGGGCGGCACGGTCTTTTACGCCCGGGACGTGCAGATCGATCTGGAAAACGGCCTGCGCATCCCCGCCGCCGCGCTGAACGCCATGCGCCGCCAGTGCACCGAGGGGCTGGCCGCCGGCCGCCGCACCCCGCCCCGCCGCCCCGTGGCCGAGTGGAGAAGCGGCGTGCGCCGCCTGGGCTGGGAGGAGGAGCCGGGCCTGATCTGCTCCTTCCGCGCCGTCAGCCAGATCAACCCCAACATCCCCGACCTGCAGCCCGACTATATCTACCTGCCGCTCAAGGAGATCGCCGACAACAAGGACGTCATCGCCCAGGTGTGCCGCAAGGGCGTCGCCGTCGCCGCCGTCATGCCCCGGGTCACCTTCGACCGGGAGTGGGCCACGGTGCTGGAGCAGCTCAAGCTGGCCAAGAGCGCCGGCGTCCGGAGCCTCGTATGCACCAATATCGGTCATGCTTTCCTGTTGAAGCGGCTGGGCTTCGAGCTGCGGGGCGATTTCGGCCTCAATATCATGAACTCCACGAGCCTGCGGGAGCTGAAGAACATGGGTCTCAGCTCCGCCACGCTGTCATTTGAGATGACGCTGCCGCAGATCCGCGATATCTCCTACACGCTGCCCTGCGAGCTGATCACCTACGGCCGCCTGCCGCTGATGATCACCGAGAACTGCGTCCTGCGCAGCCCGGACGGCTCCGGCTGTCCCTGCGACGGCGGGCCCGTGTATATCTCTGACAAGACCGGCCGCGCCTTTCCCGTCTACCGGGAGGAGGGCTGCCGCAGCACGCTCTACAACGCCGAGCCCATCTGGCTGGCCGATAAGCAGGAGGACCTGCAGGGTCTGGGCGTGCGGTGGCACCGGCTGATGTTCACCACCGAGAACCCCAAGGAGTGCCTCAAGACCATCCTGGCCTACCGGGAGGGCCGGGGCACGGCCCCGGCGCGCATGACGCGGGGCCTCTACTACAGGGGCGTGCAGTGATGCGCGTCCGGTTCATGGCGCTGGAGCGGGGCGGCCGCAGGCCGTCCCTGCCGCAGCGGGGGAGCGCGGAGGCCGCCGGGCTCGATCTGGCGGCGTTCCTCGACGCGCCCGTGACGCTGGCGCCCGGTCAGCGGGCGCTGATCCCCACGGGGCTTGTCATGGCGCTGCCCGAAGGGACATGCGGCTTCGTCATGGCCCGCAGCGGGCTGGCCCTGCGCCACGGCGTCGCCATGGCAAACGGCGTCGGCCTCGTGGACAGCGACTACCGCGGGGAGCTGTGCGTCCCCGTGATCAATCAGGGGCAGGAGCCCTTCACCGTGGAGGACGGCATGCGCGTGGCGCAGCTGGTCGTTCTGCGCCACGAGATCGTCGAGCCGGTGCTCTGCGAGACGCTGGACGAGACGGAACGCGGCACGGGCGGCTTCGGCTCCACGGGCGTTCAGAAGCTCTGACCCTGATCCGTCACGCCCGCCGCGCGAAGCGCGCCGCGTTCCGGTCGGCGCGCTGGCGGCTTCGGCTCCACGGGCGTCAATAAACTCTGATCTTTTGGTGATCAAATGATAATCCTTGCATCTCAGTCTCCGCGCAGGCGGGAGATCCTCTCCCGGCTGACGGAGCAGTTCCTCGTCTGCCCCAGCGACGCAGACGAGCATATCCCCGCGGCCGCGCCGCGGGATTACGTGCTGGCGCTGGCGAACAAGAAGGCGGCCTCCGTGGCGTCGCGCTACCCCCGCGACGTGGTGGTGGCCGCCGACACGATCGTCGTGCTGGACGATGCGATCCTGGGCAAGCCCGCGGACGAGCGGGAGGCCCGGGCCTTTTTGCGCGCCCTTTCGAGCCGCGCCCACACCGTTTACACCGGCGTCGCCGTGGTGAAGGACGGGCAGACCCGCGCCTTCGTCGAGGGGACCGAGGTCCGCTTCCGCGCGCTGACGGAGGAGCTCATCGATTTCTACGTCAAAACCGGCGAGCCCATGGACAAGGCCGGGGCCTACGGCATCCAGGGCGTGGGCGGCCGGTTCGTCGAGGGCATCACAGGCGACTTCTTCAACGTCATGGGCCTGCCGCTGTGCGCGCTGTCCCGGGTGCTGGAGGAGATGGACGTGCTGGACGGGGAGGCGGAGTGATGCTGCGCTCCCGGCTGTTCTGGTTCGTCGCGGCCATCGTCGTGCTGTGCGTGGGACTGATGGTCTTTTCGGCCTACACGGGCCGCCAGTCCGCGCTGTCCCGGGGCATCGGCGCCGCCGTGGTGCCCGCCCAGGGCGCGGCCTCCGGACTGCTGGACGGTGTGTCGGGCTTTTTCGGCTATTTCTACCGCTACGCCTCCCTCGTGGAGGAGAACGAGCAGCTCAAGGCCCAGCTGGACGAGTACCGCAGCCTCGAGCAGGAGTACCTGACCGCCGTCACCGAGAACACCGAGCTGCGCAAGCTGACGGGGCTGGTGGCGAAGTATTCCGACTTCGATTTCGAGCTGTGCCAGGTCTCCTCCGTCTACCGCGGCGTGGCCCAGGCCGGCATGAACATCAGCCACGGCAGCGCCTCCGGCATCGAGCAGGGCGACGTGGTCATGAGCCGCGGCGGCATGATCGGCTACGTCTCCGACGTGGGGCCCAACTACAGCGAGGTCGTCACCGTGCTGGACGTCTCCTTTGAATGCGAGGCGAAGGTCGTGCGCACCAAGGAGACCGTCATCGCCCGGGGCAGCTACGACCTGCTGTCCAAGGGGAAGTTCGAGCTGGCCTTCCTGGACAAGGAGGCTGACCTGAAGGTGGGCGATCTGGTGGAGACCTCCGGCTACGCTGGCGTCTACCCGCCGGGGCTGATCCTCGGCCGCGTGGAGGAGATCACCCTCGACGCCGGCGGCCTCACCCGCAACGCCGTCGTCGCGCCCATCGACGATATCTTCGACATGAAATGGGTCTACGTGGTGAAGGATTTCGAGGTGGTCCAATGAACGAGCTGGACGCCCGCCTCACCCGGCGCTACGTGACCAAGGTGATCTTATATATCCTGCTGAGCGTGCTCCTGTACGTGCTGACCACGGCCCGGGGGACAGTCGTCTCCGCCCGGCTGGTCAACATCAACGTCATGCCTTTCTTCGTGGCGGCGCTGGGCTTCTTCGAGGGGCCTTATCTGGCCGGGAGCATGGGCGTGTGGTGCGGCCTGCTGCTGACGCTCAGCTCCAATACCGTGGAAGGAGCCGAGGCGCTTGCCCTCGGTCTGTTCGGCGTGCTGTGCGGCACCGTGGGCGTCACATTCTTGCGCCGCATCGCGCTGTCGGGCCTTGCCTGCGGGCTGGGCTTCCTGGCGCTGCGCGGCGTCATGTCCGCCGTCTATTATCAGCTGTTCTACGGCATCCACCCCCGGGACATCGCGGTGTTCTGCGCGCTGTGCGCGGCGCTGTCGGTCCTGCCGGGGCTGCTGAGCTGGCAGCTCGTCTCCCTCATCCACGACCGCCTGACCGAGGAGGAGAGCTGACATGAGCCGCAATCAGGTTTTGTGGCGCATCTGGGTCCTCTGCCTCGTCATGCTGACCATCACGGGGCTGCTGGGCCTGCGCCTGGTCTATCTGCAGATGGTCCGGGGTGACCAGTACAAGACCGTCGCCGCCCGCCAGACCTCCGTGCGCTACACCGTCAAGGCCAGCCGCGGCCAGCTGCTGGACCGCAACGGCACGCCGCTGGTGTCGAATGAATTGAGCTACGCCGTGCGCTTCGACTACTACGACTGGGACAAGGAGCGCCAGAACGAGGTCATCACCCGCGTCTGCGCCATCCTCGACGCGGGCGGGGTCAGCCACTACGACAGCCTGCCCATCACCGACGGCTACCCGCTGACCTACACCTATTCCTCCCTGGACTCCGGCGACGGCCGCGCCCTGGCGCGGTTCGTCGAAAAGACGCTCAAGCTGGAGGAGCTGCCCTCCGCCGGGAAGCTCTTTGAACTGCTCTGCGAGCGCTACGACGTGGACGAGAGCATGGACTTCATGCAGAAGCGGCTGCTGATCGGCGTGCGGTACGAGATGGAGCGCCGCGAGTTTTCGGCCTACGCGCCTTTCGTGCTGGCCACGGGCGCCGACATCGACACCGTGGGCCACATCACCCAGCTGCACCTGTCCCTCCCCGGCGTCTCCGTGGAGGCCGACAGCACCCGCCGCTACGACACCGACGCCGCCGCCCACATCCTGGGCCGCGTGGACATCATCTACGCCGAGGAATACCAGGAGCTGAAGGATCAGGGCTACGGCCTCAACGACATCCTGGGCAAGGACGGCATGGAAAAGGCGCTGGAGCCGCTGCTGCGCGGCTGGGACGGCAAGGAGACGCTGGTGGCCGACATCCGCGGCAACGTCATCGAGCGCTATATCTCCGAGGAGCCGCGCCCCGGCGCCAACTGCTATCTGACCCTCGATCTGGGCCTCCAGCAGGTGGCCGAGCGGGCGCTGGCCGAGACCATCGAGAACATCCGCGCCAACGGGGCGCGCCTGTCTACCCGGCAGGGCGCCGACGCCGAGGGCGGCGCAGCCGTCGTCATCGACGTCCGATCCGGCGAGATCCTCGCCATGGCCAGCTATCCGACCTACTCCCTGCGCACCTTCCGGCAGGATTACGCCGTGATGAAGGACGACCCGCTGGCGCCCATGTACAACCGCGCCATCATGGGCCTGTACGCCCCCGGCTCCACCTTCAAGATGGTCACCGCCGCCGCCGCGCTGGAGGAGGGGATCATCACGCCCAACACGAAGATCACGGATCTGGGCGTCTACACCTTCTGGGAAGACTATCAGCCCCGCTGCTGGATCTACCGCGACCGCGGCCAGACCCACGGCCGCATCAACGTCAGCGAGGCCATCAAATACTCCTGCAACTATTTCTTCTATGAGGTCGGCCGCCTGCTGGGCATCGACAAGCTGGTGGAGTACGCCAACGCCTTCGGCCTCGGGCAGGTCACGGGCGTGGAGCTGGCAGGGGAGAAGGCCGGTCAGGTGGCCTCCGACAAGACCATCGACGACTGGCAGGGCGGCCTCGTGCTGCAGGCGGCCATCGGCCAGTCGGCCCATCAGTTCACGCCGCTGCAGCTGGCCAACTACGTGGCCACCCTCGTCAACGGCGGCACCCGCTACCGCCCCCATCTGCTGAAAAAGGCTGTGGACTACAGCTTCACCGAGACCGTGCTGGAGCCGGAGCCCGAGGTCCTGCAGACCATCGACCTCAAGCAGTCCACCGTGGACGCCATCAAGGAGGGCATGCGCGGCGTCGTCACCGAGGACGGCACCGCCTCCGCCGTCTTCCGCGGCTACCCGATCCCCGTGGGCGGCAAGACGGGCTCCGCCCAGACCCGCAAGGGCCGCTCGGCCCACGGCGTCTTCGTCTCCTTCGCTCCCTACGACGACCCCGAGATCGCCGTGTGCGTCGTGGGCGAGTACGCCGGCAGCGGCGGCAGCGTCGCGCCCGTCGTCGTGCAGATCTATAACCATTATTTCGGCCTCGATCAGACCGAGGAGCTCCCCGACAACGGCAGCGTCGCCGAATAGCGGAAAATATACCAAAAGAATCTGGCGATCTTTCACAAAACATTACCAAAGGTACAATTTCTTCTTGTCTATTGTGATAGCGTACTATATAATAGCTGTATAAGGAAAAGCCTCGGCTTGATGTCCGTTTTTCCGTACAAACGTGACTGAGGGCGGCTTTTCGCATCAACGGGAGGAACATCGTGGGACAGGTACTATCCGTCGCGTCCGGCAAGGGCGGCACCGGCAAGACGTCATTCTGCGCCGGGATCGGCGTGGCTTTGTGCGCCCTGGGCGAAAAGGTGCTGGTGATCGACGCCGACTGCGGCCTGCGCAGCCTCGACATCGTCCTGGGTATGACAGACTCGCTGCTGTTTTCCTACGCCGACGTCATCCTGGGCCGCTCCGGCCTCAAGGAGGCCGCCGTCAAACACCCCGTGGTCAAGAATCTCCGGGTCCTCACGGCCCCGGCGTCCATCTCCGCGGGCGCCAGCTTCGGCGACGAGAAGATCGGCGCGCTGCTGCAGCTGGCCCGGGAGCATTTCACCTACGTGCTGGTGGACTGTCCCGCCGGCTTCGGGGAGGACGTGCTGTCCTTCGCCCGCGGCTCCGACCGCGCGGTGGTCGTTTCCACGCCGGACTACACCTCGCTGCGCGGCGCGCAGCGCATCGGCACCCAGATGATGGACGGCGGCACCGACCGCGTCAAGATCGTCGTCAACCGCGTCCACGCGGGGATGATCGACATGGGCAATTCCGTCAACATCGACGCCGCCATGGACGCCTCGGGCCTGGCGCTGCTGGGCGTCGTGCCGGAGGATAAGGACGTCATCGCCTGCGGCAACCAGGGCAAGGTCCTGATGCTCCACTCCCGCGGCCCCGCCCGGGCCGCCTACAACAACATCGCCCGCCGCATCCGCGGCGAGCGCGTCAGCCTGCTGGACAAGGTCACCTTCCGCGACTGACGACACTCCTCGCATGGAACTCATCTGACAAGACAGGAGGAAATCTGCATGAACATCGCCATTCTGGCCCAGGACAGCAAGAAGGAACTCACCGTTCAGTTCTGCATCGCCTATTGCGGCGTTCTGGCTAAGCATAACATCTGTGCCACAGCCACCACCGGCAAAATCATCATGGATGCCACAGGCCTCAAGATAGATTGCCTCATGTCGGGCGCCACCGGCGGTGAGGAGCAGATCTCCGCCCGCGTGGTATACAACCAGATCGATTTGGTCTTGCTTTTCCGCGATCCTATGGTAAAATATGATAACGAGGCCACCCTCAACGATCTCATCCGCAACTGCGACAAGAACAACATCCCCATCGCCACCAACGTCGCCACCGCGGAGGTGCTGATCCAGGGCCTGGCCCGCGGCGACCTCGCCTGGCGCGAGATCGTCAATCCCCAGTGAGAAAGCGTGAGCGCATATGCGCATGACGATACGAAAACCAGACATCGATCCTTGCCTGCCGGACGCGCCGAGTCCGGCAGGCGATTGACTGTGTACGGATAAAGGCAGCAGCGCGCCTTGCGCGCAATTATTATGAAACAAGGAGGGCCTCCCGTGAGTGATCTCAGGAAGAAAATGAAGCCCGCGTTCGCCGCGCTGGGCCTGCAGGCGTTCTCCGCCGCGCAGAAGGCCGACGTCGGCGACGTCGCCGAGCGCATGAAGCAGCAGAACGTGGCGCTGATGAGCTGGGCGGACCCGTTCATGCCCGACCCGTCGATCCCCGCGGACGTGCTGCAGGCGGCGCTGGAGGCGCTGCAGAGCGGCTTCCCCTCTCACTACACCATGCCCATCGGCGACCCGGAGCTCAAGCGCCTGATCGCCGCGCGCATCGAGCGGAAATACGGCATGAAGCTGGACCCCGACCGGAACATCATCATCAACCCCGGCTCGGACAACGGCCTGCTGTTCGCCATGATGCCCTTCATCTGCCCCGGTGACGAGGTCCTGGTCCACGACCCCAGTTACGCCAGCAACTTCCTCAACCCGGAGCTGCTGGGCGGCGTGACGGTCAAGGTCCCCACGTACCGTGAGGACGGCTATCACCTGCGCATCGAGGAGTATGAAAAGCGCGTCACCGACAGGACGAAGATGGTCCTGCTGACGAACCCCAACAATCCCACGGGCGTCTGTTATACCCGCGGGGAGCTGGAGCAGCTGGCGGACTTCTGCGTCCGGCACGACCTGATCTGCGTCTGCGACCAGGCCTTCGAGGACACGGTCCTGCCCGGCCGCGAGATGGTCTGCATCGCGTCCCTCCCCGGCATGTGGGAGCGCACGGTGACGGTCTGCTCGGTCAGCAAGGGCATGGGCCTCAGCGGCTTCCGCGTGGGCTGGACCTACGCCTGCGAGGACTTCATGGACGTCTTTTTCGCCTCCGCCGTCAACGTCCAGGGCGCCACCAGCACCCTGGCCCAGATGGCCGTCAAGCCCGCCTTCCGCGACGACAGCTATATCGAGCGGTACAAGGAGAAGTACCTGCTTCGCCATCAGTACGCGTATCGGCTGTTCAACGCGATCCCCGGCGTCTCCATGGACATGCCGGAGGCCGGCTTCTTCATCTGGATCGACGTGTCGGGGCTGGGCGATTCCGGGGAGATCGTGCAGTATCTCGTGGAGGAGGCCCGGGTCAGCGCCAACGACGGCGCCTTTTACGGCGATCAGGGAAAGGGCTGTATCCGCCTGATCGACGGCTGCTTCTGGGACGACGCGGACGCCTGCGCGGCCATGGACCGCATGGCGGCGGCATTCCGGAAGCTGGCGGAACGGAACAACAAATAAGAATCAATCAGAATAGAGGAAACGACTATGAACAATCCCTTTACCAACGGACGGGTCTACTGCGGCTCCATCCGTGAGGAAGATATCGGCAAGCGCGTCACCGTCTGCGGCTGGGTGGCCAGAGCCCGCGACCTGGGCGGCCTGATCTTCGTCGACATGCGCGACCGCGAGGGCATCGCCCAGTGCGTCTTCGACCAGACGATCAACCCCGAGCTGTTCGACAAGGCCCAGACCCTGCGCAGCGAGTACACGGCCTCCATCACCGGCACCGTGCGCATGCGCTCCTCCATCAACGAGAAGATCCCCACGGGCCGCGTGGAGATCCTGGCCGAGAGCGTGACGATCTTCGCCGCCTCCGAGACGACGCCCTTCGAGATCCTCGACGACGTCAGCGTCAACGACGCTCTGCGCCTCAAGTACCGCTACCTCGACCTGCGCCGTCCCACGCTGCAGAAGGCTCTGGCGCTGCGCCACCGCATCACGCAGCTGGCCCGCAACTACTTCGACGAGAACGGCTTCCTGGAGATCGAGACCCCGATCCTCACCAAGTCCACCCCCGAGGGCGCCCGCGACTATCTGGTGCCCTCCCGCGTCCACCCCGGCGAGTTCTACGCCCTGCCCCAGTCGCCCCAGCAGTACAAGCAGCTGCTGATGCTGTCGGGCTTCGACCGCTATATCCAGATCGCCCGCTGCTTCCGCGACGAGGACCTGCGCTACGACCGCCAGCCCGAGTTCACCCAGATCGACCTGGAGATGAGCTTCGTGGACATCGACGACGTCATCGCCGTCAACGAGGGCTTCCTCAAGCGCCTGTTCAAGGAGATCCAGGGCATCGACCTGCAGCTGCCCCTGCAGCGCATGACCTACGCCGAGGCCATGAGCCGCTACGGCTCCGACAAGCCCGACCTGCGCTTCGGCATGGAGCTCCACGACCTGACGGAGCTGGCGAAGGACTGCGGCTTCAGCGTCTTTGAAAACGCCGCCAACTCCGGCGGCATCGTCACCGCCATCTGCGCCAAGGGCGCCGGCGACAAGCTGTCCCGCAAGGAGGTCGACGCCCTGGGCGAGTACGTCAAGACCTACCGCGCCAAGGGCCTCGCCTGGATCAAGCTGACGAGCAAGGGCGACATGAGCTCCAGCTTCGCCAAGTTCCTCTCCGCCGAAAAACTGGAGGCGCTGAAGCAGGCCGTGGGCGCCGAGAACGGCGACCTGATCCTCTGCGTCGCCGACAGCGACGTGGAGCTGGCTCAGAACGCACTGGGCGCCCTGCGCTGCCACGTGGCCCGCAAGCTGGACATGATCCCCGCCAACGTCTGGAAGCCCCTGTGGATCGTCGAGTTCCCGCTGTTCGAGTACGGCGAGGACGACGACGGCAACACCCGCCTCTACGCCAAGCACCATCCGTTCACCGCGCCCATGGATGAGGACATCGCGCTGTTCGACACCGATCCCATCAAGATGCGCGCCAAGGCATACGACATCGTCCTCAACGGCACCGAGCTGGGCGGCGGCTCCATCCGTATCCACGACAGCGGCGTGCAGCAGAAGATGTTCAACGCCCTGGGCTTCACCAACGAGGACACCGAGGCCCGCTTCGGCCACATGCTGACGGCCTTCAAGTACGGCGCGCCTCCCCACGGCGGCCTGGCCTACGGCCTGGACCGCATGGTCATGTGGATGGCCGGCACTGAGAACATCCGCGACGTCATCGCCTTCCCCAAGGTCCAGAACGCCTCCGACCTCATGATGGACTGCCCCTCCGAGGTCGATGACAAGCAGCTCCGCGACCTCAGCATCAAGCTCGACCTCCCCAAAAAGGAATAAAACAGAGGCCCCGCTTCCGCGGGGCCTTTTCAGTGTACAGTGTACAGTTGACAGCGGACGATTGTTGTGCCTGCGGCGCATTTGATATCGCCGCTGCCGCGGCGCGGCCAAAGCTGGTCGGCGCAGATCGCGCCCGCGTTCTGCGGTCTTTGCAGGGAGCGGCGTCCTCGTCGCTCCGCTCAGGATGACAATGGGGGCGTCTCGCAGTTCGGCATCGGTCCGCCCATTGACAGTCCGCCGATTTTTCACTATACTGAACCATAGCGCCGCCGGCGCGGGGGAGGTTATGAAACGTGTCTGATCGTCAAAAACCCACGTGGTATTACGAAGCGCTGCTCTTCATCACCACGGTCACCTGGAGCATGTCCTTCGTCTGGAGCAAGATCATCACCAACACCGGCATGGTGAGCGAGATGTATCTGTTCCTGCGCTATACGCTGGCAGCGCTCCTGCTGCTGCCCTTCGCGTGGAAAAAGCTCCGCGCCTGCACCCGCGCCCAGGTCCGTTCGGGCGTCATCATGGGCCTCATCATCTTCGTGGGCATGATGTTCCAGGTGGCGGGCATCGCCATGACGACGCCGTCCAACAGCAGCTTCATCACCACGGCCTACGTCGTCATCGCCCCCTTCACCACCTGGCTGCTGCTCCGGCAGAAGCCGGACCGGATCACCTACGTCGCCGTGCTGCTGTGCCTCGTCGGTATCTACATCCTCAATATGAAGCCCGGCGAGATGCTGAGCCTCAACCTGGGCAACGCGCTGACGCTGGTGGGCGCGCTGTGCTGGGCCTTCCAGCTGACGTACACCTCCATGATCGGCGGCACCATGGACCCGCTGGCGCTGTCGGCGCTGTCCTTCGGCACCACGGGCCTGGGCGGCCTCGTCTACTGCCTCATCGGCGGCGCCATGTTCCGCACGCCCGTCGCCCAGCTGCAGGCCGCGGCCCCCGCGATCCTGCTGACGGCGCTGCTGCCCACGATCCTGGCCGGCGTCGTGCAGGTCTACGCCCAGCCCCACGTCAATGCCAACAAGGCCGCCGTGCTCTACACCATGGAGGCCGTTTTCGCAACGCTCATCTCGATCTTTCTGGGCCTGGAGGGCTGGAGCCTTTCGGTGCTCACGGGCGGCGGCGTGATCATCGCGGCCGTATTACTCATGCAGTTTGGAGGAAAGAAACGAAATGTTTGACAACAAACCGATCTTCGACATGCTGGATCAGCTGAAGGTGGACTACCGCCTGCTGCGTCATGAGGACGTCCACACCATGGAGGACCTGGCGCCCATCGAGGAGAAGCTGGGCGCGCCGTTTTTCCGCAACCTGTTCCTCTGCAACCGCCAGAAGACCCAGTACTACCTGATGCTGATCATCGGGGACAAGCCCTTCCGCACCGCCGAGGTGTCGAAGCTGCTGGGCGTGGCGCGGCTGTCCTTCGGCTCCGCCGAGGCGCTGGAGGAGCAGCTGGGCGTCCATCCCGGGGCCGTCAACCCGCTGAGCCTCCTGTTTGATAAAGAGAAGGACATCTGCCTCGTGGCCGACCGCGACATCCTCAAATACCCCGAGGTGTGCATGCACCCCGGCGACAACGGCATGAGCATCGCCATGAAGACCTCCGATCTGTTCGACGTCGTCCTGCGCCGCATGGGCCGCACGCCCGTCTGGCTGGACGTGAAGGGAGAGTAAACGATGGGATTTTTCAAACAGGTCCATGAGATCGTCCGCCGCATCCCCGAGGGACGCGTGATGAGCTACAGCGACATCGCCAACGCCATGGAGCAGCCCGGCAAGGCGCGCTTCGTCGGCTTTGCCATGAAGTTCTGCCCCAACGACTACCCTTGGCACCGCGTCGTCCGCTCCGACGGCCGCGTCGTCACCGGCGCGCTGCAGGTCATGCTGCTGCAGAAGGAGGGCGTGCCGTTCATCGTGGACGGCTACGTCGATATGGACAAATGCAAGGTCTACCCCCAGGAAATGCTCCTCGGAGAGTGAAAAAAGCCCCGCTGCGCGGGGCTTTTTTGAATTGACAGTTGACAATGGACAATTGCGGTGCCGGCTGCGCCGACGGATTGTTTACCGCCTGACGGCAGAGGGCGCCCGGCCCGCGCACAACATGCCCTTCCTCGCTTCCCCCATCGGTCTGAACACGCGTGTCCCGGCCTGCGGCCGGGCCTTTCGCGAGGAATGGGAAGTGCCGGAGCGGCTTTGCCGCGGAGGCGATAGGGGACGCGCGTTAGCGCGTAATCATTGCCCTTGACTGGTCCGCGCACATCACGGCCCCGGAGAGGGGGCCGACTCCCGCGACGTGACATTACGCAATATTGCGTACGGTCATTTGACAAACGCGGCCGAAGGTGGTATGCTGTTTTCACCAAATCTGACAATGGCGGTAAACGACATGATCGACAAAACACTTGTGACTCCTTTGTATACACAGGTCGCCGACCAGCTTCGGAGGGAGATCATCGCCCGGCAATACGGCGACCACGGATGCATCGGCACCCATACCCAGTTGGCCGAGCGCTTCGGCGTCAGCCTGCGCACCATCCGCGCGGCCGTGCTCCAGCTGGAGCAGGAGGGCCTGGTGGACATCCGGCAGGGCAAGGGCACCTTCGTTCGCGGCGGCATGGTGGTCGATCGCCTCCGCGACCTCACCGGCATCAGCCAGTTCCTCGCCGATCTCGGCGTGGAGACCGAGGTGGCCGTGCCTATTTTCGAGCAGATGGACACGCCTGTCTGGCTCGATCCCGACGTCCGGGAGGGCCTCGGCCCCCAGTGCGTCTACATCCGCCGCATCGTCGTCGTCAGCGGCAGGCCCGTGGCCGAGGCGACCATGTACCTGCCCGGCCGCTTCTGGGGCAGCTTCACAAAGGAGGAGGTCGAGCAGCGCACGGTCTACCAGATCTACCAGAAAAAGCTGGGGATCGAGCTGGGCCGCGGCCGCCAGACCATCCGCGCCGTGGGCGCCGATCAGGATCTGGCCGTCGATCTGGAGGTCCCGCCCGGCAGCCCGCTGCTGCAGCTCCGCCGCCGCGCCTACGACGCCCAGGGCAGACTGATCGAGTATATGTTCCTCTCCTACGTGGCTGACCAGTACAGCTTCGAGGTGGAGATGGATCTGAATAAAGAGCTGTAAAAAAAGCCCCGCTCAGCGGGGCTTTTTTCAGTGTACAGTTGACAGTGGACAGTGAAGGGCGCATTGACAACTGACAATTGCGGTGTCGGCCTGCGGCCGACGATTTGATGGCGCCTGACGGCGTGAAGGACCGCGCCCCGGGCGATGGCCGCCGTTGGGGGCCGACGCCCTTCCACGCATCCCCCCATCGGTCTGAACACGCGTGTCCCGGCCTGCAGCCGGGCCTTTCGCGCGGAATGGGAAGTCCCTCCACAGGAGGGAATAGGGCGCGCGTCAGCGCGTGACCATAGCCCTTGAACGGTCGGCGCACATCCCGGCAGCGGGTCGTGGTCTTCGTAGGGAACGGTGCCCACACCGTTCCGTCCCGGCCCGCGCACATCACGGCACCTTCAGGCCAATGACAAACGCTCAATTGCTCTTCTTCGGCTTCGGCACGCGCTTGGAGTTGTCCCGCACCTCGCCGACGGAGTAGACAGAGATGAACGCGTCGGGGTCCTCCTTGGCCAGCCAGTCGATCAGGCGGCCGTACTCGCTCTGATCCACCAGCGTGATGATCTCCCGGTGGTGGCTGCCGTCGTAGGCGCCGATGACGTCGTAGATCGTCGCGCCGCGGTTGATGGTGTCGAGGATGTACCGCCGCACCTCCTCCTCCTTCTTCGAGATGATGCACACGCGCTTCTTGCCGCCGAAGGAGAAGATGAAGTGGTCGAGGATGATGCCGTTGATGTAGGTGAACAGCAGGCTCAGCAGCACGGTCCGCAGGTCGTAGACGAAGACCGACGTCCCTGCCGCCACCAGCCCGGCCAGCGCCATGGCCTTGCCCAGGTCCACGTGCAGGTACTTGTTGAGGATCTTCGCCAGGATGTCGAGGCCGCCCGAGGAGGCGTTGTTCTTGAACAAAATCGTCAGACCGATGCAGCAGATGAACATGAAGCAGGCGATGTCGAGCAGCGGGTCGCCCATGATGGAGCGGCGGTCGGGGACGAGGCGCTCGAACACGCCCATGAGCACGGGCGTCAGGATGGAGGTGTAGACGGTCTTCGCGCCGAACTCCCGCCCGATGAAGATGAAGCCGATGACCAGCAGGCCGATGTTGATCGTCAGGTTGATGGCCGACACGGGGAAGGGCAGGACCTTGTTGAGGATGATCGACAGGCCTGCCACGCTGCCCAGCGGGATGTCCGCCGGCTGCAGGAAGAAATACACCGAGCCCGCCACGATGGCCGTGCCCAGCGTGATGATCAGAAACTCCAGCACTTTATTCTTACGCATAATACCCTCCGAACGGAATATACTGCTATCATGGTATCACGAAGGGCGGCAAAAAGCAACCGTGGCGCACGTGTTCAATTTCCGGGCCCGTTTTTTGTGTAGCCTGCACAAAGATGTGCGGGAACAGTTGCGCGGGCCGCGGCAGTTGTGTATAATAGTAACATCAAAAAGAGATCGGCGGCGGGCGCCGCGCCCGAAGCCGGAATGCGGAACACTTTATTTAACCGCAAAGTGTTTAATGGGATTGCGCGTTCATCTCCCCGGGGGCAGACCTCCCGTATAGGAAGTTGGGAGCCGCTTAAAGGAGAGACAGCTGACCCACCTGCTATAAAGCGGGTTAACTTAAAGTCCGCATTCCTGCTTTGCGCGCGCACCCGTCATTTTTTACGCCGCGGGAGAGATGTGCGGAAGACGTACCGTCTTCCGCTTTTTTATTGCGGGCAGCGGCGCGCGGTTGATTTTAATGCGTGAAAGCGGTATAGTAGTATCATACGAGAGGAGGGCGGGCCATGAAAAAGGCGCTCAATCGGATCTTCAGCCAGACGACGGTGGTGGTATTGCTGCTTCTGCTGCAGCTGTTCGTGTTCTTTTCCTTCACGCTGCGCATCGTCGGCGCCACGTACTACGCCTATATCAGCGGCCTCGTCCGGCTGGTCAGCGTCGCGGTGATGATTTACCTGATCAACGTCTCCGGCAGTCCGGAGGTCAAGCTGGCCTGGGTGATCCAGATGTGCATCTTCCCGCTGGTGGGGACGTTCCTGTACCTGTACGTCCAGGCCCAGTCGGCCCCCATCCGGTTCAACAAGACGCTGCGCCGCCTGCGGCTGGACGTCAGCAGCCACGCCGTGCAGGACCTGGCCGTAGTCGACGCCCTGGACCGCATCGAGCCTCAGAAGGCCAACCTCGTGCGCTACATGAACGCCCGGGCCGACGCCGTGTGCTACGACGGCGCGGACGTCCGGTATTATCCGCTGGGCGAGCAGGCCTGGCAGGCGCTGCTGGAGGAGCTGGAGAAGGCCGAAAAGTATATCTTCATGGAGTTTTTCATCATCGGCGAGGGGGAGATGTGGCGCTCGATCCTTGATGTGCTGGCGCGCAAGGCCGCCGCGGGCGTCGACGTCCGGCTGATGTACGACGGCATGGGCTGCCTGACGCGGCTGCCCCACAGCTACCCGAAGGAGATGGAGAAGCTGGGGATCAGGTGCCGCGTGTTCAACTCCTTCAAGCCCTTCCTCTCCACGATCCAGAACAACCGCGACCACCGGAAGATCGTCGTGGTGGACGGCAAGACGGCTTTCACCGGCGGCGTCAACCTGTCGGACGAATACGTCAACATCACGCACCCCTTCGGCCACTGGAAGGACACGGCGGTCATCATCCGCGGCGAGGCGGCCTACAGCTTCGCGCTGATGTTCCTGGAGCTGTGGCAGATGGCCGGGCGGGAGACGGAGCCCGACTGCTCGCAGTTCCGGCCCGAAGAGCTCGCGCCCGCGGAGACGGAGGGCTGGGTCATGCCCTTCGGCGACTCGCCGCTGGACGACGAGCTGGTGGGCGAGACGGTCTATCTCGACGTCATCACCAAGGCGCGCCGGTACGTCCACATCACCAGCCCTTATATGATCATTGACCACAATATGATGACCGCCCTGGGCGGCGCGGCCAAGAGCGGCGTGGACGTGCGGATCATCGTCCCCAGCGTCGCCGATCACTGGTACGCCCACGCTGTGGCCAGGGCCTACTACGCCGGTCTGCTCAGCCGCGGCGTCAAGGTCTACGAGTACACCCCCGGCTTCATCCACAGCAAATCCTTCGTCTCCGACGGCGACACCGCCGTCGTCGGCACGATCAACATGGACTACCGCAGCCTCTATCTCCACTTTGAGTGCGCCGCCTGGCTCTACCGCCACCCCGCCGTGCAGGAGATCGAGGACGATTTTCAGGCCACCCTCGCCCGGTGCCGCCCCATCACCGAAGAGAGCTGCCGCGACAAGGGGATCAAAAAGCTCCTCTACGCCATCCTCCGCCTGTTCGCTCCGCTGATGTAAGGACGACGCCCGCGCTTCCCCCAACGGGGGAAGTGGCCCGCGAAGCGGGTCGATAGGGGGCGCGCGCCAGCGCGTAACCATTGCCCTTGACCGGTACGCGCACATCACGACCACGCTTCCTGTCATCCCGAGCTTGTCGAGGGATCTTTCCGGCCGACGAATATCACGGCGTCTCAAGGGCAAGATCCTTCGGCTCTGCTTCGCTCCGCTCAGGATGACAGCGTCGGGTGCGTTGTGCGTCACAGGGGCGACGCCATCTCCCGCCGCGTCAGCGGCGGTATCCAATGCGCCGCTGGCACAACAATTGTCCGTTGTCAATTCGCCCTTCACTGTCCACTGTCCACTGTCAACTGTCCACTCACAAAAAGGCCGCCCCTGCGGGCGGCCTTTTTCTATCTGCGCCGGATCACTTCAGCGCTTCGACGATCCTTCTGACGGCCTCCTTGATGTTGTCGTAGGAGGTGGCGAGGTTGAGGCGGATGAAGCCGGCCCACTTTTCGCCGCCGAACCAGTCGCCGTAATCGACGGCCAGACGGCACTTGTCCTGGATGAGCTCCTTCATCTTGCCCTGCTCCACGTAGGCGCTCAGGTCGACCCACTGCAGGTACGTGCCCTCCAGCGGGGAGACGACTGCCTTGGGCAGCTGGGCCTTCAGCTCCTTCTCCACGTACTGGGCGTTCTGATGGATCAGCGCCAGCACCTGATCGAGCCACTCGCGGCCGCCCTTGAACGCGGCCTCCACGGCCACGTAGCCGAAGGCGCTGCCGTTGCGGATGCGCACGGAGTTCAGGAACTTGTCGAACTCGGCCCTCAGCTTCTCATCGGGCAGGATGACGAAGCTGTTCTGGCAGCCGGCCAGGTTGAAGGTCTTGCTGCCGGCAGTGATGGCGACCACCATGTCGGTGTAGCCGGGGATGTTGAGGATCTCGGTGTGCTCGTAGCCGGGCATGATCAGGTCGTGGTGGATCTCATCGGCCACGACGAAGACGTTGTGCTTGCGGCAGAGCTGCAGCATCTGCTCCAGCTCCTCGCGCTTCCACACGCGGCCCGCAGGGTTGTGGGGAGAGGAGAGGATGAACATCTTGACGTTGTTGTCGACGATGGTCTTTTCAAAGTCTGCGAAGTCGATGGTGTACACGCCGTTGACGTTGACCAGATCGGAGGACACCAGCTTGCGGCCGTTGTTCTCGATGGCGTCCAGGAACGGATAGTAGACGGGCTTCGTGACCAGAACGGCCTCGCCGGGCTGGGTCTTGATGTTGACGTACCAGTTGATGGGGGAGACGACGCCGGGGGAGAAGCGGATCCATTCCTTCTCCACGTGGCAGTTGTGATACTTCTCTTCCCAGTCGATGAACGCCTGATAGTAGCTGTCGGGCACCTTGTAGTAGCCGTAGATGCCGAACTCGGCGTACTTGACGGCGGCCTGACGGGCGCACTCGGGCACGACGAAGTCCATGTCCGCCACCCACAGCGCCATCAGGTCGTTGTCGCCGAAGCGGCCGATCATGTTGTCCCACTTGCTGCAGTTTGTGCCGACACGGTCGACGTATTTGATGGTCTCACTCATTGGAAGTTGTCCTCCTTGTATGATGATTTTCAATAGAACTGCTGATCAAAAGCTGCCGGAATCGCATGAAAGCTCCCGCCAGACGGGCACGCCCGTCCGGGCGTCGTCCGGAACGTTCTCCGCGCCGTGGATGCGCTCTGCCGGACGGCCGTCACCGCTCCGGCAGACGCTCCAGATCGCGGGCGCGTCGGCCAGATAGAAGGAGTCGAAGCCCAGCTCCTTCACCGCGCAGCCGAAGAAGGCGTTGTCCCCGACGGTATCGGGACCGCTGCCCTGAAAGTCGATGCGTTCGATCTACTCCCGGACCGACGCCCAGGGGGCGCCGAACCGGTAGTAGTCGTCCATGGGGCCGCTGCCCGAGATGCGCAGCGTGCCGCCGCTGTATTCCCAGGTCAGCGAGGGACCGCAGGAGCCGGAACGGGGCTCGTCCCCGCCGCCAGCGCCGTGCACAGCAGCGCCAGCGCGAAAGCGGCGAGCAGCAGGGATACCGCGCGGTTTTTCATGGCCTTACAGCGAAGCGTCCTCCGTGACCCTGCCGGCCTTGCCGGAGGTCATGACGACCTTGAAGGACTGGCCCTTCTGACCGCGGACGATCCAGCTTGTCTTTTTGCGGATGGCGCCGCGCTGGCCCGTGCCCTGGGTGATGCCCCAGGAGGTGGTGGTGTAGCCGCTCATGCCCTCCAGATGGCCCAGCTCCGCGGGCTCGCCGCCCTCGACGACCTCCACGCCCTCCAGCGCCAGGCTGACGCCTTTGAGACGCTTGGACTTGAGGCCCTCCTTGAAGACGTAGGTGGGCATGTAACCGCGGTTGCCGCAGGTGACCTCGACCTTGAACAGGTCCTCGCCCACCTGGGTCGTTTTGACCTCGTCGATGTGCAGCAGCGGCAGCAGCTTCATGCCGCGCAGCATGAAGGCCGTATGCTTGGCGACCTCCTGCTCCAGATAAGCGGGAGGCGGGTTCTGAGAGACGAACTTGGCGTCGCAGCCGCCGATCTCCACGGTGCCCAGCTGAGGATGCTCGAAGGCTGTCCAGGGCTGGTAGACGTCCGTGCCGATGTGCTCGTCGATCCACTTGAGCATGGCGCACAGCTCGTTTTCCTTCTCCGCGTCGGTCTTGTTCTCCTTGGGCGGGTAGACGGGGTGCAGGCCGGAGCGCTCCGCCAGATCCCAGCACTCGATGGTCATGGCCGGGATGCCGAGGGCGAAGTGGCAGAAATCGTCGAAGCCGCCGCAGGTCTGGGGCGCGGACTGGGGCATATAGTCGTCGTAGACGTTGAGGATCGGGTAGCCGTTCTCCTGCTGGGCGATATTGCAGATGGCGCGGTACAGGTCGATGTCCTGCTTGATGGCCTGCTTGGCGCTCTTGTAGCCGGGGGTGAAGAGGTTCTGGCCGCCCGCCGTGTGCATATCGACCACGAAGCAGACGTTGGGATGGGCCAGCAGGAAGTCGGCGTTGTGGCGGGTCTCGGGGTTCGACAGCGGATAGTCGCCGGAGCCGCGCTGGACGTCCTCGGTCTGCCAGCCGATGGGGTAGTTGCGGTTGAAGTCGTTGCCGAAGGGCGCGGGCGCGGCCTCGATGTCCACACCGTTCCACTTGCCCTCGATCTCGCCCTCGTCATAGACGTTGTAGAAGTCGCCGAACAGATCGTCGGGCTGGCGGCGGGTCATGACGCGGGGGTCCTTTTCCGAGACCTTCCAGGCGCCGTAGGGCGTCTTGACGCGCATGAGGCGGATGACGCCGTCGCCGTCCATGTCCTTGCGCTGGACGCCGGGCATGGGCGCGGCGAACGGGTAATACCGCGGCGCGGAGCGCAGGGTGCCCGGGGTGGTCAGGTAATACTCCGAGCCGTCGGGAGAGACCCGGGGCAGGGCGTAGACCGTGTAATTCTTGAGGATGTGCTGGATGCTCGCGTCGTCAAGATTGCTGAAAATGGTGTCCAGCAGGTACATGACCGTCATGGAGCCGGTCACCTCGCCCGCGTGGATGTTGCCCTCCACGTAGAAGGCGGGCTTGTCCTCGAAGGCGCCGGTGGACTTGTCCGTCACCTGCAGCAGCAGGGTCTCGCGCCCCTCTGGCGTCGTGCCGATGGAGATCAGCTCCGTCAGCTCGGGATGCGCCTGGGCATACCCCTTGAGCAGGGCTTCGATCTCACCGTAGAGATAATAATGGTCGTAGACTTGCGTGTGCTTCATGAGAGCCTCCTTTTGTATAATTGACAATTGACAGTTGACAGTTTCGGTGTCGGCTTCGCCGACGATTGAAAAGCGCCGGCGTCAGTTCTGCCCATACTGCTTCCATTTTATCACTTTCCCTGTTTATACCGCAATAGCTGAGCGCAAAAAAAGCCCCGCCTTTCGGCGGGGCGTGAATGATCGTTTTATCTGACGGGCATCAGCTGCTGGAGGGCCTCCATCAGCTGGTCGGCGGTGACGACGGTCTCGCCGGCAGCGGGAGCGGTCTGGGGCTTCTCGCTGGTGGCGGCCATATTGGAGACCGCGGTCATCGTGATCTCGGCGGTCTCGGGGATGACCAGGGTCATCGTGGCTTCGCCCTTCTTGGCGTCGCCCTCGGCCTTCATGGTCATGGTCACCTGAGGCTCCTCGGTGGTGGTCATGTTCATGTCGGCGGTGACCTTGTTCAGCTTCTCGCCGCGCATGGCGATCTTCATGTTGAAGTCCATCTTCATAGCCTCGGCCATCTCGGCGGCGGCTTCCCCGTCGATGGCCGTCATGGCCTTGGCCAGGGTCTTTTCATCGCTGTGCAGCGTGTAGGTCTTGTTGGTATTGCCGGTGACGGTGATGCACTCGTCGCCCATCATGCCGTCATACACGGCAGCCATCATCAGGGCGGCCTGATCGGGGGCCATATAGCCCATCTGCTCGCTCATGGAGCCGTCGGCGAACAGCAGGCGCAGCAGCTTGCCCATGGTGAAGCTGCCGGAGTTGGCCTGCTCCATCAGCGCGGCCATGTCGAGGCCGGAGCTCTCAGCCAGCGCGTTCATATCGACGCTCAGCCAGGCGTTCTCGGGCACGCCCAGCATCGCCAGCAGCGCGGAGCGCACGTAGATGCCGTTCTCGACGTTGGAGATCGCTTCGATCTGCGCGCCGTTCAGCATCTGGACGGTGGCTTCGGCGTCGATCTGCATGTTGTTCAGCAGCGCCGTGAGGCCGCCCAGCTCCAGGCCCAGCGTGTAAGAGCCGGAGGAGTTCTTGCCGTCGGTGATCTCGCTGCCGTTGACGGTGAGCTTCAGGGGCTCGCCCTCGATGCCGGCGATCTTGGCGGTCAGAACAACGTTCGCGTCGGACTTCTGGTTGCCCTCGGGCAGCTGAGCCTTGACCAGGGCGTTCATCATCTCATTGAACTTCGTGAAGTGCGCGTCGATGGCGGCTTCGGTCTTGTCCCAGTCGATCAGGTACGCCACGCGCAGGGGCTGGCTCCAGGACACGGTCATGCCCAGGGCCTCGCCCACGAAGCGGACGGGGATCAGCGTGCGGCTGTTCTCAACGTCGACGTAGGGGGCCACGTCCATCTCCACGGTGCGGGAAGCGCCGTTTTCGGTGATGATCAGAGCCTTGCTGTCAAGCTCCATGTGGATGGCCTTGCCGTTTTCAAAGGCGGCGTCGATCTTGCCGTTGTCGTAGTCGACCTTCGCGCCCATGCTCTCCAGCGCGGCGCGGAAGGGGACCAGAGTGCGGCCGTCCTTCGCCGTGGGGATGGCGTCGGGGAAGATCATGTACTGACCGTTCAGCCAGACGTTGATGTCTTCATAGGGCATCTGGGCGCGGGCCAGAGCCACGGGATCGGGGGCGTCGTCCTTGACCATGCCGGGGCCGTCCAGCATATCGCCGGGGTTGGGGGAGATCAGGATGGACGTGGGGCCGTCGGCGCCGCCGATGATCCCCACAGAGGGCTCGTCGGCGAAGGCCGTGACGCCCAGGGACAGCATCATGGTCAGCACCATGATGACAGACAGGATTTTCTTCATAAAATATTCCTCCTTGTATCGTACAAGCGGGCTTGTTCGGACAGATGTATTATAATACAACAAAGGACCGATTACAACCCTAACCGACGATCCGGAACAGGGAAGTTTCCTCGCTGAACCCCTTGAGGTTGTACAGCACGGTCATCTCCGTGATCCCGGCCTCCCGGGCGTAGGCCCGCAGCGACCCGGCGAAGGACCGCAGGTCCACCACGTGGATCTCGGCATAGTGGGGGATCAGGAACTGGACGTAGGTGTTGGCGTAGGAATCCTTCACCAGCAGCAGCTTCCCGCCCTCCTGTCCCGTGCGAATGACGGTCAGCGCCTGATTGCCGCCGAGAAAGACGGAGTATTTGTCCTTTTTGCTGAGGTACGACCGGTCGTAAAGCCCTTCGGTCACGGCGCCGGAGCGGTTGTGCTCCACTGTGGGGCTGCCGTACGCAAAGGCCGTGATCGCGTCCTTTTTCTCATAAATGCCAGCCCGGGAGAACGTGGTGCCCAGGAAGTCCTCAGTCAGGACCTCCTGTGCGAAGGCTTCCTGCGCCAGCGCGTCGTCCCGCAGGGCGTAGACGTACCAGGCCCCCAGAGACGTCCAGTGGTGGTCGGTGTAATAATAAATGTATTCGTCCCGATGCGCCTCCAGCGCAGAGAGGGCGTCATACGTCAGCAGGTCCGACGCCCGCTCCAGCAGCGACGCCTGATCCACGTCGGGCGTGGGCAGGCCCACCTGCTCCCGCAGCACGTGGGAGGCCGTGGGGATCAGCATCACGTCGAAGCGGTCCAACTCGGCGTAAAGCGCCTTCGCCTGCCGCAGGTAGTCGAGGTTCTTCTCATACCGCGCCTCGTCGACCTCGTCGAAGACCTCCATCATCCGGCCCTCCTTCGTCACGTAGACGCCGCCGGTGTCCCTGCGCCCGGCCAGCAGGTCGAGCCTGCTTTTCAGCGCGATCCAGCGGTCCCGCAGGGGGAAGCCGTCCGTCACCCAGTCCTCGAACCCCCGGGTGAAGTCCCCGGCGAAGAGGCTCTGCAGCGTCAGCGCGGGCCGCCCCGCCAGATAGCGGTTCTCATTGTCGGAGTAGACGCGTTTGGGGCTGAGCCAGAAGCCGAAGAACAGCGCGGCCAGCGCCAGCGCGAAGACGGCCGTATTCACTTTTCCTTTCATGCGGTCGCCTCCCTAAAAACGGAAATAGAGGAACGGGTTGTAGGTTCCCGCCACCAGATACGCAAGCGAGCCGATCAGCCCCGCCAGCATCGCCGCGCCCGCCAGCGCGGGACTGTCGCCGGGCTTTTTCCACAGCTTCCGGGGCAGGGGCGTCGAGCCCAGCGCCGCCGCCAGCAGCAGCGGCCCCAGCGTCAGCAGGTAATAGACCGCCGCGCCGCTGCACAGCGGCGCGCCGATCCCGATCATCGTCCCCATGTACCGCAGCGCGTCCGGCAGCCGGTCCATGGCGAACAGCACCCAGCCGAAGCACACCGCCGCCATGGTGTAGACGTGGGGCCACACCCGGCCCCGCTCCAGCCGCTTCAGCAGAAACAGCTTCTCGATCGCCAGCAGCACGAAGTAATAGAGCCCCCACAGCAGGAAGTTCCACCCTGCGCCGTGCCACACGCCCGTCAGCAGCCAGACGATCAGCATGTTGACGATCTGCCGCCGCAGGCCCCGGCGGTTGCCGCCCAGGGGGATGTAGACGTACTCCCGGAACCAGGTGCCCAGGGAGATGTGCCATCGCCGCCAGAACTCGGTGATCGAGCGGGCGACATAGGGATAATCGAAGTTCTCCGGGAACGTGAAGCCCAGCATGTGCCCCAGGCCGATGGCCATGTCGGAATAGCCGGAGAAGTCGAAATAGATCTGGAACGCGTAGGCAATGATCCCGATCCACGCGCCCAGCACCGAGGGGGCCGTCATGGCCGAGAAATATTTCCAAACCTCGCCCATGGTGTTGGCCAGCAGCACCTTCTTGCTCAGCCCGCACACGAACCGCGCCGCCCCCGCGCCGAACTGGTCGGCGGAGTGGACGCGGCCCTTCATCTGTTCCGCCACGTCCTTGTAGCGGACGATGGGCCCCGCGATCAACTGGGGGAACAGGGAGACGTAAGCGCCGAAGGCGATGGGGTCCCGCTGCACGGGCGCCTGCCCGCGGTAGACGTCGATGGTGTAGGACATGGTCTGGAACGTGTAGAACGAGATGCCGATGGGCAGCCGCAGCCGCGGCACCGGGATCGAAAGTCCCGTCAGCCCGTTCAGGGACGCGACGAGAAAGCCGCTGTACTTGAACACGCCCAGCAGCGTCAGGTTGATGACGACGGATGACAAAAGCGCCAGCTTCGCCCTTCGCGTCCCCCGGTATTTATCGACTAAAATGCCGTGGATATAGTCCACCGCCGTGGAAAACAGCATCAGCGTGACGAACACCGGCTCGCCCCAGCCGTAAAACACAAGGCTCAGCAAAAACAGCGTCAGGTTTTTCACCCGCCGCGGCGACAAATAATAAACCCCCAGCGCCAGGGGCAGAAAGATCGCGAGAAACGTCGGACTGCTGAAGATCATAAGGTCCCTCCGAGGGAAAGCATACAGATAAACTTTATAATATACCGGGAGGGAAGTCAAGCCGAATCGTCGATTGACAATGGACAATTGTCGTGCCTGCGGCGCATCCGATACCGCACTGCGCGTGGGACCAATGCCCTGGCTCCCTCTCCGAGGGAGCTGTCTGCGAAGCAGACTGAGGGAGTTGCCCCGGGATGCACACGGCCCTGGGTCGTGGTCGCCAGATCGGCACCGGGATGGATTCGACATCGTCAAGGGCAAGATCCTTCGACTCCGCTTGCGCTCCGCTCAGGATGACATGCTTGGAGCGGATTGTGTCGTAGGGGCCGATGACACATCGGCCCATGATCACGCCCGCGTTTTGTGGTCTTTGTAGCGGCGAGCTGTGCTCGCCATAACTGGCAGGCGCATATCACGGCTCCGTCAGCAAAGCCTCCCTCTGTGTCTGAACACGCGTGTCTCAGCCTGCGGCTGAGCCTTTCGCGCGGAATAGGGAGGGGTACTCGCCCCGCAAAAGAAGACCTTTTTGCGGGGACCTCGAGACCGCGTCAGCGGTGGGAGGAGTTGCCCCGGCCTTAGAGCCGCTCCGAAAACGTGTGCTGTTGGGTACAACTCCCTCAGTCAGTCGGCGTCTGCCGACTGACAGCTCCCTCACGGAGGGAGCCAGGGAAGGACGCGGCGCACATCGCGGCCCCGGGTCGCGTCGTAGGGAACGATGCCCACATCGGCCCATGATCATGCCCGCGATTTGTGGTCTTTGTAGCGGCGGCCTGTGGCCGCCATAACCCGTCCGCGCACATCATGGCCCCGGACAGTGGTCTTCGTAGGGAACGGTGCCCACACCGTTCCGCACTGGTCAGCGCACATCACGGCCGAGAAATGCGCGCCCATCCCCCTCATCAACGCCCTCCGTTTTCAATCAAAAAAGAGCCGACCCTGCGGCCGGCTCTGCGCTCTCGTGACCTTATTCCTCTTCCTCTTCGTCCTCTTCCTCTTCCTCGTCCTCGTCTTCCTCATACAGCTCGTCCTGGCGCTCGGAGAAGATCTGGTACATCTCGTCGTATTCCTCCTCGTCGTCCAGGGTGACGAGGCTCTCGTCGTCGCCGTCCAGCTCCAGCTTCATGATGATCAGCTCGTAGCTCTCGTCGAGATTCATCTCCGCGGGCAGGAAGGCGTAATACGTCTCGCCGTTGTACTCCACGGTGTCCAGCAGCTCGACCTCCAGGTCGTTGCCGTCCTCGTCGGTGAGGGTCATGATATCTCTGTCAAAAAACTCATCCATGATGGTTTCCTCCGTCAGTCTCTATGATACAACATATTATAACAAACACGGGCGAAAAGGCAACTCGTTTTTGGCGCTTTTCCGAAAAAAATACCGGTTGACAGCCGCGGCGGGCGATGCTATAATAGCAAAGCGAAAAGAAAGCAGGATCATACCATCCTCACCTCCATGAAAAAGAAGAGGTCAACATCGATGCGGCGTCGGGGCATGCCCCGGCATCTCTCTATGTGTGCAAAGGACGGTATCATCTGCCGTCCTTTTTCAATTTTTTGGGAGGTGTTTCAGCATTAGCGCGCAAGAGCATCAAATCAACGAAGAGATCACCGATAAGGAAGTGCGTCTCATCGACTCCGACGGAGCGCAGCTCGGTATCGTCACAGTGCAGCACGCCATGGAGGTGGCGGCCCAGCGCGGACTCGATCTGGTGAAGATCGCGCCGAAGGCCGAACCCCCCGTCTGCCGTGTGATGGATTACGGCAAGTTCCGCTTCGAGCAGGCCAAGAAGGAAAAAGAGGCCCGGAAAAATCAGAAGGTCGTCGAGATCAAGGAAGTCCGTCTGTCGGCCAAGATCGACGTTCACGACTTTGAGACCAAGGTCAGGGCGGCGCAGAAGTTCCTTGCCGGCGGCGACAAGGTCAAGGCCTCCATCCGCTTCCGCGGCAGGGAGATGGCCCACACCAATATCGGTCTTGAAGTCATGACCCGCTTCGGCGAGGCGCTCACCGGCTACGGCACGGTGGAGAAGGCCCCCAAGCTGGAGGGCCGTCAGATGCTGATGTTCCTGGCCCCTGAAAAGAAAAAGTAAGCCCCCAAACAGAGAGGAGAAAAAGTCATGCCCAAAATAAAGACTCACAGCGGCGCGAAGAAAAGATTCACGGTCACCAAGAGCGGCCTGATCAAGCGCGGCAGCGCCAAGAGGCGTCACGATATCAAGGGTTGCAAGTCCAAGCAGAAGATGCGTCATCTGCGCAAGGCGATGTTCGTCGACGAGACCGTCGCCCCTCAGATCAAGCGCCTGATCCCCTACAAATAATCAACCCCGATAACGAAAGGAAAGGTCAATAATGGCAAGAATTAAGGGCGCGCTGATGACGCGCAAGAGAAGGAAAAAGATCATTAAGCTGGCCAAGGGTTATTGGGGCACCAAGAAGAGCCACTATAAGATGGCCAACCAGCAGGTCATGAAGTCCGGCAACTATGCTTACGTCGGCCGCAAGCAGAAGAAGCGCGACTTCCGCAAGCTGTGGATCACCCGTATCTCGGCTGCCTGCAAGCAGAACGATATCAACTACTCCAAGTTCATGAACGGCCTGAAGAGAGCCGGCGTCGATCTGAACCGCAAGATGCTGTCCGAGATCGCCATCGCCGACAAGGAGGGCTTCTCCGCTCTGGTCGCCAAGGCCAAGGCCGCTCTCTAAAAACGTCCGCAAGCGCCGCGTCCCTGCGGCGCTTTTCTTATCAATTTCGGAGGAAGCTATGGAAGATCCCAAGAAAGTCATCCGCATCATGACCGTGCTGACGATCCTCTGCGCGGTGTGCGCCGCCTACACGGGCGTCAACATGCTGGCCACGGCCTCGTGGCTGAACATCCTCAACTGTCTGGCCTCCGCCGTCTGCGCCTTCATCGCCATGCTGCAGCTGCTGATGGTCAAGCAGGCGTACCGGGACAGCGACGACGAGGACAAATAGCGGAACCATCCGGCCTTTTTTGCAGTCAAAGGGATAAAAAGGAGGTCTCGCCATGAAACGCCGCGTCAAGCTCAGGCCCTCCCGCGCCTCGTCGATCCTGGGGCTGTGCATGGGGGCGCTGATGTGCGTCATCGGTCTGTTCTTCGCCGTGCCCACCTTCGGCCTCGTCGGCATCCTGTGGACGGTCATGGCCGCCTGCATCACGGCCTACGCCGCCATGCCCCTCTTCCGCGAGGACGGCTCCGACGGCCGCACCGTGATCATCGAGGATGAGGACGACCCCGCCGGGGACGCCGAGCAGCGCCTGCGCTCCCTGCAGGACCTGCTGGACAAGGGCCTCATCACCCGAGAGGAGTACGACAAAAAACGCAGGGACGTCATCGATAAGCTGTAAATAGCCTGTCGCAAATCAGGATTTGCGACAAGGAAGGGCCCGCCGGATCAAGGTCATGATCCGGCTCGGGCCGGTCTGCAGCAGCGCACGCCTTAACAGGCGCACGTTTGCAGACCGGAAGGTGTGATTTCGTCGGCGCATGTCCGCCGAAATCACAGATACATTACCGCTCGCGGTGCGAGCGTAAAGCTGATCGGCCAACAAACGTCTCGTATATTGACTCTATTGGAGCCGCCCGGACGGGCGGCTCTATTTGCACTTGCTTTTATATCGATTTTCAAATAAAATGGACTCAAGAGGTGATCGATATGAACGAGCTGGAAGAGGCCCGTCAGGATATCAACGAAATCGACGAGAAAATGGCCGAGCTGTTCGTCCGCCGCATGGAGGCGTCGGCCCGGGTGTTGAGCTATAAACGCGAAAACGGCATGCCCATCTTCGACCCCGAGCGCGAGGGTCAGGTGATCGAGGCCGGTCTGCGCCGCATCGAAAACGGCGCGTACAAGGAGTATTACCGCCGGTTCATCACGCTGCTGATGGACATCTCCAAGGACTACCAGCGCACGCTGCTGGAGGAGCATCGGGACATATGAACTTCACCTGCGGACGCAATCTGCGCCTGACGCTGTTCGGCGAATCCCACGGCGCGCTGGTGGGCGTGACGGCCGACGGCCTGCCTGCGGGCATCCCCGTGGATGAGAGCCGGATGCAGGCGTGGCTCGACCTGCGCCGGGCCTACGGCGACCTGTCTACCGCCCGGCGGGAGGAGGACGCCCCCCGCGTCGTCACGGGCGTTTTCGAGGGCAGGACCGACGGCGGCCCGCTGACGATCCTCATCGACAACAAGGCCCAGCGCAGCGGCGATTACCCCGAACGCGTCTTCCGCCCCTCCCACGCGGACTACACTGCCTGCGCGAAGCTGGGCGGCTATAACGACTACCGCGGCGGCGGCAGCTTTTCGGGCCGCATGACCGCGCCCCTCGCGGCCCTGGGCGGCCTGCTGAGCGCCTGCCTGGAATCGTCCGGCGTCACCGTGGGCACCCATATCTCCCAGTGCGGCGACGTCCGGGACGAGGATTTCAGCGAGGAGCTCACCGAGCTTGCGCAGCAGGTGCGCGATATGGCCGGGAAGCGCTTCGCCGTGCTGAACGAGGAGCGCGGCGAGGAGATGCAGGCGCTGATCCGGGAAGCGCGGGAGGACGGCGACTCTGTGGGCGGCGTGCTGGAAACGGCCGTCTGCGGTCTTCCGGCCGGCGTCGGCGCGCCGTATTTCGATTCGCTGGAGGGCGTTCTCAGCCACCTTCTGTTCTCGATCCCCGGGGTCAAGGGCGTGGAGTTCGGCCTGGGCTTCGGCTTCGGCTACCTGCGCGGCAGCGAGGTCAACGACATGCTGACGAGCGAGGACGGCAAGGTGCTGACGAAGAGCAATTTCTCCGGCGGGATCAACGGCGGCATCAGCAACGGCATGCCGGTCGTCTTCCGCACGGCCTTCCGCCCCACGCCGTCCATTTCAAAAAAGCAGCAGACCGTGGACCCGCAGACGCTGGAGGAAAAGGAGCTGGAGCTCCGGGGCCGCCACGACCCCGCCATCTTCCACCGCGCCCGCGTGGTGGTGGACGCCATGACGGTCATCGGTCTGTTCGATCTGATGCTGGAAAGGGACCGCGACGTATGGACCGGGAGCCTGTAAACCTGCTGTTCATCGGCATGCCCTCGGCGGGCAAAACGACGGTCGGCGCGCTGGTGGCCGACCTGCTGGGGCTGCCGTTTTACGATTTTGACCGCGTGATCGAAGCGAACACGGGCCGCACCGTCCCGGAGATCTTCCACGAGGACGGCGAGAGCGCCTTCCGCGCCCTGGAGCACGAAACGGCGCTGGTCCTGGCCGAAAAGCGCGGCGTGGTGCTGTCCCCCGGCGGCGGGATCGTGGAGAACGCCGGGGCCATGGCGGCCCTGCGGGCACACGCCGTCACCTGCCGCCTGCTGCGGGACCCGGCGCTGATCGATATCACGGGCCGCCCGCTGCTGCAGCGGCCCGGCGCCGTGGAGCGCCTGCTGGCGCGCCGCGGGCCGCTTTACGACAAATATGCCGATTTCACCGTGGAAAACAACGACGCGCCCGGCGACTGCGCCCGGCGCGTCATCAAGCGATTCGAGGAGCTGACGAAATGATCGCCGTCATCCAGCCCTCCCGCCCCGTCGGTCCGGTGCGGCCGCCCTGCTCCAAGAGCCAGGCCCATCGGGCCCTTTTTTGCGCTTACGCGGCAGGGGGCGGGCAGGCTTCCCTGCCCGATGAGTCCGCGGACCTCCGGGCGACGAAGCGCGTCATCGACGCGCTGGAAACAGGATCGGGCAGCGCCGACTGCGGCGCTTCTGGCTCGACCCTGCGCTTTGCGCTGCCCTTCGCGCTGATGACGGGCCGTCCCTTCACCTTCACGGGGGAGGAGCGGCTGTTCGAGCGCCCCATGGACGTCTACGAGCGCCTCTGCGCCCGTCACGGCTGGCAGTACGACCCGGCCCCCGGGCGTCTGACGGTCTGCGGGACCATGGGCGCGGGGCAGTACGACCTGGGCGACTGCGCATCCTCCCAGTTCCTCACCGGCATGATGCTGGCGCTGGGGAGCCTGCCGGAGCGCTCGACGATCCGCTTCGACGCGCTGCCCTCCGCGCCGTATATCGGGCTGACGGCCCACGTGATGGCGCGCTTCGGCTGCCGCCCGTCGCTGCGCGAGCGCAGCGTCACCGTGGGCGGCGGCTATACGCCCGCCGCTTTCACCCCCGAGGGCGACTGGTCCCAGGCCGCCGTCTGGGCGGCCATGGGCGCGCTGGGCGGCGACGTGACGCTGGAAAACATGAACGACGACAGCCTGCAGGGCGACCGGATCATCGTGCTCCGTCTTAAGCAGATGGGCGCTGCGACGGACCGTCACCGCTTCCGCGGCGGCGCGCTGCGCGCGCTTGACTTCGACTGTACGGACTGTCCCGATCTGGCCCCTGTCGCCGCTGCCGTCGCCTGCTTCTGCGAGGGCGAGACGCGCATCCTCAACGCGGGACGTCTGCGCGTCAAGGAGTCCGACCGCGCCCACGCCCTCGTCACGATCATCAACGACCTGGGCGGCGCGGCGCAGGACTGCGGCGACTGTCTGCTGATCCGCCCGAAGCGGCCGACGGGCGGGGAGACGCGGAGCTTCGGCGACCACCGCATGGCCATGGCGGCCGCGCTGATCGGCTGCTTTGCCGCGGGTCCCGTGACGCTTCGCGGCGCTGAGGCCGTCGAAAAATCCTACCCGGCCTTCTGGGACCATCTGAGCTCGCTGGGCGTGAGGGTGACGCTGCATGAAGACTGAAAGACCGTCGCTGTTCTCGCGCATCCTGTCGCTTCTGGCGGGGATCGCCATCCTGCTGACGCTCTGGGGCGGCTGGCTGTACCTGCGCTATTCGCAGGTCCCCCGGGGCGAGCTGCAGCTCCACTTCCTCGACGTGGGGCAGGCCGACTGCGCGCTTGTCAAAAGCGGGGAGCACTATATGCTCATCGACGCCGGGGACGCCCAGGACGGGCGGCGCATCGTCACGTATCTCCGGCGGCACGGCGTCAGGCGTCTGGACGTGTTCGTCGCCACTCACCCTCACGCCGACCACATCGGCGGCGCCGCCTACGTGCTGGATCACGTGGCCGCGGATCGCGTCTATCTCTCACCCTGGGTCAACAACACCGACGTCTATTACGACATGATGGACAAGCTGGACGAGTGCGGGATCGAGTACCTCGTCCCGCGCACCGGCGAGAGCTTCGCCCTGGGCCGCGCCGCCGTCACCTTCGTCGGCAACGGCGACAACGAGGACTCCGCCAACAACGCTTCCCTCGTCCTGCGCGTCGATTTCGGCGACGATTCCGCTTTGTTCACCGGCGACATCGAGTGGGGCGCGGAGCAGGATCTGGTGGACGACGGCGCGCATCTCGACGCCGACCTCCTCAAGGTGCCGCACCACGGCAGCGAGAGCAGCTCGTCTCAGGTCTTTCTGGACTGCGTCACGCCGGAGATCGCCGTGATCTCCGTGGGCGCGGACAACCCCTACGGCCACCCGTCCCCGGGCACGCTGAGCCGCCTGGACTGCTGGGTCTGCCGCACCGACCAGCTGGGCAATATCGTCTATGACTCCGACGGCAGCGGCCTGACCTTCGTGGACGAGGACGCTCTCTATCCCCACGTCTATATCGCCAACACCCGCACCGGCGTCTACCATCGTCTGGACTGCGACGCCCTCCCCAAATGGCGCAGCGCCAGGGTCTACTTCCACAAAAAACAGGCGGAGGAAGCGGGCTTCCGCGCCTGCGGGAGATGCTATCCATAATGAAAAACGGCGTGACCGTTTCGGTCACGCCGTCGTTCTATCGTTCTTTGATCTCCACCTGCGAATGTCCGGCGTCGTCCTCGTAGACGACGACGGTGTAGCGGTACTCCTTGTCGCCGTCGCGGATCGTGAAGTCGGCGTCGCCGAAGGCGGCGGCGCGGATGCGGACCATGCTGTCCGGCCCGGTGCGCTCCACGGAGACGGCGATGGTCCCCTCGCCGCCTTCGACGACCTCGGCGTTTTCCGTCAGCACGGGGTCGTCCGGCAGGAACATGGCTGTGTCGAAGTTCATCGCCGGGCGCAGCAGCAGGACGGCCGCCGCGGCGCAGATCGACAAAGCCAGGCCCGTCAGACGCTGGGCGGGCGTTTTCGTGAACACCAGCAGATACGCCACAATCTGCCCCAGGCAAAACAGCGTCGTGACGATCAGCCGCGGGAAGCGCTGCGCCCCCTCTGCGCACGTGTACGCCAGCAGGCAGAGGATCGGCGAGAGGATCAGCAGGCTCAGCCAGTTCCGCTTTTTGATATACCAGCCGATATACGCCGCCGGGAAGGTCAGCAGCGTTGCGATGAACCAGTATTTGTAATAGCCGAACAGCCCCCAGCCCTGCCAGGAAAAGGGCACCTGCAGCAGGTAGATCAGCGGCTGGCTGACGAGGAAGAAGACGAAGGTCTTCATGGCCGACTCCAGCGGGCTTTTGCAGTTCGACATGATGAGGATGGCCAGAAAGACCCACGCCTCCAGATAGACGCCCATGCGCTGGAAAGACGTGTTCTGGAAGACGGGGACGATGAGGAACACCGCTGTGAGGGCGGCGGACAGCACGGCCAGCAGCAGCACTGCGGGCCAGCCCATGTTCAGCCCGCCGTACAGCTTGCCGACGGTGCGTTTTTTATTCATTGCGATCGCCTCGTTTCGTTTACAGCGCTGCCAGCAGCTCGTCGGTGGTGACGACGTGGCAGTAGATGTTGTTGAGGATCTCCAGCTCGTTGTCGTGCAGCCGCTGGGTGGCGGCCATGGAGGCGTCCTCGATCAGCCAGACTTTGAAGCTCTCGTCGGCCAGTCCGCGGACGGTGCCGGAGACGCACTGATCCGTCAGCACGCCCGTGACGACAACCGTGTCGATCCCCATGTTGCGCAGCCAAAGCCGCAGGGGCGTGCCGGCGATGACGTTGTCGGTTGTCTTCGTCACCACGATCTCGTCGGGCAGCGGCGCAAGCGCGGGGACGATCTCGGCCCGCGGGTCCCCGGGCGGCAGCAGGAGCTCGTTGTAGCCCGTGGCCTTCTGATCCAGCGACCGGTCGCGCCCGTCGCGCTTCTGTCCCTGGATCCTGGCGAAGCACACGTCCATGTGGCGCTCCCGGAAGGCGTTCAGCAGCCGGACGTTGTTGGGAACCACCCGCTCGTCGATGGCGCGATAAAACGGCTCCCACCGCGCGCGTTCCCGCGCGTCCATGTCGTCCGGACGCGTGATGAACACGTGCTGCATATCCACGATCAGCAGCGCCGTTTTCGCCCGGTCGATCTCGATCCGGCCCAGATCGTCGTCGTTTTCGTAATAAAAGGAAAGATGTCTGTCGTTGACGCGCATGGCTCGACCTCCGTTCGATTTCATAACGACCCTATTATACGGCATCCCGCCGCGCCTGCAAAGCATTTTTTTCAAAAAAGCATTGACAAACACGCCGTCATCTGGTATTATAACTAAGCGCCGAAGAGAGCGCGGGCGTGCCGCGACTGTGCTGGTGTAGCTCAGCAGGTAGAGCAGCTGATTTGTAATCAGCAGGTCGGGGGTTCGAATCCGTCCACCAGCTCCACTTCGGTAAAACAGAATATGGGAGAATTCCCGAGTGGCCAAAGGGGGCAGACTGTAAATCTGTTGTCACTGACTTCGGTGGTTCGAATCCACCTTCTCCCACCATGAAAAAAGCACTGCGAAAGCAGTGCTTTTTTCAATGAAGTCGCCCCTTACGGGGCTAATGAAGCAGAATGAAGACGCTGCGCTAATGAAGAAATGAGAACGAGAGAAATGAGTGCGGGGCGACTTCACTTCATCAGGCAACGCAGTTGCCGTCTTCATTAAGCCGTGAGGCTGACTTCATTAGGCGCAGAGCGCCGTCTTCATTCTCTTGACCCCATTTCTGTCCTGTGGTAAAGTGAAACTCAGAGGTGAGAGATATGCGCAGCGACCAGTTATCCGTACAGTCTATGGACTTTGCGGTTTCAATCATCAACCTTGTCAAAAACCTGAAAGCAAAACACGAGTCTGTGATCTCCAATCAAATTGGCCGTTCCGGAACCTCCATCGGCGCAAATATCCGTGAGGCGCAATATGCTCACGGAAAGGCAGACTTTATCGCCAAACTGCAGATCGCTCTGAAAGAAGCAAACGAGACCGGGTATTGGCTGGAGCTGCTGTACAGAACCAACTATCTGCCGGAAGAAGAATACAAAGCGCTCAATTCCGCATGTGCGGGCATACGAGTCATGATGATCTCATCCATCAATACTGCCAGGCAGAACATGAATCAGGGCAGCTGATCAAGCCCGCAAGCGGCACCACGTATCAGGTTTATATTGATAATGATAGTGGGGGCGACCTCGTTGCATTGAAACAGCCCCGCCTTCCGGCGGGGCTGTCGTTTTTTATCACGCTATTCTCTTACTTCCTTGCCGCAGAAGCGGATGGCGGCCTTGGCCAGGGCCTCGGTGGCGTCGATGGCGTCGTCCTTGAGGTCCAGCCACTCGAAGATCAGGGGGATCTCGGTGCAGCCCATGATGAAGATGTCCGCGCCTCGGTCGCGCAGGTTCTGCATGATGGAGCCGAACACCGCGCGGTCCGGCGTCTGACCGGCCTTCACCTGATGGATGCAGTCCATGCACAGCGCTTGATGCTCCTCGTCGGGCACCACCAGCTCGAAGCCGTACTTCTCCACGGCCCGGGCGTACAGGCCCGTCTGCGCCGTGGCGGAGGTGGCCAGCAGGCCGGGATGGCGGCCCTCCGGCACGCATTTGGCGGCCTCCTCGATCAGATGGAGGAAGGGGATGTGGACGGCCTTCGTCAGCTCGTCATAGTAATAATGGGCCGTGTTGCAGGGCATAATCAGGCAGTCCGCGCCGATCGCCTCCAGCTTCTTCGCCGACTCCAGCATGTAGGGCAGGGGGCTCTCGCCGCCGTAGAGGATCGCCTGGGTGCGGTCGGGGATGCGGGCGTTGGAGTCGATGTAGACGCGGATGTGGTCGTTGTCGCAGTCGGCCTTCGTCAGCGAGACGATCTTCTTGAACAGGTCGGCCGTGGCCATGGGGCCCATTCCGCCCAGAATGCCAAGGGTCTTTTCCATTTCGTATAATTCCTCCGGGTGATTACTTTTTGTAAACGATCTCGCCGTTCTTGATCGTCATGCGGCAGTCGAGGACGTTCTCGATGTCGGTCGTGGGGTCCTTGGCGAAGACAGCCAGATGGGCCTTCTTGCCGACCTCGATGGTGCCGAGAGACTGATCCACGGCCAGCAGCTGCGCGGAGCTGAGGGTAGCGGCGCGGAGGGCCGCGAAGGGCGTCAGACCGGCCTTGACCATGAGGATCAGCTCCCAGGGCGTGCCGTTGTGGGGATTGTAGGGCGTGCCGGCGTCGGTGCCGCAGGCGAACTTCACGCCGGCCTTGACGGCCTTCTGGAAGGAGGCGAAATGGGTGTCGATGACCTTTTCGTTCTTCTTGACCACATATTCGGGGATGCCGCCCGCCAGACCGTACTTGTTGATGAAATGGGGCGCGCACAGCGTGGGCACCAGCCAGGAGCCCTGCTTCAGCATGGTTTCGATGATCTCGTCGTCCATGTAGATGCCGTGCTCGATGCAGTCGATCCCGGCGGCCAGGGCGTTCTTGATGCCCCGGTTGCCCTGGGCATGGGTGCAGACGCGGACGTTTTTCTTGTGGGCCTCCTCGACGATGGCCGTCATCTCGGGGATCGACAGCTGCTCGGAGCCCGGCTCCACGCCCTTGGTCATCACGCCGCCGGTGGCCATGACCTTGACCCAGTCGGCGCCGGCCCGCAGCATTTCGCGGGCGGCCTTGCGGCACTCGTCGGGGCCGTCTGCCTGGCGGCCCGTGGCCCAGCCGTGCCCGCCGGTCATGCAGATGCACTTGCCGGAGGTCTGCATGTCGGGGCCCTGGAGCCTGCCGTCAGCCACGGCGTCGCGCAGCTCCAGATCGATGAAATCGGCGGAGCCCACGTCGCGGACATAGGTGACGCCGGAGCTCAGATGGAGCTGCAGGTTGTTGATGCCGCGGATCGTCGCCTCGGCGATGTTCTTTGGCCGCGGAGCCCGGGGATCGGGGTTGGAGGTGATGTGGACGTGGCAGTTGAACAGGCCCGGCGTGACGTATCTGCCCCGCAGGTCCACGCGCCTGGCGGAGGCGGGGACGGTGAGACCCTTGCCCACGGCGCGGATGATCCCGTCCTCCACATAGATATCCTTCTGCTCGACTTTTTCATTCACGGCGTCGACCACATAGCCGTTTTTGAACAGGACCTTCATGTCTTACCTCCGCTTGGGCAGGATCTCGATCCAGTAGCCGTCGGGGTCCTCGATGAAATAGATGCCCATCTTGGGGTTGACGAAGCAGATACAGCCCATCTCCTCGTGGAGCTTGCGGGCAGCCTCGAAGTCCTCGGTGACCATGGCCAGGTGCATCTCGTTGTCGCCCAGATCGTAATGGTCCTTCTCCCAGTCGCGCAGCCAGGTCAGCTCCAGCCGGAAGCCCGTCTCATGGTCCTCCAGATAGGTGATGATGAAGCTGCCGTCCTCGGCCTCGCGCTGACGCTGGATCGTCAGGCCCAGCGCCTTCTCGTAAAAGGCCAGAGAGCGCTCGAGATTCGTGATGTTGAAGTTATAATGGTTGAACGCGAATTGCATGCTCGACACTCCTTTATTTAAATATTACAGCTCGAAAATCTGCCCCGGCGCTTCGATGACCGCCACGCGGTCTTTGAGCTCCGGGTGATGCGCCAGAAGCGCGGGGATGACGGAATAGTCGTCCCACATGTGCATGGGGAAGATGTGCTCCGCCTGACAGTGCGTGAGGAAGCCCAGCAGGCCGCGCTCGCGGTCCTGCTCCTGCCGGGGGTCCAGCGGGAGGAACGCCAGATCGAAGCGCCTGCCGTCGAAGGGCCGGAGGAACGCCGGGTAGTCGCGCTCCATCTGCGCGTTCCATTCGGGGCCTTCCTCGTCCCAGACCCAGAGGTTCAGGTCGCCCGCGTGGTAGACGCGCGTCTCCCCGACCGTGACGGAGAAGGCGACGCCCTCGTCTGTGCTTCTGAGCGTCTCGACCGTCAGCCCGCCTGTCTGCGCGGTCTGATTCGGTCCCAGGAAGAGGATATCCTCGCCCGACGCCCTGATGTCGTCCGACAGGATATACGTGACGTCGTACCGCGCCCTCAGCTCGAAGATCGCGGGGACGAAGTGGTCGTGGTGGGCGTGGCTGGCGAAGACGTACAGCTTCTTGTCCGGGTCAAAGTCGGGCATCGCGCCCTGATAATAGTCGAACAGCAGCGTGCACCGCTCCAGCTCCACCGAAAACCCGCTGTGCCCGATGTACGTGACGGTCATGGTATCACTCCCCTGCGGTAAAGCGTTATAAAGATTATACCGCGCCCCGGTTGAGAATGCAATAAAAAACCCACCGCCGAAGCGGTGGGCGATGGGATGCTGTGAAAGTCTTTACTTCAGCAGCATGCCCAGCAGGTTCATCAGGCCGGAGCCCGAGCTCTGCTGCGTCTGCTGCTGGCCGCCGCCGAGCAGGGCGCCCAGGAGGCTGGTCATGTTGCCGCTGCCCATGAGGCCGCTCATGATGTCGGCCACGCCGGCCTGGCTGTTCTGCTGCTGGACCTGGTTGGTCTCCTTGCCGAGGATGCTCATCAGCAGGGGAGCCGCGGCGGCCAGGACGTTGGCGGTGTCCTTGGCGTTGACGCCGGACTGCTGGGAGATCTGGCTGACGACCTGGGCGGAGTTGGAGCCGAAGAGATGGTTGACGATCTTCGCGCCGTCATCCAGATCGACGTTGCCCATGAAGGAGCTCAGGTTGCTCAGATCGCTGGCGGAGTGCTGCTGCAGGGCGCCGGCGAATCCGGAAGCGGTATTCTGGTTGGTGGCCTGGTTCAGCGCGCCGTTCAGCAGGGAGGGCAGCGCGGCACCCAGGACGCTCTGGACGTTGCTCTGGGGGACGTTGGTGGTGGTGCTCATGCTGCCGACCGTGTCGCTGGACAGCAGAGCGCCGAGCAGGGTAGAAAGATCCATGTTGGCCATGGGAGGGTTCCTCCAATTTCTTAATGATATCTGTATTATACAACCTTCTTCTTTCCAGCGTCAACCGACCGCGGGCAAATTGATAAAAAATCGTTGAGAAATGCGGAAAAGGGTGATACACTGTAGTCAGACCCATCGACATCATTTGACTATTGGAGGAATACGATATGGCAGAGAAAAAGACCCATACCCTCGTATCGGCCAGTGACGGCGCCAAAAAGCCCGCGGTGAAGCCCGCCGGGCAGACGACTGAGCCCGCCCCCGAGATGAAGGAAGCGAAGAAGAACGGCAATCCCACGGGGCTGCGCATCGGCGCCGTGTGCCTGTGGGTGCTGGCGTTCATCTTCGAGATCCTGGCCGTCATGATCCTGTTCGGCAAGATCAACATGACCTTCCTGCCCGTCATGTACCAGCTGATCCTGATGATCGTGCTGGATCTGGTGTGCGTCATCGTCGGCGCGCAGCTGTGGAAGAAGGCCAACCACATCGACCCCGTGTCCGAAAAGAACAAGGCGAAGTTCTGGCTGTGGAACAACATGGGCGTCATCGCCTGTGTCATCGCCTTCGTGCCCATCATCATCCTGTTCCTCAGCAATAAGAACCTCGACAAGAAGACAAAGGCCATCTGCACCGTCGTGGCGGTGATCGCGCTGCTGATCGGCGGCGTGTCCAGCGTCGACTGGAACCCTGTCTCCCTGGAGCAGAAGGAGGCCGCCGTGGAGGCCCTCGGCGACGAGACCGTCTACTGGGCGCCCTTCGGCAAGGTCTATCACACCCATGAGGACTGCTCCGCCCTTAACCGCTCCGAGAGCCTGACCTTCGGCACCGTCGACCAGGCCATCGCCGCCGGCCGCACCCGCCTGTGCTCCTTCTGCGCCAACCGCGACCAGATCACCGGCGTCGTCACCGACAAGGCCGAGGAAGCAGTCGCCGCAGACTAAATCAAAAAAAGCCTCCCGTCGGGAGGCTTTTTTTTAATTGACAATGTCTGAACTGTACACTGTCAACTGTCAACTGTACACTAAAAAAGGCCGCCCCTCGGGGCGGCCTTTTTGATGCAGACTCGTCACGCCATCGCTTCCTCCAGCAGCGCCAGCAGGCGGGTGCGCTGTCTGGTGAAGCGGGTGATCAGCGCCAGGTAGTATTCCGGCGTCGTGTTGTCCGGGGTCTGGTCCCGGGCGATGTTGAGGCCGGGGAACAGGCCGTAGTCCACGGCGGGGTCCTGGCCGAACCGGTCGGCGGAGGTGAACGCGGCCCGCGTCAGCGCGCCGCCGACGCGCTTCACCGTGTCGTCGCACTTGAACGCGCCCTCGCGCTCCAGCTTCGCCAGATGCTCCTTCAGCGCCTCCAGCTTCGGGAAGACGGGGGACAGGTCGAAGTCCTTCGTCAGGCGGCCCTGCAGGTCGCGCAGCACGGTCTCCATCCACGAGACGTACTCAACGCCGGCCATGGGCAGATGCTCCGCATTGGCGAACAGCGCCGTCAGACGGGCGATGATCTCGCCGTCGCGGACAGCCACGGCCGGATCGACCTTGTCGATGGTGTCCTCCTTGGAGTGCCACCACCAGAAGAACGGCACGACGCCGGGCTTCTTGAGCGTGTACTTCGGCATGATCGTGAACGGCACGTCGGCGCCCCAGAAGGTCTGGTCCGCGAAGCGCGCCATGGGCACGGGAGCCATGGGAGGCTCGTCGTTGTAGTCCTTCAAAACCGCGTCGTTGACGGCGCGGCCCTCCAGCATGCCCGTGTTGAAGCCCACGAGGTCAGAGCCCATGCAGCCGCAGATGTCCATGTTGACGTGGGCCACGCAGTTCTTCCGCAGGTCCTCGAAATGGTGGTCGCAGTACCAGGCCGAGCCCGCGTAGCGGGCGTCCGAATGGCCGCTCCACCAGGCCAGCCGCACCGAGCGCAGCAGGTCGTTCTGATGCTTTTTCAGCAGCCGCGCCAGCTCCAGCATGAAGATGTTGGCCACGCCGTTGTCGGTGATGCCCTCGTACCAGGAATCGTAATGGCCGGACACCAGCACGTACTTTTCGCTCTGGCCGCGGACCAGCGCCACGGGCATGGTGCTCTCCACGATCCGGTTGTCCATCTCGATGTCCAGCCGCACGGTCACGTCCCCCGCGCGCACCTGATCGCGCAGCCACTCGCCGTCGCCGCGGCCGATCTCGGTGTAGGGGATCATGGGGTAGCGCGTCAGCAGCTCCTCGGGCTCCGGGTTGCCCCAGACGCCGCCCAGGGTGCCGTGATGGAGCAGGTCCACCTTCCAGATGGACACGATGCCCACGGCCCCGGCCTGCGCCGCCGCGCGGCCGAAGTTGAAGCTCTCGTCGAAGGTCAGGACGACCTTGCCTCTGAAATCTTTGCAGCGCTCCGCCAGGTCCTTCTGGCTGCAGGAGCCCTTCTCGCTCCATTCGTCAAAGACCAGCGGCGCTTCAAAGCCGCTGCAGGGCGCGGAGTAGACGAAGGGTGTGGAGTCCAGCTCCCGGCCGCAGGCCGTCACCTTCGCGGAGATGGGCAGACTGCGGTAGAGCGGATACGTCTCCGTTTCCACCTCCAGCCCCAGCTCCCGCAGCCGGGCGTCCATGTACCGGGCCGCCGCCTCGCCGTTGTCGGAGCCGGAGTAGCGCTCCCACTCGTTGAAGGCCAGCAGATCGCGGTGCATCCGCTCCCAGTCGATCTCGCTTCTGAGGGCGGCGAACAGTTCGTTTGCGTTTTTCATGGTCAAGCTCCCTTCTGAAAAAAGCGTTGGATTTTGCCTGTTTTCAGTTTAAGACCGCGATGCCCGCGCTTCAAGACCCGAAAACTCATTTCGGCATTTCGCTGTTTGAAAATCGTGGAAATAGACAAAAGCGGCCCCAGTCGGAGCCGCCTTCGCGTGTCGATAAATGCGACACGCTTCGGATGAAGACCGCTTCGCTGGGTCTTCCTCCGAGATTCCTCGCGCTTATCGCCTTCGGCTTTGCCTCAGTTGGTCGGCGCGAGCGCTCGCTTTGCTCGCTTTAAGGAGTTTTTTGGCGGCGCATGTCCGCCAAAAAACGATTCAATACAGCTCGTTTGCACCCTTCATGCAAAAAGCGGGCATTGCCTGCAGTCTGAATCAGCATCCAAATGGGCTGATTCCGCGCTATTTGTTCTTCTTGTCGTCCTTCGCGTTGAGATACAGCACCGCGGCTGCGACGGCCGGCAGGAACGCGTACGCCCCCGACACGTCGCCGCCCTTCACGATGATGTACCCCACGCCGCACACCGCCAGCACGGCAAACACCGCCGCCAGCGCCAGCAGGATCTTCCTCTTGTCCATAAAGACGCCTCCCGATATCGTACTGAGGACAGTATAGCACAAAAGAAAGGAAAAGGGCAAGAAAGGCGAGGAGATACGCGTCTTTGCCGCGCGGGAAATGCTGATGCCGCACCGTGAGGCCGCTCCCTCTCCGCAGGAGCCGAAAACTATGTACCCCGGGGCGGCGCCCCGGGGTCCCGCAACCTGCTTACAGCTGGTTCTCGGCCTTCTCGATCATCTTCTTGACCATCTGGCCGCCGATGGAGCCGGCCTGCTTGGAGGTCAGGTCGCCGTTGTAGCCTTCCTTCAGGTTGACGCCCACCTCGCGGGCGGTCTCCATCTTGAAGTTGTGCAGGGCGTTCTTGGCCTCGGGGGACAGGCTGGACTTGCTGCTGTTATTGTTGCTGCTTGCCATGTCGGTTAAACTCCTTTTCGATTGGCCTTTACCGCCTGCCGCCCGCTGGCGATAGCCGGTAAAGGCTCGTATATGATCGCCGCGGGCGGTCGCCCCCGGCTGCGGTCATAGTATTTGACGCGCCGCCGCCGCTATGACAGGAAAGTCATGCCATGCGCGCGCCCACGTCCTCCAGCGCCTTTGCCGCGCGCCGGAGCTGACGGCGCATCCCGCTGCCGTCGATCATCCCGGTCTCCTCCAGCGCGACGCCCGCCGCCAGGCCCATGGCCGCGCCGGCTGCCGCCGTCATCAGAACGCCTTTCAGCGTCATCCCGATCCCTCCTTTACTGTTGATGCTCCATGCGCCATTCGATCTCGTCCAGCAGGCTGTCCCGGTCGGGCCGGGCCGCGCCCGTGCTCTTCCTGCGGCTGTCGGGCCGCTGGCCTGCGGGCGGAATGACGTTAGGGATATGACCTTTCTTCATCGCGCATCACCTCCGCGATTGAATTCTCTCCGGAAATATGATATAGTATTATCGGAAATTTCAGGTGGAGGAACCGTATCTATGTTTGAAAAGTTAGCCGAAGTCGAAAAGCGACTCAATGAAATAGAGGAGGCGCTGCAGCAGGGCGACCTGTACAGCGACCCCAAGCGCGCCGCCGACCTGCTGCGGGAGCAGAAGGAGCTGACGCCTGTGGTGGAGGCCTACCGCCGCTACAAGCAGGCGCAGGAGGATCTGGAGACCGCCCAGGAGCTGCTGAAGGACGACGACCCCGACATGCGCGACATGGCCTTCGCCGAGGTGGACGACGCCAGGACCCGCATGGCGGAGATCGAGGAGCAGCTCAAGGTGCTGCTGCTGCCCAAGGACGCCAACGACGACAAGAACGTCATCGTGGAGATCCGCGGCGGCGTGGGCGGCGAGGAGGCGGCGCTGTTCGCCGCCGACCTGTTCCGCATGTACTCCATGTACGCCGAGCGCAAGCGCTTCAATATCGAAGTGATGAACATCAATGAGACCGAGATCGGCGGCATCAAGGAGATCAGCTTCATGGTGGAGGGCCGCGGCGCCTGGGCGCGCTTCAAGTTCGAGAGCGGCGCCCACCGCGTCCAGCGCGTGCCCGAGACCGAGAGCCAGGGCCGCATCCACACCTCCGCCGTCACCGTGGCCGTGCTGCCCGAGGCCGAGGAGGTCGAGATCGAGATCAACCCCGCCGACCTGCAGATCGACACCTACCGTTCCGGCGGCGCGGGCGGTCAGCACGTCAACAAGACCGAATCCGCCATCCGCATCACCCACCTGCCCACGGGCATCGTCGTGGAATGCCAGGACGAGCGCAGCCAGTATAAGAACAAGGACCGCGCCATGAAGATCCTGCGCTCCAAGCTCTACGAGGCAAAGCAGCAGGAGCTGGAGAACGAGCGCGCCGGCGAGCGCCGCGCCCAGGTGGGCACCGGCGACCGCAGCGAGCGCATCCGCACCTACAACTACCCCCAGGGCCGCGTCACCGACCACCGCATCGGCCTGACCCTCCACCGTCTGGAGCAGGTGATGAACGGCGATCTGGATGAGATCATCGACGCCCTGACCGCCGCCGACCAGGCGGAGAAGCTCAAGGGCGAGCAGGCATAATTAACAGTAAGAAGGCGTTTTTATGGAAACGGTACTGATGAAAGCGGGGGAGGCGGCCTATGAAAAAGCCGCGTCGCTGCTGCTGAGCGGTCAGGTGGTGGGCATCCCCACCGAGACGGTCTACGGCCTCGCTGCCGACGCCAGGGACCCCAAAGCCGTGGGCCGCATCTTCGAGGCGAAGGGCAGGCCCCAGGACAACCCCCTGATCGTCCACATCGCCCGGTTCGACCAGCTCGGCGAGGTGGCCCGGGAGGTCCCGGAGGCCGCGCTGAGGCTGGGCGAGGCGTTCTGGCCCGGCCCGCTGACCATGATCCTCCGGCGGTCCGAACTCATCCCAGACGCCGTGACGGCCGGGCTCGACACCGTGGGCATCCGCATGCCCTCGCACCCCGCCGCCCGGGAGATCATCGCCCGCTCCTGCCCGCTGGCCGCGCCCTCGGCCAATACCTCCGGCAAGCCGTCGCCCACGTCGGCCACTCACGTCTACGACGATATGAAGGGCCGCGTGCCGCTGATCGTCGACGGCGGCCGCTGCCGCGTGGGCGTGGAATCTACGGTGGTCGACATGACGGGCGGCACGCCCAGGGTCCTGCGCCCCGGGGCCATCACCGAGGAGATGATCGCCGCCGTTCTCGGCGACGCCACCACCGATCAGGCCACCCGCGTGGGCCTCGCCGAGGGCGAGAAGCCCAAGTCCCCCGGCATGAAATACCGCCATTACGCCCCCAAGGCGCCCGTGATCCTCTACGAGGGCGCGCCCGACGATACGTTCGCCGCCGTCCGGCGCGACTATACGCCCGACGACGGGATCATCTGCTTCGACGAATACAAGGCGCAGTACCGCGCGCTGGGCTTCAGGCGCGTCTGGTCCCTGGGACCCTCCTGGGACCACGCGGGCCACAGCCGCAGAGTCTTCTCGGTGCTCCGCCATTTCGACGCGACAAACGCCGGACGCATCCTCGCCCAGTGCCCCCGGGAGTACGGCGCGGGGGAGGGGACCGTCAACCGTCTGCGCAAGTCCGCGGGCTTCCAGTGCGTCGCCTGCACCGAAAAGACGTATATCGGCGTCACGGGTATGAGCGGCGCGGGCAAGAGCCTTTTCTGCGCGCTTCTGGCGGAGAAAAGGGACGATGTGCTGGCCCTTGACGCGGATCAGGTCTATCACGAGCTGCTGGCTGACCCCGCCGGCGGCCTGACGGCCGCGATCCTCCGGGCGTTCCCCGAGGCGGACGATCACGGCGCCGTGGACCGCACGGTCCTGGGCCGGATCGTCTTCAATGACGGACAAAAGCGCGCCGCGCTCAACGCGATGACCCACGGCGCGGTCCTCGAAAAAATGAAGGATATCGCGGCGAAAAGCGACAGACACTATATCCTGCTCGACGTGCCGCTGCTGTTCGAGAGCGGCTTCGACCGCGCCTGCACCATGACCGTCGGCCTCGTCACCGGCCGTCAGAGCGCCAGAAAGCGCATCGTCGCCCGGGACAGCATCACGGAGGAGCGCGCGTCCCAGCGCCTGGGCAGCCAGCCCACGGCCGCCTTCTACCGCCGCCGGTGCGACCTGACCGTGGAGAACACGGGCAGTCTGGACGACCTGCGGGAGGCAGCCGCTGCCTTCTCCGCCAAATATATGCCCGAATAAACGCGAACGCCCCCGGCAAGCATAAGCCGGGGGTGTTTTGATTGGATCAAGAGTTTGAGAGATGCCGCGAAGCGGCCCGGAACGACGGGCTGGCGCCGCTGGGGCGGCTCCACTGCCTGACGATCATCGGCCAGATCGAGGGCCACGCGGAGCTGGGCGGCCAGACGAAGACGACGAAGTACGAGCACGTGCTGCCGCTGCTGGCCTCCGTGGAGGAAAGCCCCGACGTGGACGGCCTGCTGATCCTGCTGAACACCGTGGGCGGCGACGTGGAGGCCGGCCTCGCCATCGCGGAGCTGATCTCCGGCATGAGCAAGCCCACGGTGTCGCTGGTGCTGGGCGGCGGGCACTCCATCGGCGTGCCGCTGGCCGTGTCGGCCCGGCGCTGCTTCATCGCCCCCAGCGCCTCCATGACGCTGCATCCCGTGCGCCTGTCGGGCACGGTGATGGCGATCCCGCAGACCATGGCGTATTTCCGCCGCATCGAGGAGCGCGTGGTGGGCTTCATCTGCGCCCAGAGCCGGGTGGACCCCGATGTGCTGCGGAGCCTCATGCGCCGCACGGATCAGCTGCTGGGCGACGTGGGCAGCGTCGTCTGCGGCCGCGAGGCCGTGGAGCTGGGACTGTGCGACGCGGTGGGCGGGCTCCGGGAGGCGCTCGACTGCCTGCGGCAGCTCATCCGGGAGGAGAAGCATGGACAAGCTGACGCTGACGGACGTGCCTGAGGGCATGCTGGTGGACCGGACGTACTCGTTCCCGCTGCGGCGGGAGGACGCGCCGATGACGGCGCTGCAGAGCGGCGACGCGGCGCGGCTCCTGACGGGGAGCGTCGTCTCGCTGGATCACGCGTACAATCTGCCGCCGATCCGGTAAACGTCCGGCGCAAATGAGGATTTGCGCCGGGAAGGGCCAGCGGGCAGAAGTGTGTCTGCCCGCTGGGGCCGGTTTGCTGCAGCGCACGCCTTGTCAGGTGCACGTTTGCAGACCGGAAGCAAGGATCGATCGGCGCCCGCTGCGCGGACGCGGCGATAAGCGCAGACAGGAGCAGACCGTTTTTGACAAAAAAGCCGCCCCGGATGGGTCGGCTTTTCTTGCGTTTGTCTATACCGCTGCGGTGACGGACTCTTCGATGACGTGCAGCACGTCCTCCGCGCTCTCGCGGGTGCAGAACATATCGATGACCGAGCGGCGGATGAACTGCTTCGCGCAGCACTGCTCCACGAAGTCGTTGAGCTCGTCGTAATACCCGTCGATGTTGTACAGCACGATGGGCTTCTCGTGGCGGTTCAGATCCTTCAGCGTCAGCGTCTGGAAGAACTCGTCAAAGGTGCCGATGCCGCCGGGAGCGATGATGAAGGCGTCGGCGTTGTCCTCCATGATCTGCTTGCGGTCGGCCATGGTCTCGGTGCGGATGATGGTGTCGGACTCATAGATCGGCTCCCGCTGGTCCATCCACTCGGGCACGACGCCGATGATCTCGCCGCCGCCGTCGTGAACGCCCCGGGCCACCGCGCCCATGAGCCCGCCGGCTCCGCCGCCGTAGATCAGCTTCCAGCCACGGCGGGCGATGGCCCTGCCCAGCTGGTACACCTGGCGGATGTAAAGGTCGTCGATGGTCTCGCTGGCCGCGCCGTACATGCAGACGGTGATCTTCTTCTGTTCGCTCATGCTTGCGCACCTCCTGTCGTTTCTGGCTCTATTGTACCGCGGAAAGCGCGCTTTGGCAAGTAAACTATTTTACCAGCAGATCTCCGGGCACAGCGTCGAGGTCCTTTTCCGCCGCGTCCAGGGTCATGGGGACGCCCGGCTCACCGCCCTGGCCGTACAGCCCGGGGTCGACGCGGGCGGACAGGATGCGGATGCGCGCCCCGGTCCGGGCCAGCGTCGCCTCGCCCTCCATGCGGCCGTAGAGGCCGATGCCGTGCAGGTGCCAGAGCGTCTGCCGGAAGGGGCTCCGCCGCTCGCGCGTCACGGCGTCGATGCGGAACACGGCCCCGCGGTCGCCGTAGCGATGCCGCAGGTCCTCCAGCCTGTCCAGCGCCCCGTTCATGGCCGACCGGGCGTCGCCTGCGTCCAGCCGCGTCAGCGGGTCGCACGAAGGGGACAGGGGATAAAGAAAACGGAGCCTGCGCACGCAGTCTCCGCACAGGCAGCCGCCGTCCGCCAGCCGGACGGCCCCGCCGCCGTATACGCTGCGGGCAGGGCGGGAACACAGGGCGCAGGGCCCCATGTCCATACGCCGCACACGCTCGCGCTTGTCGCTCATCGCCGCCTCCTATTCGATCTCCAGCCGGTCGCCGGGATAGATGAAGGGCGCCTCTTCCGTCAGGATCAGCACGCCCGTGCAGCCCTCGCCCAGCGCCGGACCGCCCGGCGGCGCCTCCACGTGCCGGACCGTTACCGCATAAACGCCGCTGCGGCGGCGGACCGTCAGCCGGTCGCCCGCGCGGACCTCGCCCAGCAGTACCCGGCCGAACAGCGCGTGCTCCTTCGCTTCCGCCAGCAGACGGTTGTCGTCCACCTCGAAATACGCCCGCGCATCGCCGTACCGCGTCCGGCGGGCATCGCGCTCCGCTTCGGCCTTTTCCAGGGCCGCGGGCAGGTCGCTCACACTCAGCGAGCCCAGCGGATCGAGCCAGACGGGCCGCTCGTCGGCGCTGCCCGCGTCCGTCGTCCGCTCCACCCATGTGAAGGCCAGCGGGAACGAGATGCGCAACTTCCCTGCGCAGCCGTGGCACAAAGCGCCGTCCCGCAGCCGCACGGTGCCGGAGACTGCCGCGCCGCACAGCGCGCAGACCATCCCGCGATCCCCCATGCGGCGCACCTCCTCCGGCTTTTCTGATATTGATTTCATTATAAAACAGCCGGGTGAAAAGCACTACCTGCTTTTGGGCGTATAGAAAAGCGCCGCGACTAAGAAGGCGCGGCATCAGGGCTGTCATCCTGAGCGGAGCGAAGTCGAAGGATCTGCTGTGATCCCCCACCACATCCGTGCCCGCAGGGTACACCTTATTAACGGCGCATCGAACGCCGCGCCGGGAGTCCGGCGTCCGATTTTGCCGGATTCACTCCGGCAAAATCTATTCAATTCCCACGGTATCCACAAAAAGAAAAGACATCCTTTCGGATGTCCTTTCTCTTTGTGGAGCTGTTGAGCAGATTCGAACTGCCGGCTGACGGCTTGCGCCGACAGCCGGCTCGATTTGATAAGCCAGAGGTCGGCAGTCCGAACCTGCTGTGATCCCCCTGTCACAAAGAAAAAAGGACATCCTTTCGGATGTCCTTTCCCTTTGTGTATCAATCGGTTAAAACTCCTACTTTCTGCAAAGCCTTGCGGCACAAGGTTTTGCAGAAAGCAGGAGCACATTACTTGGTGATTTTTCTGTTTTCAAGATGCTGTGTGATTTCTGTGCCGTCCTT
>Ga0208297_1000715_pt1 | contig 52656 bp, 40 predicted proteins | sample LMS_cellobiose_e_FD_187367 | JGI IMG/M metagenome (GOLD analysis project Ga0208297, IMG submission 187367) | Rumen-fistulated moose microbial communities from Alaska, USA - LMS_cellobiose_enrichment (SPAdes) (version 2) | ecosystem: Host-associated > Mammals > Digestive system > Stomach > Rumen... | reverse complement strand
CAAATGCGTAACCGCCGCCCCGCTCCGGCGCGCTGCAGGGCCTCCGCCCCTGCAAATGCGTAACCGCCGCCCCGCTCCGGCGCGCTGCAGGGCCTCCGCCCCTGCACACGCGTAACCGCCGCCCCGCTCCGGCGCGCTTCGGCACGTCCCTGCCGCTACGCATTTGCACCCCGACCCCCGCTGGAGCGCGCTGCAGGGCCTCCACCCCTGCAAATGCGTAGCCGCCGCCCCGCGCCAGTTGCCGCCCGCTGCCTTGCCGTCGCCTGCCAGACACGAACTGGGTGGAAATGTGTCTGCGGCGGGCGAAAAGGGGGTTGGGAGACACGATTTGGGGCGAAATGTGTCTTTTGGGGCAGAGGAGGGGGAGGGGATTAGGAGGCGAGGAGGGCGAGGGCGTCGTCGAGGGTGAGGGCGTCGGCGAGGGTGTAGCCGCCGTTGCGGGTGCGGCGGAGGTCGTCGAGGAAGGCGCCGCTGCCGAGCGCTTCGCCGAGGTCGCGGGCGAGGGCACGGATGTATGTGCCCTTCGAGCAGCGGACCCGCAGGTCCGCGTGCGGCAGCCGCTCACCGGAGATGTCCTCGGAGTGGATGCGGCGGTATTCGCCCGCCGCGGACCGTGCGCCGCCGCCTTCCGGCTCGAATCCTATGAGCTCCAGTTCGTAGATCGTGATCTTCTGGCGGGTCAGGAGTTCCGCGGCGTCGGGGAGAGATTCCTTCGCTGCGCTCGGAATGACAGGGGCGGCTGCGCTCGGAATGACAGGGGGGGCTGCGCCGAAAAGAACATTTTCAGCGTTGGCATTTTTTTGACAATCGATGGAAATGTTCTTTTCGGCGAGGGAGGCCTTTTCGGCGAGGGAGGCGCGGTAGGCTTTGCGGGCGAGTTCGTAGGCGCGGCGGCCGTCGACGGATTTGGCGGAGAAGAGGGGAGCGACCTGCTCCTGGGGGCCGAGGAACGCGGGGAGGGCCGCCTGGAGGGCGGCCGCGCTGACGCCGTCCGTCGGACAGCGCGCCTCGATCGGTTTCTCGCGGTCGTACGACGCGGTCGTCGCGCCGAAGCTGATGCCCGCCAGGTACTCCTTGTCGCTGCGCTGCAGCTCCTCGGCGCGGCGGGTCGCCGGACCGATGCAGACGAGCAGCAGCCCGGTCGCCAGCGGATCGAGCGTGCCCGCGTGACCGACCTTGAGGTTGCGTTTGCCGAAATGGTGGATGGCCGCGAACTTGATCTTCCGGATCACGTCCGCGGAGGTCCATCCGTAGGGTTTGTCGATGGGGAGGACGATGCCTTCCGGATAGTCTTCGATGCTGCGGGACAGGATCATCGGGCGGGCTCGATCTTGTCGATGCGGCGCTGGTGGCGGCCGCCTTCGAAGGCGGTTCCGAGCCAGGTCCGGACGATGAGGCGGGCCATCGCCGGGGAGATGAAGCGCGCCGGCATGACGAGCACGTTGGCGTTGTTGTGGGCCTTGACCAGTTCCGCGATGGCCTTGTTCCAGGCCAGTCCGGCGCGGATGCCGGCGTGGTGGTTCAGGCTCATCGCCATTCCGTTGCCGGTGCCGCAGAGCGCGATGCCGCAGCCGACTTCGCCCGCGAGCACGGCCTCCGCCAGCGGATGCGCCACATCCGGATAGTCCATGCTGTCCGTCGAGAAGGTCCCGAAATCCCGGACTCCGTATCCTTTCTTCCTGAGGTAAGCGACCAGCTCTTCCTTGAGCGGGAAGCCCGCGTGGTCTGCACAGATGCCGATAGTCATAGCCTTACAGTTTGTCATAAACGTCCTTGAAAATGTAGCGGAGGAAAGCCTGGGCGTTGCCGCAGACCGAATTCACGGCGATCACGGCGTTCTTCTCCGGCGCGATGATGCTGAACTGGCCCCAGGCGCCGTCAAGGCGGTACGAGCCGTTCGCGTTGCACCACATCTGATAGCCGTAGCCGGCGAGCCAGTCCTCGTTGCCCGGCCGTCCTGCCGGCGGCCGCGGCTGCATGATCTGGGCGGACATCGCCTCCGAAATCCATTTTTCGGAGACCAGCTGCTTCCCGTTCCACTGTCCCTTGTTCAGGAACAGCTGACCCATCTTCGCGAGGTCTTCCGTGCGCAGGAACAGGCCCCAGCCGCCCATGTTGTAGCCTTCCGCCGATTCCTTCCAGTAATAGTCCGTGATGCCCATCGGGGTGAAGAGCTTCTCGGCGAGGTAGTCGACGAGTTTCTTTCCGGTCACCTTGCTGACGATGACCGAAAGCAGGTAGGTGTTCATGCTGTTGTACACGAACGTCTCTCCCGGATAGAAGCGGAACGTGTCGTGGAGCATGAAGCGGGTCGGGTCCTTCAGCGTCAGCGCCTCGGTCTCCCCGAGCTTGTCGTGCATGAAGCCGGAGGACATCGTGAGCAGGTTCCAGACCCTCATCGCCTTCAGGCTGTCCGACGGCTGCGCCGGCAGCTCGTCCGGCCCGAAGAATTTGATTACGGGGTCGTCCACGCTGAGCAGCCCCTCGTCCGCGGCGAGGCCGACGGCCGTCGCCGTGAAGGTCTTGCTGGCGGACCAGAGCGCGTGCTTCAGCTCCGGCCCGTGGCCTTCGTCGTAGCGTTCATAGATGACCGCACCGTCCTTGAGGACGACGATGCCGTGGAGCTCGTTCGTGCTCCCGGAAAGGGCGATGTCCGAAAAGAGTTTGTCAAACGCTTCCGTATCGACGCCGCTTTTCGTATTCCGCGGCAGGTGCGTTTCTTTCGGCCCGCAGGAGACGAGCAGCGCCGCTGCAGCCAGAACAAGGAATAACTTTCTCATAGCAAATGATTAACCTAGTACATTCATGATCCTTTCCATCCGGGCGCGGACTTCCTCCTTGCCGATCGTCGCGACGATGTCGGCGATGCCGAGGCCGCTCGAAACGCCTGCCAGCGCGAGCCGCAGGCAGTTCATCACCTTGCCCATCGGCCATTCGCGGCTGCGGATGAATTCCTCCATCGGCCCTTCCAGCGCCGCCGCCGTCAGCGGGCCCCCGAACCCGGCGATGAAGTCCGCCACCTCCAGCGCCGGACCGGCATTCTCCGGTTTCCAGAACTTGGCGGCATCCTTCTCGTTGTAGGCCTGCGGCGTTTCGAACAGGTACGGGGCGGTCTCCCAGAAGTCTGCGACGAAGGTCGCGCGCATCTTCACGAGCGCGACGACGTTCTTCACGTAGTTCTTCGAGAATTCCTTCCGGGCGAAATCGGCGCTGACCGGGCAGGCGTAGCAGCCCGTGACCGTAATCCCGTGGGCGGCGAGCACCGGCAGGAACGCGTCGGTCAGTTCCTCGTCGCTCTTCAGCCGCAGGTACTCCCGGTTGTACCATTTCGCCTTGTCCGGATTGAACTTGGCGCCCGCCTTCTGGACCTTGTCCAGCGAGAAGGCGGCCACCAGCTCGTCCAGCGTAAACATCTCGCGGTCGTCGCCCGGGTTCCAGCCGAGCATCGCGAGCATGTTGACGAAAGCCTCCGGGAAATACCCGTCCTCGCGGTAGCCGCGGGACTTCTCCCCCTCGGCGTTCGTCCACTGCAGCGGGAACACCGGGAATCCCAGCTTGTCGCCGTCTCGCTTCGACAGCTTCCCGTTGCCGACCGGCTTCAGGAGCAGCGACAGGTGGGCGAAGCGCGGCATCGTGTCCTCCCACCCGAAAGCCCTGTAGAGCAGGTAGTGGAGCGGCAGCGACGGGAGCCACTCTTCGCCGCGGATGACCTCGCTGATTTCCATCAGGTGGTCGTCCACGATATTCGCGAGGTGGTAGGTCGGCAGTTCGTCGGCCCTTTTCCAGAGGACCTTGTCGTCGAGCGTGTCCGTGTTGACTTCGATGTGGCCGCGGATCAGGTCGTCCATCGCGACGACCGTGTTCTCCGGCATCCGGAAGCGGACCGTCCAGTCCGTCGTCTCCGCGAGCAGCCGCGCCGTCTCCTCCTGCGGGAGGGTCAGGGAATTGCGGAGCTGCATCCGGGAGACCTGGTTGTAGATGAAGGTCTCGCCCTTCGCTTCGGCGGCGGTGCGCACGGCTTCGAGCTCCTGCGGCGTGTCGAAGGCGTAGTAGGCCCATCCGTTCGCGACGAGCTCCTCCGCGTAGCGGCGGTAGATGCCGCGGCGCTGCGACTGGCGGTACGGCGCATGCGGATGCCGTTCGGAGGCCGTCTCCACGACCTTCCCTTCGGCGTCGACACCCTCGTCGGGCACGATCCCGCACCAACGGAGCGCCTCGATGATGTACTCCTCGGCGCCGGGCACGAAGCGGTGGGAATCGGTATCCTCGATGCGGAGGATGAAATCACCGCCGTGCTGCTTGGCATACAGGTAATTGTACAGCGCGGTCCGGACGCCGCCCATGTGGAGCGGCCCCGTCGGGGACGGCGCGAATCTGACTCTGGTCCTTCTTTCTCCCATAATCCGTTCTAATTCTTTTCCGCAGTCCGGACGGCCCTGCGGATGGCCGCTTCGTTCTCCAACCGGCTCTTCTCTTCACCGGCGCCGATGCAGAGCACCGGCTTCGGACGTCCCTCGAAATGGAAGGTGCGCGTGTTCTCCTTGGTGCTGAACCCGATCTTGACGCGCTGGGAGGCGCTTTCCGGCAGGGAAATGCCCTCCTCGCTCTCGATGGCCGCCTTGTTGTAGACGAAATCGTCCGTAATATAGATATAATTTCCGAGGTCTTCGTTCGGTCCCATGATATCCGTGAACTGGAGGCCGACGACGATGGCGGTGATGTTGACGCGGTCGCCGAATTCCGGGTCGTCGTTGTAGATGAGGCCCTGCTTGAAGCGGTTGGCGTTGCCCGTGTACTTCTTGATCTCCTCGTTGATCATCTCGTACTGCTTCGCGCTGATGCCCTGCTCGTTGCGTCCGACCGTGACGTTCAGCAGGATGTTCTTCGCGCTCTTGAGGTCGTAGTCGTTCAGCAGCGGGGAGCTGAAGGCTTCGCGGACCGCATCCTCGATGCGGTGGTCGCCCGTCCCGCTGCCGCTGCCCATCAGCGCGCAGCCGCTGTTCCGCATCATCGTCTTGACGTCCTTGAAGTCGACGTTGATGTAGCCGGGCTTGCCGATGATCTCGATGATGCCCTTCACGGCGGTCGCGAGGACCTCGTTCGACTTCGGGAAGGCATCCTGGAGCAGCAGGTCGCCGTAGTATTTCAGGATGTTCTGGTTCTTGATGATCAGCAGGCTGTCCACGTTCTTCTCGAGCTCGTGGATGCCGTCGATGGCCTTCGAGACGGACTCGTTGCCCTCGTTGTCGAAGGGGACCGTGACGACGCCGACCGTCAGGATGCCGCGGTCCTTCGCCATCTTGGCGATGACCGGCGCGGCGCCCGTGCCGGTGCCGCCGCCCATGCCGGCGGTCACGAAGAGCATCTCCGTGCCGTTGTCCAGCACGGTCTCCGCAATCTCGTCCTGGCTCTCGAGGGCGGCCTTGCGGCCCTCGCTCGGGTCCGTGCCCGCGCCGAGGCCCTTGCCCATCTGGATCTTGACCGGCACGTTGCTGCTCTGGAGCGCGGCCGCGTCCGTGTTGCAGACGATGAAGCTGCACCCTTCGATCCGCTCGTTGTACATATAGGTGACGGCGTTGCATCCGCCGCCGCCGACGCCGATGACCTTGATCATCGAATTCTCCGGAGTCCAGTCCGGAGGAAGTACCTCCTTGTTGTATTCCATAGCTACTGATTATCAACCATATCGTCAAACAGACTGTTGAGCGTGTCGCCCAGCTTGCCGGTAATCTTGGTCCAGATCGGGCTGGGCTTGCGGTCCTTCTTCTGCTTCGGCTCCTTCACCGGTTTCTTCTTCTCCGGCTTCTGCTCCGGACCGAACTCGTCCTTGTTGAAGAGCGCGTCTTCCGGACGCTCCGGCGCTGCCTCTTCCGCTTCCGGTTCCGGCACCTGCTCCTCCGGCTCCTGCGAAGGCAGCTGCTCGATGCAGTTGACGTACCTGTCGTCCTTGCAGGCCATCACCATGCTGATCACGGTTGCGGCGGCGGTCTCCATCGCCCCCGGGCAGCCGGTCGCGCTGAACTTGCGGAGCGGGTAGCCCATCCGCACGTTGTAGCCCGACATCTCCTTGATCAGGTTCGCGAGGCCGGTCATCGCCGCGCCGCCGCCCGTAATGACGAGGCCGCTGCGGAGCGTGTCCGCCATCCCGCTGCGCTCGATCTCGTAAAGCATCGCTTCGATGATTTCCTTCTCGCGGCAGGTGATGATTTCCGACAGGTAGCGGACCGGGAGGTCCTTCTCCGCGCCGTTCTCCTCGTTCACGACCTTGATGATCTTCTCGCTCATCGAGGCCAGCTTTTCCGGCATGCAGGCGCCGTAGGCGAGCTTGATGTTCTCGGCGAGCGCCGTCGAGAAGCCGCACTCGAGGCGGATGTCTTCGGTCACGCTGGCCGCGCCGAAGGGGATCGAGGCGTAGTGGCGCAGGATACCGCCCTGGAACACGGTCACGGACGTGACGCCCGCGCCGAATTCGAGCAGCGCGACGCCGTTGTTCATCTCGTTGGCCGTGAGGACCGCCTTCGCCGTCGTGATCGGGGTGAAGCAGGTCTTCGAGAGCGCGATGCCGGTGTCGTTGAAGATGTTGTCGATGTTGGTCCGGTTCTTCCGGGTGCCCACGAAGGTCTTGTAGTAGCCCATGAACTTCTCGCTGATCATGCCGACCACGTCCTCCTCGGTCGCCTGGATGATTTCGTCCGTCTCGATGGACTGCGCGACGGCCCCGAAGATGATTTCCTTCTCCGGGTTGTCGAGCGGGTAGGTATCCAGCGCGATGTTCTTCAGGCTTTCCACGTCTTCGCGGGTGATGCGTCCGTCGTCGGTGCCGCGCGGCACTTCCGCCTTCGCGATCTCCTGCCGGACGTAGTAGCGCGGCAGGCCGACGACCATCTGGAGGATCCGGATGTGCAGCTCCGTCTCGGCGCTGCGGACCATCTCCTTCAGGACGTCGGAAGCCCGCTGCGGATTGAAGACATAACCGTAGCGGACGCCCGCGGACGGGCGTTCCTTGTAATAGATGACCTGTACGTCCTCGCCTTCGACCCTGGCGACGGCGAGGGCCGTCTTCGACGTTCCCAGGTCCACTGCTGCAATGTAGCGTTCCTCCATATCAGTTCTTGCAAATGATCTGTCCGTCATATTTTACGTTCACTGTCGTATATTCCTTCTGCGGCCGGATGTACTGGTAGTACCGCTCGATCCGCGCGAATTTCTTTTCATACCCGGCGGGGGAGCCGAAGACGAACTTTTCCTTCCCCTCCCGCGGGACGAGGACCAGGTCCCCGTTTCCGTCCACGGAAATCTGGACGATGTTCTCCGCCCAGAGCCGGTGGCCGGTCATGTAGCCGACCATCGCGAGGACGTCCTGCATCCAGGCGGCCTCTTTCCCGTCCTCCAGCATCCCCTTGTACCCTTCCTGGTAGAAGATCGGGACGTTCCCGTCGATCACCGGGACGAGCGAGGTGAAGTTCCCCTGCAGCGGGAATACGCAGCCGCGGGCGTCGACGTAGAAGCCGCTGCCCCCCTTCTGGAAGCGCACGACCGGCATCCGCTGCGTGACCCGGATGTTCAGCACGTCCCCGCGCAGATACGCCTCGCTCTTCAGGACCGCGCTCTGCACGTCCAGGATCCGCTCGATCTTCGAAAGGTTGACGCTGTCCACGCGCTGCCCGATATATGGACCGTAGAAGCGCTCGAGGTAGCCCTTGACGTCGTCCTCCGTGACGAAATTGTAGTCGTCCGCGAACTCGACCTGCAGCCCGGTGCACGTCTGCTGCAGCCGTCCCTGCCGCTGCAACGCTCCGAGGAGCAGCAGGGCCAGGACGAACGCCAGCGAGGCGAACACCAGCAGGAGGTTGCGGACGCTCTTTTTCATCGTTTTTCCAGCATTTCCTCAATCGGTCCGACCAGGCGGTCGATGTCTCCCGCGCCGAAAGTCACCAGCACGTCCAGCGGCTTCCCGGCGAGGCAGTCCAGCAGTTCTTCCTTGCGGAGCATCCGCTTCTCGGGCGCGGTCACGTCCTTGAAGATGATCTCCGAAGTCACGCCCGGAATCGGTTCCTCGCGGGCGGGGTAGATGTCGAGCAGCAGCAGTTCGTCGACCGCGCTGAGCGCCCGCGCGAATTCCGGGGCGAAGTCCCGGGTGCGGGTGTACAGGTGCGGCTGGAACACGGCGGTCAGCTTCCGCCCCGGGAACATGTCCCGGATCGCGGCGATGGCCGTCGCCAGCTCCTGCGGGTGGTGGGCGTAGTCGTCGATGTAGGTCAGTCCCGGCCGGCTCACGTGCTCGTCCAGCCGGCGCTGGGCGCCCTGGAAGCTGCCGACGGCGCTCCGGACCGCGTCCGGCGCGACGCCGTGCAGCAGCGCCGCCGCCGCGGCCGCGACGCTGTTCTCGACGTTGAAGCGGCCCAGGGTCCCGACGCGGATGTCCGCGACCTTCCCCAGCGGGCTCGCGAGGTCGAAGGTATAGTGGCCCAGCGGGTCCATCCGCAGGTTCTCCGCGTGGAAGTCCGCCGCCGGGTCGTCGACGTGGTAGGTGTAGATCTTCGCGGACGTGTCCGCCGGGGTGATGTCCAGCCCCAGTTTCAGGATCAGCGCGTCGCTGACCTGCGAGGCGAAGATCTTGAAGGCCTCGACGACGTGGGCGAGGTCCCCGTAGATGTCGAGGTGGTCCGCATCCATCGCCGTGATCACGGCGATCGCCGGATGGAGCTGGTGGAAGGAGCGGTCGTACTCGTCCGCCTCGGCGACGACGGTCGGCGTCCGGCTCATCAGCAGGTTCGTCCCGTAGTTCTTCGAAATGCCGCCGAGGAAAGCGGAGCAGCCCGCGCCGCTTTCGGTCAGGATGTGGGCCAGCAGCGTGCTGGTCGTCGTTTTCCCGTGGGTGCCGGCGACCGCGAGACAGCGCTGCCCGCGGGTGATTTCGCCCAGCATCTGCGAACGCTTGATGACGCGGTAGCCGTGTTCCCGCGCATAGCGGAGCTCCGCCATGTCGGCCGGGACCGCCGGCGTATAGACGACCAGCGTCTGCGCCGGGTCCGCCGGGACCCGCGCCGGGTCGTCCTCGTAGTGGACCTCGATCCCTTCCGCCTCCAGCGCATGCGTCAGCGCCGACGGCGTCCGGTCATATCCGGCCACCCGGTACCCCTGGAACTGGTAGTACCGCGCGATCGCGCTCATGCCGATCCCCCCGATTCCGATAAAATATACGCTATTCATAAAGCAACTTGTAAGCCTGGTCCACAATGTCCGCCGCCGCGTTCGTCAGCGCCATCGCGGCCGCATTCTTTTCCACCCGGGCAATCCTTCCGCCGTCGGCGGCCAGCGCCAGCGCCGTGCGCATCAGCTTCTCCTCCGCCTCGGCGTCCTTCACGAGCAGCGCGGCCTCCCTGCGCACCAGTGCCATCGCGTTGTGGGTCTGGTGGTCCTCCGCGACGTTCGGCGAAGGCACGAAGACGGTCGCCTTGCCCGCCGCGCAGAGCTCCGACACGCTCGAAGCCCCGGAGCGCGAGATCACGACGTCCGCGGCGGCATAGGCATAGTCCATCCGCCGGATGAAGTCCGCGTAGCGGATGTCGTCCAGGCCCGGATGTTCCGCCATGAAGGCGTCCACGCCGGCCTTGTAGTATTTTCCGCACTGCCAGAGCACCTGCACGCCTTCCCCGCCGGGGCAGCCGTCGCTGATCCAGCGGCGCATCGCCTTGTTCAGCGTGCCGCTGCCGAGGCTTCCGCCGACGATGAGGATGTGCTTCTTCGCCGGGTCGAAGCCGTAGTATTCCATCGCTTCGCGGCGGGTTTCCGCGTCCGCCGGGCGGATCTCCCTGCGGATCGGGTTGCCCGTGAGCACGATCTTGTCCGCCGGGAAGAATTTCTCCATCCCTTCGTAGGCCACGCAGATCACGCCGGCCTTCTTCGCAAGGATCTTGTTGGTCAGTCCGGCGAAGCTGTTCTGTTCCTGGAGCAAGGTCGGAATCCGCTTCCGCTGGGCCTTCCAGAGCAGGGGAGCGCTGGCATAGCCGCCGACGCCCACGACCAGGTCCGGCCCGAAGCCGTCGATGATCTTCCCGGCCTGCCGGAGGCTGCCGAGCAGCTTGAACGGCGCCGCCAGGTCGTTCAGGAGGTTCTTCAGGCTGAGCTGGCGCTGGAGGCCGACGACCGGCAGGCCGACGATCGTGTAGCCCGCCGCCGGGACTTTCTCCATCTCCATCTTGCCCTCCGCCCCGACGAAGAGGATCTCCGTGTCGGGGTTGACTTCCTTGAGCCTGTCCGCGATCGAGACGGCCGGGAAGATGTGCCCGCCCGTGCCGCCGCCGCTGATGATTACCCTGAGTGCCTTGTATTCCATAGTCTTATTCAATTTCCCTGTCCATCGTTTCGTAATCGTCGAGGTCGCCGAGGCTGTCCCGCAGCTCGTCGCCGGTGCTTTGGGCGCCCAGCTCGATCAGCGGATCGGCCTCGCGGGTCTGCTTCTCGATCCGGCGCGCCGCCATCCGGCTGATCGACAGGATGATGCCGAAGGCGAGGCTGAAACACCAGAACGAGGTGCGCCCGTAGCTGATCAGCGGCAGCGTCTGGCCGGTCAGCAGGCCCACGTCGCAGTTGACGAGGATGTGCATCATCGCCTGGCCCGTAATCAGGACGCAGAGGCCCGCGACGCTGACCTTCGCGAAGTGCCCCTCGCAGTTGCGCGCGATGATCGACCCGCGCGCCAGCAGGCTGATATACAGGAAAATCACGAAGATTCCCCCGATGATAAGTCCGTATTCCTCGATCAGGAAGCTGAAGATATAGTCTTCGTACATGACCGGGACGACGTATTTCTGGGTGCTCCGGCCCGGGCCCTTGCCGATCAGCCCGCCCTGCTTGATCGCGATCTTGGCTCCGTAGGGCTGGCGGATCTTGTCGAGCGCCTCGTAGAACTCGACCGAGCCGGGTTTCGCCTCTGCGGCGACCTGTTCGTAGTCGACCGATTTGTCCATGCGGCTCAGGAAGGTTCCGATGCGCTCCAGCTTCTCCCAGTGCGTGGCCTTGTAGATGCCGATGCAGCCCAGGAACAGGCCGACGGCGCAGGCGCCGATGATCAGCACGTCCTTGAACGGCATTCCGCCGATCAGGATCGTCAGGAACAGGATGCCGGCGATGAAAATGGCGCTGGAGTTGCTTCCCGGCAGGGTCGCGGCGCTGACCAGCAGCGTCGGCAGGTAGATGTAGAAGATCTTCTGCCAGCGCGGGCTGAAATGCCCGAAGCGGAAGCCGCCCTTCTTGAAGCGGTCGATTGCCCAGGCGAGGTACATCACCATCGCGACCTTGACGATCTCATAGACGTGGATCTGCTTGCCCGCGACGACGAGGATGCGCCAGGCCCCGTTGACCGCCCGCGCCTGCAGGAACCCCGTGTTGATGTGCAGGTCCAGCAGCAGGAGCAGGAAAATCGAAACCGGGAATCCCAGGCTGGAGAACAGCTTGAAGACCTTGATGCTGTTGATGTTGTAAACGCCGACGATCACGGCGAGGCCGAGGAGGATGGTCGCGAGCTGGCCGCGGGCGATGTCGATGCGCGACATCGTGCCGGTCGCGAGCTGCGAGGTCGAGGAGAAGATGCTGACCAGCGAGAACATGCACAGGAAGAGCACGATGATCCAGACCACCTTGTCTCCCCTGAGGCGGTCGATGAAACGGATTTCGCTGCTTTTGCCCTGCGCTGCCACTGTCGGATCGGTTTAGAGGTTGCGGACGGCTTCCTTGAACTGTTCGCCGCGGTCTTCGTAATTCTTGAACAGGTCGAAGCTGGCGCAGCAGGGGCTGAGGAGCACGACGTCTCCCGCCTCCGCGAACCGGCTCGCCGCCGCCACCGCTTCCGCCGCGGAAGCCGTGTCGGTGATCCTGTCGCTGCCCACGATGTCCTCGAAGGCCGCATGGATCTTGGTGTTGTCCACGCCGAGGCAGACGATGGCCTTGACCTTCTCGCGGACGAGTTTCTCGAGGACGCCGTAGTCGTTGCCCTTGTCCTTGCCGCCGACAATCCAGACGACCGGGCGGTGCTGGCACTCGAGCGCATACCAGGCGGAATCGATGTTGGTCGCCTTCGAGTCGTTGATGTAGAGGACGTCCTTGATGCTCAGGACGGGCTCGAGGCGGTGCTCGATGGGCTGGAAGCTCGACAGGCTCGCGCGGATCACGGCGTCGTCGATGTGGACGGCCTTCGCCGCGAGGGCGGCCGCCATCGAGTTGTAGACGTTGTGCTTCCCGCCGAGGGCGAGCTCCTTCAAGTAGATTTCGCTTTCGCTTTCCTCATAGCGGACGACGATCTTGTCCTCGCGCAGGAAGGCGCCCTGCGCGACCTCCTGCTGCTGGGAGAAGGGGAGCATCTTGGCCTGGAGGATGATGCGGCTGAGGTGGCCGACGGTGATCTCGTCGTCGGAGTCGAAGATGAAGCAGTCCTCCGGGCGGAGGTTGCGGGTGATCCGGAACTTGGCCCGGACGTAGTTCTCCATGTTGTGGTCGTAACGGTCGAGGTGGTCCGGGGTGATGTTCGTGATGATCGCGATGTCGGGGCGGAAACTGTAGACGTTGTCCAGCTGGAAACTGCTGATTTCCAGGACATAGTAGTCGTGCTGCTCGGTCGCTACCTGGTAGGCGTAGCTCTTGCCGATGTTGCCGCCGAGACCGACGTTGAGGCCGGCTTGCTGGAGGAGGTAGTAGATCAGCGAGGTGGTCGTCGTCTTGCCGTTGCTGCCGGTGATGCAGATTTTCTTCGCGCTGTCGTAGCGGCCGGCGAATTCGATTTCGGAGATGATGGGGGTTCCCTGGGCGGTCAGCTTGCGGACCATCGGGGCCGAATCCGGGATGCCGGGACTCTTGACGACCTCGTCGGCGCTGAGGACCAGCGCTTCGGTGTGGCCGCCTTCCTCGAAGGCGATGTCCCACTTCCGCAGCTGCTCCGCGTATTTCTGTGCGATCTTTCCGTTGTCCGACAGAAAGACGTCGAATCCTTTCGTCTTTGCGAGCACGGCGGCTCCGACGCCGCTCTCCGCTCCTCCTAACACTACAATTCTTGCCATTTCGCTATCTGATCTTCAAAAGTGCGAGCGTCGAGACGCCCAGAATGATTCCTATGATCCAGAAACGGGCGACGATGCGCGGTTCGACCACGCCCTTCTTCTGGTAATGGTGGTGCAGCGGGGCCATCAGGAAGACCCGTCTGCCTTCGCCGTATTTCTTCCGCGTATATTTAAAGTAGTACCGCTGGATCAGGACGGACAGGCTCTCCGCGACGAAGATGCCGCAGAGGATGGGGAGCAGGAGCTCCTTGCGCGTGAGCACCGCGCTGACGCCGATGATGCCGCCGATCGTGAGGCTGCCCGTGTCGCCCATGAAGACCATCGCCGGGTAGGCGTTGTACCACAGGAAGCCGATCAGGGCCCCGACGAAGGCGCCCATGTAGACGGCGATGTCGCCGGTGCCCGGGATGTACATGATATTCAGGTAGTTGGCGCTGACCGTGTTGCCGCTGACCCAGGCCAGGATGCCGATCACGGCGCCGACGATGGCGGAGGTTCCGGCCGCGAGGCCGTCCATCCCGTCGGTCAGGTTGGTGCCGTTCGAGCAGGCCGTGATGACCAGCACGATCATCAGCATGTAGATGCCCCAGGTGCAGTAGACGCCGAGCTGGCCGTGGAAGGGGGAGAGCCAGGAGTAGTCGAACTCGTTCGCCTTGACGAAGGGGATCGTCGTGACGAGGTGGTCCGTGTGGACGTCGGCGCTGACGCAGACGCTGATGGCGATGATGAAGCCGAGGACGATCTGGGCCGCGAGCTTCGCCTTTTCGCTCAGGCCTTCCTTGTTGTGCCTGAACACCTTGATGTAGTCGTCCATGAAGCCGAGGGCGCCGCACCAGAGGGTCGTGACGAGGAGCAGGATCGTGTAGATGCTCGTAAGGTCGCAGACCAGCAGGGCGGAGACGGTGACGGCGAGGATGATGATGACGCCGCCCATCGTCGGGGTGCCTTTCTTCTGCATCTGGCCTTCGAGGCCGAGGTCACGGATGGTTTCGCCGATCTGGTGGCGCTGCAGCAGGGCGATGATGCGTTTGCCCGCGAAGAGCGATATCAGCATCGCGATCACGGTGGCGGCGAGGAAGCGGAAGGAGATGTAGCCCATCAGGTGGCTTCCCGGGACGCCGAGGGTTTCCAGCCAGTGGAACAGGTGGTACAGCATAGATTCAAGCTTCGTTTAAGGTTTTCAGTACTTCAGCGACGATTTCCCTTTCGTCGAAATGGTTTTTCTGCGATCCGAGGATCTGGTAGGTCTCGTGGCCCTTGCCGGCGAGCAGGATCGTCGCGCCGGGCCGGGCGAAGAGGATGGCCGTGCGGATGGCTTCGCGCCGGTCCGCAAGGAAGACGGTCTTGGCGAGCGTGGCGGGGGTGAAGCCGGCCTTGATGTCTTCGAAGATGTCTTCCGTGCGTTCGCTGCGGCTGTTGTCGGAGGTCACGACGACGCGGTCGGCGTACTCGCCGGCGACGGCGGCCATCTCCGGCCGCTTGGTTTTGTCGCGGTCGCCGCCGCAGCCGAACAGGCAGATGAGCTCCTTCTCCGGGGCGATGTCGCGCAGGGTCTTCAGGACGTTCTTCATCGCGTCCGGGGTGTGGGCGTAGTCGATGACGACGCTCAGGCCGCGCGGGCCGCGGATGGTCTCGAGCCGCCCGGTGGCGGACTCGAGCCGGCTCAGGCCGAGCAGGACCTCGTCCTTCGCGGCCCCCAGCACCCGCGCGGCCGTGTAGATCGCGAGGAGGTTGCTGGCGTTGTGCTCGCCGATCAGGCGGGTCCAGACTTCCTCGCCGTCGATCCGCAGGAGCATCCCGTCGAAACTCTCCTCGAGGATGCGGCAGGTGTGGTCCGCGGCGTTTTTGCAGGCGAAGGTGACGACCTTCGCGGCGGTGTTCTGGACCATCACGGGGCCGTTCTTGTCGTCGAGGTTGATCAGCGCGACGGCGTCCTTGCCGAGCTCGTCGAAGAAGCGTTTCTTGCAGCGGAGATACTCGGCGAAGGTCTTGTGGTAGTCGAGGTGGTCGTGCGTCAGGTTGGAGAAGATGGCGACCTTGAAGCGGAGGCCCGTGATGCGTTCCTGCTCGACGCCGATCGAGCTGACTTCCATGAAGCAGTATTCGCAGCCGGCGGCGACCATCTGTGCGAGGAGGGCGTTCAGCGTGATCGGGTCGGCGGTCGTGTTGGCGGTCTCGCTGCGGCTGCTTCCGACAAAGTTGGCAATCGTGGAGAGCAGGCCGCAGCAATATCCGAGACCGCTGAAGAGGTGATAGAGGAGCGTGACCGTGGTGGTCTTCCCGTTGGTGCCGGTGATGCCGACGAGGGTCAGCTTCTCTGAAGGATGGTCGTAGAAATTCGCGGCGAGCAGGGCGAGGCCGCGGCGGTCCGCGTCGACGACGGCGGAGGCGCCGGCCGAGAGGGCCGCGTCGATGAAGTCGTGGCCGTCGCGCGCAAAGCCCTTGACCGCGACGAAGAGGCTGCCCGGGGCGGCCTGGCGCGAGTCGCTGCAGATGGCGGTGATTTCTGTTCCGGGGGTTCCGTGGAGGAGGTTCGCTCCGGTCCCGCGTATGATTTCGCTCAGTTTCATTTCAGTACCAGTTTTACCGTTTTTCCGTCCAGCTGCTGGCTGGCGACATGGCCGATGCCCGTATAGGTGCAGCGGAAGCCCGCATTTTCAATCGCATAGACCGCATCCTTGATGCCCAGGCCGCGCACGTCGGGCACCTCTCCCTCCCGGATTTCGGGCATCTCGGGCTCCATCTTCACGAGCTTCGCGGTCTTTTCGAGGCTGCCGTTCCAGTAGGGGTCGATGCTCCAGATCCGGTCCACGAGTTCCTTGACGGCCTGCGCCGGGAGGCCGCCGCCCTGGAAGCTCTTCCGGGTCGGCTTCGAGTAGACCGTGCAGATCACGCTGTAGCGCGGGGCGTCCGTCGGGAAGAAGCCGACGAACGTGCCCTGGTACTTGCGCCGGCCCTGCCGGTCCACGTAGGGGTTCTTCGGGTCCGCGTTCGTGTCGAACGTGGCGAAGGAGGTGCCGGTCTTGCCGGCGACGGGCAGCGCCGCGTTCCGCAGGCGCCGGGCCGTACCTTCCTCCGTGACCTTGGAGAGCGCGCGGGTTACGGTGTCCGCGACCGCCCGCGAGCAGATCGACGCGTTGAGGACGCCCGGGCCCATCCTGTCGACGACCAGTCCGTGCTGCTCGACCGCCTCGACGAGGTACGGGCGCATCATCCGGCCCTTGTTCGCGAGGGCGTTGTAGAAGGTCAGGATGTGGAGCGGGGTCTCGCCGGTGCTGTAGCCGAAGCCGATCGAGCCGAGGGTCGTGTTGCCGCTCCAGGCCGCCGAACCGGGGGACGGGATTTCCGGCGTCCGCAGGCCTTCGAGGTCGAAGTCGAAGGCTTCGCCGAGCTTGTAGAGGTAGATGTTGTCGATGTATTTCTGGGGATCCGCGCCGTAGTTCTCGACGGCGAGGGTCGCGAAGACGTAGTTGGAGGACATCTTGAAGCCGTCGAGGACCGAGATCTCCCGGGTCTTGTTCTCGCGCTCGTAGTCGGAGATGTGGACGTCGGGGACCAGGCGGGCGTTCTTCACGACGCCGTGGTTGGTCGGGAGCTTCTCCTCGAGGGACTTGATGTAGCCGTCCGACAGGACGGAGGTCAGGGTCACGGTCTTGAAGACCGAGCCCGGCTCGCCCCGGCGGCCGATCGCGAGGTTCTGGTACTCCTCGAGGGTGTGGGAGGTCGTGTCGCGGAGGAGGTTGACCATCGCGCGGATCGCGCCGCTCTGGACGTCCATCACGACCAGGCAGCCGCCCTCGATGTCGTCCTCGGCTTCGATCTGGCTGCGGAGGGCGGCGTCCGCGATGTCCTGGATGTCGATGTCCAGGGTCGTGCGGATGTCGAGGCCGTCCTCGGCGGCGCGGGAACGGCGGCTGTAGTCGCGGACCCGGCTGCGGTTGTCGATGACGCGGACGTACTGCTCGCCTTCCTTGCCGTGGAGGCGGTAGTCGAACTTGCCTTCGAGGCCGACGTTGCGGTTGCCGACGGTGCTGTTGTTGTCACGGACGAAGCCGATGGTGCGGCGGGCGAGCTTGCCGTAAGGGTAGACGCGGACCATCCGGCGGACGGTGATGAAGCCGCCGCGGTACTGGCCTTCGTTGAAGAGGGGGAGTTCCGCGAGCCGGTTGCAGGTGTCGTGGTTGATGTCGCTGCAGATGCGCAGGTAGCCGTTCCGCTTCTTGCGGCCGTCGCTGATGAGGCGGTAGTACTGGTCGGCGGTCCTGTCCTTCAGGATGCGGGCGAGGCCTTCGGCGAGCCCGCGGGCCTTCTGCTGCCACTCTTCCTCCGCATTCGGCTGCGTCGTGCAGTCCATCCGGACCTCGTAGGAAGGGACCGTCATCGCGAGCATCCGCCCGTCCCGGGCCAGGATGGCGCCGCGGTCCGGGTCGATCGTGACCTTCTCGGACTGCGGGGTCAGCGCCCGCTCGATGACCGGGTCCGGCTTGAAGAAGAACTGGATATACGCGAGGCGCCCGACGAGCAGCAACGAGCCCGCCAGACAGGCCAGATACATCAGGTACAGGCCCATCCCCACGCTGTCTCTCTTCTTTTTCGGCTTCTCTTCCATTATTCCAATACCGTTGCCGGCTTCTCCGGCTCCCTGACCGCGGAACCCTGCGCCTCGAGGATGGCGCCGACCGTGCTCCTGCGGTTCAGCATAATCAGTTCATACTGCTTCTCGGTCTTCTCGATGCTGAGGTCCTTCAGCAGCCGGCGGTTCAGCTCGACCTTGGTCAGCGTCCGGTCGACCAGGAAGCTCAGCAGGATTGCCATCGCGCAGAGGAAGAAGGTCCAGGCGATCTGGGCGAGGTACTGCCCGATGTTGAGGCGCAGCAGGAACTCCCCGCGGATCATCGCCACGAAGCTGTTCCTGAGGAGCGTGCCCACGTCGGCGAGCCGCCACCGCTTTTCTGTCTGCCTTTCTTTCTTCATCGTTTCACCGCCGTGCGGAGTTTCGCGCTGCGCGCCCGGGTGTTGGCCGCGATTTCCTCCTCCCGCGGGAGGACGGGCTTGCGGTCCAGCGCCTCGAGCGGCGCGAAGCTCTTCCCGTAAATGTCTTTCTGTTCGATGCCGTCCACATTGCCGAAGCGGATGAAATTCTTGACCATCCGGTCCTCCAGCGAGTGGTAGGTGATCACGGCCAGCCGGCCGCCGGGTTTCAGGCTCGCCGCCGCGCCTTCGAGGAACTTCTCCAGCGCGCGGAGCTCCTGGTTTACCTCGATGCGCAGCGCCTGGTAGACTTTCGCCAGGTACTTGTGCTCCGCGTGCGGCGGGGTTGCCGGCGCGAGGGCCGCGTTGAGCGCATCCGTGGTCAGGATGGGGGAGAGGCTGCGCGCCTGCGCGACCAGCGCGGCCGCCCGGCGGGCGTTCTCGACCTCCCCGTAGCGCCGGAAGATCCGCTCCAGCGCCTCCTGCGGATACCCGTTCACCACGTCCGCGGCGGTCCTTGCCCCCCGGGTGTTCATCCGCATGTCCAGCGCGGCGCTGTAGCGGAAGGAGAATCCCCGCTCCGCGGTGTCGAACTGGTGGGATGAAACCCCGAGGTCGGCCAGGATGCCGTCCAATCCGAATTCCGGGTCCCCGGACTGTTGCCGCTCGAGGAGCACGAAATTGTGGATGAAACGGAAGTTGTTATGTATTAGTTTAAAACGAGTATCGTTCAGTCCGTTTTCAAGCGCGTCGCTGTCGCGGTCGAAGGCGATCAGCCTTCCCTGCGGGCCGAGCCGGGAGAGGATTTCGCGGGAGTGGCCGCCGCCGCCGAAGGTCGCGTCGGCATATACGCCGGACGGATCTCCGATCAATGCCGTCACGCTCTCGCCGAGCAGCACCGGGGAGTGATATTCGCTCATCCGCCTTTCCTCCTCTATCGGGCTTCGGACAGTTTTCCGGCGATGGCGATGTATTCTTCGTTCGGGATGGCGCTGGCTTCGTACTTTTCCTTCGCCCAAATCTCGATCTTGTAATCATTGCCCGAGAAAACCGCTTCCTTGGTTATTCCTATCGAGTCGAGCAATTTCCGGGAGATGGTGATGCGCCCGAATTTCGGGTCCGGCTCCACGACGGAGCGGTTGCGCATGTACTCCCGCCAGAATTTGGCGTGCTCTTCGTTGAAAAAGTTGAGCCTGGATTTGACTTGTTCGGACTGTTTCTGCCACTCTTCGAAGGTGTACATCTCGAGGCAGTCCGAGAAGATGTCTTTCTTCACGACGAACCGCATGTCTCCGTCAGGGGGCAGGATGCCCTTGAACGGCGCCGGGAAGACCAGTCTGCCCTTGTCGTCCAGTTTGGAGGTGTATTCGCCAATGAAAGTAACCACGATTTTGCCAACTTTATCGGAGGACAAAGTTAGCAAATCTTTTCCATTTTCTTCCACCGCCTTCCAATTTTTTCCACAATGTTATCAACAACTGTGAATAATCGACGATTGCGAAAAAAGCAATTTTCCTGAGGCGGCGTTTTTTCGACGATCTCAGGAAAATTGCTTTTTTCGCAGTACCCTGTTATTGACTTGTTGGGTTGCTAAACGAGGGGGATACCGGCTTTGGAACAGGCTTCACGCATGTCATCGGGCCAGAGGGAGGACTGGATTTCGCCGATGTGGGCTTTGCGGAGGAGGTACATGCAGAGGCGGGACTGGCCGATGCCGCCGCCGATGGTCTCGGGGAGCTCGCCGGCGAGAAGCTTGCGGTGGAAGAGCAGCTCCGCCTTTTGCTCTTGGCCGCGGAGGGCCAGCTGGCGGCGCAGGGCGGCCGCGTCCACGCGGATGCCCATGCTCGAGACCTCGAAGGCGCGCTCCAGGACGGGGTTCCAGAGCAGGAGGTCGCCGTTCAGGCCGGGGAGACCGTTCTCGCCCGGGGTGCTCCAGTCGTCATAGTCGGCGGCGCGGCCGTCGTGGGGCCGGCCGTCGGAGAGGGCGGCGCCGATGCCGATGACGAAGACGGCCTTGTACTCGCGGGTAACGGCGTCTTCGCGGGCCTTGGGGTCGAGCCCGGGGTAGCGGTCCAGGAGCTCCTGGGAGTGGATGAAGAAGATATTCTCCGGGAGCTGCGGGACGAACTGGGGGAATTCGACGTAGAGCTTGTTCTCCGTGACCTTGATCGCCTCGTAGATGCGGCGGACGATCTTGCGGAGGAATTCGGGGTTGCGGTCCGCGGGGGTGATGACGCGCTCCCAGTCCCACTGGTCGACGTAGATCGAGTGGAGGTTGTCCAGTTCTTCCTCGGGCCGGAGGGCGTTCATGTCCGTGTAGATGCCGCGGCCGGGCGGGACGCCGAGCTCGGCGAGCTTGAGGCGCTTCCACTTCGCGAGGGAGTGGACGACTTCCGCCTGCCGGCCGCCCATGTCGCGGACGGGGAAGGAGACGGGGCGCTCGACGCCGTTCAGGTCGTCGTTCAGGCCCGTGCCGGAGAGCACGACCATCGGGGCCGTGACCCGCAGCAGGGCGAGCTGGGCGGAGAGGTTGACCTGGAACATGTCCTTGACGGCCTTGATGGCCTTTTCCGTATTTTCGACGGAACCGAGCAGGTTCCGGTAGGAGCGGGGAAGGGTAAGCGACATAGGATCAGAGGGTCTGGAAGAGTTTTTTCAGGATGCCGTCCGGGCCGGAGGCGAGCAGCTCCGTCGTCCCGTCGGCGCCGCCGCGGAGCGGGATGCCCTCCTCGGCGAGGACCTTAGCGAGCTGGCGGGCGACGGCGACCGCCGGGTCGATGACGCGGATGTCGGGGACGGCGTACGCCGCGGCGACTTTCTCCAGTGTCGGCAGCAGGAAGGGGTAGTGGGTGCAGCCCAGGGCGATGCGGTCCGCGCCGGCTTCCAGCAGCGGCCCGAGGCTCGCGCGGACCACCGCTTCGGCGCGGGGGCCCGTCAACTCCCCGGCCTCGACCAGTTCGACGAAGCCCTGCCCGACGCCCTCCGCGATCGCGACCTTGTCCCCGTAGGTTTCCTTCATCTTGCGGTACTTGGCGGAGGAGAGGGTGCTGGCCGTCGCGAGGACGCCGATCGTCCCGGTCCGGGAGGTCAGTGCGGCGGGCTTGACCGCCGGCTCGATACCGACGAAGCGCACCGGGAAGCGGGCGCGGAGCGTCGCGATTGCCGCCGCGGTCGCCGTGTTGCAGGCGACGACGATGATGTCGCAGCTGCGGTCGAGCAGCAGCTGCGTGATCGCGACGGCGCGGCCGATGATGAACGCGCGCGCCTTGCTGCCGTAAGGGCAGTTCGCCGTGTCGGCATAATAGACGCACGCCTCCCCGGGGAGAAGCTTGCGGATCTCCCGCAGGACGCTGAGTCCTCCGACGCCGGAATCGAATATGCCAATACGGGCCATAACAAGACAAAGATAATGATTTCTCCCCAAAATTGATTACATTTGTCTTCTGTGACAAATCCCGAGAAATGACAGGCCAGGAACAGATCAAAGCCCTTCACGCCCGCATCGAGGCATTGGAAAAGTCTTTCGGCATCCCCGCGAAGCGGGAAGAGATCGCCGCGCTGCAACGCCAGACCGAGGCGCCGGACTTCTGGGACGACCCGAAGGCCGCCGAGGGCTTCCTGAAGAAGCTCAGCGGCCTGAAATCCCCGGTGGCCGCCTTCGATGACGCCGCCGCGAAAGTCGACGACCTCGACGTGCTCCTGGAGCTTGCGCCCGAGTCGGACGAGCTCGAGGAGGCTTACGCCGCCGCGGTCGAGGCGGTCGAGGCGATGGAGCTCCGCAAGATGCTCGGCGCGGAAGGCGACAACCTCGGCGCCGTCCTGACGATCAACTCCGGCGCCGGCGGGACCGAGGCGAACGACTGGTCCGCGATGCTGATGCGCATGTACCTGCGCTGGGGCGAGCGCAACGGCTACCGGATGACGACGACCGAGCTTGTCGAAGGCGACGAGGCCGGCATCAAGTCCACGACGATCGAGTTCGAAGGCGAATTCGCCTACGGCTACCTCAAGGCCGAGTCCGGCGTCCACCGCCTCGTCCGCATCTCCCCCTTCAACGCCCAGGGCAAGCGCCAGACGACCTTCTCCTCCGTCTTCGTCTATCCCCTCGTCGACGACTCGATCAACATCGAGATCAAGGACGCCGACCTCGAGTGGGACACCTTCCGCTCCGGCGGCCACGGCGGCCAGAACGTCAACAAGGTTGAAACCGGCGTCCGCGTCCGCCACCTCCCGACCGGCATCGTCGTCGAGAACACCGAAGGCCGGACCCAGATCGGCAACAAGGAGAACGCCCTCCGCATCCTGAAATCCCGCCTCTACGACCTCGAGCTCAAGAAACGCCAGGAGAAGCAGGCCGAGCTCGAAGGCCAGAAGAAGAAGATCGAGTGGGGCAGCCAGATCCGCTCCTACGTCCTCCATCCCTACAAGATGGTCAAGGACCTGCGCACCGGCTACGAGACCGCCGATACCCAGGGCGTCATCGACGGCGACCTGAACGCGTTCATGAAGAAGTTCTTAATGGAAAACTAATCTATATGGCAGAATTCAAGTATGCGCCGATGTTCCAGCTCGGCGCCGACACGACGGAGTATTACAAGGTCCCGGGCTCCGAGAAGCTCGTCTCGACCGGGGAGTTTGAAGGAAAGAAGATCCTGAAAGTCAGCCCCGAAGCGCTGACCCTGATGGCCAACACGGCCTTCCGGGACGTCAGTTTCCTGCTGCGCCGTTCCCACAACGAGCAGGTCGCCAGGATCCTGCGCGACCCCGAAGCCTCCGCGAACGACAAGTACGTCGCCCTGACCTTCCTGCGCAACGCGGAAGTGGCCGCCAAGGGCAAGCTCCCCCTCTGCCAGGACACCGGCACCGCCATCATCCACGGCGAAAAGGGCCAGCAGGTCTGGACCGGCTTCTGCGACGAGGAAGCCCTCAGCCTCGGCGTCTTCAAGACCTACACGGAGGAGAACCTCCGCTACAGCCAGAACGCCCCCCTCGACATGTACAACGAGGTCAACACGAAGTGCAACCTCCCCGCCCAGATCGACCTGGAGGCCGCGGAAGGCGACGAGTACCGCTTCCTCTGCGTCACGAAGGGCGGCGGCTCCGCCAACAAGACCTACCTCTACCAGGAGACCAAGGCCCGCATCCAGAACCCCGGCACCCTCGTCCCGTTCCTCGTCGAGAAGATGCGCTCCCTCGGCACCGCCGCCTGCCCGCCCTACCACATCGCCATCGTCGTCGGCGGCACCTCCGCGGAGAAGAACCTCCTCACCGTCAAGCTCGCCAGCACCCACTACTATGACGGGCTCCCGACGAGCGGCGACGAGACCGGCCGCGCCTTCCGCGACCTCGCGCTCGAGGAGCAGCTCCTCGCCGAGACGCAGAAGATCGGCCTCGGAGCCCAGTTCGGCGGCAAGTACATGGCCCACGACGTCCGCGTCGTCCGCCTCCCGCGCCACGGCGCCTCCTGTCCGATCGGCCTCGGCGTCAGCTGCAGCGCCGACCGCAACATCAAGGCGAAGATCAACGCCGACGGCGTCTGGATCGAGAAGATGGACGACAAGCCCTATGAGCTGATTCCGGAGGAGCTCCGGAGCGCCGGCGAGGGCGAGGCGGTCCGCATCGACCTCGACCGCCCGATGCCCGAGATCCTCGCGGAGCTGACGAAATACCCCGTCAGCACCCGCCTGAGCCTCAGCGGCACGATCATCGTCGGCCGCGACATCGCCCACGCGAAGATCAAGGCCCGCCTCGACGCCGGCGAGCCGATGCCCGAATACCTGAAGAACCATCCGGTCTATTACGCCGGACCGGCGAAGACGCCGGCCGGGATGGCCTGCGGCTCAATGGGGCCGACGACGGCCGGCCGCATGGACCCGTACGTGGACGAGTTCCAGGACCACGGCGGCTCGATGGTGATGATCGCGAAGGGCAACCGCTCGCAGGCCGTGACCGACGCCTGCCGCAAGCACGGCGGCTTCTACCTCGGCTCGATCGGCGGCCCCGCCGCGATCCTCGCCCAGGAAAACATCAAGAGCATCGAATGCGTGGAGTATCCCGAGCTCGGCATGGAGGCCGTCTGGAAGATCCGCGTCGAAGATTTCCCGGCCTTCATCCTCGTGGATGACAAGGGCAACGATTTCTTCAAGACCATCGGGCTGTAATGAACCGTGGGAAAGCACCTGCATAGGACGCTGAAGGTGCTGGGCATCCTGCTGCTCAGCGTCGTCGTCCTGCTCGTGCTCCTCGCGGCGGCGGCCCAGGTCGCCCTGAATACGAAGGTCCTGGACCGGATCGTCCGGCGTTTCGCCGCCGAATACGTCGACGGCGAAATCCGCTACGACCGGCTGAAGCTGTCGCTCGTCAAGGATTTCCCGAACGGGCGGCTGCGGGTCGAGAACTTCAGCCTGGTTTATCCCCACGAACGTTTCGACGCATATGCCGTGAAGAACGCGGAGGGACGCGGCGTGCCGATGGACACGCTGGCAGCGTTCGAGCTGCTCGACGCCGGGGTCGACTGCCGGCTGTTCCTGAAAGAAAAGAAAATCCACCTGCGCGAGACCCATCTCCACGGCCTGCGCGCCTTCATCCACGTCTATGACAGCACCGCGACGAACCTGCAGGTAATCAGGCTCCCCGAAGCGGGGGAGAAGGAAGTCGGGGCCATGCTGCCGCCGCTGAAGGTCGATACGCTCTGCGTCGAGCGGCCCCACGTGATCTACGAGGACAGCCGCAGCGAACTGTATGCGCGGCTGGACTTCGAGGATATGGACCTGTCGGGCGCGCTGTGGCCGGTGGCGGAGGATTATGCGCTCGAGGCGGCGCTGACGCTGGAAAGCCTGGACCTGGAGACGCTGGCGGCCATCGTGGCGCCGGTGCGGACCGATGCGCGCCTGACGCTCGCGCTCGCGGCGCAGGGGCGGCTGAATCCGGCGCAGGGGATCCTGCCGGACATGGACGTTGCGCTGTCGGTGCCGGGAGCGAAGCTCTCCTATGCCGATCTGATCGATAACGGCGACATCGCGCTCGAGGCATCGGGGACGTACCGCGCGGGGAAGGTGGATGTCACCGTACCGCGGGTGCGGCTGGATGTGCCGGGCCTGGCGCTGCAGGCGAAGGGCTCCGCCGGGGACGTGCTGGGCGGGGATCCGCTGATCGCCGTGGACGGCACGCTGAAGGCCGAGGCCGAGAAACTGATGCGCTACCTGCCGGAGAGCGCTTCGTTCCTGCAGGCGCGCGGGAACCTCGACGCCGCGGTGGAAGGCTCCTTCCGGCCTTCCCAGCTGAGCCTGTACCGCTTTTCCGGCACCGACCTGCGCGCCCGGGTGACGAGCGACGGGCTGGATATCGAGGACCGCCGGGATGCGATTTCCGCGTTCCTGGGGAAGACGGAGGTGCGGCTGGCGGCGATGAAGAGCCTGGTGGGGACGGACCCGCGGGCGCTGACGCTGCAGCTGCGCACCGACACGCTCGGCGCGGCCATCGGCCCGGAGATGTTCGTCCGCGGCAAGGGCGTGCAGATCCTGGCGCAGGACTCCTTCCGCGCAATCGACACGACGCGGCTGGCGCCGCTGGTCGCGCAGCTGACCGCGGAGCGGCTGGCGCTGCGCGGCGCCGACTCGCTGTTGGTCGGCGCGCTGCAGACCGCGGGGTCGCTGTCCGTGACGCCGGTGGAGAATGGCGGGCGGCAGGTGCCGCGCGTCTCGCTCAGCAGCTCCTTCGGACGGCTGCTGCTGCGCACGGAGGAGACGCGTGCGAACCTGGATTCGGTCCGGCTGTCGGCGCGGGCGACGCACGCGCCGCGGGCGCCGCGGGAGCGCCGCGCCCGCCCGGATTCCGTCCGGTTCAGCCTCCCGGACTTCCTTTCCGAACAGGACTTCCGTACCGCCGACATCAGTTTCCGGATCGATGAATCCGTCGCCCGGATGGTCGAGACGTGGAATCCGACCGGGACGCTCTCGGTCGCGGAAGGGCGCGTCATTACGCCGCTCTTCCCGCTGCACAACAGCATTTCGGCGCTGGAAGCGGAGTTCTCGCCCGAGCGCTTCAGCCTCGGCCACGTCCGGCTCGCGTCGGGCACGACCGACCTCGAGGCGACGGGCGCGCTGGACGGGCTGCAGGCCGTGCTGCGGGGCGGCCGCGGGATCATGTCCCTGCGGCTGGACGCCCGCGCGGACCGCGTGAACGTCAACGAACTGATCTCCGCCTACCAGTTCGGCTCGACCGCGGTCTCGGACGAGGCGCAGGGGATGAGCGACGAGGCCTATGCCGAGGAAGTCGAGACCGACATGCTCGAGGACATGCCGCCGGACCTGACCTACTCCCTGCTTGTGCTCCCGGCGAACCTGCAGGCGGAAGTGACCCTGAACGCCGGGGAAGTCAACTATTCCAACATCGACGTCCGGGATTTCCGGACGAAGGCGGCCCTGCGGGAACGTACGCTGCAGATCCTGGACACGAAGGCGGTCGCCGATTTCGCCAGCGCCTCCCTCGAGGGATTCTACTATACGCGGACCAAGAAGGACATCGGCGCGGGCTTCAACCTGAAGCTCGCCGACGTCACGGCCGACCGGGTGATCGAGCTGGTCCCCTCGCTCAACGAGGTGGTCCCGATGCTGACCCATTTCAAGGGCGACCTGGACTGCGAGATGGCCGCGACCGCCCAGCTCGACACGAACATGAACTTCATCGTTCCGTCGATTACCGGCATGTTCCGCATCGGCGGGCGTGACCTGATCCTGGAAGACCTGGGCAACCTGCGGCGCGTCGCCCGTCTGCTGCTCTTCCGCAACACGCAGGAGGGGCACGTGGACCAGATGTCCGTCAGCGGCATCATCGGCCAGAACCGCCTGCGCGTCTTCCCCTTCATCCTCGACATTGACCGCTACACCTTCGCCCTGAAGGGGGAGCAGATCTTCGAAAACAAGTTCGACTACCACGCGTCCGTGCTGAGCTCGCCGCTGCCGTTCCGCCTCGGCGTCAACATCTTCGGCAAGGACTTCAGGGACTGGCGCTTCCGCCTGGGACGCGCGCAGTACCGCAACCGCAATCTGCCGGTCTTCGACACTTCGCTGGACGAGATGCAGCTGAACCTGGCCTCCTCGATCCGGGACATTTTCGCGAAGGGCGTGGACCGGGCGATGCGGGAGACCGCCTTCCGGCGCGAGCAGCTCGACGCTTCGGACGACGGGGGCGAGGAGCTCGGCTTCGAGGAGCAGATGGACCTCGAGGCGCAGATCATCGCGCTGGAGACGGACATCCAGACCGCCGAGCTCGAAGCGGAGATTGATGCGCTTTTCAATTAAATTGCCTATCTTTGGCGGACCGATGCGGGTGTGTTGTAATTGGTAGCCAAGCCAGACTTAGGATCTGGTGCCTTCCGGCGTATGGGTTCGAGTCCCTTCACCCGCACGCGATGAAGCCTGGCCTTTCCGGCCAGGCTTTCGCGTGCCCCGGGTGAAGGGACTCCGTCCTCACAACCCCCTGTCGCTCTGCGAATTGGCGCAATCTTCTCTGAGACCCGTTGACCTGCCGGGCCTTGGATAATGTAAATTATTGATTATTTTTGGGATTGGAGGTCGGTGGACCTCTGAGGAGAGATTACGGAAACAGATACAATCAGATATGAGAAAGCTGACATGCTGCATCCTGGCCCTGGCGCTGATTGGCGCGTGTGCCGGACCGGCGCCCGAGGAGCCCGCGAACCACGGGCAGGGGACTTCGCAGAATCCCGGTGGCGGGAACAACAACCCCGGCGGTACGAACGATAACCCGGGCGGGGGAAATGAAAACCCCGGCGGTACGAATGACAATCCGGGAGGCGGACAGGGTACCGTAACTCCGGACTTCACTCCCGAGAGCTGGTACGATACGCCATTCTGGGAGCGTACGGACCGGGAAAAGGCCGGTCTGCGCGGCCCGGTCAAGCAGTGGCATGTCAGTGCGTATGCTTCCTATGTCCAGTATGAATATGACCAGGCCGGCCATCTGCTGAAGATAAAAGACTATGACAGTGACGGTGAACTGAACTATTTGACGACCTTCGAATATGATTCGGACGGAAACCGTATCAAGAAAACGGTTGTTGCCGCAGATGATGCGTCCACCGTCGAGGAAGTGACCACGTATTCCTACGGCAATCCCGGGAAGATCGTCGTGCTGGACCGCTATCTGTATCACGGCCGGCTCAGCCAGGAACACAGCGCCATTATCGAAGGGGAAGACATCATGATGGGAGTGTCCGCCATCCATACGGAATCGCTGAACAGTATCCAGTACACGTCCGTGATGGACAGGACCTTTGAGTTCGACGAGGAAGGGAACCTGACCGTAAAGGAACACTCCTATCTGGCCGATAAGTTCAACAACAACCAGCCTTCTGAATTCGGTGAATACGAGGGGACTTTCCATTGGACTTATGCCGGCGGCTACCCTTATTCCAGCGACGGCGGCATCACGGCCATGACCTGGCAGGCCAACGGCATGCCCCTGACCTGGGAGAGTGCCGTAGAGGAAACCACCTATACCTGGGACGGCCCCTACCGCGTGGACAAATGTGAATGGTATGAGAACAAGCGTACCCTGGACTTCAAGAACTTCCAGCACGTGGAAGGATATGTCGGCGGTTATCTGGCCGATTACTGGCGCAAGAAGGAATTCGGCGAGCACGACGAACTGATCCACATGTCTTTCGATGTGTTCAATGACGGCAGGCAGTTCGACTATTACTACACGGATTATAAATACGATTCCCACGGCAACTGGATTTCCCGCAAGGAGGACACGACGGCTATCCTGGACGGAAACCGCAGCGTTACCGAGGTGACCCGGGAAATCGTTTATTACTAAAAACGTTTTAATTGGAAAAGTTCCGAATTATTACTACTTTTGTGGACTACGAAACAAATTAAAAATCAAATATCATTATGAAGAAACTACTTATTCTTGTCCTGGCTATGGGAATTGCAGCTTTCTGTTTCTCTTCCTGCAGCGGAAACGGCAGCGCTGCGAAGCAGGCCGCCCCTGAATTTGCGAAGATCCTTCCCGTCGGTGTCCAGCTCTACAGCGTCCGGACCGACCTCGAAAAAGATTTCTACGGAACCCTGAAGGCGATCCGCGAAATGGGTTACGCCGGCGTCGAGTTCTACGGCGAGTATTACGGCAACTCCGTGACCCAGGTGAAGGCCTGGTGCACCGAGCTCGGCCTGATCCCGTTCTCGAACCACGTTCCCTTCCAGGAGATGATCGATGACATCGACAAGGTCATCGCCGACAACACCGTCCTCGGCGTCCAGTACATCGTCTTCCCGTACATGGACGAGGCGAGCCGCCCGGGCATCGATCCGGAGCAGTTCAAGAAGACCGTCGCGAAGCTCGGCGAGATCGGCGCGAAGGTCCACGAGGCCGGCTTCCAGCTCCTCTACCACAACCACGACTTCGAGTTCGTCAAGCTCCCTGACGGCCAGATCGGCTACGACTTCCTCTTCGCCAACAACAGCCGCCAGAACCTCCAGAACGAGATCGACGTCTGCTGGGTCAGCTATGCCGGTTACGATCCCGCCGAGTACCTGACCAAGTATGCGAAGGGCATCCCGGTGGTCCACCTGAAGAACTACTTCCTCGAAGGCAAGCTCAGCTCCGCCCCGTACGCCCTGATCGGCATCTCGACCGACAATTCGATGAAGGACGAAGGCGGTTCCTTCGAGTACCGCCCGCTCGATATGGGCCAGCTTGACATGGTTCCGATCATCCAGGCTGCCATCAACGGCGGTTCCCAGTGGCTCTGCGTCGAGCAGGATGAGCCTTGCGCCGGCCTGACCCGCCTCGGCGGCGTCGCCCAGAGCGCCAAGTACCTGAAGTCCCTCGGCTTGATGTAACAGACCCCTACCGAGATGTCCAGGCTTTACGAAGGCATCAACAAGTACGTGTCGAAGTACCTGAGCACCAGGATCGTCTTCCTGATGGACGTGACCCTGTGCGTCATCTCCACCCTCCTGGTGGCGATGTTCACCAACATATTCTTCGACATCCCCTTCTTCGGGGGCAGGTTCCTGCTCATCTCGCTGCTTTCTTCGGGGCTCTTTGCGGGATTGATGTTCTACCTGACGCGGGTGTACCGGATGATTATCCGCCACTTCGCGCCGCGGGACCTGATCCGCATCTTCGTCGCGCTGCTCGGCAGGGCCGTCCTGATGACCCTGCTGGTCCTGCTGCTGATCCGCCGGCTTCCGACGGTGATCTTCACGATGCTGGCCGTGGACCTGCTGCTGGCGCTCGTGCTGCTGGTCGCCGTCCGCCTCGTGATGATCGTCGTTTTCGAGACCTACAAGCAGCGGCTCCGCGAGGACAAGGGCATGCGGATCCTGGTCTATGGTACGGGTGACAAATCCGTCGCCGCCATTACCCGCCTCCAGAATTCCCCCCACTACAAGGTCGTGGGATTCCTGGAGCAGGTCCCGAAGAAAACCGGCACGCAGCATCTGATTGCCGACAAACCGGTCTATACCTTTACCGAGGCGTCCCAGTTCGACTCCGTCCGGGAGCGGACGGGCGCGGACGGCATCCTCTTCACGACCGAGGCCGAGGCCCAGGCCAACCAGGAACTGATCAACCACGCCATTACCAAGCACGTCAAGACCCTCATCATCCCGACCGTGGACGAGGTCATCGACGGCAGGGTGATGCAGGGCCGGGCGCGCGAAGTCCGGATCGAGGACCTGCTCGGGCGCTCCGAGATCAAGATTTCCCTCGACGAGATCAAGTCCTCGCTGCAGGACAAGGTCGTGATGGTGACCGGCGCCGCCGGCTCCATCGGCTCCGAGCTCTGCCGCCAGATCGCCTCCTTCAACGTCCTCCGTATCATCCTCTTCGACAACGCCGAGACGCCGATGCACAACCTCCGCCTCGAGCTCGAGGAGCGCTACCCGAAGCTGGAGTTCGTCCCCGTGATCGGGGATGTCCGCTCCGAGGAGCGGCTGGACTACTGCTTCCGCAAATGGCGCCCGCAGGTGGTGTTCCATGCCGCGGCGTACAAGCATGTCCCGCTGATGGAGGAGAACCCCTGCGAGGCGGTCCGCGTGAACTGCAACGGCTCCCGTACCGTCGCCGACAAGTGTATTCAGTATGACGTCGAGAAGATGGTCATGATCTCGACCGACAAGGCCGTGAATCCGACGAACATCATGGGCTGCTCGAAGCGCATTGCGGAGATTTATGTCCAGAGCCTCGGACTCGCGATCGAGCGCGGCGAGGTCCAGGGCAAGACGAAGTTCGTCACGACGCGCTTCGGCAACGTCCTCGGCTCGAACGGCTCCGTGATCCCGCGCTTCCGCGACCAGATCGAGCGCGGCGGCCCCGTCACCGTGACCCATCCGGAGATCACCCGCTTCTTCATGACGATTCCCGAGGCCTGCCGCCTCGTGCTGGAAGCGGCGACCCTGGGCAATGGCAACCAAATATTCGTCTTCGATATGGGCGAGTCCGTGAAGATCGATACGCTCGCGCGCCGCATGATCGAGCTGGCGGGCTTCGAGCCGGGCAAGGATATCCAGATCGAATATACGGGCCTGCGGCCGGGCGAGAAACTCTACGAGGAGGTCCTCTCCAACGCCGAGAATACGCTGCCGACGCCGCACGACCGGATCCGGATCGCGCGCGTGCGGGAATACGACTATGCCGCCGCCGCGCAGACGCTCGACGAACTCAAGCGGCTGGCGACCGAGGTGGACATCCCTTCGACCGTAAAGCTGATGAAGGCGTTCGTGCCGGAGTTCAAGAGCAAGAACAGCCGGTTCGCCGAATACGACAAGTAAATGAGCGACGTTTTCGTTTCACTGTTGCTTCTGGGGGCGGTATCGTCCTCGGAAGCAACACTTCCTTTCTGGATGACCGCCAACCGCTACGGCCTGATGCCGGAGAATTCCGGGATGATGGCCTGGGTCGAGGCGTCGTCGCCGTTCCGGGACGACGGCAAGACCTTCCAGCTGCGCTGGGCGGCCTCGCTGGCGGCGAACAGCTACCGCAACGCCGTGCTTCCGGACGAGCCGCGTTTCCACGGGATGGTGGACGAGCTCTACGGCAGCGTGCGCTGGAAGAAGTTCACGCTGGACCTGGGGCAGAAGCACCGCGACCCCGACTTCCTCGGGGCGTCGCCGGCGCTGGGCTCCCTGTCCGTGACCGGCGGGCACCTCGCCGAGACGGAGAACGCCCGCGCGCTGCCGGGCTACCGTCTCTGGCTTGACCCGGTCGCGATTCCGCTGACCGGACGCCACGCCTTCCTGTACGGCGCCTGGGGCGATTACAAGACGCTGGACGACCGCTATGTCAGGGGCGCGCTGATCCACAAGACCCTCGTCGGCCTGCGCTTCGACGCCGGCGCCCGCTTCTCCTTCCATGTCATGCTGGACCACTACGCGATGTGGGGCGGCGTCTCCTCGAACCCGGCCGCGCACAACATCGACGTCACCCTCCCGAACTACCTGCGGGTCGTCACGGGCAGCCACGCGGGCGGCGCGGGTTCGCTGAGCGACCGGATGAATGTCATCGGCGACCAGGGCGGCGCGGAACTCTTCAAGGCCGAGTACCGCGGTGACGGCTGGACGCTGACCGCCCAGCACGATATCCCCTACAGCGACGGCTCCGGCATGGGCTTCCAGAATTTCCCGGACGGCATCAACACGCTGGCCTTCAGCTGGAAGGACAAGGACCGCTGGGTCAGCGACATCGTCTTCGAGTACCACTATACCCGCTTCCAGTCCGGCCCGCTCCACACGGAGATCTTCGACGAGCACGGCAACAACCTGACGCCGCCCGGCTCCTGCACGACCGGCATGGACAACTATTACAACAACGGTGAATACCGCTCCGGCTGGACTTATTTCGGCCGCCCGATGGCGGGACCCCTCTTCTTCCCGAAGGGGACGAAGGCCGGGACCTGGACCGGCGCCGCCTGCGTCCTCGGCGTCGAGAACAACCGCTACCGCGCCCACCACATCGGCCTCTCCGGCAAGCTCTTCCGCCGCCATCCCTACAAGCTGATGCTGACCTACAGCCAGAACTACGGCACCTACGGCCGCCCCTATGCCGGCGAATCCGCCGCCCAGAAGATCTGGGGCACCGTCCATGAGACCCCCGTCCGCCAGCTCAGCGGCGCCTTCACCGGCCTCTGCGCGGACCTCGCCGGCCTCCCGGGGCTCGCCCTCCAGTACGGCCTCTACGCCGACTACGGCGCCCTCCTCCCCAAATCCCTCGGCCTCACCCTCGGCCTCCGCTACAGTTTCTAGCCCCGCCGCTGCTGAGCCGGAGCGTCTCCGCTATTTCGCGCATAAAAAAGAAAAACCGAGGGGATAGAGCAGAGCGCCTCTCGGCACTGTCAGGATTCACTGCTCGGGAATACCCTTAATACTTCCGGTAGCTGCACCTGACTCTGAGGAATCTCAGTATCTCCACTCTAATGGAGATCAGAATAGTCTTGGGTCTTGTTCTTCTATTCATTATGGGTAAGTGTTATTGGCTTGTAAGAACAACGGCCTCTCGCTTCAGTACCTCCCCTCGGTAGCTCTTAAAAAAGAACAGGCATCTATTAAGGGTAAATGCCTGTTGAATTGTGCCAATAACGTCCCATAAGAACGTATCGCAAATATAGCAATTATCCTCGAACCGCCAAATTTTTCCTATCTTTGAGATACTCACAACACCTTTTATCGGAACGGTATGGAGCGGGGAAAGAAGGACAGCGGGGCGAATAGGAGGAGGAGCCAAGCGGAGGGGCGCGGAGGGAGCGGTGGGAGGACGATGGGCGGGGCCTGCCGTAGCAGGCTCCCGGCCCGGAGTATGAGCACGACGGCGTGTGTGTGACGACCGTTACGTCGCGGAGCGGCGTAAAAGGGAGGAGTTAGCCGTCGAGCGACGGGAGCGCGTCCCGGAGCTCTCCGACGACGTCAGCCCCGCTGTCCTTCTTTCTCCGCTCCTATGGGCGGGGGAGATAGGTGGAGTTTCGCGAAAAAATACTATATTTAAGGACTGAAACAATCTTAACAATTACGAATATGAAAGAACTGAAGGGAACCAAGACCGAGGCCAATCTGGCTGCGGCGTTTGCGGGCGAGAGCCAGGCGCGCAACAAGTACACCTATTATGCTTCCCAGGCCAAGAAGGACGGCTTCGTCCAGATCAGCGAACTCTTCCAGGCGACCGCCGACAACGAGAAGGAACACGCGAAGATCTGGTTCAAGCTGCTCCACGGCGGCGAGATGCCCGACACCGTCGCGAACCTGAAGGACGCCGCGGGCGGAGAGAACTACGAGTGGACGGAGATGTATCCGACCTTCGCCGCCGAAGCGCGCGAGGAAGGCTTCACCCAGATCGCAGCCCTCTTCGACATGGTCGCGAAGATCGAGAAGGAGCACGAGGAGCGCTACCGCAAGCTGCTCGACAACATCGAGAAAGAACTTGTCTTCAGCAAGGAAGGCGACGCCATCTGGGAGTGCGGCAACTGCGGCCACATCGTGATCGGCAAAAAAGCTCCGAAGATGTGCCCGGTGTGCCAGCATCCTCAGAGCTATTTCCGCGTATCGGCGAGGAATTACTGATCCTTTAGTTTCTTCCGGCGCAATTGCTGCTGCCGCTTCCATTTCTCGAGCGCCAGCTGCTGCATATCACTGACTACATCCTGCTCGTCGACGATTTCGCTGCCGAGCAGGTTTTCTATGACGTCCTCGAGGGTGATGATGCCCTGGAAACCGCCGTACTCATTGATCACGGCCGCGATCTGCTCGTTCTTCTCGAGCATCTCGTCCCAGATCTCGTCGACCGGGCGATCCTCGGGGAAGGACGCGATGTCGCGGCGCAGCTCGCCCAGCGTCACGTCCGCCTTGTCTTCCGCCATCAGCTGCAGCGCCTCCATCCGGAGGATATAGCCGGTGATGTACTCGTCGTCGGACGCATAGACCGGGATGCGGCTGTGGTGGAGGTAGCGCTTGTCCTTGTAGAAGCGGCCGACGGTCATCGACTCCGGCGCGATGGCGGCGACCACGCGCGGGGTCATGATGTCCGCCGCCGTGACCTCGTCCATGTTGATCAGGTTCTGGATGATCTCGTTCTCATCCTCCTCCAGCTCGCCCCCTTCCTCGGCGACATTGGCGAGCGCGCTGACCTCCTCGCGGCTGACCGCCGCTTCCGGTGTCTTGGGAGAAATGCGCTTCTGGATCCATTCCACGAGGATGACAAGTGGATAGAGGACGAACACGAGGCAGCGGATGCCGACCGTCGTGAAGCCCATCAGCGACTTCCAGTAATTCGCGCCGACGGTCTTCGGGATAATCTCCGAGAAAACGAGGATCAGGATGGTCACGACCGCGCTGACCAGTCCGAACCACTGGCTGCCGAAGAGGAGGGTCGCCTGGCGGCCCACCCCCGCGGCGCCGATGGTATTCGCTATCGTGTTGAGGATCAGGATCGCCGCGATAGGCCGCGAGCTCTCCTGCTTGTAGCTCTTGAACCGCGTGGCAGGCTTGTAGCCCTCCTCTTCCCGCATGGTGATATACGAGATGGGCGTGCTCATCAGCGTGGCTTCCAGGATGGAGCAGACGGCGGAGATAATCAGCGCCCCGAGGAGGTATAGCAACAAGGCTGACATGCGGAATCAGATTATTTCTTCTGCCATTTCAGCTCGCCCTTCATGCCGGCGGACCAGAACTTCATGCCTTCGGTCGGCTCGTAGTTCCAGCTCTTGATCTTCGCGCCTCCCCAGGTCGGGTCGTACACCCAGATGCACCAGCCCATATCCTGCGATTCGAGGTAGGAGAGGATCTGGTTGCCGTAGAACTCCTCGTCGTTCCAGTCGATCTTCTGGTCGCCGCGCACGTCGGTGCCGAACTCGGTCGCGAAGACCGGGTAGCGTCCGGCGACGAAGCCCCAGTCGCGCTCCCACTTCGGCTTCCAGGGCTGGGTAACCTTGTTGGGGTACGGGTGGGTCGTGTAGCCGATGTTGGAGGCGTTGATCGGATTCTCGTGGACCGGGGTCAGGTCGTAGGCCCAGTCGAAGCCGCCGACCAGGATCGTCGTCTCGGGGTCATAGCCGCGGATGATGGTGATCATGTTCTCCACGAGGACCTTCCACTGGGCCCAGGTGCAGACGCCGAGCTGGCCGCGGTAGGTCGTGGGCTCGTTCAGGAGTTCATAGAAGGCGACCGTGGTGTTGCCGGCGAAGCGCTGGGAGATCTTGCGCCAGAAGTCGTAGGTCTCGGCCTTCGTCGTGATGTACATCGGGTCCTGCCACATCTCCATCTCCAGGTTGCCGATCGTGTGCCAGTCGAGCATCACGTAGAGCTTCAGCTCGGTGCACCATTCGACCATCTGGTCGAGCATGTCCATATAGGCCTTCGGGGTCCGTTCACGCCAGGCGACGGGGTGGATCGGGACGCGGACGATGTTGGCGCCGAGGTCCTTGATGTGCTGGAAGTGGGCCTTGTTCCAGTGGCCCTGGCGTTCGACCTTGTCGGGGTCGGAGGTCGCGATGCCGCGGAACTGGACGACCTTGCCGTCGTCCGCGGTCACGAACTTGTTGCCCTGGACCGTGATCCGGGGCATCGTCTTGATGTCGTAGTTGAGGGTTCTGCGGACGCGGGGCTCGCCGTCATACCAGGGACGCTCGCCGGCCGTGTTCTGGGCGCGGAGGCCGAAGCCGGCGGCCAGGACGAGAAGAAGGGTGAAAAGTCGTTTCATAAGGTTATCAGTTTCTGTGGTTCTGCAAAAATACGAAATAATCAGCGGACTTCGAAGCGGGAGACGGCTTTCAGCGGATTTCCGGCGTCATCGATCCCTTCGACGACGACCTCGAAGGTCCCGGCGTAGTCCGGGACGGCGCAGTCGAGGCGGAGAATCTCGCCCGGGACCAGCTCCAGGGCCGGATGCCAGTAGAGGGTCTGGCGGTAGTCCGGGTAGTCCGCGAGGGCGGGGATGTCGCGGCCGGTATAGGCGGTCGGGACGGAGACCCCCTTGAAGCTGACGATGCGCACGCTGTCGTTGAACTGGAGCGAGGGGAGGTTGCGCTTGTAGGTGATGAAGTCGGCGACGCCGTTGTAGGAGCGTGCGCCGATATAGACGGTATGGGGGTAGATCAGGATGTCCTCGACCAGCAGCGGGTCGTAGCGGAAGATTTTCTCGTGGTCGAACACCGGCACGCCGTCCAGCATCATCAGCGAGGTCCCGACGGAGAAGGTCTTCCCCTGGAAATTGTCTTCCAGGAGGACGCGGATGTCCCGCCGGCCTTCGGTGCGGCGCGCCTGCAGCTCCGTCACGAACTCCGTAATCACCTCTTCCATCAGCGGGAAGCGCGTGTAGTCGTCCAGATGGTAGCGGATCCGGCTCCCGTCGAACAGCCGGTTCTCCCGCAGCGGGAGGTACTGGAACAGGGTGTCGGACGCGAATTCCTTCTCGATCTGGCTGCCGATGCTGCGCGCGAGCAGGTCCTCCTGCAGGAAATCGCCCATCAGCAGCGCGGGAATCTCGCCCGCCGGCGCATCCGCGAAGGGGGAGACAATCTCCATATGTCCCAGCAGCGCGGCGTCATCCCCCTCGATCTCGCAGACGAGGTCCTTGTCGCCGTAGATATTGTTGGTATAGAACACCAGCGCCCCGTCCGGCGTCACCGGCGCGGCGTACACGTCCGATTCGATGCCCGGCGCGGAGATGAAGGCGAAGCGCCCGTTCAGCGAGCGCAGCTGCTCCTCCGAAAGGCCCATCACCCGCGCGCGGATGATCTCGCCCTCGTATTCCGGCGTTCCCTCCGCCGGGGTCGCGCCGGAAGCGCCGCGGCGGGCGGCCGCGAGGAAGTCCGCGAACGCCGGCTGCGCCGGCCCGCGGACGGCGTCCACGCGGTGGACGCTGACGCTGACGCTGGCCGGGCGTCCGCCCTCCAGCGCGAGCGTCAGGGCCGCGCTCCCGCCGCGGGCCGCGGCCGCGGGCGCGGTAATCTGCACCCCGCCCGACCCGGCGGAATCCTCCGCCGGCGCCGTCCGCGCGGCATATTCCTCCGCCCCGACGATCTCGACGCCGCCCTTCACCCGCTCGGTCAGATAGGGATTGAAGACGGACACCGTCCGCGCGGAGAGGCCGTAGTCATAGCCTTCTTCCTGCCTGTTCTGCGCCGTGTAGGCGATGATGCGGTAGTTGCCGGTCGGCAGGGTCCGGGGCAGGGAGATGACGCCTGCGCCCCGCCCGTGGACGAGGGCGATCTTCGCCGTCTGGGCGAGCCCGTCGGCGGAGTGGAGTTCCAGGTAGGCAAGGCTGCTGAGCTCGGAATACAGCCTGCCCGGCGCGAAGTCCAGGCAGAAGGCGGAGCAGCGGATGTCCTCGCCGGCCATATAGACCGCCCGGTCGGTGGAGACATAGACGCGCTCCACGACCCGCGCTCCCGCCGCGGGGGCGGCGAGCAGGACGGCCAGCATCAGGATATGGAAATGGATTCGTTTCATACGTTTAATACCAGTCTTCGGGCCTGACCGTCGTTCCCCCGGAAATCGTGCAGTCGAGGCAGCGCTTGTCCGCCCACAGCGTCGAATTGGTGTCGGGGTCATAATAATACGGGAGATAACCCTGTTTGTAGTAGGTGTACCACTGGGTGGGGGGTACCGGGACGGGCTGCGTGTCGAAGTAATGCTTCGGCTCCACATAGATGGGAAGCTCGGCCCGGGAGAACAGGCGCCGCTGCTTCGCGACCCGGACCAGGTCCACGAAGCCGATGACCAGTTCGTCCGGATCCTCGACGCAGCGGATGTTGCCCCGCATCTCGCTCGGATTCGGGGAGAAGAGCGACCCGTCGAATTCGGTCACCTCCTTCAGGTGCTGATAGTACAGGTAGGCGTCCGGGGAGATCGAGGTGACCTGGACGTCGATGCGGTAATCCTGGTTGAGGCGGGTGTCGGAGCGCCGGATTTTCTTGATCAGGTAGCCGTTGACCTCCTCCTCGCTGTGGCTTTCGTTCTCCACGAGGCTGAGCAGGTAGGACTCGGCGTGGTTCCAACACTCGTAGCGGCCCAGCGGGACCATGGAGATCTGCCCGTTGCCGACCGGCCGGCCGTAGCTGACCGGCGGCACGATATAGGTGCAGTTCGTCGGATACATCGCCGTGTAGTGCCAGTCTTCCTTGTAGGAGATGCGGTAGTATCCGCCGTTGGCCCGGAAATCCATCAGGATGGAGAGCGTCGACTCTCCGTCCGTCAGCCGGGAATAGACATCCCGGATATGCATGCCGGCCTTGTCGAACTGCATCCACTCGCTGACGTACGTGTGGCCGTTGTCGCCGTTCTCGACGGCCAGCCGGTAGCGGTGCGCGCCCGGGTCGGACGGGGAGAAGAGGGCGGGGTCGGTCAGCCGGACGGTATAGACGGTGCCGTGCTGCTCGCGGCGCGTCGGCTCGGATACTTCGTAGTATTGGCTCCCGCCTTCCGATTTCGCCCGGTCCACCTCGAGGCGGACCACGGCGGTCAGCGGCCTCCGCACGGGCGCGGAAAGGTCGTTGGTCAGCGGGGAAACGTAGCTGAGGGTGATTTCGCTGCTGGAGCCGGGGACGATGTCGCCGTCGATGACCAGCAGCTCCTGGGTCGCCTCCTGTTCAAGTTCGAACGGATAGACGCAGGACGTGGCTGCGGCCAGGAGGACAATGACAAGGGGATAGAATGCTTTTTTCATTGTCAGAACTTGATGTTGAGGTTGAGGTAGGGGATGGGGGAGGCGAAGACGCAGAGCATATGGCCCCGGATCACGTCGCCCTCGGCCGTGTAATAGACCGAGTATGGGTTCTTGCGGCCCGTGACGTTGTAGACGCCGAGGGTGAAGGACATGTGCGTCAGCTTCTTCAGGTAGTGGCCCGGCTCGACGTTGAACGCGGCGTCCATCCGGAAATAATCCGGGATGCGGTAGGCGTTCCGGTCGGAGTAGGCGAGGCGGTAACCGCCCTGGTAGTAGTATTTCCCCATCGGGATCGTCATCGGGCGCCCGGTCGAGTACTCGACGTTGAGCGAGACGGAATAGCGGTGGGTGAACTGGTAGTTGAGGACGGCCTTCGCGTCGTGGGGCTTGTCGTGCGGGGCGTTGTACCACGCGCCGCCGTTGATCGCTTCGATGCCGCGGTCGCCCATCTCCCGCAGGAAGGTCCGGGCATAGGTATAGGAAATCCAGCCGTTCAGCTTGCCGAGGTTCTTGCGGGCCATCAGCTCGACGCCCCAGGCCTTGCCGGTCGTCTCGACGAGCCAGTCCGGCAGGTCCGGATTCATGACCAGCTGCGCGCCGGACTTGTAGTCCAGGTAGTGGTACATCCGCTTCAGGTAGCCTTCCAGGGTCAGCTCGACCTTGTTGTCCGCGACGGTCCAGTACAGGCCGCCCGCGGCCTGCCAGCCCGTCTGGGGCCGGATCCGGCCGGAGCTGAGCTGCCAGGTGTCCATCGGGGAGACGCTCGTCGTGTTGGATATCATGTGGATGTACTGCGTCATCGAGTTGAAGCCAGCCTTCGCGGAGAAGTTCTCCCGGAAGGAGTACTTCCCGGAGACGCGGACTTCCGGGCTGAAATAGACCTTCGCGGGGCGCAGCGCCTCGAAGCCGGAGAGGCGGACGCCGGCGTCCAGCGAGAGTTTCTCGCCGGCCTTCCAGCTGTCGCCGGCGAAGAGGGCGAGCTCGTAGGCCTGCTGGCGGTCGAGGGCGGAGACGAAGCCCGGGTCTTCCGGGTCGATGTCCCCGCCGATGCCCCGGACCTCGTTCAGGGAGCCGGGATTCAGGTCATAGCGGAGGGCGTCGGCGCCGTAGCTGAGGCTGTGGGCCTCGCCCAGGTTGGTCTTGAAGCCGAGCTTCAGGAAGGCCTGGGAGACGGCGGTGTCGAGGGTCAGGGTGCTGACCTCGTAGTAGCGCGAGGTCGTCCGGTTCCCGAAGCGATCGTAGCCGCCGGTGACGGACATCGTGGTCCGGGGGCCGAGGATGCTCCGGAACTTCAGGGCGCCGTTCAGGTTGCTGTAGCGGAAGGTCGTGTCGTTCGCGAAGGAGAAGTTGTCACCGGAGGCGTAGAGGAACAGCTGGAGGGTGTTGCGGTCGTTGAAGCGGTGGGTCAGCGACGCGTTGGCGTCGTAGAAGCCGGCGCGGCCGCCCTTGTAGTTGCTGTTCTCCGGCAGCAGGTTCAGCAGCCAGTTCGAGTAGGTCGTGCGGCCGGCGAGGACGAAAGTCGTCTTTCCCTTGCGGATGGGGCCTTCCAGGGTCAGGTTGCTCGTGAGGAGGCCGAGGCCGAGGGAGCCGGTGACCTTGTTGGCGTTGCCTTCCTTGCCGTGGATGTCGAGGACCGAAGAGATGCGGCCGCCGAATTCGGGCGGGATGGAGCTCTTGTAGAGCTCGAGCTCGTTGATCACGTCGGGGTTGAAGGCGGAGAGGATGCCGAACATGTGGGAGGGGTTGTAGACCGTGCCGCCGTTCAGCAGGATGAGGTTCTGGTCGGTCGCGCCGCCGCGGACGTTGAAGCCGGTCGCCGCCTCGCCGGTCGACTTGACGCCCGGCAGGGCCATCACGACCTTGATTACGTCGGCCTTGCCGAAGGCGGTCGGGATGTGGCGGAGGGTCGTGGCGTTGATGCGCTCCAGGCCGAGGGTCGCGGTGCGGTGGCTGGAGACGCTTTCCGCGGAGACGACCGCGCCGGAGAGCGCCGTGACCTTCTCCTTCATCGCGACGTCCAGCGCGCCGTCGTCGTAGACGATGACCGTGAGGTGGAGGTCCTCCATCCCGTAGCCGCTGAAGTTCAGGGCGCCTTCGCCGACGGGCAGGGAGATGCGGTAGTGGCCGGCGGCGTCGGTCGAGGCGTAGGTCCGGCCGTCATAGACGGCGACGCCGACCAGCGGCTCGCCGGTCGAGACGTCGCGGACGAAGCCGCTGACGAAGGCCTTGCCGGTCCGGCCTTCCTTCCGCTCGCCGATCTCGTAGATCTTGTTCTGGAAGGAGACGACGGTCGTTTCGCCGGTTACATACTGGAGGAGGACATCGTCCTCCGGTACCGCCTCGGCGGCCTTTTCCGCCTCGAAATAGTTCGGGGGCAGCTGGACGGCGATGCCGGGCTGGCCGGTGATGAATATCTTCCCGTCGTAGCGGCTGACCGCGTAGCCCTTGTCGCGGAGCGCGGCGAGCGCCTGCTCCAGGAAGGTCTCGCGCGGGGCGGCGACGGTATAGGAGGCGACATCCGAAGGGTCCTTGCGGAAGTAGATGTCGGCGTGGAATTCCTTTTCCAGGAAGGCGACGAGCGCATCCGAGGAAACGCGGCTGATCTCCACCCGGTCCTGGGCCTGCAGGCCGGTCAGCGCCGCGGCGGCCAGCAGCAGGGAGAGCAGGATTCTTCTAATCGGTTCCATCGGCGTAGCGCATGACCCTGCGCTTCCCGGCCTTCGTGCACTTGCCGTTCTGCAGCAGGTAGAAACTCTCCCTGAATTCGAAATAAGTAATCGCGTTCATGTTGTAGTCCGGGTCCCAGTAGCCGATGAACTTGCCGTTCCGGTTGTCGGGGGACTGCTTCAGACGCTTGCTGACGCGGCGCAGCGCGAGGACGGGGCCGCGATCGGCGAGGACTTCGAAGAAGCCTTCCGGGGCGGCGAAGCCCATCGCCTGCGGGTTGATCCAGCGGGTGCCGCCGACGGTCAGCTCCGGCACCTCCGCGCGGGATAGCTGGACGGCCGGGTAGTCCGGGGCGTATTTGACGAGGACCTGCTGGCCGAGGGCGTCGATGTTGAGCAGGACGCCGTCGTAGGTCTTTTCATTGTAGGTGACGGAGCCCCGGAGGAATTCCGGGGTCGTCCAGTACGGATGGCCGTTGTGGACCATCGTGTACCGGGTCGCCTGCCGTCCGCGGTAAAGGACGGAGGCCTCGCCCGCGTCCTGCCGGAAACGGGCGTATTCCTCCGGTGCCTGGGCGCGGGCGGAGATGACGACGCAGGCTGCGAGGCAGCCCAGGATTGTCAGTTTTCGTTTCATAAACCGATGATGAAGGTTTGGTAGAGGCCGACGCAGAGCGCGGAGACCGCAAGCGCGGCGCCGGAAACCTTGACCCACGCAGGGAGTTTCTGTTCCCCCTTGAGCCAGTGCTTCGTGAGCCAGTCGCGGACCGGCAGGTCAAAGGCCTTCAGCAGCGCCCAGGCCATCAGGATGGCGAGGACGAGGACGCCGGCGGACATCGCGACGTGCATCCAGAGCGGGGCGTCCGGGTGCAGCGCGGCGAAGTTCATCTGGACATAGATGAGGGGATAATGCGTGATGTAGATGGGGTAGGAGATGTCTCCGAGGAACTTGCAGATCCGCGTGCTCGTCGGGTCGGTCGTCCGGCTGCCGGCGCCGAGCAGGACGACCAGCGGGAAGACCAGGAGGATGCAGCAGGCCTGGTAGAGGCCGTTCGGGACGCCGTCCTTGCCGCCGATGCAGGGGACGGAGAAGATGGCGACCAGGATCAGCGAGGCCCACCAGAAGCCGCCGCGGACGTGGATCGGGCTGCCGCTGGGATTCTCCGGCGTCCGCCGCTTCGGCAGGATGCGGGAGATGATGAGGCCGCAGAGGAAGGGGTAGAGGAGGCGGGTCACGGCGATGTATTCCTGGACCTTCGTCAGCGACCAGCCGCCCTTGACGTGGTACTGCGGGCCGCCGAAGACGCGGGTGACGCCTTCCGCGTTCGTGAACTCGCGCAGCGGGAAGAGCCCGAAGAGGTCCCAGCCGAGGGTCAGGTCGAGCGTCAGCACCGCCGCGAGGGCGCAGAGGATGCAGAGCGCCCAGGTCGGGAGCTTGCGCAGGACGAAGGCGTAGAGGATGTTGCCGATGTATTCGAGCGTCAGCGTCCAGGTCGGCCCGTTGAAGCTGTTGACCTCCTGCCAGCCGCGGATGTCCATCTTCGGGCCCGCCGGAATGATGAAGAGGCCCATCACGAAGCAGACGAAGAATTTCCAGAGGGGCGTATTCAGCTCCTTGGGGAAGGCGGCGGTAGCGAAGAAGAAGAGGCAGGCGCCGATGACGGTTCCCATGAGGACCATCGGGTGGAGGCGCGTGAGGCGGCGCTTGAAGAAGCCCCAGGTCGTCATTTTGTCCCAGCGGTCGTCGTAGGCGTAGCCGATCACGAAACCGCTCAGGACAAAGAAGAAGTCGACGGCAAGGTAGCCGTGGTTGATATGCTGCTGCCCGTGGGCGTAGGTCTCGAAGAGGTGGAAGATGATGACCATGATGGCGGCGACGCCGCGCAGTCCGTCGAGGATTTCGTAGCGGGGCTTGGACTCCAGATATACGTTTTCTTTGGCCATAGGTAGGAATTGCCGGATTATCCTGCAATATACGAAGAAAAAAATGCTATCTTGAGGGGCAAAACGAATTTTACTTATGAAAAAGCTGATTCTTGCGGCCCTTCTGTCCCTGTGGGCAGTGTCCGCCTTCCCCTGCACGAACCTGATTGTCGGAAAGAAGGCTTCCGCCGACGGAAGCGTCATGTGTACCTACAACTGCGACAGCTTCGGCTTCATCTCGCCGCTCACGCTCTCGTTCCCGGGACGCCATGCGGCCGGGGAGATGATCGCGCTGCGGGGCTTCGGCCCGCAGGCCTCCCCGCGCCTGATCGCCCAGGCCCCCTATACCTACGGCGTCGTCGGCCTGATGAACGAGAACCAGGTCTCCATCGTCGAGACGACCTGGGGCGGCCGTCCGGAGCTGGCGAACCGCGAAGGCTACCTCGATTACTTTACCCTGATGGACCTTGCGCTGCAGCGCAGCACGACCGCCCGCGAGGCGATCGCCCAGATGCACGCCCTAACCCAGGAATACGGCTACGGCAGCACGGGCGAGTCCTTCGCCGTCTGCGATCCCGAGGAAGCCTGGATCATGGAGATGATCGGCAAGGGCCCCGGCCGCAAGGGTTCCGTCTGGGTGGCGCGCCGCGTCCCGGACGACTGCGTCAGCGCCTATGCCAACGCCAGCCGCATCCGCACCTTCCCGCAGGCCAAGAAGGCCGACAAGAAGCTCGGCTTCTGCATCGTGGAAGGGGAGTGCATGTACTCCGCGGACGTGATCTCGCTGGCCCGCGAACTGGGCTTCTACGACGGCCCGGACGCGGAATTCAGCTTCCGCGAGGCCTACGGCCCGCTCGATTTCAGCGCCGCGCGCTACTGCGAGGCCCGCGTTTGGAGCTTCTTCCGCCGCCACACCGCCGACAAGGCCGCGATGGACGCCTACCTGCCGTTCCTGGACGGGAAGTTCGACGTCTGCAATGAGCTTCCGCTCTGGATCAAGCCCGACAAGCCGATTTCCGTCCGCGACCTGATGGACGACATGCGCGACCACTACGAGGGAACCGCCCTCGACATGACCGCCGACGTGAGCGCCGGCCCCTGGGCCTCCCCCTACCGCAACCAGCCCGTCAACTTCGAGAGCAGCGACGGCACCCCGATGTTCCGCGAGCGCCCGATCGGCTGCCAGCAGAGCGGCATGACGATGGTCTGCCAGATGCGCAGCTGGCTGCCGGACGCGGTCGGCGGCGTGACCTATTTCAACATGGACGATGCGACGATGGTCGCCTACGTCCCGGTCTACTGCGGCATCAAGCGCATCCCGGAGCCCTTCCGCCGCGAGAACAACGTCCTCACGGAGTTCAGCACGGAGAGCGCCTTCTGGATGAACAACTTCGTCGCGAACATGGTCTATCCGCGCTGGAGCGCGATGATCGGCGACCTCCGCGAGGCCCAGACCGAGCTCGAGGACTTCTACGCCGAGGACCAGAAGGAGGTCGAGGCCCGCGCGAAGGAACTGACCCCCGCCGCCCTCGCCGACTTCCTGACCGCCCGGACCGAGGCCTACACGGACCGCATGATGCAGCGCTGGGACAAGCTCGCCCGCCTGCTCATCGTCAAGCACAATGACCAGGTCATGCGTCCCTCCGAGAACGGCGCCATCGCCCCCGGCCGCCACACCTCCCCGGCCTACGCCCCCGCCTTCATCGACGCCGTCAAGGCCCAGACCGGCGGACGCTACGTCCGTCCGTAGCGCCCCGGCGGCCTCCAAATTAGCACAGTATTTGATAGCAGGTTGAGCCATGAAAAAGATAATCCTTATCCTTACGACGCTCGTCTGGGCGGTGACCGCCCTGGCGCAGACCCCCGAAGAGATCATCGCCCGGATGGAGGCGACGATGGAGTCCCCCGAACAGTACCGGGAGCACGGAGCCGCGATGACGATGGACATGAAGATGCCCATCATCGGAACCGTGACGTCCCGCGCCTATGCGAAGGGTGACAAGATTCGCCTGGAGATCATCAAGGACGGGAAGACCGAACTCATTACCTGGCGGGACGGCAAGACGGACTGGACGTACGAACTGGCGAAGAACACGATCGAGATCAAGGACGATACGTCCGCTTCCGCCTCTGGATCCGTGCAGCAGGACGCCGACATGGCGATGTTTGCGGGCGTCAGCGAAGGATACGACGTCTCGATCCGCAAGGAGACCGCCGACGCCTGGTATCTCCGCTGCAGGAAATCCAGGACCAACACCAAGAAGGACGACCCCAAGACGATGGAGCTGGTCGTGGAAAAAGGAACTTACAAGCCGCTCAGCCTCAGCGCGAAAGTCTCCATCGTCAGCCTGACGATCCGTGATATCTCGTACGGTGTCAGCGACGAATTCGTCACCTTCGACGCCGCCAAGTATCCGTCGGCGACCTTTGTCGACAAACGCTGAATCCTCCGATGAAGCGAATACTGACCTTCGGGCTTCTCCTGCTGGGGTTTACCGCCCTCGCAGGAGAGCCTTTTTTCCGTACGGCCCCCGGCTCGCTCTATTATGAGCGCTACAAGGCCGGTACGACGACGCTGACCCAGACGACCCTGATCGAAATCACCTCCGTTTCGGCGACGGCCGGCGGCGGCCGCGAGGTCCGGTACGGACTGGACCTCAACAAGGCCAACGGCAAGCCCCTGTATGGCGGCAGGGCTGACATGACGGTCGGGATCGATCCTGACGGCGACATCCGGACGGACTTCGGCGGCGCCGTAAAATCGGTCCTGCAGAATTATTTCCCGAATGCGAAGATTACGTCCAGCGGCGAGATGGCCCTGCTGCCCGCGGACATGAAGCCCGGCGACACGCTGCCGGACGCCCACTGCACCGTCAGCGTCGGCGTGCTCAAAGTCACCGTCGACGTGACTGAGCGCACGGTCCTGCGCCGCGAACGGATCACGGTTCCCGCCGGCACCTTCGACTGCGTCGTCGCCCGCGAGCACAAGGTCGAGGACGCCCCCATCCACCACAGCGACACCTGGTCCGAGTCCTGGTATGTCCCCGGCATCGGCTACGTCCGCCACGACACCTTCGACAAGAAGATGCGCCTGCTGACTTCGGAGGTCCTCGTTTCCCTCACCGCGAAATAACCCCCGCACCCGTCATTTATGTATGTTTTGTGCGTGGCAGGCGTCAACGACTGTTATTGTGTTATCCTCGATGGTATAAGCAAAATACCACTTGTCGGTATTCGCCATATAGTATCCTTCCCATCTTGGCAGAATGGGGTTGCGCCTTAATAATGTGCGCTCAATCTGATAGATAGAGAAAACAGCATCTCGGACATTGGCCATGAAATCAGCGTAATCGTACGTGTGCTTATATTTCCTGGCAACGTTCCGGTAAAACAATCGAATTTTCTGCTGGGCCCGGGGCTTTACGACGTAATTATATGGACTCATCAGCATAGACCTCCCTCACATCCTGCTCAATGGCAGTATACAACTCCTCAACGGTCATATTTGCAGCATCCTTCTCTATCTCACGGATACGCGCATCAATGAGCTTCTGGGCCCACTGACGGATATCCGACGCGCTCTCCAACTCCGGAAACACGCCCCGGAGAACTTCCTCATCCACTTTCACGCTGACTGTACACATAATACTGGCATCTATTGTTCACAAATCTACGAAATACTTGTGAACAAAACTACACTGCACCCTCTGGCTCTCTCACTTTCGCAGCGGAAGAATGGATAAGCTCATACTTGTCATTCCGAGCGCAGCCTCCCTGTCATTCCGAGCGCAGCGAAGGAATCTTCTTTAGCGTGATTTGGAACTGCTTGAACGATAGGAAATAAAGCAAAACAGGATGCTTGAAAAACAAGCACCCTATTTGCGTATTTAATTACTGATAAGGCCGTTACAAATCACGCAAAAAAGCTACATTTCCCTGTCGCGGATTACACGTACGTAGTTGTAGGTGGCGCGGGAGAGGTGTGAGCCTTCCTGAGCGCCGACATAAATGGTGGATGCACCGGTAAGAGCCGCTTTAACGCGGGAGTTCCAGTCTCCGGGATTGCCCGTGAAACGTGCGCCGTCGCGTATGATTCCGTCTTTGTCCAGGATCAGGTTCATCGCTGTCACAACCCCCTGGGGCTCCAGGGCAGCCCACCTTCCGGCGTGGATACGCATTTTGGTCCAGCCTGTATCCCCCTCTGAAACCTGGTACTGAACGGAGGGATAATACCAGATAATGGAGTTGGTAATACTGGCAACATTATCTGAACTGAAACCGAAAATATTGTCTTTTCCCATATCGTTGTTCGCCGTACCGTCCATATAGATATAGACGCAATTGGTCAGGTCGATATCCGCTTCTATGATGTCTCCGTCGGCGAAGTCCAGATTCTCGATCTTATCGCCTTTGTCGTCCGATTGATAGCGGGCAGCCGCAGTGGCGTCACCGCCCCATTTTTTGTTGCATTGCGCGTTGCTCGTCCAGCCTCCGGCAGGTACAGGATTCGGCGTGTAGTTGAAGCGCACCATCTCCATGGAACGTATGGGAGAATACTCCGTATGACCGTCGGTGGTGGTCACAGCCAGCCTGTAGTCGTATCTCTTGCCCAGGAAATCTCCCGTGCCGAAGTCGGTGTTGCCGGCGTCATCGAACAGGCTCTTCAGATAAATCTCTTCCGTATAGCTCCGGTCGAAGTCGGTATCGATGCCGGTGATGACGTAGTCGTTCCACGAGCCGCCGCTCTCCTTCCACTGGAGGGAAGCCGAGCTGAATTTTATGCTATGTCCTCCTACGGACATCTTAACCCTTACGGGCACCCCGTCGACCGGGTCGCTCTTGGACGGGAAATCGACGAAAACCCGTCCGGCGGTGGGCATGTCCATCGTCAGGTCGAGGCTCTTCGTCTCGGTTTGTCCCGCCAGGTTGCGTACCTGTGCCTGGAGCGTAATCGGAATGGGGAAATCCGAGGCATCGAGGCCCAGGGTGGACAGTGAAGGGATGATCGCCTTGAGGGTGTCGCGGTACTGCAGGCCCGAGGGCATCTTGTCTATCGGCAGGTCCCATTCGCGGTAATTGCCGCTGTGGGCGTTGTAGCACAGCTTCAACGAAGCATATGTGAAGGCGGAAGCTACTGAACTGAAATTGAAGATGATGGTAGTCCAGTCTTCGGGATAGATCGTGGTGTCGTTCATGAGTACGGCACCGTTGATAACGCCTGTCATCTTGTCGTCGCGTACACAACGGGTTCTGGTGATGTTATGGTCGTTCTTTCCGCCGGTGCAGAAAGTCTTCTTGGTACCCGTGCTGTAACCGAAGATTACCTTGTTCTTCTCCGAACTCCACGGGCCGCTTTCCTGGCGCAGGCTCCCGTGGACCCCGCGGTCGTAGTAGGTACGGCTGGGCATGTAGACATCACCGGCGTAATTGTTTCCTTCTGCATCCTTAGTGAAATAATCCAGGGGCATGTACAGGGACATGAGCACGTATTCCGTCTGGTTGGGGAGGCGCCATCCTGGAGGGCAGTACGGATTGCTGCCGCTCGCGGTGATGATCGGGTTTATGTCTGCAGAAAGTGTAGGGGAGAAAGCATCCACCTGGCTGGCCTGGGACTGGGCCGTCATCTTCACGTACACCCTGTTGTTCAGGGATGTCTGGGGATGATAGGGGAGTTCACCTTCGGAATACTCCCGGATGGACTTGGTGTTCAGGCGGTCGAAATAGAAGGTGGTGGTGGCATCGACCCCGCTGCCCTCGGTTTCAATGGTGAAGTATTTGTCCATCGCCTGGGTGTATGGAGCATAACTGATGTCCTTCACCCCGGAGGCGTCATCATAGGTGCCTATGTTCCGCAGGCAGCGTACGCTTTCTCCGGCAGCAGCTTCGTCTTCGCTGTCCCAGGTGGCATAAACGGATGCGGAGCCGGCCCAGTCGCGGTCAATGGGCGTAGCGCCCGCCCCTTCTTCGGACCAGCATACCAGTTTGTTCGTGCTGGACACTACGTGGGCGCGCCACTGGCCAGCGGCCGGCTGATAAAGGCGGGCGCTCAGCGAAAGGGATTCGTTCCCGACCCACATGCCGATAAGCTGGCGTGTGGAGGCCATGTACCAGCGCACTTCGTCGCGGTCTATGACGCCGTTTCCGTTGTTGTCGCGGTTGCGCGTCATGCACGAGAAAGCCATTCCCTGATAATTGCTTTTGAGCTCGGGGGTGTCGTTGTTTACGGAAAACTCCATGTATGTGTCCCATTCCCTGCCGCTCTGCTCGGCTCCGGCGGAAGTGGCAACGTTCCAGATATATGCCGTGTTCAGGCGCCCGTTTTCGCGGCCGACCTCATTGTCGGAGCCTTTTCTTTCCGAGTAATCGCTGGGGCTAGGCCAGTAATGCCATCCTGCAGGCACTTTTTCCTTGATCTCGTCTTTATGCTCGGTCCCCCACAGGGTCCTCAATCCGGGTGCGTAGGTATTGTAGATCGTCTGGATGGACTGCTGGACGATGGAGTGGCTGCTCAGGATCACGTCGCTCCTGCGGTCGCGGCTCTTGCGCGCATCGGAGAGGATGTGCATTTCGCGAGGTGCGGCATTGACGAATTGACGCCAAAGATCCGGATCGGCTTCGGCATCGGGATCGAGGGGATTTTTCTCGTAATAATATTCGTCTATGAAGATGGTGACCTTGATTGTGTTGGACAGGAAATCATTGGGCTCACTGTTCTCTTTGCGGACTTTCTGGTCGAACAGGTATTCAATGAGCTGGTTGATATCCATGAGTTTCGGCGTTGCCTCTCCGGAGGAAGGTTTCCAGGCTGGCTTGTATTCGGAGATTCCAGGGTACTTGAGCCTGTTGTCGGAATACTTCGAAGGATCCCCGGGATCGGGTTCATTCACTCCGAACATAACCCATTTATAATCGAGACCGTCGGCATTGTAAAGGGGATAGGTCCTGCCACCGACGATTTCTGTGGTCTTTCTGGGCTCTCCCTGACCAAAAGGCGTCTTGACGTACCAGGAGAAGATGCTCGGATCCCAGTCCGCGCTGTACGTGAATGAGACGCTGTGGTACTCGTAGTGGGAATCGGCGTTGACGATCTCATCGTTGGTCAGGAGCAGATACCCTTCCTGGCCGGCCTGGCGCTCGTTGTCGTTTTCGACCTCGGCATAGACGGTCCCGGCGTTGTCGATGGTAATCTTGTAGGTGTAGTAATGGCTCCTCAGGGTGTTGTAGTCGTCGAAGGCCCCTGGAACCAGGCTCCCGCTGGAGCCGAAATCCCCGAGGTGGACGGTATAGACGGTGTCGGTCGTCAGGGCGTTGTTTACCGTTTCGCCGGTGGCGGCATAGATGCCGGCGCTGCTCAGGGTGAGCACCATGTCGAACTGTACGAAGGTGGCGAAGTCGTTCGCGTACTCCCACTTGCCGTTGGATACGTAGTTGCCGGTATGGTTTACCTTGTCATCTCCTTCCCTGGTCCACCACTCGTATCCGCCCTCCCCCGTGTCGGTCTTGATCTGTTTCTCGCGATCGTGGTAGGCCGCGGCGGATTTCTTTGCGCTCTGCCTGTTTTCCAGCATATAGAAGGTGAAGACGTACCAGTCGCTGTAGCCGGACGCGTCGGCTGCAGCCGTGCCTTCGAAATAGGCCTGTTCGGAATCGAAGAAAACGGCATCGTCGGGCAGCGCCCCGCCGTTGTAGTCGCCGAAAAGGTAACACCTGTCGGGCGTACTGTGCACGGACCAGTTGACGGCATCCTCGGAAAGGATGTTTTCGCGGTTGCAGCGGACCATGAACTTCACCTTCGCGTCCATCGCCCTGAGCTGCAGCTTGTAGTCTTCGTTGTACGCCTTGGGAGAAGGAGTGCCCCAGATCATGTCGCGGGTATCCACCGGCCCCAGCGTCCCCATCATCAGGAACAGGTCCTTCCGGTTCACGACGTCCTGCTCCAGGGTGATCTTCGTGCCGCGCAGCTCTTCCAGGGTGCTGATGCCGTTCAGGTAGGCGATATCATCGAGCGCAGGGTCGTCGCTCATTTTGCTCACCGCATTGGTGACATTGGCGAGGACGACCAGCAGGGCATTGGAACAGGTTACCGTGGAGACCTTGACGGCGCCGGCGGTGGTGGCGACGGCCGGGGTGACGCCGCTGAGGGTCTTGTTCTCGACCCACCAGCCCTCGTTGGGGTTGAGGTCGAGGCTCCCGAGGTCGGTCGCAAGGTGTTCGTAGGAGAAATAACGGCACACTTGCAAATTTCCGTGTCTGATATGATGTAAATATATGGCCATGGAGGTAGATTCGCCGGAAGGATGTACCTTTGTGGTCATGGACAAGGACACTATACAAGCCAAGCTTTACGAGCATTA
>Ga0208297_1000714_pt1 | contig 52748 bp, 26 predicted proteins | sample LMS_cellobiose_e_FD_187367 | JGI IMG/M metagenome (GOLD analysis project Ga0208297, IMG submission 187367) | Rumen-fistulated moose microbial communities from Alaska, USA - LMS_cellobiose_enrichment (SPAdes) (version 2) | ecosystem: Host-associated > Mammals > Digestive system > Stomach > Rumen... | reverse complement strand
TCTCGTTTAAATGTTGCATGTGCATTTGGATTAGAGACCGCAAATGTAGCATTTTTTCCCGAATGGCCCGCCGATCGGCGGGCCATTCTTCTTACCCACTTTTATAACTTTCTAAGTTGAACTTATCCCAATTATTTTATGTTGAGTGTTGATTTTGGCTGGAAGGATTACAGGATTACAAGATTAAAGGATGGAAAGGGTTAAAGGATGGAAAAGTCTGGAGTTGATATTGAATTGTGAATTGTGAATTGTGAATTATGAATTATGAATTGTAAATTGTGCATTGTAAACGGGTGGATAAAAAAAGTAGAGACGCGCCATGGCTCGTCTCTACTTTCAGGGAAATAATGTGATGTAATCTTGATTATTCAGCTGCTTCTTCGGTGGCGGCTTCGCTCACGTTACGTGAAGTCAGGACAGACACGAGGATTTTGCCAGGATTGTCAACCACGGTGATATTCGGAACCTTCACATCTGAAACCTTGATAGAATCATTGATTTCCAGTCCGTTGATTGACAGCTCGATATATTCAGGAACATTTTCGAGCAGACCTCTGACTTTGAGTTTTCTGACTTTCTTGGCTAATTTACCACCACGGAGCACACCAGGAGAAGTACCTGTAACTTTCACAGGGATGTCGATAGTAATAGGTTTGTTTCCAACGACTTCGAGGAAGTCCACATGTAACAATTTGTCGGTTACAGGATGGAACTGAGCTTCCTGGAGGATAGCATTGAATTTTTTGCCGTCGAATTCAACTTCCGCATACTTCACTTCGGGAGTATAGATCAAATCTTTGAACTGACGTTGGTCAACAACGAACTGATATTGTTGTTTTCCACCGTAAATTACGCACGGCACGAGGCCTTGAGCACGTTGAGCTTTCGCATCTCGTTTCCCTACGTTCTCTCTTAGAGAACCGCTAATAGACACTGATTTCATTCTTGTTAATTTTTACGTTAATACTAGTTGGTCAAAAAAAGTTTGCAAAAATACATTTTTTTTCTTTTAAAAAAGCAATCATCGTAAAAAAAAAAACACTATTTTTGCACCCTAAAAAAAAAGTATAACTAAAACACATAAAAGATATGGCAGCAATTGGCGCAATTCGTAAGCATGGAGTGCTTTTGACGATTATTATTGGACTTGCATTACTTGCATTTATCGTTGGCGACTTTTCCAGTTTGAGAGCAATTTTTTCCGACCAATACACTATGGCAAGTGTAAATGGTGAGAAATTGAACGATCAATACCAGAAAGAATACGAAGAAAATTCGGCTCTCTGGAAATTGTTGTACGACAAGCAGACCTTAGAGGAAACCGAAAACTATCAGATTCACGAACTCACATGGAACAATCTGTTAGAAAGTAAGTTAATTGACAAAGAATTGGAGAAACTGGGGTTGCAGTATTCCAATGAGATGATTGAGGCAGCCAGCGACGAGATGATTGCCAGCCTCCGCACCAACCGTCCCAACCAATTGTTGGCCCAGATGGTTAACAAGTTGGCAGAGCAAGTGGGCGTGGAGAACGCATTGGGTATCATCTCCAACATTGAAGACTATCGCGACATGGAGGGTGCCACAGACATCTACAATGCCTACAAGGCCATCCAGCGCTTCAACATCACTGACGCCAAGAGAATGCATTACTATGCTATGGCTCAAGGTGCCACTTACTTTTCCGACAAGATGGCCGAGCAATTGGCTGCCCAGAACAAGAACACCATGGCTTCTTTCGCCATGCTGAATCCTTACGCTCCCGTATTCAACGACGTGGTTCCCAGCGTTAGCGACAAGGAAATGAAAGACTGGTACAACAACCACAAGAACGCTTTCAATGTGATGGAGAACCTGCGCGACATCGACGTTGCCGTATTCCCTGTCACTCCTTCCACCGAAGACCTGAAAACCATTGAGGATAGCGTAAGAGCCGAATATCAGCGCTTCGTAGCCGCTCCCTCTCTGCTCGAATTCAACATGGCTGAAGAAAAAGGTTTGGTTGACAGTACCTATTATACCGCTGATGACATCAACATCGATGAATTGGACAGCCTTATCTTCAGACGCCCTGTGGGCTCTATGATTGAACCTTTCACCTACCAGGATATCGTATGGTATTATGGTAAGGTTTATGGTGCCGAGATGCGTCCCGACTCTGTAATGGTGGCATTCTTAGTGGTAGATTACAAGACTTCCGCCCAGAATCCCAACGGCACACGTACCAAAAAACAAGCAAGATTAGAAGCTGACAGCTTGAACCAACTCGTGAAGAGTGGCGCCAACATTTTCCAGCTGATGCCCCAATATCTGGCCGGCCGTCAAGCTACCGACACCACCCTCTGGGTTCCTGAACGCGGTACTATTCCTTCTTTATATAATGAATTTGTACATACTAATGTTGGTGGCACCTACGTACATCAGTCAGGTTCCGCTTACGTTGTTTACCAGATTCTGGCCAAAACAACTCCTATTGAAAAACGTCAATTCGTGATTTACACCCACGAAATCACTCCTTCCGAAGCCACTGTTAAAAGTATCAAGAGCAGCGCCAACACTTTGGCCGCAGCCGCCAGCAACGCCGACGAACTGATTGACGCCGCCAACAAACAAGGTGTCCAATTGTTAAGAGGTACCAACGTAAGAGCCATGGACGCCGCCATCTCACAATTGCCAAACTGCCGCGAAATCGTCAGCTGGGCATTCTCAAAAGACATCAAGACCGACGACGTATCCGATGTCATCAACCTCTCCAACAGAATCTATGCTGTTGCCGCTGTAAGAAACATGAGAGACAAAGGCATGCAGAAATTTGACGCCGTGAAGACCGATATCGAAAATCAGCTGAAAGCCGAAAAGAAAGTGGAAATGATTAGCGAGAATGTCGGCAAGGAACTGGCAGGTGGCGCTTCTCTCCAAGACTTGGCAGGCAAATACAGCAGTACTGTAATGGACAGCATTCCTTTGACCTATTTGGCTGAAAGTTATATGAACAGAAACATCGAAGATCTGGCTATCGCCAAAATCTTCGCTATGCCAGCCAACAGCAGCAAAGCCGTCGCAGGCAAGAATTATGTTTACCTTGTCAATGTAGGCAACTTCAACGACGTTCCCGCCTCTCCCAACTACGCCGGAGAAAAGGGTGCTTTGAGAAACATCTGCGTTGGCAGAGGACGTAACGAGGCTACCATTATGCAAGGCTTGAGAACAAAAGCCAAAATCTTAGACCAAAGACATCTGTTCTATTCCAAATAATAATTTGGTTTTCCAATAAAAAAACAGCATAGATTAAACTTTGTTAAAAAGCGACAGTCTATGCTGTTTGTTTTTTAAATATCGATATATAAAATACATTTAAACATGAAGCAACTCTCCCGTTTTGCCAGCTACCTCTTTTTTTTATTCGCGATAGCATACACATACGCACAGCCCGAAATGCAGCGGCCGCCCATGGCCGGACAATCATCCTCTTCCGGCACCATCATGGGCATGATTGTGGATGAAAACGCCAAACCCATTGAATACGCCTCCATCTATGTCAAGAAAACCACTGACTCTACCATAGCCCAGACCGGCATCACCAACGAAAGCGGCCGTTTTCTGATTCAGGAGATTCCTTTCGGAGAGTATTTTATCGAAATACAATATGTCGGCTACCGGAAACACTACTCAAAGCCTTTCACCATCAGCAAGGAGCAATCGACCTTCCGCATCCCGAAATTCACCCTCTCCAACAAAAGCACCTCTTTGGAGACGGTGGAGATCAAAGCCCAGAAAGAAATGTTGCAGTCCAACCTCGACAAAACCGTTTTTAACGTTGAGTCGAGCATCATGGCCGATGGCGCCACTGCCGTAGAGGTGCTGGAAGAGATACCCTCGGTAGATGTGGACGTGGAAGGCAACGTGACCGTGCGTGGCAGCGAGAATGTGACCATCTGGGTGGACGGCCGTCCCACTAACCTCAGTCTTGACCAGATTCCAGCTTCCATGATCGAGAGCATCGAGGTCATCACCAACCCTTCGGCACGCTTCGACCCCGACGGTATGGCAGGCATCCTCAATGTGGTGCTCAAGAAGAAAAAAGAATCCGGTTTCAACGGCATGGTGTCATTGGGTGGCGGCATGTCGCTCTATACCCTGGAGCCCACCCCCAAGCATTACATCGTACGCCCTTATATCAACCATTACAACGCCAACGTGAACTTTAACTACAGCTATAACAAAATCAACTTTTTCATCAACTATAGCTATCGTGGACACAAGTTCAAAAACGGAGGACATTTGGACCGCGACTCTTGGTATGGCGCCGACACCACTAACCTCAACCAGACCAATCTCGGCCAGGGCAGCGGCGGCGGACACAATGTGTTCACTGGTCTGGACTGGTTTATCAACAAGAAGAACACGCTGAGTTTCTCCTTCGGCTTCCGTTACGGCACCCACAAAGACACCAGCTCGCTCAGTTCCGCCAACGCCGACCTGATTGAAGGAGAGCTCTTTCCCACCACCAATTACGCCCAGTTTGGCAATGGCAAGAACAAAAACATGAACTTCAACGCCGCCATCAACTATAAAAAGACCTTCGAGATGAAAGGCCGTGAGCTGACCTCGGATATTTCTTATAATCACAGTTTCGGCGACAACAACAACTGGTCTGTACAAGAGTTCGACCTGCCATACGATTACGACTACTTCCAGAAAACGAAGTCCAAATCCCTGAACCGTAATGCCAACGCACAGGTTGACTTTGTGACTCCTATCGGCAATGGCGGCCGTATCGAGACCGGCTACAAGTTTTCCTATCGTTCTATCGGCCAGGACTACTCGCTGTACAAAGCTTACGATACCGACCCCTGGGCTTTGGACTCCACGCAGCTCAACAACTTCGAATATTCGGAATACCTGAATGCCCTGTACTTCATCTACTCCAATACTTTCTGGAAAAAACTTCAGATTCAGGTCGGTTTGCGTGGTGAAATGGCCAATACCTTCTCTAACCTGAAATCCGCCGACACCGTCTATAAGAAAAACTACTACAACCTCTTCCCTACCGTACACATCAAATACGACATCAACGACAAACATTCGATCAAACTCAGTTACTCACGTCGTGTACAAAGACCTAACATCTGGCAATTAAATCCTTACAGAGACATCTCCGACAAGCAGAACGTACGCTGCGGCAATCCTTACCTGAATCCTGAGATGGCCAACTCGTTGGAGCTTGGTTACCAGCTGAGCATCAAGAAAACGTTTTTCAGTGCCACAGCCTTTTATCGACACCGCAGCCACCTGATCACCCGATATACCACATTGGAGCAATACATTCCCCAAGACACCACGGAAGACAGTTACATTTACACACTCACCTCTTACCAGAACCTCAACCAGAGCCATAATATCGGTGTGGAACTGTTTTACAGCCAAAGGATATGGAAATTCTGGAAAATCAACGCCTCCTTCAATTTTTACCGCAACATTATCGAGAGCGACAATATGCTGGACGAAAATCTGGCCCGCAACTGGGAGTTCCGTTTCCGTTTGAACCAGACCTTCAGCTTCGATAAAAACTGGGACATCCAGCTCAACTTCCGTTACAGTTCACCCTCGTTGACCACTGGCAGCATGGGTTGGGGAACCGGTGGTGTTGGCCAAGGCCGCCGCTCCGCCCGTTACACCTTGGATTTAGCTGTCAAGAAAGGCTTCCTGAAGAACAGCTTGGTGGTCAGTCTGAACATCCGTGACATCTTGTTTATGGTCAACCAGACCCGAATCCATTCCTACCAGTACAACGACTATAACGGCTATGACTCTTACAGTCTGCGCGACCGCAACGGCTGCCGCATTTCACTCAATGTGACATACAAGATCAACAACTACAAGCGCAGGAAAATGGAGATGCCCGCTGATGACGGCGGCATGGAAGGCGGAGAAATGGAGGAATAGGCCAATTAGTTAATTTAATCTGAGTATTTTTTACTTCCGGGCCACAAGTTTTGCCTTGGTCGGGCTCAAGGCACACCTACCACCTACGAGATTTTTCAACCAAAATACCTCCATTATTCAGCGCATAATGTCTTATACGCTGAGCCAATGGCGTATGGGTTTTGAACTCAAGAGCCTTTTTCACAGTGGGATAAGTTGTATCTAATTTAAACATGATTTCCTTGCGAAGACCATGATGCACCAAAATATGCATAAACTTTCTCGTATAATCATAAGTTGCAAATCTATCCATAACTGACTTTCAAGTTTTATAATAAAAATGTTTGCAATAATACAACCGTTTTTTTTCTTTACAAAAGGATGAAACAACTTGAATCAATTTATGGCATAAAAAGAGAACCGTCTTCTGTTCGCATATTTTTTTTATTACTTTTGCAAAATAATTGATTTTGGACCGAATATTTTCCACTAAATTCAACTAAACTAAAGAAAATTTCACTCGCAAGCATTACAATGAAAACATACAAGAAAGAAGACATAGAAGCATTACTGCACATGGTTGAGGTGGCTGTACAACGCAAAATGATCACTTCTTCCGATTTTGAACTTCTTGCCAATGTCATTGCCCAACGTTGTCGTTCCAAAGTAAGCACATCAACCCTAAAACGACTATGGGGTTATGACAAGAACAAGCACAGGCCTCTCTTTAATACCCTGTCCAGCTTATCCAAATTCATAGGCTTCAAGGATTTTAAAGACTTTCTTGACAAAAAAAACCTAAAAACGCCCACGTCATTCTCTTATACAGCCTCCTCCGTCTCATCAAAAGACATGCATCCAGGAGACGAGTTGTGGATTACCTGGGCACCCAACCGTCGTTGTCAGCTTATCTACCAGGGTTTCCATCGCTTTAAAGTCAACATGGCACACAACACAAAGTTACATGTTGGGGACAGCTTTTCTTCCATGCACTTCGCGGAAGGGATGCCTTTATTCCTCGACAATTACATCCATAAAGATAACCCACCCATTACCTTTGTTGTGGGATATGACGGAGGATTGAATTCTGTCAAACATATAAGTTCCATCGAAAGGGAGGACATTTGACAGATTACTGAAAAGGCTACCTATAGTATGATGTCACAAACAAGATATTGACCAATACAAGTATTTCAACCAAAAATATTATCAATACTGAAATTATTATTGCAAGCCTCCAGCGTATAAACAGAATGATACTCCTTGCGCTGCGAAACCTGTTTCTATAATCAGGCTTCATACATTTTTGCGAGATATATAAATATCTTTTCCCAAAAGCTTTCAAAATCCTCCCGAAAGAATATAAATCGGAACGACAGTCAAAGACAAAATCCGTTTCCATCAACTCGGGAGCCACATGGTCGCTGTCGCCCGCAATTTTCTTATAAAAATCGAAGCTCTCGGAATCTGACAAGCCGAAATCTATTATTTTCACATTGTCTCCCCGACGTGTGATGAGAATATTGTCCTGCTTCAAATCCCGATGCACCACCTGCTTACTATGCATATACTCTAACCCTGAAAGTATTTGCAATATGATTTTACGGGCATGCCTTGGTCTTCCATGTTCCCGCATATAGTCATTCAAATCGCGCCCATCTACATATTCCATAATGATACAAGGTCCAACCACCGGGTCCACTTCTTTTCCTATCACATGAATGATATTAGGATGATGAAGCATAACGCTTATTTCAAACTCCTTGGCTAACATCAGTTTATAAGCGGAATCTTTGCGATATTGAGGTTTAAGTCCTTTTAGGATGTACCATTTTCCATATCTTTGAGCCTTATATATACAATTATATCCTTCCGTTGGAATCTCTCTGTATTGTGAGAATTTCTCTCCCAGACAAACAAAAGTATCCACCACCTGGCCAGATGTCTGCAAAATATTATTCGGCGACTTATTAGAATATTCTTGTGATTTGTTGAGCATTGCAATAATTCTGAAAGTTAATTTTTTATGCAAAAATACGACATTTCTACCACATAAATCATATTACTTCAACTTGAGTCAACTTGAATTTAAACTTGAGTCAACTTGAATTTTTTTTAGAAAAATTTTCATTATATTTTTGCTGTCTCAAAAAAGTATGAGAACTCTTCAATTAGTTTTTAGCTTAAAATCTTGCATTTAATCAAATTTAAGAATAAAACAAAGTCATAAAAGCATGAGAAAAATTACTACTTCATTCCTTTTTCTATTTTTTTTCTTTACGCTTTATGCCCAAAACAACTGCCCGCTCAATATTCGGGTGAGCACGGAAGAGGGCACATGCTATAACAACTGCATGATAAACATTTCCTTGGTTGATGGCGACAACAATCCCTTAGATGTCTCAACGACGGATTTGTCTGACATCAAGTATTTCAGGATAGATATGAACACAGGCGACACCGCCTATTCAGCCACGAACAGTTTTATGGTTTCAGTGGGCACATACAAGGTGGGGGTGGAGGCCGTGTGCTACTACTCGACCTCGACTGACAGCATGTATGTCCGCATGAGCAAGGACACCCTTGTCACCACAAGAACCTCGTACGTGACCCCTGTTCTTAGTATGATTAACAGTGTAGCCAATTCAAATACAGCCCACGGCACGGTTCACAGCCTCAGTTGCCAGAATACAGGCCGGATCCAGTTGAACATCACGGGAGGTTCTTTCCCCTATTTTGTAGAGATACGTGATGAATCAGGTGATCCCATGGACACAGTTGTGTTTCCCGAACGTCAATACACTGGAAATGTAATCACGCAGTATGACTACAAGGATTATTACAGCATTGATAGCCTTGCCCCTGGCAAGTATGATTTTCATGTATGGGATGGTTGTGGATACCATCTTCCCTTGGTATGGCAAGAAATTAAAACGGCAGAATTACCTCACGTTACAGATGTTTGTTTTTTTAACAACTCCTATGCGCAAAGTAAAGATGCTGTTGTACATAGAATGTATGTATGGGTCGAAGGCGACAGGCTATATCATGGAAGCTTCAAAGAAGTCGCTGAATACCGCTTTATTTATCCGGAGATTAATGGCGTGCGGGACACTACCCCTTGGAAACATTTCGAAAATGGTCCAACAGCTAGTACTAATCAACTCACTTTACATGACACTATTTATTCTGCCAACAGTTTCTGCGATTTATATGGCAAGAGCATTACATTTCAAGCCCGAAACACGCTATGCGAGGAATTTCTTTATACCAGATCATATCACTTCAATAAAATCAGAGAGGATATGTTCGTAACAGGATCAAGCATAGCCGAGGATTCATCGGTTACGGTTCCTGAGCAATATGACAGCTGTGGATATTATACCTCAAGAAAAACAACTTACGGAAGTCCTATTTACTCTGTTGCCAGTCCATATTATTATTCAACATCGTGTTCGTATAGTCATACTTATCAGTATCATTATATGCCTCCTGTATATTGGGTATATACCGACACGAACACACTTAGCATCATCAAGATTGACACTCTTTCGGGTGATGGTAATATAAGAGGTAAATATAGTTATTTATTTTCAGATGACATAATACCATTATACGGTAGTTTTGAGGATTCGAGCATAACGATTCCCGTTCGGCGAACATTATACGACATGTCAGGATGTGAATTATACACCAGGTTTGACGATCTTACTTTTAATAAAAGAGTCACCACCACTGGAGGCACATACAATACACTAAATTTTTCTACGGGTACTCTCTCAAATTCTGATTACTGTTGTTCTTCGAGACGTGAAATACGTTTATACTCTAATTATTCCCCCCCTATGAGTTTCTTAGGAAATGTCGTTGTAAAACTGATTGTAAGTCCAGAAAACAACAAATACAACTTCACTGCCACATACAACCAAGATAGCCAAAAATGGACCATAGTCAGAGACAGCATTTCAAATTTGGCGAATATATCTACTAATGGTTTTAATTTCTATATTAACGACTACTGTTTGCCTTCCGGCACCTATACCTATCAAATCAACACATCGTGTTCAACGTATGTGGTAAGTCAACGTGTCAATTTTAACAGTAATTATGAGTCTTTGATAGAGGAAAGTGCACAATATGAACTGATTCCTAACTGTACGGAATTGAACATCAAACCTGTTGCTGGGAAGTATCAAAGAATTATTAGAAACCATGACATAAACGGGATGCCGACGATAAACACATACTTCATTGAACCTTATTTCAGAATTGTTAACGGTCCGACAGGTGGCTATTCCACCACTTCTGCACGAAAAGGCGAGAATATGCGTGTCACTTTGCCTGGCATGTATGTTATAGAAATGTCTTCCAGCACAGCTCGTTACTGTTATGACATTTATCAGTACGATACCGTCTATTTTTCGGGAGGGACAGTGGAATTTGATTACGTCACAGGTTATGTTTGCGACTCTACAGCCACCACAGGCTTTGTCCGCGCAAAAGGGAAAAATGGCACAAAACCATATCTTTACTCTCTATACAGTGCCCCGGACCAGGCGGGCACTCTATTGGGCGAAAACACCACGGGTCGTTTTGACAACATTCCGCTTCACGCCGGGCAGCAGGTCTCTGTAAAAATCACCGACTCATGCTTGGCCAGTTTCCATATAAACATTATTGTGCTTGAACTGGAAAAAACACAAAAGAGCTGGTTTGCAGATGGACTCAATGTTACAGCAGTATGCGAGGGACATCATATTCAAGTCTATGCTTTGGGAAGCGAGGACTATTTCTCGTATGTTTGGACAGGTCCCAATGGTTACCATACCGACACCAGGGACGCGACGGCATTCATCCCGCGTGACGCCGAGGAGGGTTACTACAAGGTGACGCTTTTGAACACCGGATGTGCCAATCCCCTCACCGATAGTGTCTATGTCAATGTTAACAGGGCACCCAAGGTAGTCATTGCAGACGATGCTATCGTCTGTCCGGGCGAGGAAGTGCAGCTCAGCTTCACCGCGAGCGGCACGGGAGACGTGTACTACACCATCGGCCACGAGGAGAACTCTGTTGTTAGCTTTCAAAATTACACCAACAGCGACAGCTATTCCTACAATCCCACCTCCTCTGGCATTTTCTGGGTTCACGAGGTCAGCGACAACCTTTGTGTCTATTCCATACCGGAAGATACCGTCCACATTACCCTAAGAGACAAGATAGCAACATCCTGTGATGTTCTGTCCTTACCTGACACGGTTTGTCCAGACGGTACTGCCTTGCTTTCAGCATACTCCATTTTAGATGCCCCATACATTATTCGTTGGTATAAGGACTTTGAACAGCTTCATCTTTTAAAGGCAGACACAATTCCCCATGTCGCCGGGCAAAGCCAATACGTCCTTCCCCACTTGTTCCAAGACTCAACTCTGTTTGTGACCGTTTCCAATGACACCTATTGTGAAACACAGAATGGCACAATACACCGAAGGATGAACATGCACGCTGGAAATAGCAGTCTCAAATGCGGAGAGAGTATGAAACTATATGATTCGGGAGGACTCAATTCACCCTATAGCAAATTCGAAAATATCACACACACGTTCACTTCTACAAACGGATCCCCTCTTCTGTTGAAGTTCAACAGTTTTATTACTGACACATACAGCCGATTATTTGTATTTACAGGTTCTATGGCCAATTCCGACTCCATCATTGCCACCTTATCAGGTAACCTAAACAGCAATTTGCCAGCGGATATCATATCCAACGGTGCCAGCATGACACTTCAATTTGTATCTACTGGTGCAACACCGAATCAAGGATGGGATGCTGTAATCAGCAACAGTCCACAACCCTCTACTGTCACGGCCTCTGTTATTGACAGTGTAAAGCTTCACCTGTCGTCAATCACGGCCACTCCCATCCATTACAACGGAGATATTACCTTGCAGGCGACAACCAAAGGAGGTAAAAGCCCGCAATTTGAATACCAGTGGTTTTCGAGTGAAGATGGGATTGTCTGGAACCACGAGCAAACCGTTGTCACAAACGACACTTCATATTACAACATCAACAACCTCATCGAATCCCTTTATGTGAGAGTTGTGGTCAGAGATGTGTCGCCAACATCCTGCGGCATTACCGACACCGCTGTTTACTACATTCCCATAGCGCATATCAAGTTGTCGCTGAGCCTGTCCGTCTCAACCGACGACCCCTGCGTGAGCCACAATGCCGTGCTGAGGGTGAGAAACGACGGCCAGGAGGCCGCCGAGGACATCGTGTGCCATGTTCAGGCACCTGAGGGACTCTTGGAACTCTTTGGCAACGATGTCATAAACATAGCTTTCCTGGGCCCTGGAGAGTCATGGACAGACACCTTCAGACTTTCACTCATAAACAGACCTTCTGTGGACACCATCGTTGCCCTAAAAGCGCAAATATGGTCATGCCGTCAAGGAGATTCTGTGCCCGAAGTAATATATGGGGATTGGGACTGGCAGGGTGCACCGAGATACGCGGACGAGGATAGCGCCAACATCCACCTTCTGCCATCGTTTTCTGCTAGCGAATACCATATCACCACAATCAATGACGAAGTATGCTATGGCAGCGATGCCCAGCTTGCCGCTTTCTCCGACTTGGCGGCTCCCCAGTATTTCAACTGGTATGCGGATGCGGCACTCTCACAACTAATCCAGCAGGACACTATTTATCATGCCGGCGACCATGCCCTGCACAACATTAGCAACCTTCAGACAAACACCACCCTTTATGTCACGCTCCATACCGCTGAAAAATGTCCACCATTGTCAACAGGTGTGATGGTTTATAAATTTGAAACACCCACCACCGATACCGTGATTATGAATAATGGTGTCACATACGTTGGTGCGGAAAACCATATAAAATTCTATGACTCCGGAGGGCCTGAGGGAAATCTCGGTGCAGAGGAATTTGTTCACACCTTTAGCACAGAAGAAGGGGTAATCGGTATACTTTTCCGCAAAAGGAGTGTCAATAATTTGATGATTTATGACGGTAACAGCGTTAGCGGAAGTCTGCTTTTTGGGACTTCAGGCACAAGTAGCTCAAGTTATTTGGTCACCAGCACAACAGGAAGTATTACAGTCCGTTCATCAGGTAGTACGTCTTCATCATATTATGGATGGGAAGCAGATGTGGTAAACTCCCAAACTTTCAAGTCAGCCGAAGCCTTAGCGACAATCAAAGCACCATCCACCAACATCGATATAAGCGCCACTCATGACACGGTATGTCATGGTGAAACCGTGATTCTCACCGCTTCTTCCACTATCGATTTTCCTCAGTACTTCACCTGGTATAATTCTGATTGGACAAGGGTTGTGTTAAAAGACACACTAACTTCTGGGATCTCGGTATTGGAACTTCCAAACCTGAAAACAACCGAGGAATTCTATGTCACTGTCCACAACGACTCAATATGCCCTCTCTTTGTGGTCAAAGACACCCTCATCAATAAATTCATCGCAAGCAGTTCGCAATATAATAACCAAACGGTTTTCATAATGCGGAACGAAAGCGTCACATTCACGGATGAAGGAGGAGAGCATGGATCTTATCGCATGATGCCTGTGGGAAGATATATCACCACGTTCACTGCTCTGGAAGGCACTGTGAAAGCTGTTTTCCCAAGCAACACATCCCAAAACAGACTATCTACGACGGATACACTTTATGTGTATGACGGGTTGGAGGGTGACAGTCTTTTGTTCAGGGGCACGGGCACCACAATATCAAACAAAACCTTCATGTCGAGCGGGAACACGCTGACATTCAAATTTTCGAAAAACAGCAATGTCTCTTATAATCCTGGGTGGAAAGCCACCATCACCAACATTCCCAGTGTTTCTTATGACACCACTCAGGTTTGGGCGTACATTAGGGAACCTGTCGCCGGACAATATATCATTACCACCAGTGATACTGTTTGCTACAACGGTACCGCCCTATTGCAAGCCTCTGCACCTGAAGTCGGGTACCCGCAATATTACACATGGATCAGTCAGGATTTGAAAAATATTGTCTATCAAGACACCCTGGACGGCATCGGCAAGACGAAATCCACCCTTCTGTTGGAAAACCAACGAACAGACACCTTGTATTACGTGACCCTCAAGACGGACACGGTATGCCCCTCCATGTTTTATGATGACAGCATTTTCATTGCAACGCCAATACTCAAAAAAACGTATGATTTCCTTATGACGGCGGATAAGCACAATCTTACCACGGAAATGCAATGCACAGACAGTATAAGATTCCTTGATGACGGAGGATTGTCAGGCAATTATGCCAGCAATATGAATGTCACACACACCTTTACTTCCATCGACAACGATCCTGTCCAGCTTATTCTTTCCAACTTTAGAACGTATAACAGTGGTGATTATTTAATCCTTTATAATGGTACCAGCACATCAGCTCCTCAACTTGTAAGATTGTATGGCAGTTATGCTTCTACATCAATGCCCAAAATATACACCGCCAATTCCGGAAGCCTGACTGTGAGATGGGTTACCAACAACACTTATACGCAAAGTGGATGGGAAGGTTATATCACGACCACAAACCATTGTACTGATGAAGTGGACACAGCAAGCGTACATGTGCTCTCTGAAATACCTGCCGCATCAATAGCACAAACAACCTGTCAAAATGCGACACCGTTCAGCTATATGGGATTCAACGACATCGATGTGTCGGTTGCGGGCGACTACACGATTGACTCGGTGTTCACCTCCTCTTTGGGGTGCGACAGTGCAGTGACGTTGAATTTGACAGTCGTCCCGACCTTCTTCCACGAGGAAAGCGCGGAGACCTGCGACAATGTGCCTTACGTGTGGACTGGACACAGCGTGACCATCCCGACCACGGCCGGAAGCCACATTGTATGGGACAGCCTGAAGACCGCCAACAACTGCGACAGCGTCTATAAGCTCAACCTGACGGTGTATCCGAGCTTCTTCCACGAGGAGAGTGAGGAGACCTGCGACAATGTGCCTTACGTGTGGACCGGACACAGCGTGACCATCCCGACCACGGCCGGAAGCCACATTGTATGGGACAGCCTGAAGACCGCCAACAACTGCGACAGCGTCTATAAGCTCAACCTGAATGTAAAACAAAGCCACAGTGTCACAGACACCATGACAATCTGCACTAACATGCTGCCGCACATCTGGAACGGCGTGACTTTCAACTCCGCCGGTGACCAGTCTGTGAAACTGTCCACAGCACTCGGTTGCGACTCCGTCGTCAACATGACACTGATTGTCAATCCGGCTTACACCGGTGTTGACGCCATCAGCGTGTACGACACCATCTGCTCCAACGAGCTTCCATACGGCTGGCGCGACACGACCTTCCTGGCAGGAACCGTGAGCGGGGACTTTGTCTTCCACCGCAGCACCGTCAACGGCTGCGACTCCACGGTAATCCTGCACCTTGTGATTAACGAGCTCTCTGTAACTGTGGCCAGCGTCACTGACGAGATCTGCGGTAATGACGGAAGTGTTACTGTGACTGCAACAGGCAAGGCTCCCTACGAATACAGCTTGGACGGTGTCACATTCCAAAGTACTCCCACATTTACGGGGCTGGCAAGCGGAAACCATACCATTACCGCCCGGGACGCCAACGGCTGCACCGCCACCACCACCGCGGTCATCACCCCCGCACTCACCCCCAGCCTCACATTCACCTGTCCTCCCGACATCCGCGACACCCTGGCTTACGGCGACTGTGCGATGAAGATCTACCCCGCAGAGCTGGGCACCCCCACAGCTGTGCATTCCTTGGGATGGCCCTTCACCATCACCAACGACGCCCCGGCCGACAGCCTGTATCCGGAAGGTGACAATATCGTCATGTGGATCATGAAGGACGACGTGTGCGGTTTTGCGGACACCTGCTACCAGCACATTCTCGTCGTGTTCCCCGAATGTCCCGACGCTGTGGACTGCGAGGGCAACGTGTATGCGGGCGTGCGTATCGGCTGCGACTGCTGGACGCAGCGCAACCTCGAGTCCACCAAGTACAGCGACTGCACGGACATTCCTTGTGTTTATGAATATACCAGTCATGAACACCCCAATATCACTGAAAATGTTGACAGATATGGTCGTCTGTACTGTTATGAGGCCGCCGTTCGCGACAGTGCCGACAACGGGCACGGACACATCCAAGGCATCTGTCCCGAAGGATGGTACCTGCCGACTCCTGAAAAATATGAAGGATTGAACACCTACGGTGCAAATGCGTTAATGTCGCCTCTTTACTGGATTCCCAGCGGCGGCAACAACAGCACAGGCTTTTCGGCCCTGCCGGCAGGTTTCTATAATGGGGCCACCAACCGCTTCGAAAGCATGCTTGGCGAAACCTACTTCTGGTCAACCGCAGGTGTTGGCTCGAACACCAACATCAGCACTTTCTCCATAATCTTTGAATGCAATGAGCTCATCGAGACACACAGACACGAAGGCTTAGGATACAGTGTCCGTTGTATCAAGGAGAAAGACTAGCAACGTTTTGTTTGTTTTAATTAGGGTAAAAAAATCCCGGACCAAGTCCTGCCAACTGTCGAATGAACAACAGTTGGCAGGCTTGTTACAAAAAAGACATGCCCAATCTCGGCCGAAACGGCTCCGTTTTGCGGTGTAGGTCTTGTGCTTCGGTGCTCACAAGACTTACACCACAACCACAACGTACGACAATGCCCATCTCTGCATATATGGAATCTCTAACGGGATTTGGTGATGGTGTGCATCCTTATTTACCCTAAGCAATGCCCCTGTAGTGCACCTTTTCTCATACTCCGCTAATGGTCGCGCACACGGTTAGCGGAACTTCACCCCAGAAAATTATTTTTCCCTAATCTGTTCAAACTCATTGTCATACCTAATTCTTAACTCTTAATTTCATTCCGTAATCCTGAAATCCCGTAATCATCTCATCTCCCCTCAAAATTACCAGTTGTTCTCAATGGTTTCCTTATTCCCGGGAATGCTGCTGTGAGCCTTCTTTATCAGGATAAAACCGTCATACTGCCTGTGGATGTCAGGATACTCAAACGGATTGATCATTTTGATAGCGACATCTTTTTTCTGTGCGTCTAACTCCTTACGGATATGATTGGGAATGCTGGGTGTAATCCAAGTTACCTCTTTGGAGGCAATGGTTAAACTGTCGTTTATTATTGTTTCGGGGAAAATTATATTTTGAGGAGTAAGGTGGATAGTGTACACTTTGTGGCGAAAAGGAGATTTATTAATATTATTCAATTGCCATGCCAAAGGTTTTGTTTTAGGGTTATATGAAATTTTGCCAAAGCTAAACAGAATTTTCTCCTTATTTGCATGTGTGTTACCAACAATAACTATATGTCTGCATTCTTTTTGATAGTGCTTGCATATATTCCGAAACATAATGGACTCTCTGATGTCATAAGATTCCGTATGATCCTTAAAAATATGGGTTAAAATTTCAAAATCGGATTCCGACAATGTTTTTTTGTAGTCTTTTTTGTGTCTTTGAAACTCTTTTTTGAATTTCTCAAAAAGTGGCACATATTTTTCATTCTCCGCTTTGGATTTGGGAATGCCTGTTCGTAACAAACTGTCTGCTTGGTATTTCATTTTTTGAATAGATTCCGGACAATTTGGATAAGTGTTTAAAAGTTCTCGAATGGTATAAAGTGCGCGTCTGAGAAGCCTGTTATCGTCAATGCAGACAATTTTTAGATTGTTAACCTTTTGATTTATTTCGTATAAAAACATGATTAGGTTATAGAAATATGGTCCTGATATTGTTCCCATAAGTTTTGCATATTTTTTTAGACGAAGACTATCGCCATTCTCAAATAATTGATTTACATAATATACCTCATGGTAAGGCCTTTCAAGAAAAACAACAACTAAATCTTGTGATGTCTTGGAATAGTTCAAGATAATGTCATGTTCCACATCCTGCATTTCTTGCAAAAAATGATATTCCCCTAACACTAAAATCTCTCCTTTATTAATTATGGGCAGGCTATCTAAGTAGCCTTGCCCATAACAAAACACAGATAGGGGAAAAATAAAAAAAATGAAAATCCATTGTTTCATTATTGTTGTGTTTTAGAATAACCAACAAGGTATAAAAGTAAATGTTATGGCAGCGGACAAGGAGACTGAAGCAGAGAAATAATTTACGTCTTTACCATCTTGGATTTCTATGCCAACTAACTCAGGATAAAACGTCTGCGTTGCCACATATACCCCTAACGCATCAAATTTACTGTAAACATCTTCCCAACTACATCTTCCCTTTTCCTCATTAGGAAGAATAGTGTGCCATAAATAAAGACTATAACGATAGATGGCCATTGCTGATAATAGGCGTTCTCTCATAGAACTTGTATAATCTTGATTGTCCAAAATAAAAATCTCTGCATTTTTACTGGCGTAAATCTTATCGGAATAATCTTCGTATTTTTCCATTTCTGTGAAAAAAATATTTAACGTTTGTTTTTCCAGCTCTGGAATGTTTTCAAGTTGATTAACGAAATCATTGCTATAATTGCCATTTTCATCGAATGCAAGAGGATAACAATCATTCATTATTTGACGGAAAATATTGAGATTCTGAATGTTAAAATTCGTATGTAGGTTGAAACCTTCTATAAATTTTAGGGAATCATCTTTCCAATAGCCTTCGTTTAGAATGTTGGTAATTAGTTCATTGTGAATAATTCCCGCTTCGTCAAAAGGATTTTCTGGAAAACTAACATCAGAATTGTTTTTTTCTGGATTGTTGAGCGTGTTCATCGCTGTCACCAATTGACTTGTTATATCACATGTGTGTTCTTTATACTTCTGGCAGGATGAAATCGTGAAACATACAATTGTTGATAATAAGAAAACAAATATCTTTTTCATTGTCTTAATCGTTTTGTTTGAGAACTCTGTTAATTCTTTTGTCATCCTATCACAAAAATCATTATTTTTGCATCGGATTTCTTGTGCCATTGCGAGACAAACATCACGATATATTGACCTAAGGTGCTTGGTGGCTGGGAACATCGCTAATGGTCTGCTAAACTCAATTGCGATGCACCTGCGGTGCACCTGTTTCAAGCTCCGCTAACGGTCTGTCGCACTCCTTAGCGGAGTTTTACTCAATGAAGTTGTTCTTTCCCAACCAAAAGAGGTCAGGCATGTTGTACGATTGGCTTTGGGGTTTCATAGAGGTTCTGTTGTTTATTTGTTGTTAAATGCATGCAGAATGTGTGAAATCCTGATTTAGGTCGGTTTGTGTTTGTAAGGGTGAATCATTATTCGCCCCTACAAACATTTCCACCAATGCAAATATAAAGTTTTTTTTAATATCTCACCCCGAAAAATAAATTTTTCAGGGGTGGTAAATATCTGTAATTCAATACATTGCGTATAACAATCGTGTTTTTGCGATAAAATGCAAACCGAAAATGATGGAATTTTTGGAAGAAAATGCTTCTGTTTCCGCAGGCATGTCGGCCCGCAGTCCATCGCATCGAGCTGCTTGTAAAACGAGAACTTCATTGGTGTTTATTCCAATTCCAGCACCTTTTGAAATAGATAATCTTTCGTGAATAGAAAATCTTTTATGCTCATTAAGTAACGATATGATTTATAGTCAATAAGTTCTTCTATCGTGGGCCATATCACAATCTCTGGTGTACATTGAAAAGTATCTTCCCAACGTTCTGCTCCACTCAAATCAATGGCTGGTTCAAAATGAAATGTATATAAAGAGTTGTCCAGTTGGAAATGCCAAGGATTAAATCCGAAACCCACCATATCTCCCGTAGGAATTCCTACGGATATTAACTGTTCCACGTGTTTTGCGAAGGAAGAAAAAGAGTGTCCAGACGAGAAAGTTTTTTCATCTTGAAGAATATATATGGGACCCTCAAAACCCAGTGTGTTCGTGTCGGGATCAATGGTACCAAATTGAGCATGAACAAACATCTTTTTGTTTTTCAAGAAGGGAATATACATGTATTCAAACTCATCAACCATTTTGATGGGATACTCCGATTTGAAAAAACGAATGGTTGGTTCATTGGCATTTAATGCAATCTTGTCCTGAACAATCATAGTGTCTTTCACAATGGCAGACAGCAAATCCATCCAAAAACCATCACCACCACCTATATTGCCTCTTACATCAATAACTATCTTTTCAAGAGATTTGCCTTTGGAGATTTGCCTAACAGTGTCAATAACATTATAGTTTTCTTGATGACGCATCATTTCAAGATAAACATATAGGATTTTTTCCTCCTCAAAATAACAAGCAAATTGAAGATCCCTCTGCCTATAGTTTTGATAAAATTTATCCAGGTGAGCAGACAAAGAATCGATAGATAAAGTTTGACTCTTTACGGGATATTGTCCAGGAATAAAATCAAAAATTTCACCATTCTCATTCTCAACCATCAAAGGTTTGGAATAATCAATCATCAGAAGATCAGTATAGTATTTATTCTCTTCAAAGTCCCACCTAATATGATAAGGAGGAAGTATGCCAATCATTTTTTTTCTCACATAATCATCTACTGGCATATTATCGCATGCTATTACGCGAGCGTTTTTAAAACAGATTGAATCTCCGATATGACGATTGGCAAAAAGGAAGGATGCAAGCATGTAATATTCCCCATGGATGTATTGGGCAGCCATAGTTTGAAATGTTGGAGACAGTGTGTCTGATGAATAATGCATGAAAGCATATTTCTTAAATCCATCGGAGATCTTGGTAAATTTTTTCGACTTATAAAAACGCTGCCCGGGAGCAAATCGGTTTTCCTTTACTTTGAAATAAGAGGAAGTGCGGTCAGCATGATTATCTAATAAATAAAGCAAACTATTATCCAGAAAAGATATAAACTTCCAATAATCCCTGATTGAATCAATTTTGGAGCGTCTGTCTTGTAAAATAGCCATTAAATCATAACTCGTGTGTTCCTTCCGGATTTCCCATTGTGCGTTATAGTTTTTTATTATATCAACAAACTGATCATAATCTGCATACATCTGTTCTTTGGTTAATCGTACAGGTGCTTTGGGATAATGATTTTTTTTTGATTGTGCATATCCCAATACAAAAACAATCAATAACAATAATGCGGTTAGTATTAATCTCTTCATTCCGACAAGTTTTCAATTAATTTTTCCAAATATCGGTTTATACAGTTCGTGTCTTTCATACATGGTTGTCGTTCAACAGAACCAAGTTCCTCTTGGATTCTTTGATGTGGGCAACGACCGTGACATATTGGCAAGTAAAAGCATTCTTTAATGATCGTAAAACCATTTCCTGAAACCATAGGGCAAGCAGTGCCAGAATCAGAACAGTTCTCCCATTTCTTTCCACCAAAGATGACATTCATTGATTCTTTGTCTAATCTTCCTCTTTCAATAACTACAAATTTCATTTGTTCAATTTTAAGTTTAATAAAAATCTTCCCCCTTCCCCGCGGGGCGTGCCGCACTTTGCGAACGCATTTCGGGTCTGTCATCACAAACGGAAAAAGTTGTATCTTGCGGTACGGTTTCATAGAGGTTCTGTTGTTTATTTGTTACAAATGCCATGCAGAATGTGTGAAATCTTGATTTAGATTTAGGTTGGTTTGTATTTGTAGGGGCGAATAATCATTCGCCCCTACAAACATTTCCACCAATGCAAAAATAATGTTTTTTTTTGTTTCCTCATCCATTTTCGGGAAATAGATATACAAAATATGGCATTTGTGGAAATAATATATTTTGGGAGTATAATCATTGTAAACTTTCGGAGCCTCTTGCGCTATAAGTGCGTATGCACTAACGCACACCATCAATGTTGTAATTGTCCTTTTCATCGTGCCAATACCTCTCTAAAGAATGAATCCTTGTTTAGCAAATATTCCTCGTTTTTAGAAGAAACTTTATTGCTGAACAACCTATAAATTTCTTCCCGCAATGACGGGGTAACAAAAACTTCCGGAATGTCTTGATAATAATCCTGTGCAACACAGTTGTTTGTAATATCAAGGTCACACTCCATGGCAAATGTAAATTTAGAATGGTTGAGCTGGAATAAGGATGGACCATTACCACGACCCGCAATGGTTCCACTAGGAAGACCTATAGACAGAAATCTGTCTGAATGTCTGCAAATTGAACTCAAACTATGTGCGGCTGACAAAGTATTCTGATCCTGTAAAACATAATAAATGCCTTTATATCCCAAACCTGCATCTGTTGGACATACTAACGTATCTATTTTACTTGAGCAATTGAAAGTGTCTTTTAGGATGACCGTTTTGTAAGTACTATCCTCATGTTTCTTTTCATAGTGATGAACGATATCCAAACTGCTTTTCACAACAATGTCACAGGGTACTGTAATGGTATCTCCATTCAAATATTGCAACAAATCCATCCATACAAAATCGCTCCCCCCTGGGTTGCCACGAACATCAATAACAATTTTCTCAGGCATTCTTCCTTCGCATTTTTCTTTGGCTTCCTGTATAATCTTTTCTTGCATGCCGTTTTCCATCTGTGCAATAAAAATGTATAAAATTTTTTCTTCTGCAAAAAAAATAATCTTATACATATCATGCATGGATTCAGTCATCGCATTAAACGCAAAATTCTTGTATTTTGAAAAATCAACATCTACTTTTTTATGATCATTTAGGTCTTCAAAAGAGAATTTGCCTTTGGGAAACATGGCATACTCTGTTTTTACATAATATTTGTGATTGACAAAATCCCAGCGAACAGCAGAAGGAAGAAAAGAATGAAAAGAATGAAAAACATATTCGTCCACGGGCATGCCGTCAATGTGGGTAAGTATCATATCTTTTAAAATCTGCTTTTTCGCTCCCCCCGACAATCTAATCTCACCCAAAACATAATACTTGCCATTATGATAAAGCATGTGATTCCCAAAGCAGAATCTACGCAAATCACTTTTATGATGTATGTGTTCTCGGGTTACACTGGGAATTACCGCTGTGTCGATTTCAAAAAAAGTGTTGCTGAGGAATTGATGATACACCCTTTTGGGTACCATGTAATTAATCATATAAGAATGCATATCAATCTGATTTGCCAATACTTTGCTTAAGAATTCATAGAAGTCTGCGTTAGATTGGATATCTTCTATGTTGCTACGCATCTGCAACATTCTTTCTATTACATCGTAGCCCGTCACCTCTTTCCGAACTCCAATCTGTGGATTGTATTGTTGAACGATTTCCACAAGTTGATCAAAATCCTCATACATTTGCTGCTTCGACAAAGGGGCAATGCTTTGAGGAACTCCTCGAAAATTCAGAATAAGCAATAAAAAAATATAGGACAAACTATACAGGACGTTGACTTTCATAATATACGGATATAAATTTTTCAATAAAATCTTTTGAGTAAGCACAGGTATTAACCTTTGCATTATAGTATTTTTTCATGATTCGGGCATGAACACAACCACCTCCGCAAATGGGGTACGTTTTACATTTTATACAATTGTTATCAGAAAGAGGGTCAGCTCCTTCCAAGTATTGCAATAACAGAGATTCATTGGTTATTGTAATTGTGCCATCATTATTTATATATCCAACCTTAAAATCTTCATTACCAGCAATTTCCCAACATTTGTACAAACTTCCATCAGGACATATAACCCATGAATTATCACATCGAACAGGACATTCATATAACAAATTGGATGGATAAAGCAATGGGTGACTGAATTGATGTTTTTTTTGCAATTCAATCACATAATCGCTTATTTGTCTGCGTGATAAAACACTAATGCACCTTTATTTCCAACTCCGCTAACGGTCAATTGCACACCTTAGCGGAGTTTTATTCAATGAAGTTGTTCTTTCCCAACCAAAAGAGGTCAGGCTTTATGTTGGATTTGCGGTACGGTTTCATAGAGGTTCTGTTGTTTATTTGTTACAAATGCCATGCAGAATGTGTGAAATCCTGATTTAGGTCGGTTTGTGTTTGTAGGAGCAAATAATTATTTGCCCCTGCAAACATTTCCACCAATGCAAATATAATTTTTTTTATATCCCAACGAAAGAGTGCGTTTTTTTATAAATACTTGTGTTTTAATAAGATAGATGCATTAACCATGGCTTTTGTTGCAAAAGTCAAGTCAAAAAAAAGGAATTTTTGGAAGAAAATCGGAATTTTTTGCACATTTGCTTTGACTGCGGGTGGTAACACGGCATTGTCAGGTATGAAATAGTTGTTATAATGTAAAATGCTTAACGTACATTGTGCCTATTTTGTTTCTTAGCAGCATAAAAGACAATGGCTATGAACTTGATGGATTTATTAATAGATAGTTGATTTTATTTGAAAGTAAACAAAAAAAGAGTCGTCATTGCTGGCGACTCTTTTTAGTTATAAGTTAGAAATTAGCAATCAGAGCTTATTTGATAACGCCTAATTCCTTGCCAACTTTCGTAAAGGCGGCGATGCACTTGTCGAGGTGCTCGGTTTCGTGAGCAGCGGAAATCTGGACACGGATACGGGCCTGATCTTTCGGTACTACAGGATAGTAGAAACCTGTTACATAAATGCCTTCTTCCTGCAGTTTGGCGGCCATCACCTGTGACAATTTGGCGTCGTACAGCATCACAGCGCAGATAGCTGACTGGGTCGGTTTAATGTCGAAGCCGGCAGCCTGCATCTTGGTTACAAAATACTTGGTGTTAGCGTGCAGCTTATCCTGCAGCTCGTTGGTAGCTGACATCATCTCCACCATCTTCACGCCAGCGGCAGCCACCATTGGAGGAATAGAGTTGGAGAACAAATATGGACGTGAGCGTTGGCGCAGCATGTCGATGATTTCTTTCTTACCAGTAGTGAAACCTCCGATAGCACCACCGAAAGCCTTACCAAGGGTACCGGTCAGGATTTCAATCTTGCCACGCAAGTTGTACTGTTCCGTTACGCCACGGCCTGTTTCGCCCACCACACCAGCAGAGTGTGATTCGTCAACCATCACCATAGCGTCATATTTGTTAGCCAATTCATAAATCTTGTCCAGCGGAGCCACGTTGCCGTCCATAGAGAAGACACCGTCGGTGACAATCAGGCGGAAACGCTGAGCCTGAGCTGCTTGCAGCTGTTTCTCAAGGTCGGCCATGTCGGCGTTGGCATAACGATAACGGACAGCCTTGCACAGACGCACACCATCGATAATGGAAGCGTGGTTGAGGGCATCGGAAATGATAGCGTCCTGGTCGGTCAACAGGGGTTCGAAAACACCACCATTGGCATCGAAGCAGGCGGCATAGAGGATAGTGTCTTCAGTGCCGAAGAACTCAGCGATTTTAGCTTCCAACTGTTTGTGCAGGTCGGAGCAACCGCAGATGAAACGGACAGAAGCCATACCATATCCATGGGTATCCAGGGCTTCCTTGGCAGCGGCAATCAGTTTGGGATTGTTGGCCAGTCCGAGGTAGTTGTTGGCGCAGAAGTTCAGCACTTTTTTACCGTTCTGCAGGGTGATTTCGCCACTCTGTGGAGAAACGATGATGCGTTCGTGTTTGTATAAGCCGGCATTTTCGATGTCGGTCAATTCTTTTTGAAGATGAGCTTGAAAATTGTTATACATGTTATATGAATTTAGGTTTTATTTTGCCAATTTTACTTTCAGCACCTCAAGCATGTCGCGGGTCATAGCGTCGAGGTCGTACTGCGGTTTCCAGCCCCATTCGGCACGGGCGCAGCTGTCGTCCATCGAGTTGGGCCATGAGTCGGCGATACCCTGACGGAGTTCATCCAGCTGATAATCCATCTTGAAATCGGGCATATATTTTCTGATGGCGGCTGCAATCTGTTCGGGTTCGAAGCTCATGGCGGTGATGTTGAAAGAGTTTCTGTGAACCAGCTTTGAAGGGTCTGCTTCCATGAGTTCCATGGTGCCTCTCAGCGCATCGGGCATATACATCATGTCCATATAGGTACCCGGTTTCAGCGGGCAGGTGAACTTACCTTCCTTGATAGCTGCGTAATAAATCTCCACAGCATAGTCGGTGGTACCGCCACCAGGCAGGGTTACATTGGAAATCAGACCCGGGAAACGCACCGAGCGGGTATCCACGCCGAAACGTTTGAAATAGTAATCGCTGAGCAGTTCACCGGTCACCTTGGTCACACCGTAAATAGTCTGCGGGCGTTGGATCGTATCCTGAGGGGTTTTGTCGTGCGGAGTGTTGGCGCCAAAAGCACCGATAGAACTCGGTGTGAAGAGGGCGCAATGGAATTCGCGTGACACCTCAAGGCAGTTGAGGAGGGCTCCGATGCCCACATTCCAGCCCAGCATGGGGTTGGCCTCGGCTTTGGCCGACAGGATTGCCGCCAAATTGAAGATGGAGTCGATATTATATTTTTTCACTGCATCAGCAATATCTTGCGCGTTAGTGGCGTCGATTTTACAGGAAGGACCGCTGTCGGCCAAATCGCCTTTCAGGGGGTACATCAAATCGGCGGCCACCACATTGTCGGTGCCATAGACTTTTCTCAGTGCGGGAGTGAGTTCAGAACCTATCTGACCGCAAGCTCCAATTACTAATATCTTTTTCATTGATAAATGAGTTTAAATTTTGACTTGCAAAGATACAATTTTTTTTAATGTGCCAATGAGAAAATGTGCCAATTGAAATTAGCAAATTGGTTAATTAGTAAATTAGTAAATTAGTCAATGTGCTAATGTGGTAATGTGCTAATGTGCCAATATATCATCCATTGATTGTTACGCTAAAATGTGGCATCGAGCCATTACTTCCGACAGCTATTATCAACCTTGCAAAGTTATAAAAAAGTTGTGACCAAGCTTCTTCATCTGTAAAAAAGCAGTAACTTTGCGAAAATTTTCGGGACTGCTATGGACTACATGTTATTAGGGGCGAAAAAGAAGCTAATCAATACTTTGCGAGAAAAAGGCATCAACGACGAACAGGTGCTGGCCGCCTTCGACAAGGTGGACCGCCATCTTTTCATCGACTCATTCCTTTGGCCCAAGGCCTACGAGGACACCGCCTTGCACATCTATTGTGACCAAACTATCTCACAGCCCTCCACCGTAGCCTTCCAAACCATGCTGCTGCAATTGAAGCCCGGCGAGAAAGTGCTGGAAATCGGTACCGGCTCAGGATTCCAGGCCGCCATCTTGGGGGCCATGGGAGCACGCGTTTTCACTGTGGAACGTCACCTGGAATTGTTCAGCAAAGCAAAGGATTTACTAAGCAAAATCAACGACCGCATCATCCTGCGCTTCGGCGATGGATTCCAGGGTTTTGAGAAATATGCTCCCTACGACAAGGTCATAGTCACCTGCGGCGCCCCGGAAATCCCCGAAGCCCTGCTACGCCAGCTCAAACCCGGCGGCATCATGGTCATCCCTGTCGGCACCGAAGGTCAAGTGATGAAACGCATCACCAAAATTGACGACAACAACTATCAAGAAGAGGAATTCGGCAATTTCAACTTCGTGCCCATGCTGGAAGCAAGGGTGGTGAACAGGGATAAGGAGATTTAAGGGGGAGTCTCGCACTGCGTGCTCGAGGGGAGACGTGGAGGCGTGGAGACGTGAAGACGTGAAGACGAATTTGATCTCCACGAACTCGCGAAGCGGTGACTTAACGCCTCAACGTCTTAACGAACTCGCGAAGCGAATGACTTAACGCCTTAACGATTACAGGGTGAGAAGGTAAGAAGCTTATTTCCTCTGATGGAACATGGGGTTTTTGTCTTCCAAAGTGGCAGGGGCAAAAAGCCGGGCAAGATAGTCCACCAGTCCATCGGACAAGGCAGGCAGGTAACGCTCGTGAATCCTCCCGTCGGGAGACAAAAGCATATAATCAGGCAATGCATTGACTTCCAAATTGTTCAGCCATTGATATTGCTGGTTGAAGTGTACAAACTGCCAATCAAACTGAGGATATTTATTCAGGAAATTCTGTAACTGATACTTGTCAAAATCCAGACAGACACCCACACAGGTCAGAGAGTCTTTATGCATCTCTTGCAGCTCCTTGACTAACATCAGCTCACGCACACATTCAATACAATCGGTACGGAAAAAATGCATGAATACCCATTTACCTTTTAACTTGTTCAAAGAGAAATCTTTGCCATTAGACTCCTTCAATTTCACATTCTTCACCAATTGATTTTCGGAAAATTTCCTGACAAAACTAATCATATTGCTTACCAAGGCTTTATGTTCCGCAAAATGAGTCTTCTGCTGCAATTTTTCCAGCATGTTCATGATATTTTCTTTGTCAAATTCCGGATGATTCAGATAAAGCTGTCCAAAATTCTTGATAATCACCAACTCACGGATACGTTCATTCACCAAGAACTCATCTCTGCCCAATTCATTGAACAGCATCTTGTAGTCTGCCGAATCATTGATGGCTACCAGCACATTATCCTTATTGATTTTCGGTGACATAAACACATAATCATCATAAAATGAGTTGAACAATTCCATATAATTGGGATTATTGTACAAAATATGATCATTATCCAAATACTTCTGGTACAGTTTTTTAACATCCTTCTGCCAATAAAGTCCCTCTATTTGCGCCATCCCATAAAACACGTATGACTGGAAGAAATCGTACGGATTGTAGCGTATCTCGAACCTGCTGTTCATCAGCGACTTCACAGAATCCATAGCCTCCGCTTTCCTGTCATAGACGATAGGGAAATAATAGCGGTCGAAAACATAGTTATAATAGCGGTTGAAATGATTGATTTTCCTATTCAAATCGCGAGGTGCCTCGGCTTTTTCCACCGCCTCGTCTTTTTCACTGACTATCTGCAAAAAAGCGCCATAATCCTGGGGGCGGAAGAATTTGAACAGTTCTTCATCCATCGTGATATTGAAATCATAATTTTTCGATGGTTCCACGAAAAACTCAGCACGTGCGGTGCGTATTTCCAACTGCACAAGACGCTCTTCTGCCGTGGAATACGACAATTCGAAAGCGCCCTTTTTATCAATCACATCCGAAGAAACAACTTTGGGAGTATAGGTTATAAGGTCCTCGTATGCAAGCAGTCTGATTTCCTCTCCTATAGCGAAATCCGCATTACCACGAATCACCACCACAGGCATTTTCTGGGCCCAGCCCTGCCCTACTGCCATCAAAAGCGACAGCAGGCAAACACAAGAGAGGAACAGTTTGTGGAGTTTCATAATTGCGTTGGCTTATAACTCAAACGAAACATAATCGGAATAATTGCCCTGATGATGATATAATTCTCTGACGAGGGAAGAAGAGACATGGGCCAGTTCGGGAGATGAGAGCAGGAAAACAGTCTCTATTTCTGGAGCCAGACGGCGGTTGGCCTCTGCAATATCTTTCTCATACTGGAAATCCAAGGGATTGCGCAAGCCACGAAGAATAAATTGGGCCTTCACTTTTCTGCAAAAATCGACAGTAAGACCCTCATACACTGCCACTTCAACAGCTGATTCCTGGAAAAAAACCTGTCGAATCCATTGTTGGCGTTTTTCCAAAGGAAAGCAATATTTTTTGTTGGCATTCTCACCGATAGCCACATAAATCTTATCGAAGAGCGGCAAAGCTTTTCGTATAATCTCCTCATGGCCTTTGGTCAGAGGATCGAAGGAACCCGGGAAAACGGCAATACGCATGATTATTCTCTTACTACCACAAAATTATAATCGTCGATGAACTTGATGAGGCGCGAAGGTTTGTAATCTGTTGAGTCGGCGAATTTTTCGGGCACCACATAATCCACCTGGCTGACCACTTCCTGCGAGATTTCGGAAAACAGCTGCGGCGCCGGAGTTCCGGAAATGTTGGCAGAGGTGGAGACAATCGGACGGTTCAGTTTGTTAATCAGTTTTTTACAGAATGCGTTATTCACAATTCTGATAGCCAGCGTACCATCTGAAGAAATGACCGAAGGAGCGATGTTATAGCCTTTCGGGTAGATGAAAGTAGTCGGGCGGGAGGTCTCATTCACCAGATCCCAAGCGATTAAAGGGATACGTTTCACATACATCGGCAGGCGGTCGGTTTTGTCCAAAAGCACCAGCATCGACTTTCCCTCGATACGATGTTTGATTTGGAACACCCGTTTGACAGCGGCCTCGTTGGTGGCATCACAGCCCAATCCCCAAATAGTATCTGTCGGATAAAGAATGACTTTACCTTGTAGTAGCAGTTCGGCACATTTTTCAATTTCAGTTTCCATGACTCAGTGTAGAATTATTTTGCAAAATTAGTAAAAGTATTGTTTCGATTACAGACTAAATTGAATTTTTTTTCGTTTTAGTTTTTTTTGAATAAAGCTCCAATATAAATTCAATTTGGAAAGTTATAATGGAGGATACATACATTGAACAAATTTCCGTACCTTTGCAAACCATATTTTTATAGACTGACATGAAGAATTTTGCCTTATTTGGAGTTGCCGGCTATGTTGCCCCGCGTCACCTGCGGGCCATCAAAGAGACGGGCAACAGACTGGTGGCCGCCTACGACAGAAGTGACAGTGTAGGCATTCTGGACCAATACTTCCCCAACACCCGCTTTTTTACGGAGTTGGAACTTTTTGACCGGCATTGTTCCAAGCTAAAGGGTACAGACCAACAAATTGACATAGCCAGCATTTGCACACCTAATTACCTACACGACAGCCATATACGTTACAATCTCCGTTTAGGAGCCGATGTCATCTGCGAAAAACCCTTAGTGCTGAAGCCATGGAATATCGACATGCTGAAAAGCATGGAAGAGAACACCGGGCACAAGATTTACAACATTTTGCAGCTCCGCCTGCACCCTGCCATCCAAGCTTTGAAAAAACAAGTGGAGGAAGGACCCAAAGACAAGACGTATGACATTGACCTTACGTACATTACAGGACGCGGCGACTGGTACTATGCCAGCTGGAAAGGCAATGAACTGAAAAGCGGTGGTGTGGCCACCAACATCGGCATACACTTTTATGACATGCTGACCTATATTTTCGGGGAGGTGAAACAGAATATTGTCCACGTGAAAAGTCACGACCGGGTGGCCGGCTACTTGGAACTGCAGCGGGCGAAGGTACGCTACTTCCTCAGCATCAACATGAAACACCTGCCCCAAGAAGCCATTGCGGCTGGCAAGACCACCTACCGATCCATCACAGTGGGAGAACAACTGATTGAGTTCAGCCAGGGATTCACCGACCTGCACACCGAAAGCTACCGTCGGATTCTCGCAGGTCAAGGTTTCGGCATTGAAGAGGCACGCAACAGCATCAACATCGTACACGACATCAACAATGCCACTCCGATCGGTTTGGTTGGAGATTACCATCCCATGGCAAAATACCCCTTTACACCACATCCATTTGAGCGCGTAGAGGAAAAATAAAGCATTCTTAATATATTTTGGGGCACAGGCCGTATGTTATCACGGGGGAAATGAATGTATGACTCAAAATATTATATGATGTTTTCCATACAATAATAAGCTTTCTGAAGCGTTAGAAAATTGGTTTTTATGCTATCTATGAAGATGAAAAGATTTTTAGGATTAATCACTTTATTATTCATCACTTGCACTTTATCGCAGGCCCAAGAATACCAAGCCAAGGCAGTGTTGGACTCCAATCGTATTCTTATTGGTGACCAGATACACGTGGACTTCACCGTGACGGCACCTCAAAACACCACATTTATTGTGCCCACCGTCACGCAGGAAGTGCTTGGTGCCAGCGGCATTGACTTAGTGAGCGGCAGTGCTACCGACACCACCATCAACGGACAAATGGTCAGCTATCACCAGCAATGGACCATCACCGCCTTCGACTCGGGGGCATACGTTTTTCCGTCCATACCGGTACTTTCAGCCGATTCGCAGCTGTTGGCACAAAGCCAGCCCCTACCCTTCTTTGTCAACACCGTTGCCGTTGACACCACCGCCGCCATCCGCGACATCAAAGGTATCGCCAAAGTGCCCCTTACCTTCAAAGAAATATTGCCCTATCTGCTTATCACATTAGCAGCAGCCGCAGTCATCGCCCTGCTGGTATGGTTCATCCTCAAACACGAACGAAAAAACAAATCCCAGCAAAAAGTGGTGAAGAAAAGCAAGCCGAAAGAGAAACCGGATATCACGGCTCTCAAAGAGCTGGAAAAACTGAAACTCAAGAAGTTATGGCAGAGCGGCCAAGTCAAGCAATACTACTCCGAGCTGACTGACATCATCAGAACATACATTGACGGCCGCTACGACATCAACGCCATGGAGATGATCACCGCCGACATCCTGAAGGAGCTGGACGATGCAGGGCTGCCACACAAACTGCACCAAGAGCTGGAGCAGACCCTTACCACCGCCGACCTGGTGAAATTCGCCAAGATGGAACCCCTACCCGACGACCACGACAGATGCTTCAAGCAGGCAGTGGAGTTTGTGCGGGAAACGGCTGACCAGGAATCAGGGGACAGGATTCAGGGGTCAGATAAAACTGAAAAACGGGAAGACGTACACTAACGTGTACTCGGGGAGACGGGGAGACGGGAAGACGGGAAGACGATATTTTCGTCTTGACGAGCGCAGCATAGCGAGCGACTCCACGAGCGAATGAAATGAGCGACTAGACGAATAAACGATTAAAGAAGCAAAAGATGAATTTTCTAAGTGATTTTTTCAACATACTAAAGGATGTCGAATTTGCGAATCCATATTATTTTCTGTTACTGTTGCTGTTGATTCCCTTGGTGGGATGGCCGATATGGAAGCGGCGCAAGATGCGCAGTACACTGCAAGTGCCTACCACAGCACCCTTGAGTGGGATGCGCAAGAGCTGGAAACAGCGCTTCAGTTTCCTGCCCTTGCTGTGCAGAGCCCTGGCGGTTATCTTTATCGTCATCGCCTTGGCCCGCCCACAGTCAGCCTTCCGCCGACAAAACATAAAAGTGGAAGGGGTTGACATCGTCATGGCCCTGGACGTGTCGGGCAGTATGAAATGTATGGACTTCAGGCCCAACCGTCTGGGAGCCTGCAAGAAAGTGGCTGCCGAGTTCATCGAAGGCCGTCCCACCGACCGTATCGGGCTGGTGGTCTATGCCGGTGAAGCCTTCACCCAATGCCCCGCCACCACCGACCATGAAACCCTTTTAGGTCTATTGGAGAAAGTAAAATTCGACCTTATGGAAGACGGCACAGCCATCGGCGATGGCTTAGGCACAGCCATCAACCGTTTGCGCGAGACTGACGCCAAAAGCAAAATCATCATCCTGCTGTCCGACGGTGTCAACAACAGCGGATATATGGATCCCATTTCCGCCGCCGAGATTGCCAAGGATTTCAACATCAAAGTCTATACCATCGGCTGTGGCAGTTTGGGCAAAGCCCCCTACCCTGGCCCCTACGGCACCGTCTATGTCGATACCGAAATTGACGAGACCCTGCTGAAAAACATCGCCACCACAACCGGAGGCCAGTATTTCCGCGCCAACAACGCCAAAAAGCTGGAAGAAGTCTATCAGGAAATCGACAAGATGGAAAAGACCATCATCAATGAGACCACTTTCGAGAACAAGGCCGACGAGTTTATGCCATTCCTTGTTTTCGCCTTATTATTCATTGCTTTGGAAATATTATTCAGATTCACAATCTATAAAAACTGGTAATCATCCAGAGACGCAGCACGCTGCGTCTCTACAAAAAAATTTCACGACAAAAAGCAGATTCAACACCTGCATAACTAACAAAAAGCGACATCATGTTCCGATTTGAATACGAATACGTTTTATATGCCCTTATCGTCATACCTATTCTGGTAGGGATTTATATCTATCTTCAATATAACAGAAAGAAAAAGATGGAAGCCTATGGCGCAGGGGAACTGACTCGCAGACTCAGTGCGGAAGACGCTCCCGCCATGCACCATATCAAGTTTTCCATTTTCCTTTTGGGGCTGACATGCCTTATCTTCGCTTTGGCCAACCCACAAGTGGGCAGTTCGCTGGAGAAAGGCACCCGCAAAGGCGTTGACATCATGATATGCATGGACATCTCCAACAGTATGCTGGCCGAGGACATCCAGCCCAACCGTCTGGAAGCTTCGAAAATGGCCTTGTCCCGCTTCATCGACAAGCTGCAGGGCGACCGCATCGGACTGGTGGTTTTCGCAGGCAAGGCTTTCGTGCAACTGCCCATCACCAGCGACTATGCCGCCGCCAAGATGTTCATCAACATCGTGAAGCCCTCGCTCATCGGTGAGCAAGGCACCGACATCGCCGCCGCCCTCGACTTGGCAACCGTCTCCATGTTGCCAGAAGAAGGGAAGACACAACAAAAACAGCTGTCAGACCTCACCTCCAAAGTCATCCTGGTGGTATCTGACGGTGAGGATCACTTTCCCGAATCCATCGAAATGGCGCAGGAAGTGCACAAATTAGGCATCACCATCCACACCATCGGCATTGGCAACACCTTGGGCGAGCCTATCCCCATGCGTGACAAATACGGCAACCCCACCTACAAAAAAGACCGTGACGGCAACACCGTCATGACGCGGCTCAACGAGGAAGTGCTGCAAGACATCGCCCGCGCCGGCGGGGGCACCTACGTGCACGCCTCCAATGCCAACATGGGCTTTGAGACCATCATGAACAAAATCAACGCCATGAATAAAACTGATATACAAGAAGTTACCTTTACACGCTACGACAGCAAATTCCAAATTCCCTTGATACTCAGCTTATTATTTTTCATGATTGAAATCTTACTGTTCACCACCCCATCAAAAATCAAACAACTTCTCAGCAAGATGCAACAACAGTTCAAGGGAAAGACCGCCTTATTATGCATCGTCCTACTGATGATTGTGCCGGCCATGCAAGCCCAGACCAAAGCCGAATTATCGGCCATCCGAAAGGGCAACGAGCAATTCAAGACTGCCGAACAATTCCGCAAGGATGCCATGGAGCTGATGGCCAAAGGCGGTGAAGTGAACAAACGCAATGCGGACGAAAAGATGAAGAAGGCCTCGGAAAACTACCAGCAAGCCGAAATCAACTACCGCAAGGCGATGGAAACCACGCATAATTACGACAAAGCCAACTATAACCTTGGCAACAGCTTGTACCGCCAGGAACGCTACGAAGAGGCTGGCAAGGCCTTCGAATCGGTGGCCAACAACAAAAGCAGCAGCAAGGACCTGCGCGAACGAGCCTATCACAACTACGGCAATTCGCTGCTAAAGCAGGAAAAATACAAGGAGAGCATAGATGCTTACAAAGAAGCCTTGAAGCTGAATCCCAAGGACATGGACACCAAATACAATCTGGAATATGCCCGCAAAAAGATGATGCAGCAGATGCAACAACAACAGCAAAATCAAAATCAGGACCAAAACCAAGACCAGAACCAGCAGCAACAGCAAGGAGGTCAAGGACAACAGGACCAGAACAAGGACCAACAGCAAAATGGTCAAGGCCAGCAAAACCAGGATCAAAATCAGGATAAAGACAAGCAAAACCAAGGACAACAGCAAGGTCAGGACAAGCAAGAGCAGAAAGACAAGCAGCAACAGCAGCAAAGTGCCGCCGACCGTCAAAGACAGCAGGACAACAAGCGCCAGTTAGACGCCTTGCAGCAGAACGAGCGCAATACCCAGCAGAAAGTCAACCAACAACAAATGCAAGGCGGCAATAAAACTCATCAGGAAAAAGACTGGTAAACCCAAATTCACATAAAATCATACACACAAACACACAAATTTTATTGTAGGGATGCGATTATTGCTGAGTATGGCGAAACATTGCGTCCGATAAATTACAGAAGAAAAAAACATGAAAAAATTATTTCTAAGCATTGTATGTATTGGCAGTCTGTTCCTCATCGCTCAGGCACAGGATAGCACCACCGCCAGAGGACACATCAAATATCTAAGTTCCAAAGAATTACACGGAAGAGGGGCTGCATACAATGGTGAACACATGGCCTCGGATTACCTTATAAAGAATCTTCAGGAATTTGGTGTGGAGCAATTATCTGAAGCATATATCCAGAAATACAAATATCCTGCCTTTTCCATGGAAGGCGAGGTAAAATGCAATATAGGCAAGAAAACTTTTGCGGCTGGTGACGACTACCGTATTCTCCCTTTCTCAAAACCCCTTGACGGAAAATACAAGCTCCTACACATCAACCCCAGCGACCTTATCAACAACAAAAAAATCAAAGCCATCAACAAAAAATGTGTCGAAAATGGCGACCGGTATTTGATATATATTGACGGTACCAAAGCCCAATTCAAGAAGAAGAAAGACAAAGAAGCGTATGACCAGGCGCTTGCCAAGTCAACATTCAAAAATCCCTTTAAAACCGATGGCATCATTGTTGGCATGGACAAGATGCCGTCATGGGGCTTGTCGAACACCAACTTCGAACGCGACTTGGCCTTTATCTACATGAAATCCGGCAAAATCAGCGACAAGGACAAAGCCATAGAATTCTACTATTCCAACAAACTCACCGAATTTGTGCACTACAATGTATGTGGCATTGTGAAAGGCACGGAGCAGCCCGATGAGTATATAGTACTGACCTGCCATTACGACCATTTGGGCGCTATGGGTGAGGACGTGTATTTCCCTGGGGCACACGACAATGCCAGCGGCTGTGCCTTTGTGCTCAACATGGCCCAGTATTTTGCGCAACATCCCTGCAAAAACTCTGTGGTATTCTTATTTTTCGCCGGAGAGGAAAGCGGTCTGTTAGGCTCCAAATACTTCACCGAAAACCCTCTGATTCCCATGGAGAACATCAAATATGTCATCAACTTCGACTTGTTGGGTGGCGGTGACGAAGGCATCATGTTGGTAAACAGCACCGAAGGCAAAGGCTTGGAATTATATAAGCGCCTGATGGAGATCAACGAGGGAGAGCAACTCTTACCTAAGATTGCCCAACGCAGCAATGCGGCCAACAGCGACCATTACTTCTTCACACAGAAAAAAGTGCCCGCCATTTTCATGTACACCATGGGCGGCAAGGTGGGCGGCTACCACGATCCCAGCGACACCAACGACAACTGCTCGCTGACGATGTTCGACAACATTTTCAAGTTGTTTAGAATCTTAATTGAGAAGGAAGAGTAGAACAATTGATAATTAACAATTAATAATTAACAATTAATAGTTAATAATTTATTATTCATTGTACGTTCTAACCTCTCATCCTGTAATCCTGTAATCCAAAATCAACTGTCAACTGTCTCACCTCTTTCTCACTGAGGCCAGTGATATCGGAGACAAGAGACAAGGGGATGCCTCTTTTTAGCATTTCTAGTGCCATCGTACGCTTGGCATCTGCAAGGCCAGCTTCGCGACCACGAGCTTCACCTCGCTTCTCACCTTCTTCAAAGTTCCGCCTGCTGGCATATTTGATGGCGTCTTGCACATCCTGGTATTCCAATACACTTTTCTTGTATTCTCGCATTTCCTCTTCGTTTAAGTTTGACAATCGGCTAGCTTCATACAAATTCTTGAATGTCGGATCATTTTCCTTCATCTCGTCTTCAAGGGTCATTCTGTGCATGTTCTTCAGCAGATAAACCCATTTTCGACGCTTTTCGCTTAACCCAACAGCCTTTTTTCTGCCCGCAAAGATACATAAATTCACTAATACTATTGCAACTTTTTTTGAAAAAATTCTATTTTTTTCGTCCGTTAAGCGTATCACATGCACTACATCATCATTATCCTTGAACCAATCATTCTTATAGTCAAGCAAGTGCAACGAAATCGTCATCTCCATCTTGTATTCCCTGTCTCCCCGCCTAACACTTTTGCTGATGCTACGTCCCATGTAGTACAGTGTCCTGTTTTCGTAATAATCCTGCCCAGAACGCTGCATCTCAATGATGATCCTATTCAGGCTCTGATCCTCACAATACAAGTCAAAAATTATTCTCTTCTCCTTCAGGGTAAAGCCCAACTGCTCTGTCGGAAGATAGACGACATCCGTTATCCTCTTCCCTATCACCTCGTGGAGAAATTCGTTGAGCATATCCATTAGCAGCTCCTTGTTCTCGTCAAACACACGCTTGAAACCGTAATCTGTACGCAAATCAAGGAAATAGCAAGATTTTTTTTGCTTTGTCATTTTTCATTTTTTTAAGAAAAAAAATACCATTTTCCAGTTACAACTATCGAGCCAGAAAACAATTGCAAAAATACAATTATTTTTGATATAAAAGATAATTATTATGAAATATTTTTAATATCTTTGTTTTATATTGAATTAACATGTATCTTTGCAGCGTGAAATATAGAAAGGATTAATTTAAAATTTACACTATGAAATCAACAGTAATTGACACTAAAGACATTAGTTGGGAAGAAATAAACTTCTCCCTGGATCCCTCCGACCACAAGTCGCTGAAGCGATTCTAATAAAAACTCTTTTTGACAAAAACATAAAAAACAGTCTTGCTTCGCAAGAAAAAACAGTAAAAACATTTTATTAATTTTGAATTCTTAGTCTCTTTCCACTGTTGATGCGTGCGGTGGCGATGCTGACATGCGGTGCGGAAGTGGTGTGAATGGCCGGCCTCAATAAAATTCCACTACCCCGGCCTCCGGCCACCCCTTCTAAGAGAAGGGGAATTATATGCCTCCTCACTTGTTCTACCATACCCTGTATGCCTGACGGACTGCATATATTAACATCAAAAATTTCCGGATGGAAATTTTTACCTTAATACCGCTTTTGCGAATTGCTTGCGTTTTTTTTCTGTTCTTTTTCCCTTGATGGAAAAGGAACCAAAAGATCAAGCCGACGGTAAGTGCAGCCGCACAAGCCCGTACCCCCCAACCCAGGCTGTCCGAGAACTAGAAAACGAGGTTTTTTTATTCGTATCCCTATACGAGGCTGAAGTCAAATATGCGATTCTCGTTGAGGAATAATTAAGTTCTCGGACAGGCTCAACCGTCGGCGTTGCCCTCACACGCAGCACCATAGCCTATTTATTTAGTAGCTAACGGATTGTAGTATGATAAACAGCATTGTACGTTGGCCATGCCGACATGCGGTGCGGAAGCGGTGTGAATGGCTGGCCTCTTACAGCGGCGTGCAAAAGCGCGTAAGCGTCCAGTTTACTTTTGCCGCCGCTGTTGGAGGGTGGACAGAGCGGGTGGCATTCATGTCGGCGAGAAAGCTACTTTTCTTATCAACTTTCTTTTGTAGAAGCAAAAGAAAGTTGATAAAATCTTTTTGGTCACTTTTTAATCAAGAAAAAAGTAACAAGCAACAAGTTATCAACAATTAAATATTAATAACTTTAGTTTATTATATTTGCACCTTATTTCAGGGCGGCAAGGAAAACCGCCACACTTTCACACAAAGAACTGAAACAAAATGAAATACAACAGACTCAAAAGACGCCCTCTACTCCACTATCTGCTCTTTTTGGGTCTATTATTGCTCCAAATTGTCCCCATACACGCCCAGGTTAATCCCGAATACCAAGATTGCACCAACGACCCTGCTGTCCACCCCATTTACTCTTCGTGGAATTTGCCAAGCACCCCTATATGTGCAGGCGACAATATCACTTTCAGCATTGGCTATCATGACAACAATGATATCATTTTAAGGCCGAACGAAGCAGAGCCCCCGTCAAAACCCGGAACAACCTTCATTCATAGCGGTATATGCGGAGACAGTTGTCACATACGTTCATACTGTATTTTTCCTGATATTTATACAGACTCCATCAGGTCTGAAAACGATATCAACCATATCAGACTTAAAATTGAACACTCTTATGCTGAAGAACTTTTCATCAAAATTATATGTCCTACGGGGCAATCTGCCACAATACTTCGATGCAATTCTTACGATGGTGGATGTTCACTGTCTTCTAACGAGTTAGTCTGGCATAGTGGTAACAATATTGGAGCTGGAGAAGAGGCCAGTTTTGGAATTCCACGCGATGATGGCTCAAACATTTGCAGTGTCATCGGCAATCCACCTGGAACAGGATGGAATTATTGTTGGTCCAGCAGCGAAAGTTTCAACATTCCATCTGACAATTACATCTACAGGGCAGGAAACGTGTCTAATGGTCATTTGATACCCACAGACACAACCATATTATCTCCCATGTATCGTCCTGATGAGCCTTTTAGTTCTCTCATACATTGTCCAATTGCTGGAACATGGAGTATTGAAATCAAAGACGGATACACTGAGTCATACAACGGTTACCTTTTCGACTGGGAGATAGTGTTTGATGAGAGTGTGCTGACGACAGGTGGTGACGGAGTGGATAGTGCGGCGGTGCTGGTGCCTAATACATGGATTGAAGACCCATTGTTCCATCGATTGTCAGACACCTCATTTAGCATTGTCACTAACAACATCATAACGGATACTACCATCAGAGACACCTTGCGCTTGTATAATTCCCAGTCGCATTGTTGGTACGACACGACGCTGGTTATCACGGTGCTGGTGCCAGGAGATTCTGACATTTATGCCACCATTTGTCATTCCGACCTCCCCTACTCTGTTCCTGGCACGGCCTTTCATGAAATCAACGAAGAAGGAATTTATAAAGACACACTCGTTGGGATGGCCCATAACGGATGCGACAGTATTATCACCTTACACTTAACTGTCATTGATGAGCCAACTGTCAATATTGTGACCAACCCCAGCAATGCCACCATTTGCGAAGGTGAAAGCATAACCCTTGCTGCAGAATGTAACTGCGAACAGAGAATTTTTGAGGAGGGTTTTACCTCATTACAGCCATACTGTCTCACAACATGTAACGAATGTGATTACAGTTCATCTCGTCCTGATGGTTACGGTAGCAGTTGTGATCTTTCACTACCTGCAAATTCCTCCAAACTTCCCCAATTTCCCACACGGTTTAACACCTATCCAGTATATGGTGGTGACATTAGACTCGGCAAAGGGCCATGGACCACACCCGAAGAATGTACAGGCAGCATCACTTCTATCACTCAGGATTTAAGCAAGCCATTTAAAATCACCTTAACAGCTAATGGTTGGGGAGATGAGCCAGGGAAAATCACAGTCTGTGTAGATGGCATTCCACAACAGAGTTTCAAGACAATCCATAACGAATGGGGAAGTTCTTGGCCACCCGAGACGAACTACACTCTATATTTCCCAGCTGCCACAAACTCTTCCACCATCACCATAAAAACCGACACCATTATCAAACCCAATGGAGATGTCACAGGATATAGAGCTTTTATTGGATGGATTGAAATCAAAAGCCTTTGTCACAATTATTCATGGAGTACTGGCGCAGCTGACACCAATGCTATCATCACGGTTCAACCAGAGGATAATGAGAGTTACAGTGTAACTGTCACCAACAGCTATGGATGCAGTGCTTCTGCCACACACAATGTCACAGTAAACCATCCGCATGGGACCTCTGAGACACAAACAGCATGTGGCAGTTATACATGGAATGGTGAAACATACAATACTTCCGGAAGGTACTACTATACCCATACTGATGAGAATGGCTGTGAACAGGTGGACACTTTAAACCTTACCATCAATGAGAATCCCGAGGTTCATATTTCCGGAAATCTGAATATTGTTGACGGCCAGAGCACCACACTGACAGCCAGTCCGGCGGATGCACAATCCTACCTATGGTCGCCCTGCAGCAGTGGCAACTGTACATCAAACGAATTTAATACAGGGACACTATATGAGAGCACAACCTACACCGCTACGGTCACAGCAGCCAACGGATGTACTGGCACGTCCAGTGCCACAGTAACTGTAACACTCTGTGAAAGCTGGAGGTTGGTGACGGATGCCAGTCAGTTGGCGGTGGGGGATAAGATTGTTATTACCAACAGCGATGCCACATACGCTTTAAGCACAACGCAACAAACAAATAATTTTCGTGCCAAACCCATTTCTCACATTGGAAACACCCTAGTCTTTAATGATGATGCACAAATCATTACTTTAGAACAAGGAATTATTAGCAATACTTATGCACTTCACATCGATAGTGGTTATTTGTATGCGGCAAGCAGTACCGAAAACCATTTGAAAACACAAACGATAAATAATGATAATGGTTCATGGATAATCACAATCAGCGGAAATGGTATCGCAACCATTATTGCTCAAGGAAATAATACACATAGAAATTTACGGTTTCATATACCGCAAAATCCTGGTCCGAACAATCCTGATTCCATATATCTATTTTCATGCTATGCCAATAGGCAACATGATGTTTCCATATATAAACGATTCAGACTGCGTTCTGAGACAGACACATCAGTTATTTCCTGTTCAGGATATTATTGGAGGGGTAATTCCTATACAGAAAGCGGAGATTATTCTGATACTTTGACCAATTTGATAGGGTGCGACAGTATAATTACTTTACATCTCACTGTATTGCACGAAAATGCTGCCACCGTAACTTTCGATCCTGGCAACGGTACCTGTAATACAAACACCTTGACGGAAGTGGATTGTCAAGCGGGAATCACACTGCCCACAGCCACATCCTGTGCTGAAAATTATACATTTGCAGGATGGACAACCACAAGTATTAATGCACCAACCTCCATTATACCTACACCCTTATACGAAGCAGGAGAACATTACAATCCCTCTACTGACCTTACTCTATATGCTGTTTATATAAAATGCGAATCGGAACCTGAAGTCAAATACAAAAAGGTAACATCAACTCCACCAAACTGGAACGGTGATTACCTCATTGTTTGTGAAGAAAAAAATGTTGCATTTAATGGTGGTTTGGGCACACTTGATGCAGTAGGCAATACAATTACAGTAACCATATCTGGAAATACAATTGAATCTAACAACAGCACCGATGCAGCCAAATTCACCATTGCAGCTTTCAATGGAGACTATTCAATTTTGTCAGCCAGCGGTAAATTTATCGGAAATCCTTCTAATACTAATTCTTTAGCCACACAAAACACTGCATTACCCAATAGTATCAATCTTGACAATGATGGAAACATAAATATCATAGGTTCTGGCGGTGCTTACCTTCGATACAATGCTAATTCTGATCAAACACGATTCCGTTATTTCAAATCTAGCACTTACACCTCTCAAAAAGCCATCCAACTATATCGCAAAGAAGAACTTTACAATAATTGTGAATACACAAGTTATACACCAGTAGACACAATAGACATGGATACTACGGTATATATCTGTCATTACAATTGTACCGGGAATGATGAGGCATTCTGTAATCTAATATTTGAGGATGGTTTATATGACAGATCTTGGAGATGGCGAATCTGGACTGATACGGAAGAGTTTGATACCGTAATCTATAGAGGTGGCACTTATTATCATAACTATCAACTCAATGGATGTCACCATGTCAAAAGATTAGTCATAAACCAATATGAGGAAGACCTTGAGTTTGCACTTCAAGAAATATGTCAAGAAGATTTACCCTATCATTGGGAAAGTTCCATAAGTAGCCTTGACACCACTTTTCTTGAAGGTACAACGTCTGACGTATACGTATTATACCAATCTGCCGAGCCCTGTGCCATGCAAATGGTTCTTACACTCCTCGTAAACAATCCTATTCATACCACCATCAACGATACAGCATGTAATAGTTACATCTGGCATCGCAGCGATGGCAGTGACACCATCATCACTACCAGCGGCCATTACACATACAGCCACGAGGACATCAACGGTTGCACACAGGTAGACACGTTGCACATCATTGTAATAGAAGAGGTTGCAGCCACGGTCACCTTCAACCCTGGCAACGGCAGTTGCAATGTGAGCGAACTGACAGAAGAGGACTGTCAGGCAGGAGTCACACTCCCTGCCGCCAGTTCCTGTGCCCGTGACTATGTGTTTGCAGGATGGACAACAGCTCCTATAACCTCTGAAACCACAGACACTCCTAACCCCCTTCTCCCCGCCGGGAGCAATTACAATCCTTCGGACGACATCACCTTGTATGCTGTATATCAGCAATGCGACACCATTGATGGTCCATACATCTATCAACTTGTCACATCAGACACCACAGACTGGACTGGAGAATACCTGATTGTGAATACAGAGCACCAAAAAATTTGGAATCAGCCAACACATAATGAGGCAGAGGATGCCATCTCCGTAGGTATCATCAATCATAAAATCACATTTTCCACCGTTCCTGAATATAGATTTTTAATTGAAAATACAGGCAACGGTTTATACTCCATTCAAAACAATAATGGATACTATATTGGGAAATGTGCGGATAACGCACGGAATTGTATTGATCATCATCCCGTCTCAAACATTATCAACTTTAACAATGGAAATGTTAACATTTCAGTGACAGCTTTTCCTGATTGTTTCATCACATACCGTTCAGACGTTTCCATTTTCGGATATTTTGCTCGTAACTATTCCAACTTCTATCCCATTCAGCTGTACCGCTTGATACAAGATGAGACGATTGTTGCCTGCACATATACAAGTTATCCGTTTTATCCATCAGCCTCCAGCACTGTTTCCGCTTGTGAGAGCTACACTTGGCACAGGGATGGTGCCGCTGACACCACCATCACAAATTCTGGGACTTATCTATATACCCATACCGAAGATGGATGTATCTATGTGGACACGCTGCATCTGACCATCAGGCACGGCAATACTGGTGACACCACAGCATTCGCTTGCGACAACTTTACCTGGTATGGCGAGACATTCCATGAGACTCCTGCTGTTGCGCCCACGCATACCTTCACCAACGCCAGCGGCTGCGACTCCGTTGTCACGCTGCACCTGACTATAATCAACGAAGAAACGGCCACCGTCACCTTTTATCCAGGCAATGGAATCTGTAATGGCAGCTGCGAAGCTTCCACGATAACGGAACCGGATTGTCTGTTGGGAATCACACTTCCCACAGCCACTCCCTGCAACAGCGACTATAGTTTTGCCGGCTGGACCACCAGCAGCATTGATGGCACCACTACCACCCTACCCTCTCCATTATACGTAGCAGGAGAACGCTACAATCCCTCAACCGATATCAACTTATATGCCGTTTATAAGAAATGTAGTGCTTCGGATACCCTCTTTACCTTAGTCACGGCTGACAGAGAGGATTGGAGTGGAGAGTATTTGATTGTCAGTTCCTCTGGAAACATTTGTTTTAACGGAGCCTTGACACCCCCATCTCTTACAAGCACTTACAACAATTCCAAAAATATAACAATTAGTGGCAGCAATATCACTTTAGCTGGCAATCCTGGCATCAGAAACTCAACTTTTCTGATTGCCCCAAATGGAAATTTCTGGTCTATCTGTTCCAAAAGCGGATTTTATATATATCCTGGATCTCCCAGATTAAATACAAGTGATAGTCCTGGCATGTCCACCAACACCCTAACATACGTAAATTCCAATTCAACGATTATTATTACATGTAATAACCTAGGTTTTAAAGTATATGATGGAAGAGTATTCAACTATTATAATAGTTCTAGTAGTTCTTCAATTTATGAGAATGTAAAGTTATACCGCATTTTTGCAAATGAAAACTGCGAATACACGAGCAAGCCATATATAACCCATTTAACGGCAGAAACCGCATGCGAGAGCTATCTGTGGCACAGGGAAGGTGCCCCTGACACCACCATCAGGTCTTCCGGCATCTATCTCCATTCTTACAAGGTCGGCTGCTGCGAACATGTGGATACGTTGAGGGTGACTATTAGCCACGCCTCCAATCATGCAGTGACGGTGGACACCTGCGACTGGTACACCTGGCGAGGACATACCTACTATGCCAGCGGCGACTATATGGACACGCTGACCGACGGCAATGGCTGTACACAGGTGGACACACTGCACCTGACTATCAACCATGCCACTAATATTGCCGTGACGGTGGACACCTGCGACTGGTACATCTGGCGAGGACATACCTACTATGCCAGCGGAGACTACATGGATACGCTGACCGACGGCAACGGCTGTACACAGGTGGACACACTGCACCTGAAAATCAACCATGCCACTAACCTTGCCTTCTTCATGGACACCTGCGACTGGTACACCTGGCGAGGGAAGACCTACTACGCCAGCGGTGACTACATGGACACCCTGACCGACGGCAACGGATGTACCCAGGTTGACACGCTGCACCTGACCATCTACCACGCCACCAACCTCGCTTTCCACAAGGACACCTGCGACTGGTACACCTGGAGAGGGAAGACCTACTACGCCAGCGGTGACTATTTGGACACCCTGACCGACGGCAATGGCTGTACGCAGGTTGACACGCTGCACCTCACCATCAACCATGCCAACAACCTCACCGTGACGGTGGACACTTGTGACTGGTACACCTGGAGGGGGAAGACCTACTACGCCAGCGGTGACTACATGGACACCCTGACCGACGGCAACGGATGTACACAGGTTGACACGCTGCACTTGACCGTCAACAAGAGCAGCCGCAGTGATACCACCGTTATTACATGTGAAGCCATTGAATGGCACGGGCAAACCTACACCGAGTCGGGCAACTACAAAGACACGCTGACCAATGCCGCGGGTTGCGACAGTATCATAACATTGCATTTGAGCATCACGGAGGTCAATATTAGCATTAATGCTAGTGCGGACACGATATGTGCCGGAGAGGTTGATACCCTATGGGTTGAACGAGTATCCCCCATTGCTATCGGGGACATTTTATGCACGGACAATAGCTTTGTGAAGCCGGTTGACTGGACAGAGGCGGCTGCGATGGGGAAGGTTGCCTTAGGTATTGTGTTCTATGTGGACAATACTGGCGAACATGGTTGGGCGGTGCATTTGCATAATAGTACAAGTACCAAAAAATGGACACAGTCTTCTTATTATGCTGATATTTCTTTGTTCAATTATCCAAATGCCCGAGAAGCCATTAAAGATTTAGATGGTTACAACAATACGCAGCGCATACGTACTGCTAGCAATAATACTCAATACCCCGCGGATGCCTATCCTGCAGTGTATGCTGTAGATTTTGAACACGGTTGGTATTTGCCGGCAGCCGGACAATTGCGACTGTTATTTGCAGAACGACATACCATAAACGCATCATTAGAGGCAGTAAGTCATACCCAACAGGGCGTAACCCCTATAGCGGATACATTCCAATATTGGTCATCAACAGAATGTAACCGGGATGAGGCTTGGGGTGTGACCAATAGCTTAGGATGGGTGCGAAATACGAGTAAAAACGAATACAATCGTACATGTAGTGTAAGAAACTTTTAAATGAATTATGGATTTCAATAAAGGAAGATGCTGAAAAAAATAATAAACATACTGTTGCTGTTATGCTGTTGTGCATGGGCAAGTGCACAGGGCTACCGCATTGGGGATGTATATACAGCCCCCGATGGCTGCAAGGGTATCGTTTATTATTTGCATCCTGATGGCAGCGGTGGTTGGGTAGTGGCTCTGAAAGATACCAGCATGAGAACAAACACGATGTCTAATTCATGGTATGAAGCCGTCAATGCCATGGATACTGCCCATGGCTGGGAACTGCCTTCATGGACACAACTTAACATGTTGTTTGCCCAATTGCCTTTTGTTTCTTCCGCTATAATCAATGCAGGAGGAGAAGACTTGTCTCAGGGCTACTATTGGAGTAGTGATGAAGAATCAGAGAACCGTGCTTATATGGTGAGTTTTTCAAATGGTTCTCTTATGTCTGCTGAGCATAAAACCTATCCTTGCCATGTTCGCGCTGTACGAAGTTTTATTTATCCAACGATAACAAGTAATACACCACTCACATACCATTGGAACACCGATAGTACGCAAGCATACATTATTATTTCGCCAGATACAACCACCACATATACGGTAACGGGAACGGACACCAATGGGTGCAGTGACATGGCGCAGATAACCGTGGTGGTGAAGCAGCCCGCAACAGGCATTGACTCAATAATTGCCTGCGACAGCCTGACATGGATAGACGGTGTGACATACTATGACAGCACAACAACCCCAAGCTATACGTATCCTGGAGGTGCCGCCAATGGTTGCGACAGTATAGTAACGTTACATTTGACAGTAAACCACAAGACATATGGAACTGACACAATAGTAGCATGCGAATCCTACACCTGGATCAACGGTACAAGATATAACGAAAGCAACTATTCAGATACTTACACTATACCCAATGGCAACGAACAAGGTTGTGACTCTGTAGTAACGTTGCATTTGACCATTACGGATGTCAATCTTAGCATCACTTCCAGTGCAGACACGATATGTGCCGGAGAAAGTGATACTTTGTGGGTCTTGCGAGAATTTCCTGTCAATCCCGCTGTCGGTGATATTTTATGTAATGACAACAGTTTTGTAAAACTTGATGATTGGCCAGCAGTGGCAGCAGTTGGAAAAGTGGCACAGGGTATCGTATATTATTTACACCCCGATGGTAGCGGTGGTTGGGTGGTAGCTTTGCATGATGCGGCGACCAATTGCAAATGGGGAGAGTATGGAGATGTGCCAGGTTTGATTAACTATGCTAACGATGAATCAGGCATACTACAAGCGTTGACTGATACAGCAGCATATACTAACACACTGATTATACGCAATTATCAGACAAACTATGTTTCTCCCCTTGAATATGCTGCTAGAAAAGTGAATTTTGAGCAGGGATGGGTATTGCCTACATTGAAGCAACTTGGCAAGTTGTATTTTACGCATCCATCAATTTCCTCTGCCGTAACAGCGGTTGGAGGAGATGAAATGTATTCAAATTCTGGTGATAGAGGCCATTATTGGTCTTGTGTTGAAGGTTCCACGGACCGTGCCTTTGGAATACATTTCACAGACGGAGCACCATTTACAAGGGATAAAACTGATTATTTGGCAGTTCGTGCTGTGAAAAGTTTCAGCAATTCAACGTCAGTATATGATACTTCACTCACCTACCAATGGCACAGTGGCAGTATTCAACTAAGCAATACGCAGCCATACATTATTGTTTCGCCAAATACAACCACCACATATACGGTAACGGGAACAGACACCAATGGATGCAGTGGCATGGCACAGATAACCATTGTGGTGAAGCAGAAAACATACAGTGACACCACAGTTGTCGCCTGTAACTCCTACACGTGGATTGACGGTGTAACCTATACCGAGAGCAACAACACCGCTACGTACACGCTAACCAATGCTGCGGGTTGCGACTCTATAGTAACGCTCAACCTTACCATCAATAAAAGCAGTGTCGGTGACACCTCCGCCACTGCATGCGACATATTCTTCTGGCATGGAAATACTTATACCGAGTCGGGCAACTACTATGACACGCTGACTAATGCGGCAGGTTGCGACAGTATAGTGACCCTACATTTGACAGTAAACTATTCCAGTGGAACCTGTGTTGCTGCTACCGACTTTGATGGCAACATATACGATGTCATACAAATTGGGCAGCAATGCTGGATGAAGGAAAACTTGCGTACCACGCACTATGCTGATGGTACCAGCATTGCTTTAGGCAGCAGTACCAGCTCAACCACCGCATACCGTTATTATCCCAACAACAACGGTGACAATGTAAGCACCTACGGCTATCTGTATAACTGGAAAGCAGTGATGGGGAATTCTGTGTCTTCTGATTCTGTTCCCAGCGGAGTGCAAGGTATCTGTCCACGAGGCTGGCACGTGCCAAGCAATGCTGAATGGACACAGTTGACCAACTATGTAAGCAGTCAAAACGAGTATGTGTGCGGCAACAATATTAACAACATTGCAAAAGCATTAGCTTCCACCACTGGATGGAACGATTCGCCTGTCGATTGTGCTACTGGCAACAATCCAAGCACAAACAACGCCACAGACTTTGGGGCGATGCCAGCTGGTAACTACGAAGGCACGCCTGTTCCCCTTGGCACATTCAGCGGTTATTGGAGTGCAACCCAAAGCAACCAAAGCAATGCTTTAGGTCGCTCCATAAATATTTATTATTCCGTTGTAAACAGCTTGAATAAAAGTAAGTCGAATGCGTATTCTGTGCGCTGTCTCCGCGATTACGATATACCCAATGACACCATTTCCGTCTGTGATAACCAGTTGCCATACATTTGGAATGGAGATACGCTTAACGAAGAGGGAACTTATAGCGTGACTCTGCAGACAATACATGGGTGCGATAGTATGGTGAGGGTGTGTTTGGTGGTAAAGCCGACATATAATCTAACGGAATTCGACACCATCTGCCAGAGCCAGCTGCCGTGGATTTGGCGGGACACCACCTTCGAGGCCGGTACTGTCAGCAGCTATTACGTCTTCCACAGAAACACCGCTCAGGGTTGCGACTCCACTGTCACCTTGGCACTGACCGTCAATCCCGCGTACGACATCACCTTAAGGGACACCGTCTGCCAGAGCGAACTGCCATACGCTTGGCGGGACACCACCTTCGAGGCCGGTACCATCAGCAGCTATTACGTCTTCCACAGAAACACAGCTCAGGGTTGCGACTCCACTGTTACCTTGGCACTGACCGTCAACCCCGCGTACGACATTGTACTGAGGGACACTATCTGCCAGAGCGAGCTGCCATACGTTTGGCGGGACACCACCTTCGAGGCCGGTACCATCAGCAGTGGGTACGTATTCCACAGAAACACAGCTCAGGGTTGCGACTCCACTGTCACCTTGGCACTCACTGTCAACCCCGCATACGACATCACCTTAAGGGACACCGTCTGCCAGAGCGAGCTGCCATACGCTTGGCGGGACACCACCTTCGAGGCCGGTACTGTCAGCAGTGAGTACGTCTTCCACAGAAACACTGCTCAGGGTTGCGACTCCACTGTAACCTTGGCACTGACCGTCAATCCCGCGTACGACATTGTACTGAGGGACACCGTCTGCCAGAGCGAGCTGCCATACAATTGGCGGGACACAATCTTCGATGTGGGTACTGTCAGCAGTGAGTACGTCTTCCATAGAACAACAGCATCGGGTTGCGACTCCACTGTCACCTTGGCACTGACCGTCAATCCCGCGTACGACATTGTACTGAGGGACACCGTCTGCCAGAGCGAGCTGCCATACAATTGGCGGGACACAATCTTCGATGTGGGTACTGTCAGCAGTGAGTACGTCTTCCATAGAACAACAGCATCGGGTTGCGACTCCACTGTCACCTTGGCACTGACCGTCAATCCCGCGTACGACATTGTACTGAGGGACACCGTCTGCCAGAGCGAGCTGCCATACAATTGGCGGGACACCACCTTCGAGGCCGGTACCATCAGCAGCTATTACGTCTTCCACAGAAACACAGCTCAGGGTTGCGACTCCACTGTCACCTTGGCTCTCACTGTCAACCCCGCATACGACATCACCTTAAGGGACACTGTCTGCCAGAGCGAGCTGCCATACGCTTGGCGAGACACCACCTTCGAGGCCGGTACTGTCAGCAGTGAGTACGTCTTCCATAGAACAACAGCATCGGGTTGCGACTCCACTGTCACCTTGGCACTCACTGTCAACCCCGCATACGACATCACCTTAAGGGACACCGTCTGCCAGAGCGAGCTGCCATACGCTTGGCGGGACACCACCTTCGAGGCCGGTACTGTCAGCAGTGAGTACGTCTTCCACAGAAACACAGCTCAGGGTTGCGACTCCACTGTAACCTTGGCACTGACCGTCAATCCCGCGTACGACATTGTACTGAGGGACACCATCTGCCAGAGCGAACTGCCATACGCTTGGCGGGACACCACCTTCGAGGCCGGTACCATCAGCAGCTATTACGTCTTCCACAGAAACACCGCTCAGGGTTGCGACTCCACTGTCACCTTGGCACTGACCGTCAATCCCGCGTACGACATTGTACTGAGGGACACCGTCTGCCAGAGCGAGCTGCCATACAATTGGCGGGACACCACCTTCGATGTGGGTACTGTCAGCAGTGAGTACGTCTTCCATAGAACAACAGCATCGGGTTGCGACTCCACTGTCACCTTGGCACTGACCGTCAATCCCGCATACGACATTGTACTGAGGGACACCGTCTGCCAGAGCGAGCTGCCATACAATTGGCGGGACACCACCTTCGAGGCCGGTACCATCAGCAGCTATTACGTCTTCCACAGAAACACAGCTCAGGGTTGCGACTCCACTGTCACCTTGGCTCTCACTGTCAACCCCGCATACGACATCACCTTAAGGGACACTGTCTGCCAGAGCGAGCTGCCATACGCTTGGCGGGACACCACCTTCGAGGCCGGTACTGTCAGCAGCTATTACGTCTTCCACAGAAACACAGCTCAGGGTTGCGACTCCACTGTCACCTTGGCACTGACCGTCAATCCCGCGTACGACATCACCTTAAGGGACACCGTCTGCCAGAGCGAGCTGCCATACGCTTGGCGGGACACCACCTTCGAGGCCGGTACTGTCAGCAGTGAGTACGTCTTCCACAGAAACACAGCTCAGGGTTGCGACTCCACTGTAACCTTGGCACTGACCGTCAATCCCGCGTACGACATCACCTTAAGGGACACCGTCTGCCAGAGCGAGCTGCCATACGCTTGGCGGGACACCACCTTCGAGGCCGGTACTGTCAGCAGTGAGTACGTCTTCCACAGAAACACAGCTCAGGGTTGCG
>Ga0208297_1000710_pt1 | contig 53407 bp, 45 predicted proteins | sample LMS_cellobiose_e_FD_187367 | JGI IMG/M metagenome (GOLD analysis project Ga0208297, IMG submission 187367) | Rumen-fistulated moose microbial communities from Alaska, USA - LMS_cellobiose_enrichment (SPAdes) (version 2) | ecosystem: Host-associated > Mammals > Digestive system > Stomach > Rumen... | reverse complement strand
GGCGTTGGATGCGACAAAGGATCAGAGTTACGTGCTGTATTCCATGACGCAGCAGCAGCTTGAGCACACCCTTTTTCCTCTTGGTGACATGCATAAGAGCCAGGTTCGCAGTCTGGCGGAGGAAAAGCGGCGCGAAGGAAAGCTCCTCGAGACCGGCGAAGACTGCATGTATAAAGGCCTGAGGCTGATACGCGCGGGCGGCCATACTCCGGGGAGCACCATGGTGCAGGCCGAGACGCCGCAGGGTCCTGTACTTTTGACAGGAGACGCGATCTTCCTTCGGGACAGCGTCCGTACAGGCCGGCCGATAGGAATGGCTGCTTCCCCTGGGGAGGCTGAAAAAGCCGCTTTGTTCTGCGGCAGTTTTGAAGGAACGGTGCTCACCGGACACGATATGTCTCAGGAGGAGCTGTTCGATAAGGAGGGATGCTTATGTTTGATCTGAGCGGAAAAATCGCCCTTGTAACGGGAGGTGGCCGCGGTATAGGCGCGGGCTGCAGCAGATGGCTGGCGGCCGCGGGAGCTTACGTGATCATCAACTACGCAGGCCACAGGGAAAGAGCCGAACAGACTCTCGCGGAGATAAAGTCTGCCGGAGGGGACGGCGAGATAATAAAGGCCGACGTCTCCAGCCTCGAAGAGGTCGACGCGATGTTCGGATACATCAAGGAAAGGTTCGGCAGGCTCGACATTCATGTGAACAACGCGGGGATACTCAGCAGGTATCCGTTCCTGGAGCTTCCGGTATCCGAATGGGACAGGCTGTTCAACACCAACGCGAGAGGCTATTTCATCTGCGGGCAGCGTGCAGCAAGGCTAATGGCAGAACACGGCAAAGGCCGCATAATCAATATCTCTTCCGACACCCAGTACAGGGCCGGAGTCAACCGTACCCATTACGCCGCGACCAAGGGCGCGATAGGCATGCTCACCAAGAACATGGCCAAGGAGCTCGGACAGTACGGCATCACGGTGAACACCCTTGCCCCGGGCAGCATAAGCACCGACTTCAACGCCGACGTCCTGTCGGACCCGGCTTTCGTCGAAAGGCTGGTCAAGACCATACCTGTCGGCAGGGTCGGAGCGGCGGACGATATAGGCGCAGCTGCAGTGTTTCTTGCGTCAGACGAGGCTTCGTTCGTAAGCGGGGCGTTCCTGCTCGTGGACGGAGGAATGAGCGCATAAAGATCGAGAATCGAGGTCAGATATGGATTACAAGTTCAAGGGCGTATGCCCTGTGATGAACCTCCCCTTCAGAGCGGACGGGTCCATAGATCATGAAGATATGGCAAAGGAAGCGGAGATGCTCATCTCCGCGGGCTGCGAGAGCATTTGTCTTTTCGCGTTCAACTCCGAGCCTCACAAGCTCAGCTTTGACGAAAAGCTCGATACGATAGGCCGCTTTCTCGGCATAATCGGCGGACGTGTGCAGACCCTTATAGGCATAGTCGAAAACTCGATAAGCGGGGCGAAACTGCTCGCACAGGCTGCGGAAAAGGGCGGCGCGGACGGCATCATACTTTACCCGCCTTCGCTGTCGACCCCGTCAGGCGACGCTCTTCTCGATTATTTCAAGCAGATAGCAGGCAGCGTGAGCATCGACGTGATGATACAGGACAACCCGCGTTCCACGGGCGTCAGCATGACCATGGAGTTCCTGCTCAAGGCCTTCAGGGAGATCGATAACTTCAACTATCTGAAGGTCGAGTGTCCCATACCAGTAAGAAAGCTGCGCAGGATCTGCGAGCTCACGGAAGGAAAGCTCAAGTGCTACAGCGGGAACGGCGGAATCTTTGCGGTCAACGCCTTCCTGAACGGAGCCTGGGGCATAATGCCCGGCGCTGTGACGGCTCCAGAGTTCATAAAGTTGCACGGGCTCATCGAGTCAGGGAAGACGGATGAGGCCAGGGCGCTCTTCGAAAAGCTGCTGCCGCTGGTGTGGTTCGAAGACCAGTCGCTCGAGTTCTACGTCGCCTGCGAAAAAGAACTGCTCAGGCATATGGGCGTATTCAAGACATCAGTCTGCAGAGATCCGGGCGAGACTCTGTGCGAAGCCGATCTTAATGAACTGTATGCGCTCTACGGGCGCGTGAAGTGAGGTGGCCGCAATGGTCAGATATCTATGGAAAGGGCACGTGGCCGAGGGCCGTCTGGCGGAATACAGAAAGCGCCACGACGAGATCTGGCCAGAGATGCTCGAAATGATGAAAAACGCCGGGATCAGCAATTACACCATCTGGAACAACGGAAACGAGCTGATAGGCTACTACGAGATGGAAGACCCCGAAAAGAAGAAGAGGGTATACGGCGAGTACGCCGATGTGCTTGCCAGGTGGAACGAAAGCATGGAAGGCCTCATGGAAATGGAAAAGGACGAAGAGGGCAGGCCTCTCGTCTGGGAGCAGGTCTTCTTCATGGAATAGGAAAGGAGATGGTGCGGTTTGATAAAAGTCGTCGACAAACTTATGAAGATCGTTGAGCAGATAGTCACCGTGCTGTTCGCGGTCTCGGTAGTGCTGGTCATCTGCCAGGTGTTCTGGCGCTATGTGCTGGGCGACCCGATCACATGGAGCAGCCAGATATCAAGGGCGCTCTTCTGCTGGATGGTCTATCTGGGCATACCGTGTCTTTTCAACAACAACGTGCTGATGTCCTTTGACCTTATCCAGAACAGGCTTCCCGACAGGGCCCATACGTGCCTGACGATCTTCTTCAGACTTCTGGGACTGTTCTTCTGCGTGTCATGGTTCTACTTCAGCTATCTGCTGTGCGTATCTCCTACGACCGTGGGCAAGTTCTTCCCCGGCGCGCTTCCTGTCATACAGCAGCTGCCCAAAAACGCGCTTTACGTCGCGCAGCCTGTCTGCTGTGTTCTGCTCTTCATAGTGCAGGTGTCTCAGATAAGCGGGCTTATCGGAAGGCTAAGGGACGGAAAGGGGGCTAAGGCATGATACTCGTAATATGCATCATCCTCTTCGCCGTGCTGCTCATTCTCGGAGCCCCGATAATGCTTTGTCTGGGCATTCCTCCGGTCATCTGGCTGCTTCAGGGCAAGGCGAGCATGTTCATAACTATGGGGCAGAAGATGTACACCGCTGTGGACAGCTTCTCTCTGATGGCGATACCGTTCTTCATGCTGGCCGGCCAGATAATGGAACGCACGGGCATAACAGAAGCGATAGTCGATTTCGCAAACTCGATAATCGGATGGGTGAGAGGAGGTCTCGCCTGCACAGTAGAGCTTGCCGGAATATTGATGGCGGGTATCTCAGGCTCGTCCAACGCTGACGCTTCGGCTCTGGGCGCGATATGCCTTCCGGCTCTTAAAAAGGACGGATATGAAGACGGCTGGGCAGCAGCGATAGTGGTCTCAGCCTCAGGCATAGGCCCGATAATACCTCCGAGCATCATAATGATAGTCTACGCCACCCAGGCTGGGCTCGACATCGGTCAGCTGTTCACTGCGGGCATCATCCCGGGCGTGGTCCTCGGAATAGGCTATATGATAGTTTCCGTGATGTACGCCAAAAGGCACGGTATTCCTAAGGTCGCGTTCAAAGGCTTCGGCCATGTGTGGAACACCTTTAAGAAGGCAATCTGGGCTCTGCTTATGCCGATCATCATAATCGGCGGCATACTGGGCGGGCTCTTTACCGCCACCGAGTGCGGTGTCATCGCCACTGTCTACGGGATAATTTACGGACTTATCGTAAGAAAGCTCGATCTGAAGGGTCTGTGGGCATCACTCAAGGGAGGCATCTTAGCCGCCTGCGGACCCATTTCTCTGATAGCCATCTCGTCGATGTTCAGTTACATGCTGGCAAGGGAGGGCGTGACCGACGCGATATCGGGCTTCCTCGAGACCAACATCCATTCGAGCTTCGGCGTCATAGGCTTCTGCGCGATCATTTGCCTCATAGGCGGCTGCTTCGTCGACGGAACCGCGATACTGCTGCTGCTCACGCCTATCTTCGTTCCGGTCGTCCAGGCTCTGGGCATAGACATGCTGCAGTTCTCGATAGTCTTCATGATCGCGATAATGTCCGGCGGCATGACTCCCCCGGTAGGCTCAATGCTCTTCGTTATCTCGAGCATAGACGGGACCCCGATAAGCAAGATGGTGAGGCCGATACTGCCCTTCATGGCTGTGCTGATCATAGTTATCATACTCATCATGCTCGTCCCCGGCATAGCCAGCTGGCTTCCAGGCATCATCTACGGATAGCCAAAGCTTAAGGTATTATTCCGGGGCCACGTGCCCCGGCTGTAATAGAAACGATATCTTTGAAAAAAGGAGGAAGAAAAATGAAGAAAGTTATAGCTCTGCTGCTTGCGCTCGCAATGATCTTCACACTTGCGGCCTGCGGAAGCAAGAATGAGACGCCGGCTCCTGCGCCGTCGACCCCGTCGACTCCGTCAACTCCGTCGACCCCGTCGGCCCCGTCAACGCCTGCCGCTCCTACCGGCATCGACGCACTCGACCCGATCGAGATCGACTTCGCAACGCCTAACGCCGAAGCCAATATCGAGAGCGAGTACGCCAGAAAGTGGGTAGAAGCCGTAGAGGCTGCCAGCAACGGCAAGATCAAATTCAACTACACCCCGGGCGGAGCCCTCGGCACCTATGATGAGCTCCTTGAAGGAACAATCAACGGCGTATATGACATGACCATCACCGAGCCGTCCTACATCGCCACCTACGTTCCCGAATCCGCTCTGCTCTCTCTGCCGATGCTCTACAGCAGCTACGACGAGGCAAACTGGATACTCGACGGCGAAGTCGGACAGTGGTACAACGGCCTTGTTAAGGAAAACGCAGGCCTCGACGTGCTCAACTACTTCTACTGCGGCTTCCGCTACATAATCTCCCAGAAGGAGATCAAGAGCCTCGACGATTGCAAGGGCGTCATCATCCGTTCGCCTAACATCCAGACCTACCTCGACACCCTCGGCATGCTCGGGTTCAAGTGCGAGACCATGGCCTTCTCCGAAGCTTACACCGCAATGGAGACCGGCGTCATCAGCGCAGTCGAGTGCCCGCTGCAGAACCTCTACAGCAACGGCTACTACAACCTCTGCGACTATCTGCTCGGCTCCCGCCACCTGCTCTCCGCCAATTGCATCATCGCAAACGACGCCTTCTGGAGCGAAGTACCCGATGAATACAAGACCATCCTCACCGACTGCCTCAAGACCATCACCGACGAGGAGCGCGTAGAGTGCGAAGCCCGCGAGAACCAGTTCATCAAGGACTTTGACGCTCAGGGCACCGTATTCAACGAGTTCGACGCAGATTCCCAGAAGAAGATCGTAGAGATGTTCGGCGAATACTGGACCAAGCAGACCGAAGCCCTCGGCAAGGAATCCGCAGACATGCTTGCAAAGATCATTGCTCACAAGTAAAACGATGAGATCTTCTTCATAGTATCTCCATTCAACAGCGAAAGCCTCGTCCACGGAGGACGGGGCTTTTGCGTTGCGTGAAAAAGGTATTGACAAATACCCCTCAGGGGTATATAAATAACATGAAAGAAATACCGGTAGGGGGTATACATATGATCGAAGAAGTAAAGGATATGACCGGGAAAACGGCCGAAGCGGCCTGTCCGGCCTGCGCTTCCCGCATAAAGGTGCGAGGCGAAAAGGAATATAAAGACCTCATGAACCGCTTAAAGCGCATAGAGGGGCAGGTGAGGGGCGTGCAGAGCATGCTTGAAAACGACGCCTACTGCCCCGATATTATGGTGCAGGTCTCAGCCATAAACGCGGCGCTCAACAGCTTCAATAAGGAGCTGATGGCAAACCATATAAAAAGCTGCGTGGCTGAAGACGTAAGAAACGGCAGCGACGAGAAGATGAACGAGTTGGTCGCGGTTCTACAGAAGCTCATGAAATAGCAGGGGCGGCCTTTTTCGGCCGCAAAGGATGTTTTTTATGGAACAGTATAACGTAACAGGAATGAGCTGCGCGGCGTGCAGCGCGAGGGTCGAGAAGGCCGTGTCGAAGGTGGAGGGCGTGAGCAGCTGCTCGGTGAGCCTCCTGACCAATTCGATGGGCGTGGAAGGCAGCGCGAGCCCGGCGGCGATAATCAAAGCGGTCGAAGACGCGGGCTACGGGGCATCGCTCAAGGGCGGATCCGGATCCGGCGCGGCCGGCCGCGGAGGCATGAGCGCATCCGAAAAGCTCGCGGCCGAAGAGGCGGCTCTTCGCGACACAGAGACGCCTAAGCTTCGCAGAAGGCTGATAATGTCTGTCTGCGTGCTTCTTGTACTCATGTATTTTTCGATGGGGCACATGATGTGGAACTGGCCGGCTCCGGCTGTGTTCGACAACCACGTGTTCCTCGGGGTCTTCGAGATGCTGCTTGCCATAGTCATCATGATGATCAACGGCAAGTTCTTCACATCGGGCTACAGGTCGCTCTTCCACGGGGCTCCCAACATGGATACTCTCGTGGCTCTGGGCTCCACGGCTTCGTTCGGTTATTCGCTGGCAGAGCTGTTCATAATGATCATCGCGCAGGGAAACGGCGATCATGCTACAGTGATGAAATACGGCATGAACCTGTATTTCGAGTCGGCGGCCATGATACCGACCCTGATAACCGTGGGAAAGATGCTCGAGGCAATGTCGAAGGGCCGAACGACCGACGCTCTCAAGGGACTGATGAAGCTTGCCCCCAAGACCGCGGTAGTGCTGCGCGGAGGCGCTGAAACAGAGGTCGGCATTGACGAGGTGCAGGTAGGCGATATCTTTGTTGTAAAGCCCGGGGAGAGCATCCCTGTCGACGGAGTGGTCGTGGAGGGTTCCACGGCTGTGAACGAATCCGCTCTCACAGGTGAGAGCATCCCCGTGGACAAGGCTGAGGGAGACCCTGTCTCCGCGGCGACGATGAACACCTCAGGCTATATAAAGTGCAGGGCTTCGCGCGTCGGCGAAGATACCACGCTCTCGCAGATAATAAAGACAGTTTCGGACGCGGCGGCAACCAAGGCTCCGCTCGCGCGCATAGCAGACAAGGTGAGCGGGGTGTTCGTGCCCGCGGTCATAGGCATCGCGCTCGTTACGCTCGCGGGCTGGCTCATCGCGGGAAAGGACTTCGGCTTTGCCATCGCGAGGGCGATCTCCGTGCTCGTCATAAGCTGTCCCTGCGCGCTCGGCCTTGCGACCCCGGTCGCTATAATGGTCGGAAACGGCGTAGGCGCGAAGAACGGCATACTTTACAAGACCGCGGCTTCGCTCGAACAGGCGGGACGCACAAGGGTAGTGGCTCTCGACAAGACCGGGACCATCACCGAAGGGCAGCCCAAGGTCACCGATATAGTGCCTGCGGAAGGCTTTACCCGGGACGGCCTGCTCGCGCTCGCGGCGGCTCTCGAGACAAAGAGCGAGCATCCGCTCGCCAAAGCTGTCATGGAAAGGGCGGCAGGTCTTGACGTAGCAGAGGTCACTGGCTTCGAGGCCCTGCCTGGCAACGGGCTTTCCGCAAGGCTTGCGGGTCCCGAAGGCGGAGCCGGGGCAGCGCTCGCCGGAGGCAGCTTTAAGTTCATCTCCTCGAAGACTGTGGTCCCCGCGGCACTTGCCGTAAAGGCTGAAGAGCTCGCGTCTGAAGGCAAGACTCCGCTGCTGTTCACCCGTGACGGAAAGCTTGCGGGCATCATCGCGGTGGCTGACACGATAAAGGACGATTCGGCCCAGGCTATAAAAGAGCTGCAGGGCATGGGGATCGAGGTGGTCATGCTCACGGGCGACAACGAGCGTACCGCTGCAGCTATAGGAAAGCAGGCAGGCGTGGACCGCGTGATAGCGGGAGTCCTTCCCAACGGCAAGGCTTCCGTCATCGAAGAGCTCAAGGCCGAAGGCTCCGCAGCCATGGTCGGCGACGGCATAAACGACGCTCCGGCCCTGACCGTTGCAGACACAGGCATAGCGATAGGCGCAGGCGCTGACGTAGCCATAGACGCGGCCGACGTGGTGCTCATGAAGAGCCGCCTGAGCGACGCGACAGCGGCGATACGCCTGAGCCGCGCGACTATACGCAACATACACGAGAACCTGTTCTGGGCCTTCATCTACAACGCGATCTGCATACCGCTCGCGATCGGCCTTTACGGGGTGGCAATGAAGCCCGTGTACGGCGCCGCGGCAATGAGCCTTTCGAGCTTCTGCGTATGCATGAACGCCCTGCGCCTCAATCTCGTCAAAATTCATGACGCAAGCCATGATAAAATGATAAAATCAAAGAAGGCCGCGGCAGCGCCGGCGGGGGCGGAGACTCCGGCTGAGGCAGCTGATGCGGCAGGCATCAAGGAGGAAAAGGAAATGACCAAGACACTCAAGGTAGAAGGAATGATGTGCGAGCACTGCGAGGCGCGCGTAAAGAAGGCTCTCGAGGCCGTAGACGGCGTAAGCTCGGCAGTCGCCAGCAAGGACAGCAAGACCGCAGTAGTTACTCTGGAAAAGGACGTTGCCGACGAGGTGCTCGTCAAGGCAGTGACCGACCAGGAATATGAAGTTCTCGGCATAGAGTAGGATGAAAAGGATACACGTCAAGGCAAGTTCGGAATATGACGTTCTGATCGGGCAGGGGCTGCTCGGGCAGGCCGGAAGGCTTGCGGCTGAGGCCCTAGGCCAGGCCGGCGGGCTTCAGGAGGGCTGCCGGGCAGCGGTGATAAGCGATTCGAACGTGATGCCTCTTTACGGGGATGCGCTGTGCGGCGCGCTGCGTGAAGAGGGTCTTGACGTTTTTGCGTATGAGTTCCACGCCGGGGAACAGCACAAGGATATCGGCACTCTTTCGGATATCCTTGGCTTTCTCGCGTCGAATTCCTTCGGGCGCGGCGACCTCGTGTTCGCGCTCGGCGGAGGAGTCTGCGGCGACATGGCGGGCTTTGCTGCCGCGGTCTATATGCGCGGCATAAGATACGTCCAGGTCCCGACGACACTGCTCGCGGCAGTAGACTCTTCGGTAGGCGGAAAGACGGCCGTTGATCTTCCTCAGGGAAAGAACCTCGCGGGAGCCTTCCACCAGCCTTCGCTGGTGATCTGCGACACGGACTGCTTAAAGACCCTGCCGGCTGAAGTCTACGCGGACGGCATGGCAGAGGTGATAAAGACTGCCGTTATAGGGAGCCCGGAGCTGTTCGGACGGCTTTGCGGCGAGGCCGGCGCTGATGCGGAAGACATTATCGCTTCCTGCGTCGAGATCAAGCGCTCGGTCGTCGAGACCGACGAATTCGAGGGCGGGCGAAGGATGCTTCTCAACCTCGGGCACAGCTTTGGCCACGCGGCCGAAAAGTGCAGCGGATATACGCTTTCGCACGGCAGAGCCGTTGCGATGGGAACCGTCCTGATTAGCCGGGCAGCCTGCGCAAAGGGTCTGCTCGGAACGGAAGAGCTTGCCCGTATCGAGGCGTGCGTTAAGGCAAACGGCCTTCCTGTCGAATGCCCTTATTCCGCTTCTCAGTTACTCGAAGCCATGCGCTCCGACAAGAAGTTCAGGGGCGGGCGTATCTGCCTTGCGGTCCCGCGGGCGATAGGCCGCTGCGAACTGATGTGGACAGAAGAGTCAGAGCTCCCCGGCTGGCTCGGGGCCGGCGGGCTCAGGTGACCGCTTTGCGGTAAGACGATCATATGGAGATCAAAGTAAGACACGGACAAAGGAACGGGACTGTAAGGGTCCCTTCTTCGAAATCACAGATGCACAGGCTGCTCATCTGCGCGGCCTTCAGCGAGGGACCGGTGAGCATAGCCTTCAGAGGTCTTTCCGAAGATCTGAAGGCGACCATGCGCTGCCTGAAAGACCTGGGCGCCGACTTTGAAGCGCGTCCGGCCGACGGGAAGGCCGCGGGCCCGGAAGGTGATATCAGGCTCCTGGTGACGCCCGTACCCGCTGACCAGCCCGCGCGTGAAGGCCTCCTTCTGCGCTGCGGTTCGAGCGCTTCGACCCTGCGCTTCCTTCTCCCGGTATGCGGGGCTCTCGGGGCTTCCGGCTGCTTCATCATGGAAGGCAGGCTCCCCGAAAGGCCAATGGAACCGTTTATCGGCGAGCTTCGCTCCCACGGCATGACTATAGAAGCCGAAGGAGGCGAGCTTCGCTTCGGTGGAAAGCTCAAGGCGGGAGGAAAGCCTTTCGTACTGCCGGGGGACGTTTCGTCGCAGTTCATCTCAGGACTGCTCCTGGCCCTGCCCCTGCTGCAGGAGCCGGGCGTCATCGAGATCGACGGAAGGATAGGCTCGAGGCCTTACGTCGAGATGACCCAGAGGGTGCTGCATCTTGCCGGAGCCGTCGCGGGCTTTAAAATGGAGGGCTCAGAGGCCCTTGGCGAGCACACGGTGTTCACTACTTACGGCAGCGGCAGATACGCCATGCCTGCGGAAGTGACGGCCGAGGGCGACTGGTCCGCGGCCGCGGTGTTCCTTTGCATGGGAGCCATGTCCGTGCGCGGAGTTCGGGTCGAAGGCCTTGACCTGAGGTCCACACAGGGCGACAGGGATATCCTGCGGCTGCTGCGCCGCATAGGGGCGGTCGTCGATACCGAGGACGGAGCCGTGACCGTAAAACGCTGGGAGCTCAAGGGCACCGAGATCGAGGCCTCCGACATACCCGATCTTGTCCCCGCACTGAGCGTGGTCGCCGCCTGCAGCGAGGGGCTGACCAGGATATATAACGCGGGAAGGCTCAAGCTCAAGGAGAGCGACAGGCTCGAGAGCATAGCAGAAATGATAAGGAGCCTCGGCGGGGGCGTGTACGTCACCGACGACGGCCTTCTGATAGAGGGCGGAGGCATCTCAGGAGGCATAGTCGACAGCTGCGGAGACCACCGCATAGCCATGGCAGCGGCGGCAGCCGTGTCGTGCTGCAGCGAGGACGTCGTCGTGATGGGCGGCGAGTGCTGCGCGAAATCCTTCCCGGGCTTTTTCGAAGAGCTTGAAAAGCTCAGCGTTACCGGAGTATGAGCATCAGTTTCGGACAGAATTTAATAATAAAGATATTCGGCGCTTCTCACGCGCCTGAGGTCGGGGTCACCGTCACCGGCCTGCCTGCGGGCAGGGCGGTCGATCTTGCTGCGCTCCAGGCGTTTCTGGACCGCAGGGCTCCGGGCTCGGGACCTTACGTTACCCAGAGGAAAGAGGCTGACAGGCCGGAGTTCCTTTCAGGAATAGAAGGCGGCGTCCTTACAGGGGAGCCGCTCACTGCCGTCATAAAGAACAGCGGGGCGCGCAGCGCGGACTACGAAGGGCTCAAGTATACCCCGCGGCCCGGGCACGCAGACTATTCGGCTTACGTGAAGTACGGCGCCATCCCCCCGGGAGGCGGAAGCTTCAGCGGGCGAATGACCGCGCCTCTTTGCATCGCGGGGGGCATCTGCCTGCAGCTGCTGAAAGAGCAGGGCGTCAGCGTCAGCGCGCGCATAGTCTCTGTAGGCGGCGTGACTGAAGCCGAAGGCGGCGATGCCATGCTCGAGGAAGTAAAAAAAGCCGCGGCCGAAGGCGATTCGGTGGGCGGAGTCATAGAATGCACTGTCGAAGGGCTGCCCGCCGGCCTCGGAGGTCCGTTGTTCGAAGGCTTCGAAGGCCTCATATCCCAGGCTGTTTTTGCGATACCTGCAGTAAAGGGCATCGAGTTCGGAGCGGGCTTTGCTGCTGCAGCCATGAGGGGCAGCGAAAACAACGATCCGTTCGAATTCAGAGACGGCCGCGTCGTCACATCTTCAAACAACTGCGGCGGCATACTGGGCGGGATCAGCGACGGAATGCCACTGACGTTCAGGGCCGCGTTCAAGCCGACGCCGTCGATAGCGAAGCCTCAGAAAACAGTAGATCTCCGGACCATGTCCGAAACTGTGATAAGCGTCGGCGGGCGCCACGACCCCTGCGTCGCTTTGCGCGCGGTCCCCGCAGTTGAAGCGGCGGCCGCAATAGCCGTTTACGACGCGATGCTCTCCTGGGAGGGCGTGGAAAGCGGGCTGAACTCTTACAGAAAACAGATAGACACGATAGACTCTCAGCTGCTCGCGCTGTTTGAGCAGAGGATGGACGTCTCCGAAAAGATCGCCGCGCTGAAGAAGCGCGAAGGACGTCAGACGCTCGACGCTTCGCGCGAGGCGGAAAAGCTTGAGGGCGCAGCGAAGAGGCTTCCCGAAAGCCTCAGGGGCTACGGCCGCGAGCTGCAGGAAAAGCTCATGGAGCTCAGCCGCAGATACCAGGATGAGCTTTCGGAGGAAGGCCGCGGGGAGGGTGGAGACCTGTGATGCTCTGCGGACTGGTAGGAAACAAGGTAAAAAACAGCTTCTCGCCGCGGGTGCACGCGCTGCTCGCTCCGGGAGCTTATACGTATAAGATCTTCGAGCTGGGTCCCGAAGATTTCAGGGCTTTCATGGATTCACGCGGTTTTGACGGGCTGAACGTCACCATGCCGTATAAAAAGGAGGCCGCGGCTATCTGCAGCGAGCTGAGCCCTCTGGCTGCCGCTCTTGGCAGCGTCAATACCGTCGTGAAGAGGGCTGACGGAAGCCTTTACGGAGACAACACCGATTACTTCGGCTTTGAATACATGCTGAAGCGCAGCGGCGCAGACCTCCGCGGCAAAAAGGCTCTGGTGCTCGGAAGCGGCGGGGCGGGGGTGACTGTGAGCGAGGTTCTCAGAAACCACGGAGCCGATGTCACAGTGATATCGCGCGGGGGTCCCGACAATTACGGGAACCTCGAAAGGCACAAAAACGCCTCTCTCATCGTCAATACGACCCCTGTCGGAGGAATTTACGACGAGGGCTCTTTACCCCTCGATCTGAGGCGATTTGAGGCCCTTGAAGCGGTCCTGGATATCGTGTATAACCCTCTGCGCACCGCGCTGGCCATGCAGGCAGAGTCTCTCGGCATACCATTCACCGGAGGCCTGGGCATGCTTGTTGCCCAGGCGGCGCGTAGCAGCGAACTTTTCACGGGAAAGACTATAAGCAGCGAAGCGGTCGAAGCTGCGGCGGGAACGCTCGAAAAAGAGCTTCGCAACATAGTCCTCATCGGCATGCCCGGCTGCGGAAAGACCACAATAGCCCGCGAGCTCGGCAGGCTCACTGGCCGCAGGGTATACGATACGGACGAAATGATAGAAGAGCGGGCAGGCATGAGCATACCCGCATACTTCGAAAAGTACGGCGAATCCGCTTTCCGCAGGCTCGAGACCGAACTGCTGACAGAGGCCTGCAGAAACAGCGGGGCGGTAATCGCCACAGGCGGCGGTTCCGTGACCGTCCCGGCGAATTACCCCGCAATGCACGGTAACGGCGTCATAATAAGGCTCGAAAGGGAACTCAGCCTGCTGCCCAGCAGCGGAAGGCCGCTGTCCGAAGGCATAGGCATAGAGGAGCTCGCGCGCAGAAGGGAGCCGCTCTACGCGATGTTCTCGGACATGAGCGCGGACAACAACAGCAGCCCGCAGGCCTGCGCATTAAGCATTCTGGAGGCGTTGAAATGAAGGTATTAGTGATAAACGGGCCGAATATCAACCTGCTCGGCATACGCGAGCCCGAGATTTACGGAAAACAAGATTACGTCGCCCTCATCAAATACATCGAAGAGAGCGCGAAAGAGCTCGGGATAGAGGCAGACTGCTACCAGTCCAACCACGAGGGCGATATAGTCGACCGCATACAGGCGGCTTACGGCAAATATGACGGTATAGTCATCAACCCTGCTGCCTACACCCACACCAGCGTCGCGATACTTGACGCCCTCAAGGCTGTGGGACTCCCCGCGGTCGAGGTCCATCTCACCGATACCGCAAGCCGCGAAGACTTCCGCAGGGTCTCGTACGCCGGTCTTGCCTGCGAAGCTCACTTTTCGGGCCTCGGCTTTGAGGGCTACAGAAGGGCTCTGGAGCATCTGGCTTCAAAATAGTGCAAAAACCGCTCCGATGCGCCGGGGCGGTCTGTTTTTTGAGATACTTTGTTAAATTTTTCGCAAACATCGTTGACCTTTTTGCCGTTTGAGAGTATATTTGAACATGGACAACATATCATCCCACGTCATCGGTTTTCACCGTGAAAGGAGTACTCAATGGATCTTAAGCTTAAGGACAAGGTCGTTCTCGTGACCGGCGGCACAGGCGGCATAGGCACGGCCATCGTAAAGGGTTTTCTCGCCGAAGGAGCAAAGGTTGCTTTCTCCTCGACCAGGCAGTCAAAGATAGATGAACTCATCCCCCAGCTCGGCGCTGCCGAAGGCCAGGTTGCCGGCTTCGTCGCTGACATGAACAGCGAAGAGGATATCAAGAACTTCGTAGAAGGCGCAAAGGCCATGTTCGGGACCATCGACATCGTCGTTCCCAACGCGGGCTATGAAGGAAAGGCCCATCCCGTTCAGGATATGACCCTCGATCTCTTCCAGCAGACCTACATGCTCAACGTCTTCGCGGTGATGCTCACCATGAAGTACGCCGCTCCGACCCTCATCGAGAAGAAGTCCGGCGCGGTCGTCGTAGTAGCTTCCGCAGCGGCTTATGAGCCGACCGCGGGCAACAGCGCCTACGTTTCCTCCAAGTACGCTGTAGCGGGCCTCACCAAGTGCGTCGCTCTGGAGCTCGGACCGTTCGGCGTCCACGTCAACTACGTATGCCCGGGTCCCGTAGACACCCCGATGATGCTCCGCATCGAGAAGGATTTCTTCGGCGACACCATGACCCACGAAGAGGCTATGGCTATGCTTGCAGGCAACTACGCGATGGACAAGCGCTACGCAAAGCCCGAGGAAGTCGCCAACGCTGTGCTCTACCTCGCTTCCGAAGTCTCCGCCCATACCGCAGGCATGGGCATGCACGTAGATTCCAAGGTCTCCGCGCCCAACTGATCTGCTCAATAACGCAAAACAAAACGGCATGGCCTTCGCGGTCATGCCGTTTTTTCTGTGCCTTTTTATCTCTGGAACAGCTTGAGCGCCTGCAGCTTCCAGGCGTTCGCGGGTCCCTCGTAGGGGTGCTCGCGAAGCGGCAGATTGAAGCGCGTGGACCCGTACAGCACCGTGGAGGGGTGGGTGAACTCCCTGAAGCCCCATTCGCCGTGGTAGGCTCCCATGCCCGAATGGCCGGTCCCGCCGAATGGCGCTCCCTTGACCATGATGTGCAGGCAGACCTCGTTGACTCCGCCTCCGCCGTACTGCTGGCTGCTCATGACCTTTTCCGCCCACTTCATGTCGCGGGTGAACAGGTAGAGCGCAAGACCGTGCTCGCGGCGCGCGATGGTGTTCATGAGGGCGTCGATGTCGGCGTCGGGGAAGGGGACCACGGGCAATATCGGACAGAAGAGCTCATGGTTAACGACCGGCTCGTCGAGCCAGACCGGGTAGAGTATCGTGGTCGCGTATCTTTGCGCCTTTTCGTTGCCTTTGCCGCCGAAGACGACCCTGTCGCGGTACTTTTCCACCTCGTCGGCGCACTTTTTATACGCCTCGGGGGTGATCAGCTTCGCATACTCGGGGTTTTCCTCGGGGTCTTCGCCGAGCTGGCGAATTATCGCGGCCTTCAGCTCCTGTATGAACTCCTCCGCGACCTCTTTGGCGACGGCGACCTGGTTGATATTGATGCAGATCTGGCCGCTGTTGCATATCTTGAAGAAGGCTATCTTGCGGGCCGCGTCCTTAAGGTCTGCGTCCTTGCGTATGACGCACCAGTTGCCGGTCTCTCCTCCGAGCTCGAGGGCGACGGGGGTGAGGTTCTTCGCGGCGAATTCCATCACGTGCTTACCGACTCTCGGGGAACCCGTGTAGAAGATCTTGTCGAAGCGCTGCGCGAGGCAGTCGTCGGCCACGTCGTGGCCTCCGTCGATGACCGTGATGTATTCGGGCGGGAAGGTCTCCTTTATAAGCTTTTGTATAGCGTCCGTGCAGGCGGGGCTCTTGGAGCTCGCCTTGATGACGGCGCAGTTGCCGCCGGCCATGCTGGCGCAGAGGACGCCCAGCGAGAGCATCACGGGGAAGTTGAACGGGCTTATGATCAGGGTCACGCCGTAGGGCATCTTATAGACCTTGGTCAGCACGCTCGGGAAGCACACAAGACCGCTGTATTTGATCTCGGGCCTCGCCCAGCGGCGCAGTCCGTTGATCGTCTCGGAGATCTCCATTATCGTGGCTCCGACGTCGGCCAGATAGGCCTCGGCTTCGCTGCGTCCGAGGTCCGCTTTGAGCGCCGCGGTCAGCTCCTTCGCGTGTTTTTTTACGGCGCTCCTCAGTTTTTTGAGCTGCTCTATGCGCCATTCGACGTCGAGGGTCGTGCCTCCGAGGAAGAACTCGCGCTGTTTCTCTACTATCTGTCTGATGATATCCGGGGTATACATATCTGCTGCCTCCGTTTCATAATAAACTACGTCTGTATATATAGTTTATGACATCCCGTACGTTACTGCAAACGGAAAAAGAGTATCGTGCATTTTTTACAAATCCGCGCCGCTGAGCGCGCTCCGCGGCCGGCGTTCTGCAACACATGGTATTACAACGGTTTCCTTAAATCTGACTTAAAAAACCGTGAAAATAAACGAAAAATAAAGTTTAGTTTCCTTTGCGTTTCCCGTTGTTTCATTTGCGGCTCTGTGCTATAATTCCACATCTTAGATAAGACATGTATTATTTCAGGAGCATTTGATGGACCCTGCTTCAGTTACCGCATATTTCGTTTTCGCGTGCGTCGTGGCGCTCTTCGACTTCTTCTGCGGAGTCAAAGCCCTGCGCAGGCGCGAGAAGACGGGCCTTTTTCTCGGGATCACCGACATCTGCGCGGGCGTGATCACGCTCGCTTACATGTTCAGCATACGCACTCAGGATCACCTGACGGCTTCCATAGCTTCGAGCATCTATTTCACCGGCATAGTCTGGATGCTCGTTTTTCTTGTACGCTTCGCCTACAGGCTGACGGACAGCTACATCATAAAGCGGAACCTGCTTATGATCACTGTGATCAATGCGATCGCAGCCCTCGACACTCTCATATTCATCATAAACATATTCAAAGAGATATCGGTGAGCTACGTCTACAACGGCAGGCCGGTCGCTGCATATACCTATGAGATGCATCCCCTGTACTATGCGCACCTCGTGTTCACGTTCTTCCTTGTGGCGCTCACTCTTTTCATACTCGTCAACAAGGCGCGCAAAACTCCGTGGCAGTACCGCTACCAGTACCTTCTCAACGTATTCGCGATACTGCTCATCGTGGCGTTCAACGCCATATTCATGATCGTCCCGGACAACGGCGGGATGCTCTCGACCATAGACCATTCGGTGCTGGCGTACAGCATGGGCGCCTATATGATGTACTGGGCAGCCTTCGATTTCAGGCACAGGGACATGGTCCGCAACCTGTCGATGACCATATTCCAGAAGATAGGGCAGGGTATAGTGCTGTTCGACTACGACGGAAAGCTCATCATGGTCAACAGGCGGGCGGAAGAAATGCTTGCGGGCGCAGATCTTCGCGAAAAGCTGCCGATGAAAGACTTCCTTGGCATGCTCACGGTGAGCGACTGGGAGGACGGCGCTGAAAAACAGAGCTTTCAGTGCAGCTTCGGGGACGGAGACGTGCTGCGCTGCGATTTCAGCATGCTCAAGAACCGCAAGGGAAAGACCGTCGGGAACCTTTTCGTGCTGACCGACGAGGCGGACGAGACCGACATAATGACGGGCTTCCAGCATTGGGATTATTTCAGGCGCTATATCTACAGCGAGCCGGAGAGTTTCGGGCCGCAGACCGCCGTCGCCCTTTACGACCTGCTGGGTATGGAGGACATAAACAGCAAGCTCGGGCGCGAGGAGGGCGACTACCGCATAAGCCGGCTGGCCGCGGTCATGAAGGCTTGCATGCCTGAAAGCACTTACTTCGTGCGCGGACACGAGGCCCATCTTATCGCCGTATGCAAAGGGCTTGACGAGGCAGGCCTGCGCGGCTTCGCGCGGAAGGTGACCGACGCCCTGCCCGGAAGCGTATCCTGCGGGCTGAGCGATACTACAGACGGAAAGAGCCTTCACGACGCTATAAAAGCGGCTGCGAAGGCAATGGTAATGAAAAAGCTCCTGATGAAGGGCTCCGCGAGCTCGCAGACCCTCAATTCACTGGTCAGCGCTCTGCGCGAGTGCGATTCCGAGACCGAGGCCCACGTCGAGCGCACACAGAAGATGGGAGCTGCGCTCGGCCGCAGGATAGGCCTGAACGACCTTCAGTCGGCCCAGTTCAGCCTTCTCTGTCTGCTCCACGACATTGGCAAGATAGGCATTCCGCTCGAGATACTCAACAAGCCCGGCAGGCTCAGCGAGCAGGAGTGGGCTCTTCTTCGCACCCATCCCGAAAAGGGTTATCAGATAGCCATGTCTTCGGCCGAGCTTAAGGACATCGCGGGGCTCATACTGAGCCACCACGAGTGCTGGGACGGAAAGGGCTACCCCGCGGGCCTTGCAGGCGGGGATATACCGCTTCTCTGCCGCATGATCGCCATAGTGGATTCGTACGACGCCATGGTCAACGACAGGGCGTACAGGAACGCCTTCAGCCCGGAAGAAGCGCAGGAAAAGCTGCGCAAAGGGGCGGGGAGCCAGTTCGACCCGCATCTTGTTGAAGAGTTCATCGGTATGGTGAGGGAGGACCCGGACATCGCTAAGGGCGAGCACGTGGGCTCGGCGGAGGTCCGTTCTTTCCGCACGGCAGAGATCAGGGACCCCGGCAGCGGTTCCACGAAGACCGTGGAATACACGCGCTACATACTCGATATGGACGACCGCGTTTCAGAGGCGGACGCAGGCTTCACCGCGCTGACAGGCTACAGCGCGCAGGAGGCTGTGGGTAAGCTCTCGCAGCTCGATCTCATCCCGCCCGAAGAACGCACCCATTACGCAGCCCAGGTCAGCAACCAGTTCGCGCGCGGCGGCATCGCCTTCCTCGAACACGAGCTGCTCAGAAAGGACGGGAACCGTGTGACTGTGCTCTGCTGCGGCAAGCGCTACTACGACTCCGCGCTCAAGACCTTCCGAAGCGAGATACTGGTCACGAAAAAGCAAGAAAGCATATGAGGATACCGGACTCTGCCAACGGTCAGGTATTTGAAAAACAGCCCGGATCGATTTTCAGAAGCGTACGGGCTGCTTTTTGTGTATAATCATATCAGTGTATATTCCAAGGAGTTTATTATGAGAGCTATAAGACTGATCTGTCTGTTTTTGGTCGTGATGCTTGTTTTCTCCGGCTGCGGCGCGCAGACCGCGGACGCACCCGAAACGGCGGAAGTGAAGGCATTTATGCAGATAACACAGGAAGAAGCGAAAAAGATGATGGAGGCGGACGACGGACACGTCGTCGTTGACGTCAGAAGACCTGACGAGTTCGCGGAAGGCCATATCCCCGGCGCGGTCAACGTCCCCAATGAAAGTATAATCAGCGAGCGTCCTGCCGAACTGCCCGACACTGATCAGACGATACTGATATACTGCAGGACAGGCAGGCGCAGCAAAGAGGCTTCGCAAAAGCTTGCGGAGATGGGATATTCGAAGGTCTATGAATTCGGCGGTATCGTCGACTGGACAGGCGAAGTCGTCAAAGATGAGGCGGAAGAGATGATCGCAGAAAACAATGATCCGGAAATGAATGCTTTGAAGCTGTTTATCGGCGGCCTTGAGGTCCCCGTCGATTGGGAAGACAACGCATCGGTGGAGGCTCTTCGCGGACTGGTCGGCGACCGGGGCGAAAGCCTTACAATAGAAATGCAGATGTACGGAGGCTTTGAGCAGGTAGGCCCTCTCGGACAGAGGATAGAGAGCCGCGACGTTCAGACAACGACGGACACGGGCGACATAGTTCTGTATTCGGGAGATCAGATCGTGCTTTTCTACGGTCAGAATTCATGGGCATATACAAGGCTGGGCCGCATCAGCCTTCCCGATGATGAGATAATTACGCTTCTCAGCGCAGGGCCTGTAAGTATAGCGCTTGAAAACTGATCAGCGCTTGCGCCTGTCGATCTTGGCGTCCGAATAGTAACGTGCCTTCTCGGCGTACATCATCTCGTCCGACTGCTGCAGCAGCTGCGCGACGGAGGAGGCACCTTCGGAGCTGTGGCTGCAGCCTATAGAGCAGCGGTATTCGGTGCCGGCAAGGTTATCCTTGATGTCCTGAACGATCTGCGTCAGTTCGTTCAGCGAGGTCTTGCGGCATACGATGACGAATTCGTCGCCGCCGGTCCTGTAACAGACGTGCTTTCTCTTAAGGGCGCGCATGAAGCACGTCGCGACGCTCACCAGAGCTTCGTCGCCGGCGATATGGCCCTTGCGGTCGTTGATGTCCTTCAGCCCGTTCATGTCTATGGAGATAAGCGCGGTGATGTTCTCCTGATCGTTCTCGATGTCGGAATAGAACGCCTGGCGGTTCATCAGGCCGGTCAGGGAATCCTTTTTCGTCATCTGCAGTATCGAGAATACGTAGTAGACGTACAGCGCGATGGCTATAGTTATGCAGAAGATGTGCGAGTAAGCCTGGCCGTACACAAAGGGGAATATCAGCCCGAACGCGAAGGCGAGAGCAAGGAAGGAGATGGGTATGATCTCCAGGACCTGCTTATTGCTGCGTTTTATCAGAATAAAGAGCAGGAAAGCGCAGTACAGGCCGACAGAGATGAACGGCAGCATGCCCAGAGGGCCGCGGCGGAACACCCCGTCGTCACCTATGCTGAAGACTATCCCGTTGAAGATCGAAAGGAAGTTGATCGCGGCGACGGCGATCGCCGGCAGGAACACACACCAGCGCCTTTTTTTGATCAGCATGTAAATGATCAGAGATACGATGAAAGGCGTGGCGCTGTACCTTATCGCCATCAGAACGAGGCGCAGGCCGGCGTCGATCCCGAGGTCTACCAGATAAAACTCGGCAAAGACGAGAATGGAAAGCACAAAAACCTCAACGATCAGGATATACATGCGCCTGACCGTCGTTCTTTCAAGAAAGACCGTTTCTTTAAGCGAGACCGCGAATGCTGCAAGAATGAGTATCAGCGGCCAGTTTTGCAGAACATATTCTTTGATCATTTCTTTTGCTTATCCATTGATGCTGCATAATCAACAGCACATTTTACCATGAAAACCGTGAAATTACCAGTATTCTTTGTCATAGAACGCCGCTTTTTGATTCCATATATTGACGCCTGCAGCGCATCCTTGTAAAGAAAAAACCTCAGACCTTGGAGTCTGAGGTTTAATTATGTTATTCCAAGTTGTGTTTTTTGTTTTATAATAATAGGGAAAATAGATTTGGATCGATGAGATATTTGCTCATTAACTGATAAAGAAAGACATAAAATGAAAGGCTTTTGCGAAAAGAGATTTCGATCCATGCTGATATCCGGCACTTTCACAAAGGCGGTCATGTATCTGATGCTTCTCAGCGACAGTATCATTGCCGGGTATTTCATCGGAGCATCCGGCGTTGCCGGGATCAATGCTATCACACCAGTCACAGCGGTCGTCACATTTTTCGGAGACCTGGTCTCGACAGGCGTCGGGATCGTTTTCACAAGGGAGATCGGCGCGATGCGAAAGCGCCGGGCTGATGAGATCTATGGCCAGGGGCTGATCATCAGCATCGGCATAGGCTTGATCTCCGCGCTCCTGATCCTTGCGTTTCAGAACGTTTATTTCAGTGTGAGCGGCGTCACAGGCGATATTCTGGAAAAGGCTCTCCAGTACTACCGTTTGGTTCCGATCAACGCATTCCTGACCATCGTGATCTTCTATCTGGAACAGATGGTCTACAGCGACGGAGACGAGCTCTGCAATAATATCTGTTATGTCTTCCAGATCGGCGGAAATATCATCTGCTCGGTCATCCTGACAAAGTCCCTTGGAATGACGGGTATCATCCTTGGGTCCGTGATCGGCAACAGCCTCGGCATTCTTGCCTGCCTCTGGCACTACTTCCGGAAGGGGAATACACTGCACTTTGTATGGCACCTGTCCTTCCGGGACTTTTTGTTGACCTCAAGGTACAGCATCGTAGATTCATCGGTCTATATCTGCTGGGGACTGATGGACTATGTTGTGATCGGCTTTATATCAGGCCGTTATGGCGAGTCCGGCCTCATAACCCTCGCCGTGGTCGTCAGTCTGATCGAGTTTGGCGTTGTGATGGACGGCGTAGGTATGGCGATGCAGCCGCTGATCGGCACTTACTTCGGCGAAAAGAACCATATACTCATTCGCCGGGTCATGAGATCCGGTATCAAGGCCGCGATCATGGAAGGCGCAGCGGCAACGGCGTTCATCTGGATCTTCGCAAAGCAGTTCTGCGCGCTCTTCGGCATTACCGGCGGTGCCGCGCTCATCCCTTCGATCACAGCCCTCCGGATCGTCTCGCTTGGATTCATATTCTGCAGTATGTTGTCGCTCACGACTTCTTACTATATGCTGATCGACCGTATAGGCATGGCGACATGCATCGCGTGCCTGCAGAACGGCCTTCTGTATATTCTTCTTCCAATCCTCGGCTCAGTCCTTTTTGGGCCCAACGGAATGTGGGCCGGCTTTGCCGCGGCTCCGATCCTTGCCCTGACGGCGGCGATGATCTTTGTATATCTGCGGTTCGGAAAGGACGACTTCCCGTTCCTTCTGAAAAAAACGGACACGGAGATCGAGGTCATGGATGCCGAGCTGACGGCGCAGACCGCTGCAGTCTTATCCGAACGTGTCGCGGCCTGCCTGCGTTCGCATCGATTCTCCGGCGGGGCAGCCAGTCGCGCGGCGCTGTTCGTAGAGGAGATCTGCCTTACCGTTCTCGAACGTAACCGGCAGACGAAAAAGCCTGTCCTTGCTGAGTTTTCCCTTTTCTTTGAAGCCGATTCTGTGCTGATCATCGAACGTGATTCGGGAGAGCTGTTTGATCTGACTGACCCGGATCTTCCTGTCCGGGGATTGAGCGGATTTATACTCAGCGGGCTTATGGAAGCGCATCAGGAAAAGGCATATCTGGTGACCACAGGTTATAACCGGAATATGATCCGTTTCCCGCGAGATCGGGAAGAGGCCGGGGAGGGACGAAAATGAACGTATATGATTTTGACGGAACGATCTTTGATTCGGATTGTTCGATCGGTTTTGCGTTCTGGTGCATGAAGCGTCATCCGAAGCTGTGGATCACATACTTTCCGAAGGCGGTCAGAAGTTACATCCGCTGCGGGCGGGGAAAGATCCCTAACTATCTGATGCAGCGTACGGTCTTCAGCTATCTGACCATGGTGGATGACTTTGACGTGCAGATCGAACGGTATTGGGACAAAAACGAGAAGAGGATATCCGCATGGTACCTGGCGCAGAAACGGCCGGATGATCTGATCATCAGCGCTTCTCCCGACTGCATCATCGGACCTATCGCCCGCAGGCTCGGCGTGAACTTCATAGCGACGGAGTATGACCGTGAATATGGGGTTTTCCTTAACAATCTGATGTACGCGAAGGAAAAAGCCAAATACATTATCGATCACGGTTTCCCGGTGATCGAGAATTTCTATTCGGATTCCCTCGCCGACACGCCGATCGCGCTGTGCGCCGAGAAAGCCCATCTGGTGACCGATAAGGCCAGCACTGTGATCGACTGGCCCGTTCTGGATAAGGAGACCATGGGAAAAGTCAGAAAAAAGATCGATACCGGATGGAATATACACTTAACTTAAAGAGGATGCATAAATGTATATAATCATCTATGACTTCGGGACCACCAATGTGAAGACCTGCCTGTTTGAGATCGATTCAAATATCCGTCTTGTCGCAAACGCCACCGCTTCCTACAGCATAGATATAATGGCGAACGGCGGGGCGGAACAGGACGCCGAAGAATGGTGGGCGGCGCTGTGTTCGACCACGCGGGAACTGTTTCGGAAAACGGATGTGAGACCCGGGGAGATCGACGGCATGGCTGCCTGTACACAGTTTCAGGGATCAGTTCTCGTCGACGAGAACGGCAATGCCCTCAGACCCCCTATGAACTATCTGGATCAGAGGGGCGTCAAAGAGTATCGGAAATGCATGGGATCGGGCATCATCAAGGTCTCCGGATGCAGTCTTTATAAGCTTGCCAGAAACCTTATCGTGAATTATGCCGGCTCCACAAGCGCAAAAGACCCGGTCTGGAAATATAAATGGGTGGAAAATAATGAGCCTGAGGTCTTTGCGAAAACCTATAAGTGGCTTGATATCTGTGATTATCTTCTGGCGCGCTGCACGGGCAGGATCGTCAGGACTGCCGATTCAGCTTTTGCCACATTCCTTTATGATACGCGAAAGGGAAAGGAAGGCTGGAACCGTGGCCTTTTGAAAATGTATCAGGTGGACCCCGCCCATATGCCGGATATCATCGACTGCACGGATCTGGTCGGAGGATTGACGGAAAAAGCGGCGAAAGAGCTCGGACTTGTCAAAGGGACCCCTGTATTCGGCGGCGGCGGGGACACGACCTTTGTCCATCTCGGCGCCGGATGCACGAGACCCGGAGACACGCATATTTACGTAGGCACATCAGGCTGGGTGGCGACCTGTATGGATCACCAGACGGTCGACATCAAAGCAATGATCACCGGCGTACTGTCGGCCAGACACGGGTACTTCAATTATTATGCGGAGCTGGAAACGGCGGGAAAATGTTTTGAATGGGTCATGGACCATCTTGCGCTGGATGAGATCGGCGTTTACTTAAAACAAGTAAAAGTGACAGATGATATTGAAAGCAAATATGTCAGCCTTTATGATTATCTTTCCTCGGAGGTCAGCAAGGTCCCGCCGGGGGCGGGCGGCGTGATCTTTACCCCGTGGCTGCACGGCAACCGCTGCCCCTTTGAGGATTCCGACGCGGCCGGGATGTTTTTCAACATCCGTCTTGAGAACGGTAAGCGGGATATGATCCGCGCGGTGCTGGAGGGAATCTGTTATCACTTGCGCTGGCTGCTTGAGAGCGAAGAGCGAAAGGTGAAGACCTCCGATCCTGTCCGCTTTGTCGGCGGCGGCGCCTTGTCTCCTGTCACCTGCCAGATGCTGGCTGACATTACAGGACGGACGATCGAGACCATCGATAACACGCAGGAGGTCGGAGCGATAGGGACTGCGCTTGTCGTCGCGGCAGGGATAAAAAGGGAGGATGTGCTGGAGCTTTCGCGCCGGCTCGTGAAAGTCTCCCGTGTCTATACGCCAAACCCGGAGAATCATGATGTTTATGAGCGAAACTATAATGTTTTTAAAAGACTGTATAGATCCAATGCATCGAACTTTAAAAAACTGAATGGATGAAAGCCCTGTGCCGGAATCTGTGCCCCGCAGCAAAAGAACAACCGCAACGTATCCGTTGCGGTTGTTGATTTTGGTTGCGGGGGAAGGATTTGAACCAACGACCTCCGGGTTATGAGCCCGACGAGCTACCAGCTGCTCTACCCCGCGATGAAATTGTAATTGGTGCCGAGAACCGGGGTCGAACCGGTACGGTGTTGCCACCGCGGGATTTTAAGTCCCGTGCGTCTGCCAATTCCGCCATCCCGGCAAGACTCTTTTTTAAATCAAGGCGAGGTACTGGCCTCGCCTTGATCTGATGGCTCCGGGGGAGAGGCTCGAACTCTCAACCTCGCGGTTAACAGCCGCTTGCTCCGCCATTGAGCTACCCCGGAATGATTCGTCCTTGTTCTTGCGACAACCGATAGTATAATACCGGCCCGGCGGCTTGTCAACTGTTTTTTTCAGGCAGGGGCTCCGCCTCCCCGGGGCGGACATTTGCCGTCTTTCTTTCGCTAGCGGATGATAATATAATTAGCTGTAAGAAACGGTTCTGAAAAGAAAGGATCAAACTGATGGGTTTTTACATTCTGCTCGCCGTCGCGGCGCTGCTGTCCGCGGCCGTGCTTGAACTTTCAAAAAACGTTATAGCCGGCTGGCTGGTGCTTGCCGCTCTGTGCGTGCTTTTCGCCGCGCTGAGGCTCAGCATGATGAAGGACGGACGCTGGGGGAAGGGCCCGCTGCTCATTTGCTGGCTGGCCTTCATACTTCTGATCGCGGGCAATATATACGCGACTCAGCCTCCCGTCAGGCTCAAGCCGGCGGTCAGCGGAAAGTCGGCGGGCGCCGATCCTCGCATCGTGCAGGTGGAGCAGGGCGCGCTGCAGGGCGTTCTTACTAAAGACGGGCAGGTCTCGGTCTTCGCGGGCATACCTTACGCAGCTCCTCCGGTGGGGGATCTGCGCTGGAAGGAGCCTCAGGCTCCGGAAAGCTGGGAAGGCGTTAGGCTCTGCGAAAGTTTCGGACCCATGGCGATGCAGAAGAGGAACCTCGTCATCTACGACTCTCTGGTCTCGCTGCTCGGGACCCACGATTATATAGTGAGCCTCAAGGACAACTTCCGCGAGATGGTGAGTGAGGACTGCCTCTATCTTAACGTCTGGCGTCCCGCGGACACGGGAAACGAGCTGCTTCCTGTGCTGTTCTTCATACACGGCGGTTCCCTGATGACGGGGCAGTCCAGCTACGAGGCGTATAACGGTGAATCCTTCGCGAGGCAGGGGATAATAGTCGTGAACTGCGCCTACAGGCTCGGCGTCTTCGGTTATTACGCAAACGAGGAGCTCGCGGCCGAATCTCCTAACGGGACCACGGGCGACTACGGCCTGCTCGACCAGATAGCGGCGCTCAGATGGGTGCACGACAATATCGCGGCCTTCGGCGGGGACCCGGAAAAGATAACGATAGCCGGAGAATCTGCGGGCTCTTCGAGCGTCAACGCGATCTGCGCTTCGCCGCTTTCGGAAGGCCTGTTCAGATACGCGATAGCCGAGAGCAGCAGCGTGAACGTAAAGAAGCCTTACCATACCTTCAGGACGCCGGAGGCGGCTTACAAGATGGGGCGGGACGTCATGGCGGAGTTCGGGGCTTCAGGCATCGCAGACCTTCGCGCCGTACCGGCCGAAAAACTGGTGCAGACGAAATACGACAACAGCTCGATGACAGTCGACGGCTACGCTCTGCCGGAGCAGCCTTATCTGACGTATGAGCGCGGTGCCAACCACGAACAGGCTCTGCTCAACGGCTTCAACGCCAAGGAGGCCGACGCCTTTACGCTGCCGTACAAGGTGACGGCGGACAATTACGTGGAGCTTCTGTCGCGCATAGCGGGGGACCACGCTGAAGAGCTTGCGGCCGCGGTGCCGGCGGGCTCGGTGACGCGTGACCAGAAGTTCTTCATAGACGCCGGAGGCGAAGCCAAGGGCTCCTTCAACCACGCGTTCAGCGCGGCCTGGTTCACCTACAGCCACCACGTCTGGAGCCGCTACATGCTCGCGCAGGGCAGGCCTGTATATGAGTACTATTTCACCAAGTCTAACAACTGCCTGAGCAACTATCACGCCGGCGAGATGCCCTACGCCTACGGCAACCTGTGGCGCAAGGCGAAGCTGTACGACGAGGCTGACTTCGAGGTCTCGCGGCTGATGCAGTCCTACTGGGTCAACTTCGTGAAGACAGGCGATCCCAACGGGGAGGGACTCCCGCGCTGGGATGCCAGGGAAGAGGGCAGCGAGCTTCTGATGGAGTTCTGCGCGGAGCCGAAGATGACAGAAGATCCGTATCTCGCGATCTATGAGATACTTGACAAATATCAGGACGAGGCCGCGGAAAAGGCGGAATGACACTCGGGCAGCTTCGGGCGATTTGTCTTTTCGGTCATTTGTGTTTATTCCCGCGAGGCGATATAACCCTTGAAATACCTTTATTTTCAAGGGTTTCGCTTTTCCCCGGGGAGCTTTCCCGGCGCGGGCCGGCCGGCTGCGATTTGTGAAAACTTTTTGAACAGATTTTTTATATAATGTTTGCTTTTTGCACATCAGTTGCATATAATAATTAGTGAGAATTATATATAGCTAGTGAAAAGGAGCATTTTATGCAGCTGAGACTAGAGACTGATTACGCGATCAGATGCTTACTTTATCTGGCGGATGGGCACGACGGAGCAAGTTCGTCGCAGATAGGCGAGGCGATAGGCCTCAGCCAGATCTATGCCCAGAAGATCCTTTCCAACCTCCGCAGCAAGGGCTTCGTACTCGTTACGAGAGGCTCCCGCGGTGGTTACAGCCTCGCTAAGGATACGGCCGACATCGGGCTGCTCGATGTCATCAACCGTATCGAAGGCACGATAGCGATCAACCGCTGCGTAGAGCCCGATGGTTATTGCAACAGGAACGCCGCGGAGTACTGCCCGATGCATGTCTTTTATGAGGACATACAGAACCTCCTGGAAGACATGTTCGGAGCGGTAAGCCTCAAGGACATCCAGGAGAAGAGCTACAAACTGCCTGTAGTAACGCGCGCATGACCGCGCGCGGGATATGTTTTAAGACCGGATTCCTCCGCCAAGGGGGGGAATTTTTGTTTTTTTCAGGGTAAATGACTGACAGAACGACGGATATCTGGGAAAAACTGGCGCGCTGCGAAAAGCCCGTGGTGCTTTACGGGACCGGCGACGGCGCGGAAAAGATACTTGAAAGACTTGAAGCCAGAGGCATAAAGGCCGCCGGTATTTTCGCGAGCGACGGCTTCGTGCGGCCGGGGAGGACGTTCCGCGGGCTCGGGGTCGTTTCGTACGCGGAGGCCGCGGAGCGCTTCGGCGATATGTGCGTTCTGGTGTGCTTCGGAAGCGACAGGCCGGAGGTCATCGGGAACATAAAGCGCATTGCCGCCGGGCAGGAGCTTTATATGCCCGACGTGCCGGTGTGCGGCGGAGGAACTTTCGACTCCGCTTATTATGACGCGCACCGCGCGGAGCTGGAACAGGTGAGGGCGCTGCTTTCGGATGAAGAGAGCAGGCGCTGCCTGGATGAGGTCATAGATTATAAGCTCAGCGGAGAGATAGAGCATCTTTTCGCGTGCGAGAGCGGCGCGGAAGGGCTCTGGCAGCTGCTTGAGCCGGGCCCGGACGAGGTCTATTACGATCTGGGGGCTTATACGGGGGATACGGTGAATGAGTTCCTGCGGGAGGCAGGCGGCTGCAGGGGCATCTGCGCTTTCGAGCCTGACGCCCGCAACTTCAGAAAGCTGCGCGGGAGCCTGGCAGGGCTCGGGCGCAGCGTACTGCTGAACGCCGCGGCCGGAGCGGAAGAGGGCGAGGCTGAGTTCGTGAGGAACTCCGGCCGCGGCTCGGCCCGCCGCAGCGGGAAGACCGTCCGTGTGCCTGTCGTTACCGTGGACGGCGTCGCAGGCTGCGGCGGCGGAGCCCGCGCCTGCGCGGGCGGCAGTCTGCAGGCCGCCGCGCCCTGGCCTCCGACGATCATCAAGATGGACGTAGAGGGCGCGGAGGCGGATGCAATATCGGGGGCGGCGATCACGATAGCGCGCCGCAGGCCGAAGATGATGATCGCCGCCTACCACCGCAACGAAGACCTGTTCGCCATCCCACTGCAGATCCTTTCCATCTGCCCGGACTACAGGCTCTTCCTGCGCCATTCGCCTTGCCTTCCCGCATGGGAGCTCAACTACATTTTCCTGCCATCATGATATTTTCAAATGGCTGTATCACTATTTGTTCGAGTATCAGATAATTAATCCATTCATTGACCATTCCACAACTATCAACACAAAGGAATTAGGTCAAACTATTTTCATTTTTCAAATTAACTGACCATTCCACGACTATCAACACTAAGAAATTAGGTCAAACAATTATAGTTTTTCAACTTTACTGACCATTTTGAGTCCATTATTTCAGGCAAACTTGGTCAGTCTTTTTATTATCATCTAATAGTTTTGCCAATAATGAACTCTATTCTTTGAGATAATTGGTCTATTAATTCGCTATTTCCCATTAATTTGACCATCCTGAACGTTAACGCAATTAATTGCTGGCACAAAATGGCATTTGTTCCATATTTAATAAAAATCTATTGACAATAATGTTAAAATATGGTATTTATCATTGTGCGTCATATCCGGTTATTATCGCGATGTGTGCAATGGGCTTGACGACTACGATCGATAAAGGTGTATCATGAGTTTGTTATATTCTCTTGCGCAAAAGGAACGTGCTAAGCTGCTTCTCCTTATAAACGAGCTTGAGGTTTCTCTGGCTGATGCCCCCGAGGGGTTTCTCCGGTTCCGAAAGTCAGGAAAGAAATATAAATTCTTTTTTGCCATGCGTGAAAAACCTGAAGATGACGAACCGTCTTCCGATCCCAAGATTCAAAAAGCATTGACTCAATCATCTTCGCATGAAGGTCCTGCGCTCCCTGCGGAGGATCCCTCAAACGCTTCCGCCGCACAGGATGGCGCGCTTTGTCTTGATCGGCCCGTTTGTGATCCTTCTGCGACCAAGCAGCGCGCTGCGAGAACAAAATACCGTGAAAAATACATTCGCAGAGAAGATGTTCATCTTGCCGTCAGGTTGGCAAAGAAGATGCTTGATATGCGCCTGCTGCGCCTTTACCGTCGCCAGCTTGCTGCTGTCGAGCGTTTCCTTTCATCTTATCCGGATAAGGATGCGACAGACGTCTTTTCCTCTCTTTCTGCAGTTGTAGTGCAGCTTCTTGGGCTGAAAACTACAGGGCTTAACGAAGCTGCCGCAAAGTGGGCTTCGGAAGAATATGTAAAAAGTGACGAATACCCTGAAGATCTCAAGCAGCGGGCGGAGGGCGGCCTCATGGTGCGCTCGAAGTCTGAGGCGATAATCGTGGCAGCGCTTCGCAAATTCGGCCTCTTTTTCAGATATGAGTGCGAATTCTGGAATAACGGGCGAAGGATCTTTCCCGATTTTATGATCATGGATCCCCGGACGGGGGAGATCGTTATCTGGGAGCACTTCGGTCGCATGGACCGTCCCGGTTATCGTAAAACCTGGGAGTTCAAGCATGGGTTTTACAGCAGCGCGGGATATTTCCCGGGAGTAAACATGATATGCACATATGAATCTGAGGACCATCCTTTGGATCCGGAATATGTTGAGGCTACGATCCGTTCATTTTTCATGATATAACAAGAACAGAAGTAATATGTGTCCGGAGGCAAACATGCAAAAAATAGAATTACGAAAAATGACGCGGGAACTTTGCCATGAGTTATATAAGGATTGGCAGCACGATGATTCCATATTCATGGATATGTCGCTGTTTAAGCCATATTCTTACCGGGAAGAAGCTGTTGACAGATACTATGATTCCAGGCAGGAACCGTCAAGGGTATTGTTCGCGATCATGCTTGGAAATAGACCAATAGGCGAGATGCAGATCAAACAGATCGACCTGGTCAAAAAGGAATGTACCCTCAGTATTCATATGCAGAATGACGATGTAAAGGGTAAAGGTTACGGGACAGAAGCTGAGAGGCTGGCCATTCAGTATGCATTTGAAAAACTGGGCATGTCTGCTATAAACGCTGATACTGTGGTGAAGAATAAAAGAAGCCGGCACATACTTGAAAAGCTGGGCTTTAAATTGATCAGGGAAGAAGGCGATCTCATATTCTATAGACTGGAGAAAAACGCCGTATAGTATTGTGCTGCCAAACATTCAAATTAATGTGCGCAAATCCGCCACATTTGATAAATAATATGGCTATGCAGTGTGCTTTTTCGTGATGCAAAACGGAAAAGTGGACCAATACACATATTATCACTGACCTTCCTGCGGGCTTGACCTCGAGGGAATGGCCAGTCTTTTTTATGACCTAATAGCTAGTTTTTTGATATAGCTTTCGGGGTCAAATATTTCGTGATTTTTGAAAACATTGACCATGTGAACTGCAACAATAGCCTAGGATATGGTCAAACATTTCGTGTTTTATGAAAATATTGACCATGTGAACTGCAATAATAGCCTCGGATATGGTCAAATATATCGTGATTTATGAGCATAATGACCAAGAGTTCCTCAATAATGAGACAGGATTTGGTCATCATTTTGGGTGTTATAAAAATGTTTGACCAAAAGAAACCAATGTTGTGGTTGAGATATGGTCAAACTGTTGGCGAATTCAAAAGAATTGACCAAAATGACCCGTGGTTAAGGTGATGATAGGCCATTTTTTCAGGGAACTGCTCAATGTCTGACCAATACAGACGCGGCTTACGGAAACGGATGGCTTTTTGTGAGCGTACGGGGCTGAAACATATCCCGAAAGGCTACTTTTGAAACCGCGCTTCCGGCACTGCACTTTTTTGTGTGCAAAAGTCCGTTATAAACCCCGAAAATGTGAAAAACAGGTACACTTTCGTCGTTATAACAGGCGTTCGTTCATTTTACGAAAAGTCGAAATTTCTTGCCACAAACGGCAAGTCAGATGATATAATATGGAAGATCGGAAAAAAGGCGTTTGATTACGGCTTTTGTTCCCGTTTGATTTTCTGCGGTAAAAAACAGGAGACGCTTAATGTTAGCAGCAATCAATTTCCCCCTGATAATCGATATCATTCTCGGAGTGATCATACTGCTTTGCGCGGTAGCGGGCGGCATCAACGGCCTTTACCGGGGCATAATGTCATTCCTGTCGTTTGCTCTTGCGGTCATCGCGTCCGCGCTTCTTTCCAAACTTCTCTGCAAGCCTGCTGCGGGTTTCGTTGAAAAGCTCGGCAGCGAAACCATCGACGCCGTGTTCACCGGCGGGGCGGAAAGGTCCATGGAGACCGTGATGCAGGTCATCATCTTCGTGCCGCTTTTCATCGTCGTAGTATTTATCCTTAAGGCCATCACCGGCGCGATCGATCCTCTTTTCGAGATCCCCATCCCCGGTTTCTTCGATCACGCCCTCGGCGCGGTCCTCTCGATAATCGAGAGCGTTCTCGTGCTGAGCATATTCATCTACGTGATCAGATATTTCAACATCAATCTTCCCGCGAGCATAACCAGCGAGAGCCACATCCTGAGCATATTGCTGAAGATAGACCTCAGGGGCATGCTGAACGGCTTGCTTGGAGTATAAAGTGTTTCTAAAGTAAAGGTTATACCAGTATCAATAGTTTTAAGGAGGAGAACCCCGTATGACTGTTAATTATCTCTCTTCAGGCGAAGGCAAGGTCAATGTCAATTACACTCTGCGCTCTCTTGACGCTCAGGCTGCAAGAGGCGACAAGGCCTATGTTGCCCGTGTTCTTGACATGCAGATCTCCGAGAAGGACTACGCAATGCTCGACGGCGGCGTAGAGTTCATCAAGGTCACCGACCGCTTCAAGGACGTCATCAAGACATTCGATGTTCCCGCAAACGAGACTCCCGCAGGCTTCCGCATCGAGAGCACCTACGTTGGCGGCGGCGTTCTGGAAGTGGACCTCGTCCGCGACATTTCCTACGACAAGAACGGAATGAAGCGTCCGACCAAGATCATCTTCTCCGCAGACTCCGCCAACCCCTACGAAGTAGCGCCCATCGCTCCGCTGCTCGGAAACCTCACCTGCAACCCCGGCATCGTTTATGACCTGTTCATCAACAATCCGAAGGCCAATGTAGGCGGCAAGTACAAGACCAGAGAAGAAGTCATGACCGAGATCGGCCGTATTCTCGGACCGGGCTGCGACATCTCCGTCGAGCTCAACAACCCGTTCGAGAAAGACTTCAACAAGATCCTCGAAGAGTGCGAAGAGTTCAAGGAACTCCTCAGCGAGTACAGGCTCGTAGTCAAGGTTCCCCACATGGGACCGGTCAACGGCGAGAACGTACATGAGCTCCTCGAAGGCGACAAGCGCTTCAGCGGCTGCTACTACAAGCCCTCCACCGAGGACGCTTTCCGCAGCCACCAGCTCGCTCTCAAGCTCAGAGAGCACGGCTACAGAATCAACTACACCCTTATGTTTGAGCCGTATCAGACCGCTCTCGCTCTCCAGGCCAAGCCGTACTTCATCAACAGCTTCATCCGCCACAGAGCAAAGCAGTCCGCAGCTTTCAAGCAGTATGTAGACTTCTTCGAACTGACCGGCGAGGCCAAGTGGCTCGAGGCTCTCAGAAACGAGATGCTCGCAAACGACTACCTCACAAAGAACGACACCAACGCTGACCTCCTCGGCTGCTACAAGACCGCCAAGGACATCCTCAAGTACAGGAACTTCGAGAACGATTACGGCAGCGACGGACTCGACGGCGTACGCCAGAACCTCAAGCTCATGCGTCAGGAGAACCTCCGCGACACAAGGCTCATCCTCTGCTCCATGGAAGGCGACTACAACTATCCCGACATCGACAGGCTCATGTCCGATCCGGAATATCAGGACGTCATCGACCGCATCATCATCACCGCGGAGCCGGGCTACCTCGCAAGGTTCACCAGCACCAACCAGGTCATCCAGTATCAGCGCAGGTTCATGAACGCCGTAAACAACGACCAGAAGGCCAAGAAGTAAGGAGGAAGCGATGGAAGCAAAACTTCAGGGCGTATTCGCTCCTATCTCCACACCGTTCTTCGAGAACGGAGACGTTAATTACGAAGGTCTTGCTTTCAACGTAAAGCGCTACGCGGCCGCCGGTCTCGACGGCTACCTGGCGCTGGGTTCCAACGGCGAGAACAAGAGCCTTACCAACGACGAAAAGCTCAAGGTCCTCAAGACCATCATCGACAACAAGGGCGAAGGCCAGGTCGTGATGGCCGGCTGCATCTTCGAGAGCACCTTCGAGACCATCATGATGGCGAAGGAAATGGAAAAGCTGGGAGCCGACTATCTGACGCTCCTGCCTCCGAACTACTTCAAGAAGCAGATGACCGACGACGTACTCTATAAGTACTTCACCGACGTCGCAGAGGCAGTGCACACCCCGTGCCTCATCTACAACGCTCCGCAGTATGCGGGCGGCGTAGGCCTCTCCGTCAAGCTCATCGACCGCTGCAGCAAGCACCCCAACATCAAGGGCGTGAAGGACAGCTCCACCGGCAACATGGAGAGCATACTGTTTGCCGTACGCGACCACTTCACCGTAGTCGCGGGCTCCGTGAACAACTACTTCACCTGCCGCACAATGGGCGGCGCAGGCGGCGTTCTCTCCCTTGCCAACAGCTTCCCCGAGATCACTGTCGAGTTCAAGAAAGTCATCGACTCCAAGGACTGGGATGCCGCTATGGCAATGAACGACAAGCTTCTGCGCATCAACCGCGTCATCGGCGGCGCAGGCGGCGTTGCTGCCGTCAAGGCTGCCATGGACATGAACGGTCTCGTTGGCGGTTACCCCAGAGCTCCGCTCGTTCCTCTGACCGAAGAAGCCAAGGCTGAACTCAGAAAGAAGCTCGAGGGCTTCGGTCTTCTCTAACGGTTTTAGTTAAAGACACATATATATCTTTGAAAAGGAGAAAAAAGATGGATCATTATGGTTTCATTCCGGCAGCCGGCACTCATAAGTATGATTTCATGAGCTTCGGCGAAGCTATGGTACGTTTCACCCCGCCAGGACATGACAGGTTCGGCCAGGCTGAAGAGCTCCAGCTCGGTATCGCAGCCGCTGAACTCAACTGCTGCGTAAACATCAGCAATCTTTCCCGCGTCCTGCTCAAGCCGACCATGAAGACCGCTTTCGTCACCAAGATGGTAGACGCCTGGGACGGCGACTATATCATCAAGCACGCTCAGATGCACGCTGTAGATATGAGCAACGTAGTCGTTCAGCCGTACGACAAGATCGGCCGCAACGGCAGAAACGGCAAGTGCTTCATCGAAGTAGGCATCGGCCCCAGACCCTCCTATCAGGGCTATGACAGAGGTCACTCCGCTGTATCCATGATCAAGCGCGGCGACATCGACTGGGAAAAGGTACTTGACACCCGCTGGTTCCACTCCACCGGAATCGTGACCGCAGTAGGCGAGCATACCGTTGAAGTAGTAGGCGACGCCCTCAAGGCCGCAAAGAAGAACGGCGCAGTCACTTCTTACGACCTCAACTACAGACACACCCTCTGGAGCCAGGATGCAGCCAAGGCAGCCATGGTAGAGCTCATGCCTTACATCGACGTCATCATCGGCAACGAAGAAGACTTCGAGACCATGCTCGGCATCAAGGCTGACAACACCGACGCCAACTACAGCAAGATCGACCCGAACTGCTACAGAGCAGTAGCCGAGAAGGTCATGGAGAAGTACCCGAACGTCAAGGTCGTAGGCAACTCCCTGAGAGAAGTCAAGTCCGCTCTGCTCAACAACTGGCAGACAGTAATGATGACCCAGAACGGCTACTTCGTATCCCGCAAGTACTATGACATCGAGATCTACGACAGAGTAGGCGGCGGCGACAGCTTCGCATCCGGCCTCATCTGGAACCTCCTCAACGACAAGCCCGAGCAGGAAGCCATCGACTTCGCAGCTGCTTACTCCGCACTTTGCCACACCATCAGAAACGACTGGGACCTCGTCACCACCGAAGAGGCCTACGACGTAATGAAGGGCGGCAGCGCTCGAGTAAAGAGGTAAAATCCACAGACCAAGGCGCATATAACGCCGGGTAAAAGGTTCTTCAGGCGCCCGTGTCATCCGATGCGGGCGCGTTTCATACAGTATCAATGAAAGGCGGTACCGACTATGAAAATCGCAGTAGGTTGCGATCCCAACGCGACCGATTACAAGAATACTCTCATCAAATACGTTGAGGGGCTCGGACATGAAGTCACCGACTTCGGCAGCGACGATCCCATCTACGCAAACGTAGCCATCGAAGTCGCCGAGGCAGTAGCCGCCGGCAAGTTCGACAGAGGTCTGCTGTTCTGCGGCACCGGCATCGGCGTCAGCATCGCGGCCAACAAGGTCAAGGGCGCTTACGCGGCCTGCGTGCACGACGTATATCAGGCACAGCGTGCTGAGCTCTCCAACGACGCCAACATCATCACCATGGGAGCCCAGGTCGTAGGCATCGAGCTCGCCAAGATGATGATCAAGGAATACCTCGGCTGCACCTTCGACCCGGCTTCCCGTTCCATGCCCAAGGTCCAGAGGATCCTCGACTACGAAGAAAAGGGAGAATAGGAAATGACTGATAAGGAACTGCTTGCCCTCAAAGCCAAGGCTACGGAGTGCAGGCTCAGCGTCATGAGGATGCTCAGAGCGAGCCATCACGGCCATATCGGCGGCGCTTTCTCCGCCATGGACATAGTGACGGCCCTCTATTTCTACAAGATGCATATCGACCCGAAGAACCCGAAGATGGAGGACCGCGACAGGTTCATCCTCTCTGCCGGCCACAAGTGCCTCTGCCAGTACGCCGCTCTCGCGGAGAGAGGCTACTTCCCCAAGGAAGTCCTCGACACCTACGGCAGCCTCGACGCGGTGATCCCGGGCCATCCCAACATGCATGAGCTGCCCGGCGTGGAAGCGAACACCGGTGCGCTCGGCCACGGCCTTGCCATCGCCAACGGCATGGCTTTAGGCGCAAGGCTCTCCTGCAACGGAAGCAGGGTATACGTCGTCATGGGCGACGGCGAGCTGGCTGAAGGCTCCAACTGGGAAGCTGCAGCCGCCGCGGCGCATCACAAGATCGACAACCTCACGCTGTTCGTCGACAACAACGGACTGCAGATCAGCGGCAAGGTCACCGACGTAATGAACTTCATGCCCGTAGGCGAAAGGTTCAAGGCCTTCGGCTGGGCGGTCGAAGAGATCGACGGCAACGACATGGCCCAGATCGTGGACGTGCTCGACAGGCAGCCGTTCGTCAAGGGCAAGCCGAGCTGCATAGTTGCTCATACCGTCAAATCAAAGGGCCTCTCGTTCGCAGAGGGCGACGTCGCCTTCCATTACTGGAAGACCACCGACGAGCTCATGGACAGAGGCGAGAGCGAGCTTAAGGCGCTGCTCGAAGAGCAGAGGAAGGGGGCATAGAAATGATCGGTAATTTTGAAGACCCCAGAAAGACTTTCGGCAAGGCGGTCACAGATATCGCGCTGCAGGACGAAAGGGTAGTGCTGCTCTCCGCCGACAGCGGAAAGAGTTCCGGTTTCGGAGATTTCATCAAAGCTTCACCGGATCGTTACTTTGAGTTCGGTATAATGGAACAGCAGGTAGTTGGAGTTGCAAGCGGCCTGGCCACCACGGGCAAGATCCCCGTATTCTGCGCCATCGCGCCCTTCGTTACGGCCCGTCCCTTCGAGATGTTCCGCAACGACCTCGGCTACATGAAGCAGAACGCCAAGATCGTAGGACGCAACGGCGGCATCACATACAGCGACCTCGGTTCCACCCATCACTCGCTCGACGATTACGCCCTCATGAAGATGATCCCCGGCGTAGTCATCATCGACCCGCAGGATCCCAATGAGATCAGGAGCGCGGTCAAGGCGATGATAGACTATGTCGGCCCGGTCTATATGCGCATAGGCAACAGCGCCATGCCCAACATCTTTGAGGAGGAACCCTTCGTCATCGGCAAGGGACGCAAGGTGACCGAAGGCACCGACGTGACCATCGTATCCACCGGCTCCGTCACCGCCGCGGTGCTCCAGGCTAACGAACTGCTCAAGGCAAACGGCATCAGCGCCGAGATCATCGGCCTGCCGACCATCTGCCCGCTCGACGAAGAGCTGATACTTGCGTCCGTCGAAAAGACCGGCAAGATCGTTACCGTCGAAGAGCATTACGTTTACGGCGGCATCGGCACCATGATCAGCGACCTGCTCTGCAGGGAGTACCCGAGAAAGGTGCTCAAGCTCGGCGTGCCTCACGATTACGCCACCAACGGCCCGTACAACGAGATCCTGGCCAAGTACGGCCTCGACGCCGCAGGCATTGCCGCCTCGGTCACGGGTTTCATAAAGTAAAAAAAGATTTTGATGACAACGATAAAACACATAATTAAAACTTTTTCCGCACTGGCTCTGGTCCTGCTGCTCGCAGCAGGGCTGGCCGCCTGTGCGGTTTTTCAGCCTAAAACGACAGACGACCCGGGCGCCGCTACTGAAGTTTCCGAGGCTCCTGCGGTCTCCGCAAAGCCTGCAGCCGGGGCTGACGAACCTGAACCCGCTCCCGGACCCGTGCTCGAGCCCCTCAACGAGAGGCAGCGCATAATCAGCGTCGATCAGGTCGTGGAATACGCAAACAACAGCAAGTACCTCATGGAATTCGCCCAGAGGTTCTTCAGCGACTATATAATCTACACGGACAGCAGCGGGCGTTTCACCTACGCTCCGGTAGATACCAGCATGCCGCTCTCGGATTATAACTGGGACTGCCTTGTGCCCGTGCCCGGTTCCTCGAACGAGCTGACTTATATCGAAAACAACGCCGAGGTCTCGATAAAGGGCATCGACGTGTCGCGCTATCAGGGCGCCATCGACTGGGAAAAGGTCGCCGCGGACGGCGTGAAGTTCGCCTTTATAAGGCTCGGCTACCGCGGTTACAGCACGGCCAGGCTCGTGCTCGATGAACAGTTCGAAAACAACATCAAAGGCGCCGTGAAGGCCGGGGTTAACGTAGGAGTGTATTTCGTCACCCAGGCCGTAAGCGTCGAAGAAGCAATAGAAGAGGCGAATTTCGTGCTCGAGGCGATAGCCCCGTACAAGGTCACTTACCCGATAGTGCTCGACATCGAGGACGCCGCTTCTGATTCCGCCCGCACCAACCTGCTGACGGCCGAGGAGCGCACCGATTACACCATAGCCTTCTGCGAAGAGGTCAAAAAGAAGGGCTACACGCCCATGCTCTACTGCAACATACGCTGGTTCATGGAAAAGCTCGAGCTCAGCAGGCTCACCGGGTACGACAAGTGGTTCGCGCAGTACTTCAGCAGGCCGTTCTTCCCGTACGAGTTCCAGGTGTGGCAGTACAGCAGCAAGGGACGGGTCGACGGCATCAAGGGCGACGTAGACCTCAACCTCTGCTTCGTCGATTACGCAAACAGATAGGCCTTATCGAAGGCTGCAATAATGAATGCCCGCGCGTCCGCAATCACGCGGCGCGCTGACTATATAATGGGGAATTACAGGGAAAGAAAGGGGAAACAATGAACTACGGAAAGAGACTTTGCAAATCATCCACCGACAGGGCTATCTGCGGCGTCTGCGGCGGAATAGCCCAGTATTTTCAGATCGATTCTATCATCATCAGGCTGCTGATGGCTCTCTTCTGCCTCGCGTTCGGCTCCGGCATACTGTTTTACATCGTTGCCGCGATCGTGATGCCCAGCGAAGAGCAGGTTATGCGCGAGCAGGAGGAATTCGCCCGCTACTCGCAGAACAGATACTCCCAGGGCGGATACTACGGCAGCCGCAGCTATGAAGAAAAGGCAGCTTCCGCCCAGGACGCGGAGTTCACCGCGAAGCCTGAAGAGGCGGCAGCAGATGCTTCAGACAGTGCCGGGGCTAAGCCCGAGGAGCCGGCGGCAGAGGGCGGGGAAGGCTCCGCTGCCGCGGAAAGCGCATCTGAAAGCGCCGGAAACGCCGCTCAGAGCGAAGAAAAGGCTTCTGCCGGTGCAAATACCGAAGGCGCTGCGAATGGCGGCTACAGGACCAATTACGAGGCTTACCAGGCCCGCCAGCAGGCCCAGCAGGAGCAGGCAAGGCAGCAGGCCGAATATCGCCAGTACAGGCAAAGCGAGCAGTACAGCCAGCCGAGGAGCAACAGCGGCTTCAGGATCATCGGCGCTCTGCTTCTCGTGTTCGGCGCGTCGCTCGTGCTCCGCTACTTCATCCCGCGCATCCCGATGATACTCGTCTGGGCTACCCTGGCGATAGTTGTCGGTATTGTGCTGCTGCTCAGAAAGAAGTAAAATGTAATACGGCAAGCGAAAACACCGCGGGCTGAGGTCTGCGGTGTTTTTATGAAAACCCTGAAAGAAAAGACAGATCAACGATGAATCTAAGCGAACTGAGACCGGGCGAGAGCGCGGTGATTGAAACAGTAGGGGGCGAGGGCGCCCTCCGCCAGCATTTCCTCGACATGGGCGTGATACCCGGAGCCGGGGTGACGATGATCAAATTCGCCCCGATGGGAGACCCAGCGGAGCTGCGAATACACGGCTACGAGCTGACTCTGCGGCTCGCGGACGCCGAAAAGATAGCTGTCAGCAAGACGGAAGCTCAGGCTGAAGCGGAGAGCCCGGCCCCGGAGCAGCGCAAGAAGCGCATCGAGCACCCGGGCCTCGGCGAGACCGGACGGTTCCACCCGAAGGGCAGCGGAGATCCTCTGCCCGAAGGCACCACGCTAAGCTTTGCCCTCGTAGGCAACCAGAACAGCGGCAAGACCACTCTCTTCAACCAGCTGACGGGTTCCAACCAGCACGTCGGCAACTTCCCGGGCGTCACAGTCGACCGCAAGGACGGCGTGATCAGGGGGCATAAGAACACCCTCATCACCGACCTTCCCGGCATCTACTCGATGTCGCCGTATTCCAGCGAAGAGCTGGTCTCCCGCGATTTCGTTCTGAAAAACGAGCCTCGCGGCATCATAAACATAGTCGACGCGACCAATATAGAGCGCAACCTGTATCTGACGATGCAGCTGCTCGAGATGAATATCCCCATGGTCGTCGCTCTCAACATGATGGACGAGATGACCGGCAACGGCGGCATAGTCGACATCAACGCGATGGAATCCATGCTCGGAGTGCCGGTCGTGCCCATCTCCGCGGCCAAGGACCAGGGAGTCGACGAGCTCGTCAAGCACGCGCTCCACGTCGCCGAATACCAGGAAAGGCCTCTGCGCCAGGACTTCTGCGACCAGAACGACCACGGCGGCGCCGTACACCGCTGCCTGCACGCCGTCAGCCACCTCATAGAGGACCACGCCGACGCAGCGGGCATACCGAGGCGTTTTGCCGCCTCCAAGGTCATAGAAGGGGACTCTCTTATACTTGAGCAGCTCGGCCTCGATCAGAACGAAAAGGAGATGCTCGAACATATCGTGCTGCAGATGGAGGAGGAGCGCGGCCTCGACCGCAGCGCTTCCATCGCCGACATGCGCTTTGCCTATATCAAGAAGGTCTGCGAGACCTGCGTCACCAAGCCCGCCGAGAGCCGCGAGCACAGGCGCAGCCAGAACATCGACAGGATACTCACAGGCAAATATACGGCTATACCTGTGTTCATACTCATCATGGCGCTGGTGTTCTACCTTACGTTCAACGTGATAGGGGCATTCCTGCAGGACCTGCTCGCCAGCGGCATAGAGGCGCTCACCGCAGCGGTCGACGCGGGGCTTACGTCCATGGGCATCAACGAGAGCCTGCACAGCCTGGTCGTCGACGGCATATTCGAGGGCGTAGGCAGCGTGCTGAGCTTCATCCCGATCATAGTCATCATGTTCTTCTTCTTGTCAATGCTCGAAGACAGCGGCTACATCGCTCGCGTGGCCTTCTTCATGGACAGGCTCCTGCGAAGGATAGGCCTTTCGGGCCGCAGCATAGTGCCTATGCTGATAGGCTTCGGCTGCACGGTCCCTGCGGTCATGTCGACCCGGACCCTGCCCAGCGAACGCGACCGCAAGATGACCATACTGCTCACTCCTTTCATGAGCTGCACCGCGAAGCTTCCGATCTACGCGTTCTTCGTCTCCGCGTTCTTCCCGGGGAAGGGCGGCGTCGTGATGGTCTGCCTATACCTTCTGGGCATCATCTTCGGAATACTTATGGCGCTGCTGCTCAAGAAGACAGCATTTAAAGGCGAGGCGGTTCCTTTCGTAATGGAGCTTCCGAACTACAGGCTCCCGAGCCTGCGCAACGTGCTGCAGCTGCTCTGGGAAAAGGCCAAGGACTTCCTCGAGAGGGCGTTCTCGGTCATACTCATAGCTTCGATAGTGGTTTGGTTCCTGCAGAGCTTCGACTTCCGCTTCGATCTGGTCGAGGACCCGCACAGCAGCATGCTGGCAGCTGTCGCGGGAATATTCGTACCGCTCTTCGCTCCGCTTGGGCTGGGAGACTGGCGCATAGTGACCTCGCTCATAAGCGGTTTCATGGCGAAGGAGAGCGTGGTCTCGGTGCTCGAGGTGCTCTTCGGAGCCCAGGGAGGAGTCACCGCGGCGATGAGCCCGCTCGCGGCAATGTCGCTGCTGGTCTTCAGCCTTCTTTACACGCCCTGCGTCGCCGCGATCGCTTCGATAAAGCGCGAGCTCGGCGGAAAGTGGGCGGTAGGCGTAGTCGCCTGGCAGTGCGTTATCGCCTGGGCTGCAGCCCTGATAGTAAGGCTTGTCGGCATGGCCTTCGGCCTGATGTGAATCGATCATCCAAAAGCCCGGAGCTCCGGGCTTTTTTATTGCGCCGCCTGTGTTCAGAGTTTATAATAATTATATATACCCACTTTAGCTGTTTTATGGAGGGATCAAAATGGCAGAGTACAAATTAATGAGATATGAAGACGTCAAGGCGTTCTGCGAAAAGTGCTTCGAGGGCTACGGCTTCAGCGCGCAGGAAGCGGCTCAGATCACTGACATACTGCTCACCGCTGACCTTTACGGCGTCGAGTCTCACGGCATACAGCGTCTTATCCGCTATCACAAGGAGATCACCGGAGGCCTCGTAGACGTTCACGCGAAGCCCGAGATAGTATTCGAGACACCGCTCAGCGCAGTCATCGACGGACACGACGCAATGGGCCAGCTGCTCGGCAAACAGGCTATGGATCTCGCCATAGAAAAGGCTAAAAAGAACGGCATAGGCATGGTGAGCGCGCGCAATTCCAACCATTACGGCGTTGCGGGCTATTACGCCAGACTCGCCATGGAGCAGGGGCTCACCGGCATCTGCATGTGCAACACAGAAGCCATCATGGTCCCCACCTTCGGCAAGAGAGCGATGCTCGGCACCAACCCGATAGCCTTCGCAATGCCTGCCGAACCCGTTCCCTTCGCTTTCGACGCGGCCACCACTGTGGTTCCCCGCGGCAAGCTCGAAGTATACAACAAGCGCGGCAAGCCGATGCCCGACGGCTGGGCGGTCGATGAGAACGGCCACAGCAGCAGCGACAGCGACCGCGTTCTCAAGAACATCATCGGCAGGGTAGGCGGCGGCATCCTGCCCCTCGGCGGCGCGGGCGAGCTCAACAGCGGCCACAAGGGCTACGGCTTCGCTCTGATCGTCGAGATCATGACCGGCATCCTTTCCGGCGGCGTCACCTCCAATTATGTTTACAAGAGAGAGCACGGCTCCGGCATAGCCCAGTTCTTCATGGCCTATGACCACGGCATGTTCGGCAATAAGGCCGAGATCGAGGCTGCTCTCACCCAGTACCTCGAAGAGCTGCGCGAGAGCGACAAGGCTCTCGGCCAGGAGCGCATATACATCCACGGCGAGAAGGCTCTGGAGAACAAGGCCCGCATAATGGCTCAGGGCATCCCCCTCAACGAGAAGACCTACGCAGAGATGAAGATGATAGGCGAATACACGGGCGCAAGCGACCTGCTGCCCGAGGAGTATTGATCGACGAGCTGAGGAGACACTTGTATGAACGCTAAGAAGATACTGGCACTGATCATCGCTCTCGCGATGGTGTTTGCCCTCGCGGCCTGCGGAAAGAAAGCCGAGGAACCCGCAAAAGCAGGAGCTCCGGTCCCCACACCGGCGTCGCAGGCTCCGGCTCCCGCGGCACAGACGCCCGGGCAGACACAGCCGGCCGACACCCAGCCCGACGGTATGGCCTCGGCAGGCGGAAAGGGCGACATGCCCGAAGAGACCCTGGACGACCGTCTGTCCATTCTGACGGAGTTCCTCTACAAGGTCTGCCCGGAGATGGCCGGCGAATATGACGAATGCGACCCGCATTTCGACCTGGTCTTCCTCGACGACGACGATCTTCCCGAGCTCGTTATAGCTCAGGACTGGTATCACGCGGTCGGCGCGCACTTCTACATGGTCGTGGGCGGCAACGTCAAAGAGGTCGACGGTGATAACTACAGCTTCAGCGATTACGGCTTCGGACAGTACGGCAGCGCGTTCTACAAGGATCGCGGGAGCATCATCGAGTCGGGCTATTACGGCATGGGAGCGCTCAGCACAGAGCTCTTCAGCGTCGACGAAGAGGCGAACATCACCCCGCTCAAGAGCTGGTACGAATACGAAGACATCGACTGGGACAACGACACCAGCGAATTCGTCTATATGGTGGACGGCGAGGACGTCGACAAAGATACGTATGAAGCGGTCGTCGCGGAGTGGTCAGGACTGACTGACAAGGTCTTCGAATACAGCAGGGGCCTTTCGTACCTCGAGAACGAGAGCGACATCAACGGAGCTCTGTATTTCCTCTATTACAACCCGGCCGATTACTCCGGAAAGGGCGAGGATGAGATCGCGATCGAGGATATAGTCGGCGCCTGGAAGCTCGTGAGCTATGACACCGAGGGCTACGAGGCTCTCGCTGAAGACGACGGTCTGACCGAGATCATGACCTTCTACGACGACTGGACAGTCGACATCTACGAGCAGATCTGGAACGATAAACCGCTTGAGCTGAAGGGAGTTGAACTGTTTGCCGACGAATACGGCTATCTGAACTACAGCTTCTGCGACACCAGGCTTGAAAAGCCCATGAGCGAGACCCCGATACTCATGACTGTCGTAGGTCTCGACGAGACAGGCCTGCACATCTCCAGCACCGTCGATTACGGCGACGGAACCTACGGCGGAAGCTACCAGACTTACGAAAGAGTAGAATAGTGATATAAGGAGGACCCCTGTATGAAAGTTGCAGTTTTCGGCGCGGGCATAATGGGCTCGGGCATCGCACAGGTTTTCGCTGAGCACGGACACGAGGTGCTGCTGTTCGCGAGCAGCCCGGCTTCGGCTCAGAAGCACAAGGACAAGCTTGCCGCCTTCCTCGAGGGAAGGGTGGCAAAGGGCAAGGCCGACGCGGAGGCTGTTGCTGCGACTATCGATAATATCAAGATCTGCGAGGAATCCGCCGCTGCGGACGTCGATCTCGTGGTCGAAGCGGTCAACGAGAACATGGAGTACAAGAAGGCCTTCTGGGCCAAGGTCGATGCTCTCGTTGGACCCCAGGCAGTGTTCGCGAGCAACACTTCTTCGCTTTCCATTACCGAGATGGCGGCGGGGCTCACGCACCAGCTCGTAGGCATGCATTTCTTCAACCCTGCGCCTCTCATGCCTCTCATCGAGGTCATCAGGGGAGCCAATACGAGCGACGAAGCCTTCAGCTTCATCTACGAGCTCTCAAAGCAGCTCGGCAAGGATCCCGTCGAAGTGGCTGAATCTCCGGCCTTCGTGGTCAACAGGATGCTCGTCCCGATGATCAACGAGGCGACCCATCTGCTCGAGATGGGCGTCGCGTCGGCAGACGACATCGACAAGGCCATGCGCCTCGGCGCGAGCCATAAGATAGGGCCTCTCGCTCTGGGCGATCTCATCGGCCTCGACGTAGTGCTCGCCGTCATGGAGACCATACAGACCGAGACCGGCGACCAGAAGTACGCGCCCACGCTGCTGCTGCGCAAGATGGTGCGCTCCGGCAAGCTCGGACGCAAGACCGGAGAAGGATTCTTCAAGTACTAGGTAAGTTGCAGAAAAAGCGGACGGGTGCTTCCTCAAGAGGGGCGTCTTGAGAGTCGGCACTTAGCGATCGGCGAGCCGTGAGGCGAAGACGGAGCTTAGTACCGTTACGTCCGCTCCGCGGCTCAAGAACGAGCGGGAGCGTACCCTCGGAGGAACACCCGAAGCTTTTTCTGCTATATCCTTTTCTTACATTGCACTTTTTTAAAGGACATATTATAATCAATATATATGTCCTTTTATATTCCTGATACTCAATATATAGGTGGATAACATGAAAGAAAGAAAGACCAGAATCGTCGTCCTCATCTCCGCTCTCATCATCGCCGCGTGCTGCATAGTCATCGGCTACGGCGTGGACGCGGCTCCGGGAAGCTCTTCCGACCCCGTGGTCACCAAGAGCTACGTCGACAGCGTTGTGGCGGGCCTGCAGACCAAGCTCGACGCTCTCGAGATGGCTCAGAACACCACCGGAAGTGCTGTGACCGCAAGCAGCTTTACCGTCGTCACGGTTCCCGCGGGCAGCAAGCTCATAGGCGGGGAGGGCGCGCAGTTCATCCTCAGGTCGGGCAGCGCTACAGCTATCGATAACGGTGCTGACGGCGTCAGCGACCTTACGGCGGGCGCAGACCTCAAGGGCGGTGCGGCTGTAGCAAAGAACCATCTGCTCCTGGTCCCCAGAAACGACGGCAGAGGCATAAGCTGCAGCAGCAAGTGCTACGTAATGGTCCTCGGCGAATATACTCTGCAGTGAGGGTAATGATCTTTTACGCCGGCGGTGATATCGGCGGCGCGACCACACATATTCTTTCGCTGGCAAAGGAACTGTCGAAAACGGAAGACGTGCGCCTGGTAAGCTTCAGGCGCGGCGTCTTTTCGCGCAGGGCGGAGTCCATGGGCATCGATGTCGCTATCGTCGACAGCGACATCGGCTTTTCGCGCACTCTCAGGGAGGCGCTCAGGCTCTACGACGAATTCCGCCCCGACATCATCCACTGCCATGGCGCGAAGGCCAACCTGCTCGGCGTCCTCGTTAAACAGAGGCGCGGAGCTCTTATTATGTCAACGGTCCATTCGGACCCCAACCAGGACTACATGGGAAGGCCGCTCAAGGCTCTGACCAACGGCAATCTCAACCTCTGGGCCCTGAGGCGCATGGACTACCACGTCGCAGTCGCGGACAGCATCAGGGACATACTCATCGACATGGGGCTGGACCCCTACAACATCTTCACGGTCTATAACGGCTTCGATTTCGGCGGTTCGTCCGAAGGCCGGCGCGAGCAGAAGCCGGACAGTGAGACCGTTACCGTCGGCATAGCCGCAAGGCTCAACCCCGTAAAGGACATCCCGACGCTCATGCGGGCCTTCGCCAAGGCCCACGCTCAGGACGGGCGGCTGAGGCTTTCGATCGCGGGGACCGGCGAAGAGCTGGAAAAGCTCCAGGCTCTTTCAAACGAGCTCGGTATAGATGAACTCGTGAGCTTTGAAGGCTGGCTCAGCGACATCAAGGCTTATTTCAAAAACATAGATATCAACGTGCTCTCGTCGCTTTCCGAGGGCTTTCCGTATTCGCTGCTCGAGGGCGCGTACGAGCACTGTCCGGCTGTCGCCACCAACGTGGGCGGCATCCCTTCGCTCATAGAGCATGGCATCACGGGCTATCTCGTGGAACCCGGCGACGAGGACGGCCTCTGCAAGTATATACTGAGGCTCGCGGGCGATGCGGAGCTTCGCTACCGCATGGGAGGCAGGCTATACGAAAAGGCAAGGGCAGAGTATTCCATCGAGACCATGGCCGAAAAGCAGAAGGCCATATACTCGACCATAGAAGCGCGCGAAAAGCGCTCCGGGCGCTGCGGGGCCGTGCTCTGCGGAGCCTACGGCAGAGGCAATTCGGGCGATGAGGCTATACTCAAGGCCATTTGTCTTCGCCTGCGCTCCATCGAACCCGACATCCCCATCTGGGTCATGACCCGCGACCCGAAGGGGACCTCCAAATCGGCAAACGTGCGCGGCATCTATATCTTCAACGTGCTGCGCTTCATCAGGGCGCTGCGCCGCTCGACCCTCTTCGTCAACGGCGGCGGCAGCCTCATACAGGACGTGACGTCCGCAAGATCTCTGTATTTCTACCTCTTCACGCTCATAGCCGCAAAGAAGCTGGGCTGCGGGGTCATAATGTACGGCTGCGGCATAGGGCCTCTCAAGAGGCCGGCAAGCAGGCGCTCCGCGGCGAAGACACTCAACCGCTGCGTTGACGTGATAACCCTGCGCGACGGGGTCTCGCAGAAGCTGCTGGGCGAGATAGGCGTGGACAGGCCCGTGATAAGGCTTGCGGCAGACCCGGTCTTCAGCCTTCCGCACGTGAGCGACGAGTTCGTAAAGGCTGCGTTCGAGAGGGAAGAGATACCCGCAGACCTAAAAATGGCGTGCTTCTGCATACGCAGCTGGGAAGGCTTCCGCGGCGAGGCCGAGGTCGCCAGGGCTGCGGAGTACGTTTACAGTAAGTATAATTATGTACCGGTGTTCTACCCGATAGAGATACCGGCCGACATCGCAATAAACAAGCGCATCGCGTCCATGCTCAGCTGCCCGCACTACATGTGCCGCTACGTGCACCCGGCGGGCGTGCAGATAGGGATGCTCGGCTCCATGGAACTGGTCTGCGGCATGCGCCTGCATTCGCTGATATTCGCCACCGCGGGCGGAAGCCCTGTAGTCGGCATCTCGTACGACGTCAAGGTCGACGGCTTCATCTCTGACATCGGCTCCGACCTTTGCCTTCAGATGGGAGACCTCAAGGCCGAGGAGCTCTGCGCCGCGATAGACAAGGCCGTCGAGGCCGGGCGCGAATCGGGCCTCAGGGCACAGCAGGAACTGCTTTCAAGGGAGCTTCGCAACGGCGAAGCGCTCAAAGACATACTCGGAAGGGAAGAGAAATGAAAAAGATACTCTGCATCTCAACTGCCAACTATCATCCTTTCCCGACGCGCAAACAGAACGTCATGAACAGGCTCACGGACTGCCACGTGGTCTACGTGGAGCCTCCCGTGACTTACATCGCGCCGTTCAAGGACCCCGCCTGCCGGGACAGGATAAGCGCCTATAAGAAGCCCGGCGAGCAGGTGCAGCAGCACGTCTGGGCCTACGCGAGCCCCGCGGTGCTGCCGTTCTACAACAAGAAGCGCTTCATCAACGCCGTCAACCAGAGGCGGCTCGCGTACTTTTACGCGGAGCTCTGCCGCTACCACGGCTTCGACGACGATTTCACGCTCTGGTGTTATTCGCCGTCAAGCGCCGACATCGTGGCTCCTCTTGCAAAAGAACTCGGGATCCCCGCTGCAAAGCTCTGGAAACAGACGGTTTACGACTGCGTTGACAGGCACTCGGCCTACCCGGGTCTCATAGACCCCGAGCTGGTAGACGAGATGGAGGAAGACCTGGCGCGCGGCTGCGGCTGCGTGTTCACGACTGCGCAGGGTCTCTACGACAGGCTGGCTCCCTTCAACCCGAACACCCATCTGATACCGAACGGCGCAAACTACGAGCTCTTCGCCAGAGTGCAGGATCTCGAGCCGGCTCCGCACGAGGGACCTCGCTTCGGCTTCGTCGGCAACCTTCAGGAATGCATCGATTACGACGCGATAGAGGCGGTGGCAAAGGCCTTCCCGCAGGGGCGCATAGACTTCTACGGCAAGACCCTGCCCGGTGTTGACCTCAGCCGCTTTGATAAGTATAATAACGTGAAATTCAACGGGCTGGTGCGCCAGGAGGAGCTTCCGGAAAAGATCAAGGACTTCGACGTCTGCCTCAACTGCTTCGCGGACGGAGACCTCTCAAAGGACGTGAGCCCGCTCAAGTTCTTCGAGTATCTGGCGACAGGAAAGCCTGTGGTGAGCACCGCGGTGCCTCTCCAGGTGCGCGATTACAGGGACTGCATCTACATCGGGGAGAGCCCCGAAGACTTCGTCGAAAAGTGCCGCGAGGCTCTGGCCGAGCCGGCCGACGACCCGAGGAGGGCTGCCCGCATTGAGGCGGGGCGCAGCTGCTCGTGGGACGAACGCGTAAAGGAAATGAGAAGCATACTCGGCTTCTGAAAAAAAGGGGGAAAAGATGAAACTCATCAAGGACAAAAAGCTCTTCGGCGTCCTCAACATCGTCGACATCATCGTAATAGTACTGGTGATCGCGATGGTAGGGGTCATAGCCGTCAAGCTGCTCGGCAGCAAGGCGACCGACGTCGTCGCAGCGAAGACCGACTGCTGGGTCGAGGTCGAAGTCGTAGGCGTTCAGCCGCGCATCCAGGCCGAGGTCGAAAGGATAGGCGACAAGCTCAAGGGTTCCCGCATGGTCGCAGGCAACGAATACCTCAGCGGCACCATTGAAGACTTCTGGTACGAAGAATACGGCACCGACGTAACCACCGCGGACGGCGACATAGTCTATTCTACGAGCTATACCAAGAAGAACCTCGTATTCCTGCTCAAGACCCCGGTGGCTCCAGACACCGCCAGCCCCAAGCTCGGCGCCCAGGAACTGCGCGCAGGCCGCACCCTCATAGTCAAGACCCAGACCCTCGAGGTCAACGGCATAATCCGTTACGTCAACATCGGTTCTTACGAAGGCGGCACAAAGAGCGAGTAGAGGTCCGGACAATCAATGAAGCTGGTCGAAAACAGCGCGATCGCGGCTCTTTCGAGGGGCTGGCGCAGCGCTTATCAAACTTCATATACAAAGAAGCTCCGCGACGCTTACGCCGCGGCTCCCGACCCCGCGATGTCATCCATATGGCACCGCTTTCTCGCGTGGATAGAGACGCTTCTCGGAAAGGCCGCTCCGGCGTGCTCGGGAGGCCTCATCGACCGCATTGCAACCAGCGCTTCGCTCAAGCGCTGGTTCATGTTCGCGTTCGCGATGTATCTTCCGGTGGAGTACGTGCTGCGCGACGTTCTTAAGACTTCCGTCGCGTCGTTCTGGGAAGAGGCGTTCATAGCCATAGGCCTTGCCCTGGTGATCTGGCGCACTCTCACGCGCAAATGCCCCGGCAGCTTTTCGCGCGCCACGACGCTCGAGGTCGCTCTGCTGCTGTACATGGCCGTGGGCCTGCTGCTGGTGCAGATAGTCGCTGATTATCCGGCTATCGCGTTCGCCGGCTGGAGGGCCCAGTACGAATACATACTGTGGTTCTTCATAATGATAAGGCTCTTCGACGACCGCGAAGACGCGAGGCTCCTGCTGTACGCTTTCCTCGCCGCGGTGAGCTTCATAGCCCTGCACGGCATCTATCAGTACATCATCGGGGTCCCGATCCCCGCGAACTGGGTGGCTGAAGCCGACGCTTCTGTACGCACCAGGGTGTTCTCGATCACGGGAAGCCCCAATATACTCGGTTCGCTCATGATACTCGCGGCTCCCACTGCCGCAGCGCTCATCTATTACTGCGAAAAGCCGCGCGCGAAGATATTCTTCTTCTGTGTGACCGGCATCATCTGCCTCTGCGATCTGTTCACTTTCTCCCGCGGATCGTGGGTCGGGCTGGTCGCCGCGGTCATATTGTTCGCGCTCTTCGTGGACGCGAGGCTGCTGATCGCTATGCTCGGCCTGATCTCGGCCATTCTGATAGCCGTCCCGACCATAGCCCAGAGGCTTGCCTATCTGTTCACCAACGATTACACCGAGGCTGCCGAAAAGGGCGGGCGCAGCGTGCGCTGGGCAACGGGCCTCGATCTTCTGCACGAAAACTCCCCGTGGCTGGGCTTCGGACTGGGGCGTTTCGGCGGGGCCGTAGCCATGAACAACAAGGTCCTCGATGAGACCGAGGAGTTCAGCTATTTCTACATGGACAATTACTACATGAAGACCCTGGTCGAGACCGGTTATCTCGGCCTCATAGCCTTCATACTCTGCCTGGCCGTGCTCGTGCTGCTTGGCTTCAAGGCCATATACAGGGCTGGCAGGGGATATAAAACAGACTATTCGAAGGACCCGCTCATGAGGAACGCGAAGAACGATCAGATACTATGCGTCGGCGTGTTCTGCGGCCTGGCCGCCGTGCTTGTCCACTGCTACTGGGAAAACATCTTTGAGGAGCCGTACATGATGGCTTACTTCTGGTCGCTCGCGGCCGTGCTTCTGATCCTGCCCGAGCTTCCGTCAAGAAAAGAGGTAAAATATGAAACTTGCGACCGCACTGTCTGAAAGAGCCGATCTTCAGAGAAGGATCTCCGAGCTTGGCGTAAGGCTGAACAACAACGCGAAGGTGCAGGAGGGCGAGGCTCCGGCCGAACAGCCCGCAGACCTGCTCCGCGAGCTCGACAGCTGCATCACGCGGCTTGAAGAGCTGATCGCCCGCATCAACAGGACGAACAACGAAACTGTCTCGGACGGAGTGACCATAACAGATCTGATCGCAAAGCGCGACTGCCTCAAGGAGCGCATACGCATCATGAGAGACTTTCTGAACGCCTCCAGCGAGAAGGTCTCGCGCTATTCAAAGGCCGAGATAAAGATCTGCAGCACCGTATCGGTCTCAGAGCTGCAGAAGCAGGTGGACGCCTATTCAAGGCAGCTCCGCGAGACGGACGAGCTCATTCAGAGCCTCAACTGGACCACCGAACTGATCTGACGTTATTAAGCTTGGTAGTCCGGCGGCGAGGGCATGATCTCCCGCGATTGAGAACGAATCGCATGGTAGTATGCCGGGCGCATACAAGGGGGTCCGATTCCCTCATTTTACGACGTACGCCCAGTAAGCTCACACCTGTAAAAAGTACTTTGTACGTTTACTACCTATTGCCTGCAGCCGGATGAGGGCGGGAACGGGGCTTTTATAAAACAAATGAAAAGAGAGGTCTGAGCCTCTCTTCAGACTGAAGACAAAGACTGCTGCACCAAATAACGGGTACAGCAGTCTTTATTCTATGTAATCGATTTTTCACGAGTGGAAAGAATACTTGTTTTCTGAATCTGAGAAGAATTATGCCTTTATCCGA
>Ga0208297_1000709_pt1 | contig 53425 bp, 40 predicted proteins | sample LMS_cellobiose_e_FD_187367 | JGI IMG/M metagenome (GOLD analysis project Ga0208297, IMG submission 187367) | Rumen-fistulated moose microbial communities from Alaska, USA - LMS_cellobiose_enrichment (SPAdes) (version 2) | ecosystem: Host-associated > Mammals > Digestive system > Stomach > Rumen... | reverse complement strand
GTACTATCAGGGAGGATTTGGTTTGGGTAAGGGAATTTGAGATTCTGTCGCCGCGTTTGAGATTGCCTTGAAGCGATGGCAAAAGACCTACAACGAAGATTATCCGCATTCATCGTTGGGGTATATGCCGCCTTACGAGTATGAACGGTGGTTCAAGACTTCGGCGGCATAGGGGATCGTTGGGGCGGCGTGAAAACCTCTCAAAAAATGAAATCTTCATTTTTTGATGGCTTCTACGTAATGCCGCCCTTGACAAACGGGGGCATTACACAGGGCACACGCCCCACCTTAAGCACAGTTTGACTTACTTGTAAATGCCAAAATCGTCGATCACCGCCCCGGATGGGGCGGAAATCAGCCAATAACACCTGATTTTATCAGCATCTTGAAAGTCCGAGGAATGGAATGGAATCTGAAACTGGTGCAGCGAATCATCATTCGGCATGATGATATTCGACAACAATTTTCTGGACATAATGTGGCCGTGACGATCAAATTTCCAAATCTCGTACTTGATTTGTGCAAATCGTGCTTTGAGAACAGAAAAAACAATAGTACAATTATTCTTCGGCGGAGATACGAGCGGTGAATACAGGAATGATTGCCCCATGCCCTTACTGAAAAGAGAGTACTTTCCTGAAATAACATTGGCTTTTGTCAGTCTTACTGCGGTATTTTCGCAAGAATATCCGTCAGGGAACTCCCCTCCAAGCGATTTTCGCCATGACACCCGTTCAAATCCACCGTTTTCCCAAATTTCTCCAGTTATCGGCAATGGTTTTTGTTGCTGCGGTATTGGCAATTTGTAAACCATGATCGACTTTTTTTTGTGCATATTTCTATGCTGATGAAAAATTTTTTCGGCCCCGGCCGCTTCCAAAAAGCGAGAAACCGTACGTCCATCTTGATAAATCTTTTCCGAAACAACGATATAGCAAACGTCATACAAACCGGCCGCAGATTGACGGACTATTCCTAACCGCGTCCCGTCAGGATAAGATACAACTGGCAGTTTTGAATAGTAACCAACCCTTGTGTTTATTCCGGAGTTGTTCAATTCGGCGCAAAATGCACGGCGATATTGCTTGGAATCCGCAACAATTGCTTGAGATGCATCGCGGATTGCCCGCTGCAGATAATTAAAGCGGATGTCCTTGAGGCAAAACGCGATGAACACAACTGCCGCAAGGAACCTGGAAAAAACACCTCCGAAAAACCTATTGTCTATAGCATGGGTCAGCAATGGCAGCGTCAGAATTGGCACCGCAACCCAATAACGGGTTGAATGCGCGCCCAATGCAAAACGCCAAAGCCCCATAAATAACACCGTCGCTAAGACAACCAGCATCAAAATCGTTGCCCGCTTGCGATGAAACTTGTCGCAATAAAAATATGTCCGCAATGAATTGGCGATAACAGATGATGCTTTCATTGCCCGTTACCTATGAATCAAAAAACTCATCGCTTTTTTCCATGCGGCGACAATAAAGCCTGCCAATGAGAAGTCAATGGTCAAAAACACCAACTCTGTTATGATGAAGAAAGACGCAAGATAGCACAAAAAACCATAGGCGATCTGTCGGCGAAAACGCCCGCGTCGGGTAATAAAATCGGCGCAGAAGAAAATCGATGAAATCACTAATGTTTCCGCGCCTTCGTATCTGGCGGCGACACACAACGCCGAGCTTATTCCCATTGCCACACAGAAAAGCAGATGCCGAAAACGAAAAAAAAGCAATAGTGACAAGAAAAAGCACCCCCAGAAAAAAATGTGCGGGATTTCTCTTTGCACATTGACACTGTATTTCACCCATGGCGGATAGACAGCTGCCAACAATGCGCAAATCAAAGCGGTTTCGTGATGTTTCCACAGCAATATGGTAATGCCGAACATCAGTAACGGCATCAAACTGCCGGCGACAATATTGGTCACGAGCCCCAGCTGATGGGGCTCGAGCGCAAACAGTCGTGAACTCAAATACAAAGAATACAAACGATGCGAGGTCGTCAGCGGCTTGAGGTGAGCCATCGAGGAATCCTCACCCTGCCGGTTGATGTTCAACGCATCTTGAACATATCCGACCGCATCTCGCGATAACACCGGTTCGATCTGCCATGATACAATTCTAAGTCCGGCGGCAACAAGAACAGCAATGAGCAACCCGCCCCAAAGAATATATCGGGGCAGTCTCCGCGCGTGTTCAACTCTTCGAATTGCTGGGTATATGGTGGATTTTAAATCCATTTTTGCAAACAGTGCAATTTACCGACCTGATGAAGGACAACGCCGCAGATGCGGTGTAATATATACGCCACGATCGAGATGGCGACTACTCCGATCAGCCAGCGAAGCCGCAATGACCTATAGTTTGACAAGACCAAAATGATCGGAACTTGGACAAGATATATTTCCAATGTACATTCGGCGATGAATGAGATGGGCTGAGTTATCATCTTGTGCATTTTGCATCGCGATAAAAACGCCTCTATGCCGAAAAATGCCCTGAATAACGACAGGCACAACAAGTAAATAACGATTTGATTCAAAAATTGAAACCGGGGCGGCAACCATCCGCGAACAAAATACACCTTGGACAATGCATAAACAACTGCAAGGATTCCCGCGACCGCGAAATTGCAAATCGCCGGTGTGATTGGCGTGCTGACATAGGTATTTGAAACGTGATCGCCCATGCGGATCGTCTGTTCACGAAACAACGCACCGGCGATCATGCTTTGCATGAACAGGAACCAGATCATCGGCTCATGAACATTGTCGATATGATAATAACTTTTGTCGTAACAAGAAAAATAAACTGCAAAATAAATCACCAATAACAACGCAAAAATCAACCATAATTTGCCTTTTAGAAACTTCATTATGAAATAAAACGGGATATACAAAATCATTATCGAGGATATGAAATGGTATTCTGTCGGAAAAACATAATGATAAAACAGAGACGATGGCGTTATCACGTATATCCGCAAAACGCCGCAAATCGATGTCACTATCCACAACGGAAGTAAACAGCGTATAGCCCTTTTTATATACCAGTGTTTAAAGGAACTCTCCATTTCCGGACGCCACAGGCAAAATCCGGATACCGCAAAAAATAAAATATCCCCCAGTACTCCTCCGCCTCTGAATATCTTTACGGAATAGAATTCGCATAAATGCGTATTGGTGATCAAAATCGCCGCCAATGCACGAAGAAAAACAATAAATGCAAATGTTTTCTTTTGCATGATTCTATTCTGCTTTTCGCCAAATCATCTTGTTGACTATGCCGGTATAGCTCTGAATGATCTTGACGATTTTGACACTCACTTTTTCATCATTGTAGGAGGGAACCGTTCTCCCGTGATCCCCGTTTTTCCACATGGCGATTGCAAGATCTACCGCTTGCAAAACTCTTTCTGTCGTAATCGAACCGATGGTAAACACCCCCTGCTCCATAGCCTCCTGGCGCTCGGTTGAAGTTCGTACAGATACCGCCGGAAATTTGAAAAACGCCGACTCCTCCGGGATGGTCCCACTATCGGAGACGACACAAAAGGCATTTTTCTGGAGTTTATTGTAATCGAAAAATCCCAGCGGAACATGTTGCTTTACCCGTGGATCGAATTTGAATCCCCGCGAATCGATGTATTTTTTAGCCCGCGGATGACAACTGTAGATTATCGGTATGTCATATTTTTTGGCCATGGCGTTCACCGCATTCATCAGGTGGAAGAAGTTCTCTTCGATATCGATATTTTCCTCACGGTGCGCCGAGAGCAAAATGAATTTACGGGGCTGTAACTTCAAACGCTCCAAAACGTTGCTGTCGTCGATTGAATCGCCATGTCGTGTCAGCACCTCCGCCATGGGAGAGCCGACGACGAAAGTGTATTCCGGCCTTACTCCTTGTGCCAAGATGTTTCTTTGGGCATTTTCGGAATAGCAAAGATTGATATCGCTCGTAACATCGACTATTCGGCGGATCACTTCTTCCGGCAAATTTTCATCCCTGCAGCGATTTCCCGCCTCCATATGAAAAACCGGAATCTTCAAGCGCTTGGCGGAAATCACGCAAAGGCAGGAATTGGTATCTCCCAGCACGATTATCGCATCCGGATTCTCTTTGCTCAGCAACGTGTATGATCTCGCGATCACATTTCCCATCGTTTGACCGACATTGTCGCCGGCGACATCGAGATAATGATCCGGTTTGCGAAGACCGAGTTCGTCAAAAAAGATCTTATTCAGTTCGTAATCGTAATTCTGCCCGGTGTGGACCAAGGTGTGATCGAAATATTGATCGCATTTTTTTATGATCTCGGACATTTTGATAATCTCCGGGCGAGTCCCGAGTATCGTCATCAGTTTCAGTTTTCTCATTTTTCAATCCTTTCCTCTCGCCGTCAAAGGGGGTAATGCGGATACATGGCGCGGTGCGACCTCATCCATTGCGCCAGTTCCGACACCATCGTTTCGTAATTCGGAATTTCGTATGCAAAATCAAAACGCGTGCGTTTGAGCGATTTATCGGCACAAACGCCTTCCACTGCATGAATCTCCAACGCATCGTCCCGCAGATAATGGTTGAAAAGCCGGAGAAGTTCGTATTTGGAAATACTGTCTTTCGGCACCATGTTGTACAACCCGTGCGTCCGCGTTTCCGCCGCCTTTTCCATGGTTTTGGCCAGCTGGAGTGTGGTCTGCCCGGTCCAAATCGCTCCGGTATAACCCCTAATACTGCCGTTTTGTTGCATGAACCAGTTCAGAAGGCCGATGCCGGTTGCTTTGATGTCCGGCCCGACAATCGAATTCCGCAGAGTGAGATTTTTTCCGTCGTCGAGTTCGCCAAGGGCCTTGCTTCGGTCATAGAAGGTCGTCCCGTCAGGAACATCCAGTTCAGTATATTGCCCACGCCGCCCGGAAAAGACGCAATCCGTGCTCATCTGAATGACCTGTGTGTCCGTTCCGGAGGTGATATCGGCGAGAAAATGAGGAAGATAAGAGTTGAGAAAGACCGCTTGGGCCTTATCGTTTTCAGCGAACTGATTCAGGAGTCCAATACAGTTTATGACGGTATCGAAACGGTTGTTTGCGATCAGATCTTTAAGAAAGCCAGTATTCGTTGCGTCTCCGACTACGCTTTCCACATATCGTGATTTTTCCCTTGCCAATCCGAGCACATCGTGACCGCGCTCCTTGAGATAGCACGAGATAAGATGCCCTGCCATGCCGTTGCATCCGAGCACGAGAAATTTCATTTTTCACTTCTCCATGTCGGCAAGTTCGTCATGAATATATTGCAGGGAAAGCAATTTCTCCTTGACTTCCGCAACATTGAGTATCCTTGTATTGCCGCTGTTGAACTCGGTGAGGGTATTGCGTTCCGGGTCGCCGTGGATAAAATATTTATCGTAGTTCAATCCCCGCTTGTCGCACGGGATGCGATAAAAATTGCCGAGATCGACAGCATGGGCACACTCCTCGTTGGTGAGAAGCGTTTCATACATTTTTTCACCGTGACGAATCCCGATAACGAGGATTTCCGTTTGCGGGGCGAACAACTCCGTCACGGCCTTTGCCAATGTTTCGATCGTGCAGGCAGGAGCCTTTTGGACGAGAATATCGCCGCTCACGCCATGTTCAAAGGCGAAAAGGACCAAATCGACGGCCTCTTCAAGCGACATTATGAAACGGGTCATCTTGGGCTCGGTGATGGTGATGGGCTTCCCGGCTTTGATCTGTTCGATCCATAGCGGGATCACGCTGCCGCGGGAACACATGACATTGCCGTAGCGGGTACAGCAGATCTTGGTTTTCTCGGGGGAGACGGTGCGACTTTTGGCGACTACGACCTTTTCCATCATCGCCTTGCTGGTCCCCATGGCATTGACCGGATAGGCTGCTTTATCGGTAGAAAGGCAGATGGCGGTTTTCACTCCGGCTTCGATAGCCGCGGAAAGCACATTGTCGGTACCGATCACATTGGTTTTGACCGCCTCGAGCGGGAAAAACTCACAACTTGGAACCTGCTTCAACGCGGCGGCATGGAAAATATAATCCACGTCATGCATCGCATTCTTGACACTGGAAATATCGCGCACATCGCCGATGTAGAATTTGATTTTATCCGCGACATCCGGCATCCGCTGTTGAAACTCGTGGCGCATATCATCCTGTTTTTTCTCGTCACGCGAAAAAATGCGGATCTCTCCGATGTCGGTTTGCAGAAAGCGGTTCAATACCGCATTCCCGAAACTTCCAGTTCCTCCCGAGATGAATAATGTTTTTCCTGTAAACAACGACATTTCTGCCTCCTGGTGAAATATTTTTAATCAGATTATTTTTCTGACATAAGCGGCAAAAATACGCATCAAATCGAGGTAAATTTGTCTGTTATGCGATTCTTTCATCTCCACAATCCCAGCTGAACAAGCAATCCCGCGACCATCTTTTTGAATGGGATGTAGGGGTTGCCCCGAATTTCTGCGGATTTCAGAACGTTTTTTGCCAACGATCGGCACTCGGGTGAGATATTTCTGCGAATCAGCGCAGAGAGAGACCACGCTACCGTATTTTTCAGCGACGCCAAATACAAATCGTGATCGACCGTCTTGAAATAATTCGAAACATCGTTAAAAGCTTCAATGTGAGACTGGATTTTTTTATACAGTGATGCGTCGAGCGTATCGGTTATACTCATATTCGTTGCATCACTTCGCTTGAAATAGAAATACAGTGGAGTTGGGATAACAGATATCGTGTATGCCTGATAAAAAACACGTGGAATCAACGCAACATCATTTTGCGCCTTGTGTCCAAAGGGAAAAGATAAATTGTTGAATAACTCCCGCCTGTAGATTTTATTCCACAACAAAAAGTTGAATGTACACGGAAAAGAAACACCGAAAAGTTGCAGCAGTGCCTCGCGACTCGAAAAAACATGAGGAGTCTCGCAACCGGGTGTCGGCGTTTTTAATGGAGACTCTACATCTGAACAGGAAACGATATATCCGCACTGGACGATGTCGGAATTAGTGAATTCGGATGTTTTGACCAATTTTTCATACATCCATGGCGCGATCCAGTCGTCGCTGTCAACAAAACTGATGTATTCCCCAGATGAAGCGGCAATACCGATTTTTCGTGCCGCCTCAGCGCCAAAATTCGGTTGGTCTATTAACACAATGTTATCATGTGAATTTGCGTAATCGGTACAAATTTTCAAGCTCTCATCCGTCGAACCATCATTGACAAGAACGATCTCAATCCCCGGCAGGGTCTGCTGCAGGATGCTGTCAATGCATCGTGGAAGATATGCGGCGCAATTGTAAACCGGAACCACCACGCTGACTGGGGGGCGATCCGTCATTTGCCCTTCACCCCTTTATTGATGTAATCCACGATTTCAAAACTTTCACCGCGGCTTCGCCTGATAACATCGGCAAACAGACTCACGTTGGAGAGCCCGGCAACGAGCCCGTCGCACGCCGCCAGCGTATACATATCGCGGATCACTTCCAAACCAAGTCGGTAATGGTGCAGTGGCCGGGAATTCTGACTCCGCATGATCGTTTCATCGCCATTGGTCCGCGCCACATCGTCGTAGAAGTACACCATGTCGCCCCAGCGGGATCGGAATTTCCCCGGCGCTTCGATATCGTCAGTGGCAAGAAATATCCGTTCAAACGAATGTCCGTTCATTGTGGATTCGACACGCGCGAGGTATTCATCCATGCTCACCATATTGGGGTGGTTAAGATAGTGGCGTTTGAAATCCGCACCGCGAACATGTACCCCCAAGGTTTTCTTTCCTCCGAGCATCGCCGCAATATCTGCTTTGATCATCGGCGCGGTCGCCGCATTCAAACGGAGGCGTCTGCCGACCAGCTTGGCCATATCAGCAAGATATTCTTCAGTAGGGAGATAACCGGATTTCATGCCGTAAATCCGGTGGACATACATCCGCTGATAGTAATTGTGTTTGACAACTGCAGAACTCTGGCGCGCATCCTCGAGCGAGACATCCGAGACGGGCTCGAAGTAGTATTCAAATGGATTGACGGTACCATTGACCGGGAATTTTTCACAATAACACGAGGCGGCGGGCATCATAACGACCGGAGTCATTCCGAAGCACTCGCAGAAATACAATTCGTGGAGAATAAAGCGCAGTTCAGCGAAAAAACCATCACACCCCATTGTTTGGGCAATATAAATCAGTCGCCCCGGATTCTTATCTCCAAGGCGTTCGATCTCGATTTTGAGCGGGTTTTTCCCGATATCCAACACCTCGGCGATAAAATCCTTGTCGTTCAAATGCCGTAGGCAACGCTGCAGATAGTTGATACGGGGGTGATTTAGTAGAAAATCCATCATTTTATCAAGTCAGATGCAATTTTGTTTTCAAAAAATTAATCAGGATAATTTTTTCGTTTTTACTGAAAAGGAATGACCAACTGATAATGATACCATTCGTTGCCGTAAACACTACGGCAATTGCCAAGTCCCACCAGTTGTGGGCAGAAAAGAGACAGCGAAAAACGATCCCCACGGCTATTGTTGCAACGGTTACACTTACGTTTTTGACCAACACCAAGTAGAGTTGCGTTGAATTCACGGAAAGCATTTTTGAAATGTAGGGAATTGTAAAGGTCAGCCCCTGTAAAATTCCAAACAGCCTGCCGATCGTGACTACGATGATCATCCTGATAAGCACATTGTCCGTTAAATGCAATAACGCAAGCATTACGGCAAGCGAAAGCAGTGCATATCCGATTGTAACCAGAGAATTGATTTTCACTTTGTTTGCCGAGGTGAAGACAAAACTCATCGGAGTCAGCGAAAGCAACAATGGCATAATACCAAACGCCGCCAACGAAATCAGCCACAATTCACGCGCTTCCATTGTCGGGACCCACAGACGATAAAAATCCCCCCCCCAAACCGCAACAAAGGCCACCGGGATGCAGGCAAAAGAGGCCATTAATCTCATATTGAAATTAACTGTTGTGCTGATTTTGTTAAAGTTGCCTTCGGCATATTCCTTAGTCAATGTCGGAGCAACTGAACTGGCGAGGGCACAAATCAAACCGCTGCATCCAAAGGGAAGAACCTTGGCGACGGAAACCACTCCCATCGCAGCGGCGGAAATGAACATGTTGACAATAATCAGATCCAACTGATCGATAAGTATCCCTCCCAGCACATTGACAGAATTCCAAGCGCCGGAAGCGATTAGTTCACGAATTTTCCCAAATTCAAAATAATTAAAATTGACCCCGATTCCCGGCATCACCATCCGGTGGATACTGTAATTGCGCATGACAACATAAGCAGCACACAGGCAATGGATCAATCCTAATTGCCATAGGTGCGGCGTAAAAAAAGAAAACGCCAAAAGAATAAGTATTCCACTCAATAATTTGGACTCTATATTACGGGAAGCCACTAAATCCAAACGATTTGCCACATATGCGGAATTATTGAACACGCTTCCAATTTGCATGATCACAAACTGAATGAAAGTAAAAACAAAAAGAAGCGTTACATCTCGAATCAAATCTTGGGGGATATGAAATATAGACGACAGATGACAAAACAGCATCAGAGCTGGAATGGTCAAAATCAGGCAAACAAAAACATTGGCGATAAAAACTGAGGAGTAATATTTTTTTACATCATTCACACGGTGTTGAAAATAAGCCATTGCCACGAAACGCCCGGTCATCGAATTGAGTGCAATTACGATCAAGGACGTGTAGGTCATAATATTGGCGGAGAGCGCCAAAAAACCATTGGCCGTGCTGCCGATATGTTTTACCACAAAAGGGGTCAAAAAAAAGCCGAGAAGCAACGTGAAGGCAAAGGCAATCCCTTGGCTTGCCATGTTCAAAACAGACTGCCGACGCCCAAATTTTGTATGATTGACAACAAGAGGCATATCAAAAAATTAACATGATATATTAAAGTCTTTCGAAACACCAATTTATGTTGTCTTTAACGATCTTGCCTGGGATGCCGGAGAGAATTAATCCGGCGCCGTCAAATTTCTTTGTAATGATCGTTCCGGTCCCACAGACAGAGTTATTTGGGATCTCCGAGTTTTTCAAAACCGTGACGTTTTGGCCGACCCAGACATGATTGCCGATGTGAATGTCTTGCGATGGATTGATGCGCTTTCCGTCGGAATCCAATATGGAATGACTGTCACCGGTGCGAATGTTGATTCCGCTGGAGAACATGCAGCGCTCGCCGATAGAAATTTCCGTTCCCTCGATACAACTCAACTGGCATATCCCGCAGAAGAGCGTGTCTTTGCCGATGCGAATACGATTGTTGTCGTCTTCGATCCAGAGCGTCAAGTCTTTGATGAGGCAGTTTTCGTCAATTTCTATCGAATTGTCTTTGCCGTTAATGAAAACGTGAAAATTATTGATATGTTGCGGGCGACGTACGACCACATTGTTGCCGCGTCCTCTGATATTGATATCAACATGGCGCAATATGCCTTCAATACGCACGATGTTTCCCCGTGTACCGCGAAAGTGGTTACCGCCGAAAAGACGGGAATACAATGCATAGAGTTTCTGCACAGCTCTACTGTTTTTTATCATTGAATTCACATTCAGGTGCTGCTTGATCTTACCGCACAAATATTGCAACCGTTCCCCGCTTGTGAAGTAAAGTTTTCGCACCATATTGCCCTCAAGGCGGACTCTTGGAAGATTTTCTTCCCGGTCGGAAATACCGCCGCCCTGATAATCACAAACCGGGATCCTCATATGGTGAAAAGTTGCTCCGTTTACGAAAAAGCGAACCATGATCTCGTAGTCGGCACAAATCCGGAAAGCCGTATTGTAATTGCCGAACCTCTCAAATAGGAGCCTGCTGAAAAAAACGCTTTGATGGCAGAATCCCTCTTTCAAAAAATGTTTTCGATCCGTATGGGGATTTTGAGCAAACGTCCTGTGATCTTTGCAATAATCGCCATAGAAAACGTCCATTCCTGGGTCTTGCTCTGCCTCTATAAATTGCCGCGCCCGCATCAACACATCCGGAGCAGGGAAACGATCCCCGCAATTCATAAAGATCAAGTATTTTCCTTTTGCATGGACTATAGCCTGATTCATCGCATCGTATACGGAAGCATCTCTCTGCGAAAATACGCGAATCCGCTCATCAAGGGGCAGCAATGATAAAGTTCCATCGTCAGACAAGCCGTCTTTGACGATGATTTCAAAATCCCCTCCCCGCTGGTACAGTATCGAGTCTACGGTAGCCTTGATAGTCTCTGCGGCATTGAGCGAAACTACGATGACGGTAAAAAAGATTTCACGCATAGTTATTTCGCCAATATCCGGTACGCTGCACATACCAACAGATAGTAGGGTTCAAATGGGAACAGGAGTTTGAGCAAACGCAATTTCAGCGGTCCAAGCACGCTTGTGAGGCCGAGATTCCAAAACATCGGGCGATAAGGATAATAACCCTTTTGTTTGAGGTCCTTCAGTCGGCGCAACAATTCGCGATGGGGCAATTTCAGTTTCATCAAACACCATAACGCCGAATCAAGACAGAGTTGACGGCGGTGACGAATATTGATCAATGCACTGGTCGGCATTTTTTCTTTTTCGCACCGTTCGTACTCCTGTTGGTAAATGTCAAACAGCAATAAACTATCCTGCAAATGCTTCTCCGTTTTTTCCCTGCTCGCTATGTGCATGGCAGAATTGGTTCGCTGGCGATAAATATAGAGTTTGGCATGGGTATATAGACTGCGATGATCTCGATATTTGGTCTGGAATGCCCAGAGATAATCTTCTCCGTAATGCAGTTGAGGGTTAAATTTGATGCGATTCTTCCGCAGATAATCGGACAGACAGACGGACAGACAGCCGGAACCGCTGGAACCCGCGCGGTTTTCTCCATCTGCCTCAAACCCGATTTCATGCGGCACGAATTTTTCATTCTCACCACAAGTGGAGTACGCAAATTCGAAGATATCCGCATTGTGCATTTCCATCAACTGAAAGATCTTGCCGAGACAGTTCGACGCGATCATATCATCCGGGTCAATGAACCATACATATTTTCCCGAGGCCTCGCAGAATCCTCGATTGCGGGCGACGCCGACCCCGGAATTGGGTTGCTCTATCAGTTTTATGTTATGGTGCTTTGCCATATAACTGCGCACCACCTGAGCCGAATTATCGGGGGAGCCATCGATCACGCAAATAATCTCGTATTCCTCTTCCGAAATGTTCTGGCAATAAAGGGAATCAAGACAATCCGGCAAAAAGCGTTCCACGTTGTAAACCGGAAGTATCAAACTGAATTTCAGCATCATATACCTATGTCGATCATGGGAGCGGTTAGAACATGCTGAAGTTCGTATAGTGTCCTGCACGCAGGGCGAACAATGTACCGACTGGAATTATGATGAACAACGCATACTTCCGTTCATTTGCGGAAAGCCTGCCCAGTACGGAGGGAACGACAAGAACGGAATAACAACTGAAATACATCGCAATGCGAAAGAAATTGTCTATATTTATTGAAAACGCTCTCAGGGTAGCCCCCCAGGCGAGTGCGATCAATGCACATTTCAAAAAAATATCATCGCGGGCGGAACATGATGTTTTTGGGTTATATGAATCAATACTATCCTCCGCATTTTTGTTATTAAGTTTACCTGTCACATAACAAAAGGAACAGAACAGGAATATCGACGCTTCAATAATATATCCGGTAATCGTCAAGCCATGCGTTTCGTATCCGTAACTCTCGAGAGCATCGTTCCATGCGATCTGGCGGATCACAGCCCCAAGCAGATTGGGAAAAAGGATGGCAATCAGCGGCGCCGCCAATATCAGGACGAGGTATTTCGAATTAAAGGAAACAAAACACAACGGATACATCACAAAGAACACCCATCCCGAGGAGTGAAACAACCCGCCGATTGCCACCAGAATCAGGAAAGCCCACAACTTCCTCTGACAAATAAACTCAAAGGCAAAAAAACAAAAGCCCAAAGCCATGGATTGGCGTAACCCCGTCATTGCGAAGTAAAAGTAACTAAAGACGATCAGCAAAAAAACCGATAGGGAGAAATCATCGCTTCTCTTGTACATCAAAAAGCAGAAGCCTCCCGTAAACACCGCCGCAATCAATACGAACCACCCCCGATAGGTGTAGCCCCAGTGACTCAATATGGTTCCAACTAAATAGAAGACCCGATCTTTGGCGTCGCATTCGAACACCGCCGTCCAAGCCTCCTGCACAGTCAGTTGTGAACATTGTTCGAAAAAATACACATAATGAATAGAGTCGGGGCCATACTCCGCGTTGCGCCAGCCCATCACAAATGTTGTGGCGAGAAAAATGAGAATCGCCGCCCATTTGGTTTGGTGCAACCGTCCCTGATTGACCAGATAGCAAAACAATAGCAAGCCGCAGATGATAAGCATTATTTTATATCCAAAAGGTCATGATAAAGCTTCAGAAATTGCCGGGAGATCACATTCGCATCGAAATTTATTTCCGCAAATTTACGGCATGATGCGGAAAAATCGCTGCGCCCGATCTTGAGGATCAAGAGAATATTCCGAAGCATCGCGTCAAGGTCGCAATCCGGAACTACCGCACCGCAACCCGGTCCTATCAATTCCGGATTGGCTGTCGCATCGAAGACCACTGCAGGGGTCCCGCAGGCCAAGGCTTCGGCCGTGACTTTTCCGAACGTTTCCTCGCGCGACATTTGCACAAACACATCCGCCATGGAATAATATCGGGAAAGCTCTTCCGGCCCGTCCACAAATGGCACTGATACGATATTGTCGGGTAGTGCCAAATCAGGATCAGGTTTCCCGATCAGAACAATACGGATTTCCTGCGGCAATCTGCCGGCCAGTTCGATAAAATATTTGATCCCCTTGCTCAGCCCCTGATGGTCTTTCCATGCGGCGGCGACCCCCAAAATCACCTGGCAGTTTTGCAGGCCGAGCCGCGCTTTCTCCTCGGCGCAATCGCTGCGATATCGAAAGACATTTATGTCGATTGCATTATAAATTCTTCTGACAATGGCGGTATCTTTCAAATAAGACTGTTCAACTTCGCTTTTCAGCCAATCCGAAACGGTGACGACCGCATACCGCGGCAATTGTGTAAAGAGCCGTTTTTTATCCTGATGCATTATTCGCGAACGATCCAAGAACAGACTCGGATTATCCTTATGAACTCGCGGACAATCACCGCACTGGGTTTTCCATTTATAGCATCGGTCGGATGTGTAATGACAACATTTTCCGGTGTAATACCAGCAATCGTCCAGGACAAAAACCGCAGGGATATTTTTTTGTGCAAGGTAATTCATCAACAAAGGGAAATTGAGATAATTGCCATGGATGACCTGAAGGTGCACAAGATCCGGTCGCACCGAGTCGATATAAGACAACAGATTGCGCGTAGCGATGTGCGAAAAATACGCCTGTTTACCGGTCACGCGGGATAGCAATGCATGCAGTTTATGATCCAGCGCATTGCCGATGCGATAAAACTCATCTCCGGAATAGTTGTTCGGGGTGGCGACGAAAACGTGATCCCCGTTTTCCGTCAACAGCGTTTTTATATCCGAGATGGATCGCCCGCTGCTGCGTGCACCGTAAATTCCGTTGATGATCAAAATTTTCATGACCGTATTCCCAAATATTGGGAAAAATGCTTTCGCAGCATCGCTTGAATGGCATGGATATCGTGGTTACGCCTGCCGCATTCATACCCTTTGATCGCGTACTCGGTCAGCAAATGATCGTCGGACAAAAGTCTGCGCAACTGCGGTTCTATCTCATCCCGCGAGGCGGCGACCACCGCCGAATCCTCGCGTAACAGCCACTCGATGGATGCGACATCAGGCGCCCCCGCTGCAAATGTACACCTTGCCCGCAAATAATGATCGACAATTTTTGTGGAGAACGACTGATGCACCAGAAGACGTTCCTTGAAGCGGAAAGACTCAACATGCACGAGAATGTCCGCATCGCTTTGAATTCCGGGGATTTGATCTGCCGGGGCTCGCCCCATAAAACGAATGCTCCGGCAGCTCTGCAGCTTTTTCAGAATCGACGACGATAATGCGGTCCCGGTATAAATGAATAATTGATGTCCGCCGCCGATACGGTCAAGCGCACGCCCGATGTGGTAGAGTTCCTCCCAACGATGGTTGCCCAAATTACCGGTATAAACCAATTTTTTTGCCGGCGCGTATTGTGTTTTCACCGCCGGGGCACCAGAAAAATCTGCACCTTTGGTGCAAATGTAGCAATCTTTTTTGAAATCCCGCTCACACTCCTGTTTCTCGATATTGGAAACAACATACATATATTCGCAACGATCGATCGTCCGTTTGACGCTCCCGCGTTGTGTCAGTCGATCGAGCCAAAAAAGCGGATTGAGCGAAAAGAGACGCAGAGAATAGTTGTCGTCGCCATAGTACGCCACCGCTTTTTTGCCGCAGCAATCCAATACGAATTGCTGGACGGCATTCATATAACTTTCTTTAAAAATCGGCATGAACAGCAGATCTGCATCAAACTCACGGATGACTCTTCTCAGTTCAGGAGTTCGCCAGCGTCCGACCCACCAAATAAACCGACGAATCCAAAGGAACAGCCGCAGGGGGTGCGCCTTGATTTTCTGCATGATTCCACGTTGCCTGATGCTTAATTCTACGGCGGGATTTTTTCCGGAAACCATTCGTCCCACCGGATGCCGGGAATCCTTCAAATTTTCTACCAAATCGGTAAATGGGATCTGAAAATACCGAGCGGTGACCGCGTTGTCCGGCAAACCGTTGTCACAGTAAATATTTAGAAACTCAACACCAGTCATGCCTTCAAATATATCGCAGAACGTCTTTCCAAAATTATTGTTTCTGCTCCACGGAGCGATGGATACCACGATGATTTTCATTTGTCACGACAATAAATATTTATGCTTATGACCTGTCATTCAATAACTTTCACGCGGAATGGCGCATTTTCTTAAAATAAATCTCCATAAGAAATGTCAGAGCCCGAAACCCGAAGAAACGCTCGAACCACATGACAAGACGCGTCTTGCGCCCACGAGCATAATTCAAGATATATCTCAATTCCTTTAGATTTCGAAAAATCTCCCGTCTATGCTTTGGGGCCAAAGTCACACATTTACCGAGTGTAATCAAATACTGATAGCAGATAAAGGACAACAACCCGTCCTTGAGATTTTTATCCATTCTGGAATCGGCAACGAATCTTTCCGACCAACGTCGGATAGTCATTACTTGATCCAAGCAGTTTTTAAAATTCCTTTCCCCAGTTGCGGAGGTAATGGAGCCTTTTCTGTACACATGGACATAATCCGTCACGGGAAGCAAATTGTAGCTTGTCAAAACTGGCAACATACGCATGTTCCAGTCAAAATCTTCAACCGTCAGGGTCTCATCGAAAAACAACTTATGCTCAAGCAAAAACTCCCGGCGGATCACCTTGGTCCAGCAGGATGTTTCGTAGTTGACCCCGGTCAGTACGACAGACAAAACCAGTCCCGGGTGTAATATCGTCTCATCTTCGAGCCGAGAAAAGGTCAGTGTCTTGCTCGGAGCGGATGCTCCACCCTTGATATATGCCGCTCCGGTTTGAAGCAAATCTACGGGCATCTGCGACAAAGAATCATGTATCGATTGAAAATAATCGCAGGTACTGATGTAGTCATCATTGTCAATGCAATAGATATATTCGCCTCTCGCTTTACTGAAACCGATATTTCGAGCTTTTGACGGCCCCCCATTGGAAACGTGGATTACCCGGATGCGTTCGTCTTCTTCCGCGTGTTTGTCGCATATTCGGGGGCTTTCATCCGTGGAACCGTCATCCACTATGATGATTTCAAAATCTGTGAACGTTTGTTTCTTTATGCTTTCGAGGCAGTCATCCAAATACCTTTCCGCATTATATACGGGAATTATGACGCTCAGATACGGCATAATTGAGATTCTTGGAATCAATTCGTCATCTTATTGACGGGGAAACGCATACATATCGTTATTGCGCGGATAGCGGGAAATAGATGCGATCCAACTCTTCAGCGACCGATAAAAAATCATACCGTTCCGCAAAGTTTCTCGACGCATTCACGATATGGCTTTTCATTTCCATGTCCGACAACAACCACATTACACGTTCTCCCATTGTGAATGCATCGTCCCTTTCGACCAAAAAACCGCTCTTCCCGTCGGCGATAAGTTCGTTATGACCGCGGTTCTGTGTGGCGACGACCGGGGTTTCGGACAGCATGGCCTCAACGATATTGAGCGGCAGTCCCTCACGTCTGCTGCAAGAGACGCAAACATCGGCGATGTGCTGATAATCCTGGAGATTGGTAACATAACCCAGCATTTTTACGTTATTCTGCAATCTCAGGGTTTCAATGAGTTGTTCAAGGCGTTGTCTCTCGGGGCCGTTGCCGGCGATCAACAGCAGCGCATCGGGAAATCGTTCAACGATCCCCTGCATCATCCGGATCGCCATCGGCTGATTTTTGTTCGGCAGGAGTTCTCCGACGCAAAGGATCAATTTCTGCGACTCGCCGTACCCCATCTGTTTGCGGAGTCTTTGTTTTTCCGCATGATCGACCGGGAAATATCGCTCCCCGTCAACGCCAACCCCATGAATACGCTCAATTTGGCATTTGAACTTTTCACTTGCCAGTTTGAAATCTTCGTCGGTGATCGTTATCAGCTTGTCCGTATAGTGGTTGGCGAAAAACTTTTCGATCGGGTAAAAAACGAACCAGTTTTTCTTCGGCGCTCCACGGTAAAAATGAAAACCGTGAGCCGTATAAAACACTTTTGTTCCGCGTTTTCGCGCTGTACGAGCGGCAAGTCGCGTCACGACACCTCCCATCGGGGTATTGCAGTGTATCACATCATAATGCCCGGTATCGATAATACGTCTCAATATGCGATATGCCCTGAAATTATCCAAGCTGCATGGGGAACGAGCAAAGGGAACGTCGAATACCCTGTCTGCAAAATCCAATTTCAAGCCGTTTTTTTCGGCAAGGTTGTCCTTCGCCGCGACATGTACCTCGCACCCATGCCGATGCAGCATCGCTGCAAGTGGGCGATGGAACTGGCAAATGTGACTCTGCACCGTTGCCGTCAAGAGTACTTTCATAAATCAGACCGGTTGAGATTTTCCATGAACAGCAAGGCTGATCTCTTCGAATTTTGCTCGCCGATGAATGAAACATGCGGTGTAATGATTACATTGCGCATGGTCCACAGCGGAGAGGCGGACTCGAGCGGCTCATCCTCGAACACGTCCAAAACCGCGCGGAGACGACCGGATTCGAGCTCGGATTCCAAGGTTTTCTGATCGATTATCGCTCCGCGGGAAATATTGACCACGACCGCGTTGTCCTTCAAAAGCGCAAGCGAACCGGCATCCACACAGTGTCGAGTTTCATCTGTCAACGGCAACGTCAGAACGAGGATGTCCGCTCTGGGAAGATGCCTTTCATGCTCTTCCCACAGATAAAATTCGCTGAACAACTCGTCAACAATACGATTGCATCTTTCCACTCCGATGACTTTACAACCGAATGCGGAAAAGCGCTTGGCGCACTCCATACCGACGCTGCCGCATCCGATTATCAGAACCGTCTTGCCGTTGAGTTCCTCCAAGTCCCGGAGCTTTTCCCAACGCCGCTCGCGCTGAAATTGACAAAAATCACGGAGTCTGCGGTAAAGCGCCAGCACTCCGGCGAGGGCATGCTCCGCCATGGGTATGGAGTAAACACCCCGGGCGTTGCGGATCTCAATATTGTGAGCTTTTATGTATCCAAGCGGTACGCGGTCATATCCGGCGCTGGTCAGCTGGATGTAACGAAGATTCGTAAATCTCTCGATCGGATGCGACAGAAACAAGCCGTTGCAGATCACTCCCTCGATTTCCTCATAAGCGCACACGAGATCGTCTTTCTCCTGCTGCTGAAAGACGACCTCGTGCCCAAGATCGCGAATGCACTGCAACTGTTCTTCAGTTGCATTCCATGCGCCGGTAACCAGGATTTTCATTTGGCGATGCCGCTGAGGATCTGCTCCACACAATCGCGAATGCGGATAACGTTCTTTGAAAAATAGTCGCTATGAACTGCGATCTCCGCCTCGAATGCCCGCAACGTCCGAATACCGGCGGTGAATTTATCCCGAATAACGTTTCTATCGGTTATTTTCGTGCAGTCGCAGAAACTTCTGGAGAGGATCACCATCGATGAACCGAGACGGTAGTGCTCCTTGAGTATCGCCTCCGCAGGCAGCGTCCCCGTTCCAATTGCCGCGATCCCGCCGAACCCGAACGGGATGCCCTTTTGCCGGATCTTCAGTGCCAACCGTTCCACCGTACCGTCGGCGAGAAGCTGAAACATGAATCTTTGACCGTAACCGAGGCAGAGGTCATTCAAGCCGATGAATACCTCGTCAGCACCTTGTACGCTCAAGATATCGTCGATGCGCACGGCGGCCTCCGGGGTTTCCAGAAGCAGGATCGTGCGGCATCTGCCCCCCACCGCCTCCAGAAAGCGCCGCACTTCATCCGCGGTCTTGAAGAACGGCAGCATGATCACATCCGCTCCGGCGGCAACGATCCCGTCTAGCTCATCTTCGGTGGAAGCGCAGTCGGCGCCCGCATCATGGATCGGATTGCAGCGGACCAGAAGTTCCGCCTTGGTCAAACATTGCCGAATATTCTCGACATCCTGGATGGTATGGTGCGACTGAACGGTGTCCATCCCCCCTTGCCGCTTTGCTTTCCCGATGTATTCCATGTCGACGAATATCCGGTCGACTCCGGCATTTTCCGCTATCGCCGCAATTTCCGGGCGGTTGGTGATGTAAAATAGTTTCAGGGGCATTTTCTACTTCTTCAGGGTTTCACCCTTATTTTCATTATCCGCGTTGGTCACTACCTTGAAGATGGTCATGAAAAAAATCTTCATATCGAGCCAAAGGGAAATATGATCCACATACCACACATTGAGTTCGATGCGCCGATGCCACTCGACATCCTTTCTGCCATGAACCTGGGCCCATCCGGTAATTCCGGGGCGAACATCGAACATTCGGCGCTGCTCAGTGCTGTAATCGTCGATCGGCCACGGGTGATAAGTCAATGGGGGACGCGGCCCGATGAGCGACATGTCGCCGCAGATGATATTGAAAAGCTGCGGCAGTTCGTCGATACTCGTTGCACGAATGAACTTCCCGATCCTGGTAACCCTGGCATCACCCCGGCCGGAGTAGACGCCGCTGCCGGTATGTTCCGCCCCCTGGCACATCGAGCGGAATTTCCAAATATCAAATTCCTTTCCATGCAAGCCGAGGCGTTTCTGCTTGAAAATCACGGGACCGGGTGAATCCAACTTTATCAGCAGTGCCGTGATCAGAATAAGCGGCCAAAGCAGCAGTAAAGCAAAAAAGGCGATGGCAAGATCAAAAAATCTTTTGAAAAAACGATACATCGGACTGGCGATCAGGCGTTTGCGTCTTTTTCAAAATGAAAGGTGTCGACGATCTCGGCGATCAGTAGCTTCATCTCGCCGGCGTTGTTGTATGCGGCCGATGCGATCTTCTCCAGCTGGACAAGGAAGTTATGCACATCCAATCCGATGGGTTGGGCTATCGAAATGAGTTTGTTCTCCGTTTCCTGAAGTCCCTCTTCGCTCATCAGGCGCTCTTCGTAAAGTTTTTCGCCGGGGCGGAGACCGGTGAATTGAATTTTGATGTCCACATCCGGGGTCATTCCGGAAAGTTTGATCATATTCCTCGCCAGATCGACGATCTTGACCGGTTCTCCCATGTCGAGGACAAAAATCTCTCCGCCTTTGGCGTTCGCCGCGGCCTGAAGCACCAGACTGACCGCCTCCGGGATGGTCATGAAGTAGCGGACGATATCCGGGTGAGTGACGGTGACGGGACCTCCGTCGGCGATTTGCTTCTTGAACAGCGGGATCACCGAGCCGTTCGTGCCCAGAACATTGCCGAAGCGTACCACCACGAACTCGGTGTAATGCCCCTCGGGCAACGGCGAGACAACGCCGCATTTACGGCAATCATTGCCGGGCGATTCGTGAGAACGCAGAAGCGGTATGTCGTCGAGTTTGCCGGCGGCGCCGAGTCGGTTCAGTGATTGTACGATCATCTCACAGAGGCGTTTCGATGCTCCCATGATGTTGGTCGGATTGACCGCTTTGTCCGTGGAGATCAGCACGAAACGCTTGACTCCGCTCGCGATTGCCGCGCAGGCGGTCTTATAGGTGCCGAGCACATTGTTCTTGATGGCTTCGCACGGTGATTTTTCCATGAGCGGCACATGTTTGTGTGCGGCGGCGTGGAAGACTATTTCCGGCTTGTAGGTGGAAAACACCTGATTCAGTCGATTGGTGTCGCGCACCGAGCCGATGAGAACGACGAGGTTCAATGCAGTCCCGTATTTGCGCCTCAGTTCCTGTTCGATCTCATAAGCGTTGTTCTCGTAAACATCGAAGATGATGAGCTGTCGGGGCGAATGTCCGGCGATCTGGCGGCAAAGTTCGGAACCGATGGAACCGCCGCCGCCGGTGACGAGGATCACTTTGTCGCGAAGCGAGCCCAGGATTTCGTCGGTATTGACCAGAATCGGCGGACGCCCCAAAAGATCGACAACGGAGACCTCGCGCATCTTCGAAACCGAGATCTCTTCGTTGGCCAGCTGGCAAATGTTCGGAAGTGCAAGTACTTGCGTTCCGGTATCCTTGCAGATGGTGAGGATGTCCCGCCGGTTTTTGGCGGATAGGTTCGGAATGGCGAGAAAGATCTTCTCTATGTTGAAATCCTCCACTGCCTTGAAGATCAAGTCGCGACCGCCGATGATCTGGACCCCCTCGACCACGCATCCCCATTTGCCCCGGTCGTCATCTATGGCACAGCATATTATGCAGTCGCTCTTGGGGGAAGTGTTGACTTCGCGTATGATCATCGATGCCGCGGCGCCGCCGCCTATGATCATGGCATGCTTGCGATTGCGCTTGAAGTTGCTGCTGTGCGCGGGACGCATGACGCGATAGAATCTGTACCCGAAACGGGTCATGCACAACGCAAAAAACTGGAGGATGCCGCCGCCGGCGTAATAAAATAACGGCATCCTGCCGAAGAATAGCGGCAGCAGCAGCCAATGCAGGATCACAACGGAAACAACGCTCAGGAAGCACAGTTCCAGCTCACGAAAGCTGGCGACGCTCCAGACGCGTCGATACAATTGCCACCTCGAATATACGACGGGTACCAGTAGCGCCACCCACGGGATGGATTGCCGATAAATATTGATGTATTTGGGCTCGATCCTTGCCCATCTGCAATCGAATCTCAACCAGAGTGCCACCCCGTAGACAAAGACGACGGTAATAAAATCAATAAGCAGAAATATTACCATCGGCATATATCTGTTCGCTCGCCAGATTTTCCACAGATTTTTAGAAATGGAACGGTTCATGTTTCTCCATCGCAAAAACTATGAGACTGACAAATGTCCGATCCTTCGCGACAAACTTCGTTCGCGTTCACACCATGGCTTCGCAATCGACGACAGCGCATTCCACGCCGAGGGAGGCCCCCAGCGTGTTGATGCGAACAAAAACAAAGTTGCGCGCCATCCTCTTTTCGACGATCCCTTCCCAGCCCTTGAGCGCGCCCCGCTTGATCAGGACCGGTATTCCCTCTTGGATTTCCTGGCAGACCTCGATCTGGTTGTTCCGGGCAAGGAATTCAAAATTCTGAACCTTGTGCAGATCCGAGATGAGCTCATCTTCGGTATAGTTTACGTACAGACAAACTTGTGCTACACTCCGATTCATGCGCGTCGTGCTCATGCTGTCCAGATCGAGTGCGGCGAAAATGTAGCCGGGAAACATCGGAACCAGCACCGGCGGACGCTTGTAGGAATATTTACGCCCGTTTTTCCCGATGAAAGAGTTGATGTATACGCGATTGTAGCGGGGCAAATAGCAGGGGATGCGGTTTGCCTTGAAAAAGGTCTCCGCGTGTTGCTCGGAGCGCGGCATTGTACGGATCAGATACCATGACAGCCCTTCCAGCTTTTGTATGTAGACGTTTTTCAGCGCATCGATCAACATTGAAAGCTCCGCTTGAACTCGGAATCCGGGCAACATAAAGCAAGCCGTTGCCAAAACGCAACAGCTTCAAAATTAAAATATAATATAGCATCCGCAATATGAAAAAACAAGTTCGTTTCACTGCTGTCCGGTAAAAATTTCAGCATAGGAAATCGCCGAAAAGCTCCATTTGTCGGGGACGATTCCAGTCGGGAGGCTTGAGAATCGTCTTTCTGTCCCACCGCAGGATCTCCATCAGGTCGTAATTCATCATAAGGGCGTCGCGGATGCGGATGGTGATCTCCGTGAGGGAAATCTTGATCCCGCTGATGAATTTTATGTACGCCACCAGCAGATAGTGGATCAAAGCAACCCAAATTTGCGTCATGACGGCGTTTTCGCTGGTCCCGAGGAAACTCTTGATCTTGAAGTTCTGCTTGATCCACTTGAAGAACAGCTCAATCTGCCAGCGGCGCTTGTAAATCGCGGCAATGGTTGATGCCGCCAGCGTGAAATTGTTGGTGATGAAGCGATAAACCTTGTCCGTCTCCTCATCTCGAAATTCCACCAGCCGGAGTTCGCCGGGAAACTTTTTCACCGACTGCGGTCCTGTAAACCAAATGACCTCATCGCGGAAGACGCCCCGTTTTTCATCTGACGGGCGGTGCTGTCCGAGAAACTCGATCCGGGCGTTGTCTTTGACACGCGTAACGAAGAAAGCCCCTGCATTGTTGATCTGCTGAAACCAGCTCAAATCATAGTAGCCTTTGTCGAAGGTATAGATGCTGTCCGGCACGATGACAATATTCTCCTTAGCAGCCCGAATATCAGACAATTTCCCGTTGCTCAAGGCCACAAAGCACGGGATGTTGCCGGAGAGATCAAGTTCCGTGTGGAGTTTGATCGCCCCCTTGTGTTTCCGGTAGTACGCCCAGTCGTATTGAGTCAGGCACAAGTCAATGGTTGTGCTGTCGATCACGCGGAGCGGATTGTGAAATTTGAACCCGTGTCCCGGTGCACAGGCGATGGTTCGGTCAAGGATTTCCTTGAATAACGCCTCGAAAATATCCGGAGACCGCCGATTCATGGCATCGGCGAGGGTCGATTTTGCCACGGCTGCCATGCCGAGGTGATAAAGGCGGCTTTGATTGGTCGCCAAGCCGCTGGCGATCTCGCGCAGGGAGTCTTTGCCTGTGATCTGGGCGTAGAGGCAGGTCAAGAACTGCTGCCACGCGGAAAAACTCTTGCAATAGCGGTCGCTGGAGACCTTTTCGACCATTTTGTCGAAACGATATCGGGGGATGAACTTGAAAAGCTGCTGAAAGATGCTACAGTAATACATTGTCGGTTCTCCTACGCTCAAATTAAAGACGTTAGACACCTTTAATATAACGCAGGAGCCGACACTATCAATCAACTTCTTTACCGGACAGTAGTGAAAATCCGGCGACGAAATATTGAGATACCTGCGCGGTGGGAGCGGGGGGCGTTTCGCCGCCCCCACGTCCCCCCGCGAGCCGAACGTCGGCTTCGAGATAATGGATAGCGTCGCCGTTGGCGACTGTTTGCGCGGTCGGCTCGATGTTCGCAAGAAAAACCGTCTTGCGGGGTGCGGACATGCCGGTGTACGGCACGCGGATAAATTCCGCGAAAAGTTGCGGTGCAGCGGCGATCGGCCGCCCGGACATGCCGCATACGCTCCGCTCGCCTGCTGGCGAAATTCCACAAAGTTGCCCTCGCCGCCGTTTGAGGCGGCTCGCCCCTTACGGGGCTGCGGGTACTTTGTGGAAACCTTGCGCTTCGGGGCTTCCGTGCGGCTTCGCCGTATTCACCCCTGCGCGTATGGTAGTTGTTGTTTTCGTTTAAGCCGCCACTGCGTCGCCTTTTGGCGACGCAGGGACTCGCCTCCGCTACCGGCACACGGGCGCTGCCGCCCCGTGACCCCGGCTTTCCTTCTGAGAAAGCAACGGCGATTTTATGGCACAATCCGTCGAAGAGGCCTCTTTTTTGTCAAGTCCGCAGTTTTTTGGGAAAAATCTTTCGGGAGCGCTTGAATTTGCGCTGTCAATAAGTTATATTATCACAATGTGAACACGCAAGATGGCGATGTCATTGTGTTCGAATATTGGTTCCTAAGAAATAGAAAGGTGTTTGAAAATGGATTGCAAGAAAGAGATTTTCGCGGACGGTATCGGTCAGGTTCACTTCGCCGGCAACATGGTGCGTTTCGATTTCGTGACACTCCAGCCGGAAGAGAGCGGCAAAGCGCCCGTTCCGCAGAGCAACATTCGGGTCATCATGCCCCCGCAGGGGTTCCTCGCCGCGTTCAACTCGATGCAGCAGCTGATCGACCGTCTGGTCGAGGCGGGCGTTCTTCAGAAGAACGAGCCGGCGAAGGCGGAGAAAAAGTAATTTTTTCGAGGTGGCAAACCTATGTCTCGTGCCATGCTTGAACTGAATAAGGCAACGGTCGCGCCGGGATTGTCCATCTCGTGCGCGTTGCCGGTGCCCTCCGGCGATTGTTTCGGCGGAGAGGTCAGCGGCTGGCACGAAAACACGTTTGCCATGACCGTCAACGCGGTCGCGGCGGAGGCGTGGAGCGTTTTCCGCGCCGCCGCCGGCTTCTGCGTGACGGTGACGGCGCGTCTGCGGCAATTCGCGGAGCGTTGGCGGACGGGGTTCCGTCGGACGCGTTTCCGGCGGGTCAAACCCCGGGCGATGGTGTTGGCGTCGTGTCTGGTGATGCGGCGGTGAGGAGGAGTCCCGGAGCACCGGGCATATATATGTTTTTTAAAGCCGAAAATCGAATATGCGCGAACACAACAGCACACAGGTCGGGGAGCAATCTGCGTGTTGTTGTGTTTGTGTGTTTTTAGAAAATTAAGGCAAAACGGATATAGCAAATCAGGAAAGGAAAGAAAAGAAATTATGGCTACTCTCTATGTGAACAGTGACTGGGCGAGTTGCTCGGCGGGCGACCCGGTGTTCATCGGCGACAATATGTACACCTATGGCGTCGACGCGTTCAGCGACATTCAGAGCGCGGTCAACGCGGCGTCCGACGGGGCGTTGATTGAGGTTTTGAGCGGCACCTACGCCGCCGACGTGACTTTCACTGCGGCCGCGGCCGGCGGAGCGAAGACGGATCTGACGATCCGGGCGGCTGAGGGCGCGGATGTCAAGGTGACCGGCACGTTCCATCTGGGCGCGGCAAATGACGGTTGGCGTGGCGGTTTGACGGTGAAGGGCATCGGCTTCGACTCGACATCCGGAACCTCGGTTGAATCCGTCTATGCTTACAATGTCACCTTTGAGGATTGCTCCTTCGACGGCTCAGTCTCAAAATATATGGTGGATATCAAGTCATATGCCAGCGGCAGCGGCAACATTCTTTTCGACAACTGCGAATTCGGCGTCGGATACGTTAATGTTAACCGCGCCAGTGTGAGTTCCGGTCGCGGTGTGGAATTTTCCGAATGCACGTTTGAGGAATCAACCGTCAATGTTCAGAGCGGCGACAAAGTCGTTTTCTCCGCTTGTGAACTGAGCAAGACACTCACCGATTATTATGCCGCGCACAGTTTTTACGTCATAAGATCCAACAACCAGACGGTCACGCTCGACGACTGCGTCATCAATATCGATTCGACCGCGTCGGCTTCCACCGTCCCCGAGAGCGCCGGCGACTGGGCGGTGCTGTGGCAGCGTCAGAATGGAACCGCGGCATGGATCATGACCGATACCACGGTGAATTACACCGCGGCCGCCGCCGCGGTCGATGATCTGATCTTCAACCGGAATGCCACCACCGTCGCCGCCAACGCGGTTACGCGCGTCACCCTGGACGGGGTGACCTATTATGTGGACGGCACAGAGACCGACGTGGCCTCGCTGCTTTCCACTGCTGTCGGGTATGTGATCGTCGCGGGCGACGATTACAGCACGCTCTACTCCGACGGCGTCGCGGTCGCCACCAATGAGACTGTCTGCGCGAATGCGGGCTGGACGGCATCCGGCACGCTCGATACCGGGCTGGTCTTCGGCTTCAACGCGTTCAACAGCTTCACCGACGCCTACAACGCGGCGCAGGCGGACGGCGACATTGTGATCTCCGGCAACACAGCGGTCGACGGCACGGCGCTGACCAGCCTCGCCAAGGACGTCAACATCTCCGGCACGGGTGAAATCACGCTCGGCACCGCGACGGTGAACGCGGTCATCGCCATTGAGGATGTGAAACTCACGGCGACCAGCATCACCAACAACGGCACCATAAGCGCGAGCGGCACCGCGACCTTCGACATCGGCACGCTTAGCGGCTACGGGATCGACCTCGAAGACGGCGTAATCATCCGGGATACGACGGTTGGCGGCACCGTCAACTCGTACATCAACGGCGATTTGACTTTCGACGGCGCCAACACTCTGCCGGGGCTTTCCGCATCATATTTCGACACCACGGTCACCGTCGGTGCGGGCGATTCGCTTACCGTCACCAAGAACAGACTGGCGTTCGGCTACAGCATGAACTTCACCGTCACGGGAGAAATCACCAACGCGCTCACCGCCGACAAGACGCAGACGGCGGTTTCGCTCGACTATCAGCCGGGCTTGTCAATCACTGGCGGCGGCACCAGTTACTTCACCGTCAACGATGCCTACGTCAAATTCGGTAGCACCAGCATCAAGAACAGCGCGGCGACCGGAACGTACTATTTGAACTTCACCAACTCGATCGTCGATTTCACCAAGGAGTACGCGCTCTACGAAACGACCCACGGGCAGACTCACGCCATCAACACCACCTTCGATTCGAGCGTGGTCACGGTTGCGAGCCACTTCAAGAACTCCGACAGCGAAGCCGTGATGATCGTCCGCAACGGCAGCCAGATCAACGTCGCTCTTTCGTTCCGGAACGGCGGCGACTTCCAGCTTCTTTCCGGCTCTACCTTGACCGTCAACGGCTACACCAACAGCGGCAACCATGGCGGCAACACCGGAGCAATCACCGTCAGCGGCAGCGGTTCGGTATTCACTTTGAATGCAAAACAAGCCGACCAGTGGACCACTTCGGGCACCGTGACCGTCAACGCGGGCGGCGTGCTGGACGTCAACTACATCAACAACTCCGGCGACATCATCGTCGGCGGTCTGGGGCTCATCACCGGCACGTCGCTTACCAACACGGGTACTATCACCGTTGACGCGACCGAGCTGTCGCAGGGAGTCTTCCGCAAGGTCATCGACCTCGATCAGGCGACCGCGCTTTCGGATGTGCAGGTGACGGGCGACGCGCGTCTTCTCTACGGCGGCGACGGCGACGTGTGGGTGACCAACATCAGCGCGGACACGGTCTACGTCAACAGCGACTGGGCGGACAGCAGCCTCGGCGACACGGTTACGCTGGTAAGCGGCGGGACCGCGGTTTACGGTGTCAACGCATTCAGTTCGGTCAAGGCGGCGACCGACGTCGCCATCGCCAACGCTGGCGCGACCGTCACCATTGAAAAACTTGACGTTAGCGAACTTGCCGTGAAGAGCGAATTCACGACGGCGGGCACTTACACCTTGCTCGGCGGCACGCTGACCGACCAGCCCTCCACCCGGCTGCATCTGAACGCCACCGGCGTGAACGTGGTAATCGGCCGCGACCTCGAAGAGGGCGAAACCGCGCCGACGGCGATAATCACCCTCGGCAAAGTCCGCGCGGGCAAGAACGATAGCGGCACTTACACGAACAATTCGCTGACTGTCAAGAACGCGATCGTCGGCGCCGTGGCGACCGACGGCGCGGGCGGCGGCTGGTGGACTTTCTACGATTCGTCGCTTACCATCACGAACTCGCTGGTCGGTGTCTGGCCGTCGGCGAGCTTCTACAGCGACGTGCGCGACATGCCGCGCGGCGCGGCGGGGACGACCGTCTACGCGCCCTACGGTTCGAACCTCATGGGGCAGAACCTCGGCACGGTGCGCGACATCACGATCACCGATTCGACGGTCGCCACGGGCTTCTTCTCGGTTTACGACCGCGGTTATGCCGAACTTGACAACGCGCTTATCTACCTTGGTGGCGGCTTGATCGTCGGCAAGAACAGCACCGAGAGCGACGGCAACCTCGCGTGGGGCGCGAACTCCTCTCCGGAAGACTACCGCGTCGGCGAGACGGCGACGGTCACTTTGGAAAACGGCACAATTATCCGCAACATCGGCTACGGCGACGGCGGAGCCGGTTACGGTCTTCGCATCGGCGGCGACACTTACGGCGGCATCGTCAACGTCACCGACGGTTCCAAACTTCTGATGAACGCCTCCGCTGCCAACCGTGCGAACGAGGATATCTACGTTTACAGCACCGGCGTGCTGAATATCGAGGACGGCGAAGTTTCCGGGCGCAACCTCACCAACGCCGGTACGATCACCATCGACAGCGCGAGTCTGCTCAGTGGCACGACGCTGACCAACACGGGTACGATCACCGTCGACGCGACCGGTCTCGCGGAGAACACGGCGAAGAAGGTCATCGACCTGAACCAGTCCGCCGCGCTGACCGGCATCACCGTCACCGGCGGCCGCGCGATCTACGGCGACGACGGCGACGTCATCGTGACCAACCTTTCGGCGACGGAGCTTTTCGTCAACAGCGACTGGACCGGATACAGCGCCGGTGAACAGATTTCGGGCGAGGATGGCAAATATTACGGCATCAATGCTTTCGAGTCCATCGCCAAGGCGGTCGCCGCCGCCGGGCCGGGGGTGGAGACCACCATCAATCTGGCCGGCTCCCTCTCCGGAGCGGTGAGCATCAGCAACGGGCGGAACATCGTCTTTTCCGGCGCCGCCGGGATCAGATGGCGGGACGGCTGGTTCTTCGTCGGCCGCGGCGTGAGCGGCGCCGACCGCGACGCGGTCACGACCGTGACCTTCAAAAATGCGCACATCACGTCGATCGACCCCGTGACCGGCAACGCTTCGACGGGATTTCATGTATCCGGGTACGCCAGCGGCTCCAGCAGCACCAACGACGGCGTGCTGAAGATCGAAGACAGCATCATCGAGTGCGACTACCTCATCAACCGCAATCAGGTCGAGATCTCCAACTCCACGGTGACCTTCGTCAACATGTACGTCCACGGCCACGCCGCCTCCGAATCCAGGAGCGGCGAAGACGAGACCGCCACGCTGGACATCAAGAACGGTTCCAATCTGACCCTCACCGCCATCAACGGGATGTCTCTAGGCGCCGAGAGCTGCGGAGTGATCAACATCAGCGACACCTCCGCCTTCCGCATCACCGAGAACTCCGCGTGGACCATCGCCGCCAAAGGCGCCGTCAACCTGACCGGCACGGCGACCTTCACCGCGGCGGGCGGCATCGTCAACAACGGCGCCATCACCGCGACGGCGGCGAACACCATCACCGCCGCGAGCATCAACAACGCCAACGGCACGATCACCATCGACGCGACCGGCATCGACGCGTCCTCGCTGATCAAGGTCATCGACCTAACCCAGAGTTCGAAGCTCACCAACGTCACCGTCACCGGCGACGGCGTGCGGACGCTTTACGACACCGACGGCGACGTGTGGGTGACCAACATCACTTCCGACAAGCTCTACGTCAACAGCGCGTGGAGCACCGCTCATATCGGCGACACCGTGATCCTTGCGGATGGGACTTCCACCGCGATCTACGGCGTCAATGCTTTCAGTGATGGCGAAGATGCGACGGAGGTCGCGCTTTCGGCGACCGCGAGCGGCAGCAAGATCCATCTGTACGAAGGATCCACTCTTTACCGCGCCGGTCTCTACCTGAATACGGGTGTTGACTCGGCCGGGAGCAATTACGATTATGTGACGACCGATCCGACCTTCGACATGGAGATATCCGGTACGCTGTCGGCGTATCATGTCATCGTCAACAACGGTACGTTCACCGTTACCGAAACCGGCAAAGTGAACGCCCACAGTGAAGACGTGCGTCTTGTCGGGGCGACGCTGACTGTTGCCGGCGCCCGCGGGCTGAATGAGGCGGTGAGCGACTACGCCGCCGCAGCTCAGGTTACCGGTTCGATCCTGAAGCTCGCGTACGGTTCGACGATGACGGTGAAGGACTCGGTGATCTACACTCGCGGAGTTCCTGGCGGCGGCGGGGCGATCTACACGGCGACTATCGGTCCTTATTGGACCGATGCGACCGGCACACAGGCGTCGAGTCTCACTTTGGATAATACGGTGTACGCCGTCGCCGGTCATGCGGATTATCCGTCGTCGGAGTCGATCATCTCCATCGGAAACGGGAGTACCGTTGCTTTGGGCAACTACTCGCAGATCACGTCTGCTTCCGGCGTGCAGAAGGTCGTGGTATCGATTGCGGCGGGCAGCACTCTCAGTGTTACCGGTAGCAGTGCCGTGAACATGTATTCGATCACCAACGAAGGTACGATCGCACTTGATCTGACGAGTAAGATCACCGGCACGGCGCTGACCAACTCGGGCACGATCACCGTCGATGTGACCGGTTTCGACGGCGGTGTTTACCGGGTCATCGACTTGGATCAGGCGGTCGCGCTTTCGGGCGTGACGCTTGAGAACGCCGACGAGACCGGGGCGAGGGTTTTCTACGGCGCGGACGGCGACGTCTTCATCCACAACGTCAGTCTTGACAAACTCTACGTCAACAGCGCGTGGGCGGGTTCGGCAGTCGGCGACACCGTGATCCTCGCGGATGGAGTTTCCACCGCGGCCTACGGCATCAACGCCTTCGACAACTTCAAGAGTGCGTTGGCAGTTGCTCAGAGCAACGGTGGAGCGACCGTCAGCTTCGACGGCATGGCTTACGTCTATGCCGCGCCGCGGACCTCCGACGCCTACATGGCGTCGATCACCGTCCCCGGCGCTTACACCCTTGCCGATGGTGATGGCGCGCTTATCAACTATGAGATCGAGATCAACTCCGACAAGCTGACCGGGGATGTCAACAAGTTCGGGTTCACCATCGACGATGCCTTCATCACGCTGACCAAGCTGACCGCACGCGACAATACGGTCATTACGATCGAAGATTCGCGCGTCGACTACAACATGTTCCAGGGCGGCAGCGCTTATTTGTCGGTGTATAAGGACAGCGAGCTGTACATCACCAATTCGACGGTCGGGTTCGATCCGCACCAGACCGGAGTATCCGATCCCGCCGATCTGCCCGCCGCCGGAACCGGCTCCGGCAGTTACTGGAACTGGGCGCCGCGTTTCTCGCTGTACGGCAAGGCCGAGATCACCGATTCGATGCTGTACGTCTATGTGGGGCAAGCCGATAACACCGGATTCGACGTGCTCGGCAACGGCGTCGCTTCGGTGACAAATTCGACCGTCAGCCTGGCGCGTCTGAATGTCGGCAACACCTATGCCGAAAAGTATCTCGGCGCCGATGACGACAAGAGCAATCTCAACGCTTCACTGACCATCGATTCGAGTACGTTCAAAAACACCCAGTACCGCGGCGACTACACGTCGCTAAACGGTATTGTCGTCGGTTCGGCGTCCAACACCGCGGTCAAGGGGGCGCTGACCATTCAGAACGCTTCGAACATCGACTTCACCGTGCTGACCTACGGCGACAGCCGCGAAGTCGGTCTGCAGGTCAACAACTCCGGCAGCACGGTGAATATCACCGGAAATTCGCTTGTGAAACTTCCCAAGATCACCAACGCCGGCACGATCACGGTCACCGATTCGACGCTGACGGCGACGGGAGCGGTCACCAACACGGGTACGATCACTATCGACAGCGCGAGTCTGCTCAGTGGCACGACGCTGACCAACACGGGTACGATCACCGTCGACGCGACGAATCTCGTCGCCGGCTCGTTGCGCAAGGTCATCGACCTCAGCCAGTCGACCGCGCTTTCGGGCATCAACGTCCTCGGCGACGGCGTGCGGACGCTTTACGACACCGACGGCGACGTTTTCGTAACCAACATCAGCGCCGACACGGTTTATGTCAACACCGCATGGGCAGGCAGCGCCATCGGCGCCGAAGTCACGCTTGCGGACAGCAGCACCGCGGTTTACGGGGTCAACGCATTCAGTTCGGTCAAGGCGGCGACCGACGTCGCCATCGCCAACGCTGGCGCGACCGTCACCATTGAAAAACTTGACGTTAGCGAACTTGCCGTGAAGAGCGAATTCACGACGGCGGGCACTTACACCTTGCTCGGCGGCACGCTGACCGACCAGCCCTCCACCCGGCTGCATCTGAACGCCACCGGCGTGAACGTGGTAATCGGCCGCGACCTCGAAGAGGGCGAAACCGCGCCGACGGCGATAATCACCCTCGGCAAAGTCCGCGCGGGCAAGAACGATAGCGGCACTTACACGAACAATTCGCTGACTGTCAAGAACGCGATCGTCGGCGCCGTGGCGACCGACGGCGCGGGCGGCGGCTGGTGGACTTTCTACGATTCGTCGCTTACCATCACGAACTCGCTGGTCGGTGTCTGGCCGTCGGCGAGCTTCTACAGCGACGTGCGCGACATGCCGCGCGGCGCGGCGGGGACGACCGTCTACGCGCCCTACGGTTCGAACCTCATGGGGCAGAACCTCGGCACGGTGCGCGACATCACGATCACCGATTCGACGGTCGCCACGGGCTTCTTCTCGGTTTACGACCGCGGTTATGCCGAACTTGACAACGCGCTTATCTACCTTGGTGGCGGCTTGATCGTCGGCAAGAACAGCACCGAGAGCGACGGCAACCTCGCGTGGGGCGCGAACTCCTCTCCGGAAGACTACCGCGTCGGCGAGACGGCGACGGTCACTTTGGAAAACGGCACAATTATCCGCAACATCGGCTACGGCGACGGCGGAGCCGGTTACGGTCTTCGCATCGGCGGCGACACTTACGGCGGCATCGTCAACGTCACCGACGGTTCCAAACTTCTGATGAACGCCTCCGCTGCCAACCGTGCGAACGAGGATATCTACGTTTACAGCACCGGCGTGCTGAATATCGAGGACGGCGAAGTTTCCGGGCGCAACCTCACCAACGCCGGCACGATCACGGTCACCGATTCGACGCTGACGGCGACGGGAGCGGTCACCAACTCGGGCACGATCACGATCACCGGCGCGAGCGACATTGCGGCGGCTAGCTCCGGCACCGACAGCGGTGTGATTTACCTTACGAGCGCGCAGCTCGACAGCGACACCGCCATCACCGGTTCCGGCGCGACGATCCGGGTTGCGAGCGGTACTGATAACATGATCGACGGTTCCACTCTCGCCGTCAATTTCTTCCAGGTCGGCAACGGCAGGGGTGAGGAAACCGTGATCGACCGCGAGAACGACGTGTCGGTCACCCTCCGCAACGGCGCGGCGCTTTCGGTCAGGGGCGACGCCTATCACGGCTGGGTCGGCACCGAGTATGCGAACCGTGAGAACATCGGCGACAACCGCTACACGCTGAACATTGAAGATTCGGCGGCGAGTTTCGGTTATCTGCACATTTCCACCGACGGCATCCTGAATGTCTCGGGCAACGTCACCGACGAGACGAAGAAGATCACCAACGCCGGGACCAGCGTCGACTTCTACGCGGGCGACTTCATCGTGAACGGCGAAGCGGCTTTCACCGGCGGAACGAACGCGTGGATCAAGTACTTCAAAGTTTCCTGCGACAACACGAGTGCGACGGCTCCGGGTACGGTTACGGTCGAAGACGGCGCGGATCTTGAGTTGAGCATCCACAACGGCGGCCACACCGGCACTTCGCTCAACATCTACAATCATGGCGTACTGAACGTCGACAACGCGACGGTCAGAAACAACAACGTGATGACGGTCAGCGGCGAACTCAATCTGAATAACGGCGCGAGCTTCACCACTGCCGGAGCCTCGACCAATAATGGCGCGATCAATATCGTCGGTTCCACCTTCACGGTGGCTTCCACTGGCGCACTGACCAACACGGGTACGATCACCATCGACAGCGCGAGTCTGCTGACCGGTACTCAGCTTACCAACAATGGGACGATCACCGTCGACGCGACCGGTCTTGCGGAGAACACGGTGAAGAAGGTCATCGACCTCAGCCAGTCTGAAGCTCTCGCGAACGTCGCGCTGTCGTCCACGACGCCGGACACCGTGACGATGCTCACCGGCGCGGATGGCGACGTGATCGTCCACAACGTCAGTCTTGACAGGCTCTACGTCAACAGCGGGTGGGCGGAAGGCTATGCGCTCGGCGACGAGATCACGCTCGCGGATTCGACCAAGGTCTACTTCGGCGTCAACGCTTTCGCAAACATTGACGACGTCTTCGCGCTCTACGGCGACAAGGAGCACAGCAACACCGAGACGACCGAAGTGGTGCTGCTCTCCGACGTCACGGCGTCGGCGACCGGCAAGCGGTTCTTCTACTCCGATGTCGATGTTACGTTCACCGCGGCGAGCGACGTCACGGTGGATATGCGCTCCTACAGCCGCGCTTATCTGATGGGCTATTACCCGGTCGTGAACTGCACCGGAACTCCGGCTTCGACCCCGAACTTCACCGTCGGCGATCACGTCACGCTGGTCGCCAAGGTGTTGATGGCCGGCCAGAACGTCGATACCGACGATGTGGATGCGCAGGGCGACGCGACCCGCGACGCGGGCGCGGCGAACGTGATCGTCAACGGCACGCTCAGCGCGGGGCAGACCTACGCGGCGGCGTTTTCGACCATCACGACCGGCACGAGCGGCGTCATCACTAATCCGGGCAGCGGCGACGCGATGGTCATCCTGGCGCGGGGCACGGTCGAAGTCGCCGGCGACGGAAATCACACGCTGACTCAGCTTTCGCCGAACTACATCAGCAATCAGGGCGGTACGCTGACGCTTGAGGATACCGTGGTTTCCACCGGTCTGATCCAGCTCATCGCCAGCGATCACGATTTGGAATACCGTGCCGCGCACGGCACGATCAGCGCGGACAATACCCTGTTCTATTCGTCGAACGCGCTGAACATCGCGGATGCGCAGGGCGTGCTGACGCTGACCAACGGATCCTTGCTCGATCGGACCAACGGCAACGGGCTCGCCATCACCAACGCGGGCACGATCAACATCACGGTCGGCTCCACGATGCACGGCGCCGCGGTCACCAACACCGGCAGTATCGTCATCGACGGCACGAGCATGCTGACCGCCGCCACGATCGACAACTCGAACGGCACGATCACCATCAACGCCGGCGCGGCCTTCACCGGCACCGCGCTCGTGATCGACATCACCGGCACGGCGGGCTTCGACGCCGCCAACGTGACCGTGACCGGCGCGAGCATGTTCCAGAACGCCGAGGGCGACGTATTCATCACCGACACGACCAAGGACACGCTCTACGTCAACAGCGAGTGGGCGACCGTTGCGACCGGCACGCTCGTGACGCTCAAGGACGGCGTTTCGACCGCGATCGTCGGCGTCAACGCCTTCGCCAACGCGGCGGATGCGCTCGCGGCGAAGACTTCGGACACCACCGGCATCGTCTTCGAGTCCGACAGCGTGTCCACCGCCGGATACTCGACCAAACTCAACGGGCTCACGCTCACGACCGACGTCGCTTCGGCGGAGGTCATATTGAGCGGCGACGCCAGCTACGGCATGGTCACCGGCGACCTCACGATCGGCGAAAACCTCACGCTTTCGCTCGACAGGCTGCTGCACCGCGGCGCCGGCACGACCATCACCGTCGACGGTACGCTGCAGACCACCGGCGCGAGCTACCTTTACATCGGCACGCTGGAGATAAGCGAAACCGGTCGTCTGGTCGGCGCCGACGGCGGCACGATCACACTCAACAACGGCGCCTACACCATCCACGCGACCGGCACCGGCAAGGCGGACTACACCGACGCGACCGCCCAGATCAAGGCGGATGCGCTCCGCGTCATGACGACCGGCACGATCGCCCTCGAAGACAGTTACGCCTTCGCCAACACGCTGGAGATTGGCGCCAGCGGCAGCGTCACGCTCGACGATTCGACGTTGAGCGTCGGCGATCTCACCGTCGGCAGCACGCTCGAAGTGACCTCCGGCTCGGACGTCAAGGCGACCACGCTGACCAACAACGGCACACTCAATGTCAACGGCGGCAACCTCACCGCCGCGACGGCGATGACCAACGACGGCGAAGTCACCGTCTCCGGCGCGAGCACGGTCAACGTGGCGACCCTCACCGGCAACGCGATCCGGCTGATCGACGGCGCGAACGTTTCCGCGTCGACGATTGTCGGCGCGGTCACGACCGACGGAGATGTCACGCTGAGCGGAACCGATACCTTCGGCGCGACCACGATCAACTCCGGCAGCACTGCGACGGTGGTCAGCGGCGCGACGTTCAGAGTCGCCGATAACGGCTCTCTCTATGGTACGCTGACGAACAACGGCACGTTCAGCGTCTCCGAAGCGACCGAGGTCAATGTCGACAACACCTTGACCAACAACAACGAGGTGAGCATTGCCGATTCCGACAATGTGACCATCTACAGGCTCACCAACAATGCGGACGGCAACGTCGCCATAACCGACAGCACCGTTACGATCAGCGGGGGCGGCACCAACGACGGCACGCTCACCATCGACGGTTCGACGCTCTACGTCGCCGGCACCAGCGCGCTGACGAACAACGGCACGATCACCGTGACCGACAGCACATTGCGCATCGGAACCGTGGATCTGCACAGCACGGTCGCGGGCGGCAAGATCAGTTTCACCAACAGCACCGTGGATATGCGCGGCGGCTACTTCAGCATGAACAACAGCGCCGCCGAGGTTTACATCGACAGCACCACCATCACCAACTGCTCGCAGTTCCAGATGGGTTACGGCGACAACGCCGCCGGCAAGGTGACGATCGTCAACGGCAGCTCGGTCACGCTGAGCAACTCCCCGACGTTCAAGGCCGATGCCAAGCAGTCGATCACGATCGATGCGATGTCAACGCTGAAGGCACAGGGCATCAGTTACTACGCCGATGGCGACAAGCATACGATCACCGTCGACGCCGGCAACTTCACGGGCGGTTACAAGAAGGTCATCGACGTGGATCGTTTCAGCGGCGACTTTGCCAATGTCGAAATCAAGAACCTCGCGCAGGGCGTCAACGTGGTCTATGGCGCGGACGGCGACATCTCGCTGATCGACATCGACGCTTCGAAGATTTACGTCAACACCGCCTGGAGCGGCATGTCCTACATGGACGAGATCACGGAAGGCGGTCAGGCCAAAGCCTACTACGGCATCAACGCCTTCGACAACGTGGTCGATGCCCTTGCCGCGGTCGGAGCGAGCACGTCCGAGGTCGTCTTCGAGTCCGCTTCGACCGGCAGTTACGATGGCGATCTGGATGTTTGTATATTGAACGACGTCGCGCTCACGACCGGGGTCGCGGGCGGAGTTACGGAAACGTTGACAACCACCGATGACTTCTGCTTCAATACCACCAAGGCGGCGTCGCTGGCGGTGAACCGCCCGGTCGTCACGATCGGCGAGGGCGTCACGCTGACGGCCAACAACTGCATCTACATGGGTTTTTATTACGCTCCGACCTTCGTGGTCGATGGTGCGTTGCGCGCCGGTTCGTCGTTGTGGATCGGCGCGGCCAGCTACGCTTCCGGCAACTCCGGTCAGCCGCAGGTCACGGTCTCCGCGACCGGCAGTCTGTACGGCGCTCTGCAGTACGTCCAGCATGACGACGCGCAGGTCACGATCACCGGCAACGCGACGGCGGGGCAGGCCTCGAGCGACCGTACCGCGCAGTTCACCATGCCCGAGCTGGTCTCGATCTACTCCGGTACGCTGACCTTGAACAACACCAAGGCGGTCACCGGCGCGGTCGACATCAACAACGCGTATCCGTCCTACATCACTCAGGGACGCACCTACAACGGTTCGTTCGTGGTGCTGAACAACACCGTGTGGGAGGCTACCGGCAACCTGACGCTCGTCACCGACGGCACCAACTTCACCGGCGCCGCCGGGCTGACGCTCACCAACGGCAGCACGGCGACCTTCGCCGGTACCGCCTCGATCCAGTCGGCGGGCACGGTCACGGTCAACGCTTCGACGCTCTCCGTCACCGGCGCGGTCACCAACGCCGGCACCATCGCGATGGACTACACGAGCGCTCTTACCGCCGCGAGCTACACTCAGAGCGGCAGCGGCGCGATCACCATCGACGCGACGGGTTACACCGGCGGCGTTTACAAGGTCATCGACCTCAGCGGCGCGTCCTCGCTCGAAGGCGTGGTCACGATCAGCAACCTCGACCCGACCAAGGGCACGGTCCTCTACGGCGCGGACGGCGATGTGGTCATCGCCGGCAGCGTGGACAAGTCCACGTACTACGTCGACGCCGCTTGGAGCACCAAGCAGCTCGGCGACACCGTCACGATCGGCGACGTCACCGCCTATTACGGCATCAACGCGTTCAGCTCGTTCGCCGCGGCGATCACGGGCATCGCGGACGAGACCGCGACGATCGAACTCGAAAGCGACGTCACCGAAAGCGTACTGGTTCCGGTCACCTACTTCAACCACGATGTTCTGGTGAAGACCGGTAGTGGAGTTTCCACGGCGGCGGTCACTTGGGACGTCACCGGCAACTCCAGCACCGCGCCGGATACCGACGGTATGACTTACTTCCTGAAGGATGCCGATACGGAATCGGCGAAGCTGACCTTCGGCGAGGGCGTCACGCTGAGCGTGCCTCACACGAGTTCCTCCTTCGGCAACGCGACCTACTTCGGGTACAACACCGCGAACGGGATGAAGGTCCAGATCGACGGACAGGTGAATGCATACGTGTTCTACAACGCGTTCTACACCGATTTGACCGTCAGCGCGACCGGCAAGGTCACCTCCACCGAGAGCTTCATCGTCCGGAGCTACGCTACGGTCACGTTCAACGGCGAAGGCAACTTCACCGAGAGCGCTCCGCAGGCCGATCTCTGCTACGTGTCGCAGCAGGGCGGTATCGTCAACCTCAACGACACCGTGGTCGATGCCGGTGCCTGGTGGGAGATGTGGGATCGCAACAACATCGGCGCCGACAACGTCGTGCTGAACATGGACAATTCGACCATCGTCGGCGCCACCTTCAAGGGTGACGGCGCCAACGCGCCGGATCGCGGCTTCCACGTCAATTTGACCAACGGATCGGAGATCAAGATGACGGGCGCGATCACCAACGTCGGCACCATCTCGGTCACCGACAGTTCGATCAGCGGCGCCAGCTTCGCGCAGACGTTGAACACCAACGCGACGTTGTCGCTGGTGAACAGTACCGCGACGTTGACCGGCGCGGTCACCAACGCCGGCACGATCGCGATGGACTACAAGTCGACCATCGGCTTCGCGACGATGACCAACACCGGCACGATCACGATCGACGCGACAGGCTACACCGGCGGCAAGTATCTGATCCTCGACAGCCTCAACAACGACTACACCGAGGATCAGTACCGCGCGCTGCTCGGCACCAGCTGGGACGACCGCTGCTTCAAGGTCGAGAACGGCGACCTGTTCTATCTGGACTTCTCGTCGTCCGAGGTCTACGTCAACAGCACCTACAGCGAGACCGGCGACAATGACGGTCACACTTGGGGCGTCGATGCGTTCAGCACGTTCGCCGACGCCACGGCGATCAACCCGGCGAAGATCACCGCCACGGTCGGCGGCAGCTACACCGGCACGACGACCTTCGAGGGCGCGGTCGGCGATATCGAGGGCGGCACCTTCGGCGGTTCGGTCGCGGCGGGCGTGTACGTCAAGACCGACAGCCGCAACTGGGTGGACAACGAGGCTGACCTCTCGCTCACGATCGCGAGCGGCACCTTCTCCAAGACGGTGGTCGGCGGCGACTTCGTCGACAAGGGTTACTGTGGCCGCTTCGGCGACATCAGCCTGACCATCGAAGGCGGTACCTTCTCGAGCACTGTCGGCGGCGGTATGGCTTACACCCCGGCGAGCAACCGCGGCGCGGCCGAAGTCTACGGCAACGTCAGTTTGACCATCGAAGGCGGCACCTTCAACCGCCGGATTTACGGCGGCAACATCAGCCGCAACGGTTACGGCGCCCGTACGCTGATCGAGGGCAACGTCACGCTGACCATCGACGCGTCGACCAACGCGATCGCGTTCAGCGACAACATCGTCGCCGGTTCGTTCGACGACGGTGCCATCACCGGCGACGCCAGCGTGGTCTTCAAGGGCGACGGCGCCAACCTCACGTTCACCGGCGCGGTGATCGGCGGCAGCGGTTCGACCTACTACATAACCGACCACGCGACCCAAAAGCGCACGTATGTGAGCTATATCGACGGCAGTCGCAGCATCTCGTTCAGCGGCTTCACCGGCGACTTCGGCGGCGATATCCGCGCGTTCAGCGACATCACCTTTGCGGATGAGTCGGAGATCAATTTCGTGAATACCGAACTGAATCTCTCCGACATCGAAAACTGGAACATCCAGTATGGCTCGTCGGCAGTCGGCATCATTGCCAACGATTTCACCGACGACACGCTGAACATCGATGTCACCGGTTGGGATACCGCCAGCGTGGCGAGCTGGGATGCGCTGACCGGTGCCGAGCAGACGGCGTTCACCGGCTGGGATGCTTTCGACAGCGTCACGATCGGCGGCGAGGCGGCGAGTTTCGACGGCTCCAAGTGGGCGAGCTCGAGCTACGAGTTGGCGCTCGAAGACGACAGCGACAACAGCAAGAAGTTCGTGGTTTCGTTCAAGGCATAACGCCGGAAGATAATACGACGGTCGTGCGGAGTTTGCTCCGCACGACCGGATATGATTTTCGAGGAGAGTTTTTATTATGGAAAAAGAAAACAAACTGGTTTACAAGCCGCCGAGACTTGAGGAAGTCGATCTGAAACTGGTATTCGGCGAAGTGGTGCCCGGTGTTTCTCAAGTTCAACCTCCGGATGAAGACCCGGACTTCTGATTCCGTGTGTAACCTGAAGCTTCCTCTGCACGGAGGAGGCGTTTTGACTATTCAGGATCACACTTCGGAAGGCGATTTGTACCGGTTGGCGGGACTTTTGGGGCTTCGTGTCACTTGTGATACGATCCCCTTTCCTTGTGTGACCGTGAAAGATCTATCGGCGCCGCGTTGCGGTACAACGATTTGCAGGACACCCCGCGGATTGTTGGAATTCTGTTGGTCGATAGAAGAAAAATGTTTCTACCTGTTTGCATCTCCTGAAATATTCAAAGACCCGGCATCGTCTATTCGGTTGTGGCGCTACACCGTGATTTGCGCCGGGGTCGCCTCGGTATTGCGAGGAACGGCATGTATGCTTCTCCATGGGGCGATGCTGAGGTTCGAGGATCGGGCGGTACTCCTCTTGGGGGAGAGCGGTATTGGGAAAAGCACCTCCGCGGAGCGTTGGCAGCGCTGCGGCGGCAGCGCCCCTGCGGACGACATGTTGCTTTTGGAGGCCGCGAACGGCGGTTTTTTCGCACACGCGATGCCGACGTGGAGCAGATGCCTATCCGCACCGGAACATCCGAAACTTTCCGCGGCATTTGCGCTTCCGGTGGGTGGAGTGCTTTGTCTTTCCCGCGGCGGCAGCAGCGGAGAGCGGATCGAAGAGATCGCTCGGAATGAGTTTTTCGGAAATATCCTTCGTTCCGCCTTTTTCCATTGCCGCGGGATCGTGAAACTGCTTCCGGAAGAAGGACGGCGCCTGTTCAGCAGCATGTTATCGTCCCTGTGCGGCAATTTGGCAAAAAATCATCTGCCATGCGCATTGTTCGCCGCACTGGATGGCGATCTCAAGCAGACCATGAAAGAATATTTTCGTATGCGCGGTGATGCCGCCGTATGAATTTTAACTCAGGACCAATATTCGAAATTTCAGCGCTTCTCCGCTTCGGCAACGGGTTCGGTCATGCCCATTCGCCTGCCGATCACGTAGGTTCCGATGTTGTCGCCCGCAACGTTGCACGCGGTCTCGAACATGTCGAGCAGGGGGTTGATCCCGAGCGCCAGCGCGACGATCAATGACGACTGCGCCGGTTCGAGCTTGAAGCAGTCGAGCACGAGGAAGAGCAGGAAGATGCTGCCGCCGGGCACGCCGCCCGCGCCGACCGACGCGAAGACCACGCTGATCACCAGCAGAAAGATCTGCACCGGCCCCATCGTGAAGCCGAAAAGATTGGCCGCGAGCACCGCGAAGACCGGCAGATGGATGCAGACGCCGTCCATGTTGACGGTAGCGCCGAGCGACAACGTGAATCCGGTCAGTTCGCCGCGGATGTGCAGTTTTTCGCGGACGGTGCGCATCGACACCGGCAGCGTCGCCGCGCTCGAGCGGGTCACGAACGCGGTCAGGATCGGTTCGCGGAGTTTCCACAGCACCGGATACGGGTTTTCGCGGCAAATCAAGAGTATGAAGAGGGGGTAGCAGACGAAGATCATCAGCGTGATGCCGATGATCACGCAGACCGCCACCTGGAAGTAGCTCGACAATAGCGACACCCCGTACAGCGCGAAGCAGTTGGCCGACAGCGCGAAAACGCCGATCGGGAAGTAGCGCATCACCCAGTCGATGATTTTGAACATCACGCGCTGAAACGCCTCGAACATCCCGAGCAGCTTCGAGACCCCGTCCCTGGCCGCCGGATCGGTCGCGGTGTCGATGATGACCCGCGCGGCCAATCCGAACAGCACCGAAAAGACGATCACCGGCAGGAACTGCCCCTCGGCCAGCGCCTGAAACGGATTCATGAAGAGGCCGTAAAAGAGTTTCAGCAACGGCGAACTTGTCGACGCGGCGGTGGTCTGCATCGTCTGCGCCTGCTGAAGCAGCGAACCCGCGAGCGAGGTGCTGTTTTTCAGCGTGGGGTTGCAGACGATCGCGGTGAAGGTGCCGAAAAGCGCCGCGTACAGCGAGGTCGCGAGATACCAGACCACGACCGCCGCGCCCATCCGGCCGAACTGGCGGAAGGGCAAACTCGCCGCGCCGCACACGAGCGAGCAGAAAATGATCGGGATCACGATCATCTTGAGCATCGAGATCAGCACGTTGCCGAAGGGGGTCAGTACTGCCGTGATCCGCGACGCGAGATCGGCGTATCCGGCGTCGCCGATCTTCCAGACAATCAGTCCGGTCGCGCAGCCGAGCACGAAGCCGCCGATGTTGAGCCAGATCAGCGGCGCGTGCAGATACCATTGAAAGAATTTTTTCATGAAAACCCCGATCCTTGAGTTGTCTTACCGCAAATTTGTATAATATACCATCGCTCCCGCGTTTTTTCCGCACGTCAATGCCGATATTTTGAATTTATCGCACGTTATCGCTATTCGGATTTAGGTAGACATGTAGACCTTTGCAGAAATGGATTCCGCGGAGCATCTGCCGATAGTCGTTGCGGTTTACGATGGGTGCCAGCTCCGACAGATAGCCTATGAACAACCGAGGCAATTCCGCAACCTCGCAATCGCCTTCCTCGCGCTGTTCTTTCGGCCAGTCGATGTGGCTGGTGCGCATCAGAGTGCTGTCAACGCCGAACTTCCCGTCCTCGTAGACGATGGCGACCGACTTGCTGCGCCCATACCGCACTTCGACCGGACTGGTCCTGCAGACCAACTTTCCCAGAGCGCTCAAGGCTCCGGCCAACTCGCTCTTCGACACTTCGATTTGCATAATACCTCCTTGTGGTTAGGGATTTAAAATGAAAGCCCCGCCGAGTTCTGAAGGACTCGACAGGGCCAAGTGCGCGTGAGCTTATCTCACGTAAGTGATATATATCTCAAATTTTTTGAACAGCAGGAGAAGAGCGCGAGGAAGCGTAGCGGCAACGTGTAAAATCAATGCGGTTGGTAAAAGATCACGAAATATTCAAAGAGCGCGTCAGGCGATGTACTGGCGGCGGAATTCCCGTGTCGAAAGCCCGGTGTGTTGTTTGAAGAAGCGGGAAAAATAAAACTCGTTGTTGAATCCCAACTGCGCCGCGATCTTTCGGGCGGACACCTGATGCAGCAGCAGTTCGCCCGCTTTTCTGATGAGCACGCGGGTCAGCCAGAATTTCGGCGGCATCCCCACCGCCAGTGAAAACTTTCTGGAGAAGATGTCGGCGCGCATCCCGAGCCGCTCCGCCAGCTCCGATACGGTCAGTTTGGCGCTGCAGTTGTTTTCGATGAAGACGATGGTTTCGTAAAATTCCTTGAACCGCGCCGAAATATTCAAGTGCATTTCGGGGAAATCCCGAAACATCTCGCCGCACAATCGATAGAGCACAGTCTTGACCTGCGTGGCGGAGGAGTACAAGTCTTTTTCCTCCCACGCGGCACGTATTTCACGCTCCAACCGGTTGTCCTCGAAGCAGAATATCTTTTGCGAAGTGGAAAAGACGTCGATGCCCGTCAACTCGTCGAGCGTGAAATGCACCGAATAAAATTGCAGATCGTCGGAAAGCCGCCATGTCGTCCGGTGCATCGCCGGAATAAAATATTGGCAATTCTCTCTTAAAAGGACACGCTCGTTGTCATCGGCGATGAAGTTCCCGTCGCGTTCGTCGGATTTGGTGACCAGAAAAAGTCGATTTACCGGATAAGTGCTTGATACTTCTGGCACAAGATATGCGCCGTGGGCAAAGTGAAAGACGTGCATACGCATCCGGTTAGCCAGCTTATGCACCTCGTGGCGATGTTCGGTTGCGATCATAAAATTATAAGTTTTTGCCAAAAAAATCTATTCCATTGTCGCCCATAAAATACTATATTATTACGTTGTTTGCAAGTCACCGGGGAAAACGAAGTCATGAAAATACCAAATTTCGAGAGCCAGCGCCCGGAGTTGGAGAAGCTTTACGAAAATGCCGTTTACGATTCGGCGACCGGGCTTTCGGGCGAAGAGCTGGAAGCCCGCTACCGTCGCCATTGTGCGGAGCTCCCGGGCGAACCGGGCGTGCTCGCCAACGCCTTTCTGCTGTATCTGATCTGCACCGAGGGACTCATCTTGCCCGAGCCGGGGCACGTCTTTGCCGGTCTGGTCGAAAACACCGGACTTTTCCGCAAGATCGTCCGCGAACGCGGCGAACGCGAGTGGAAACGAGAATTCGGCGAGTGGCATGGTGCGATGTCCGCCGAGGACAACGAACTCGGCATTGCTTACAAAGTGGATTTGAGTCACATCACCCCGGACTGGACGACCATTCTCGAACTCGGTCTGCCCGGCATGGCGGAACGCGCCCGCGCCGCCGGGGATTCGCCGTTTTACCGCGCCTGCGTCATGGTCTGCGAGGGGGCGATGAAGCTCGCGGAACGGCTGGGCAAAGCCTCGGACAATCCCGCTCTGCTCGCCATCGCCTCCCGAGCGCCGGAGACGCTCCACGAAGCCTGTCAACTCACCTATCTCCTCCACGATCTCATCGAAACCGGCATGGTCGAGGTGCGGACGATGGGACGGTTCGACCGCGACTTTCTGCGCTTCTACCGCCACGACCTCGCTGCCGGGATCCTCACGCGCGAGAGCGCCAAGGCGCTCTTGAAGCACTATTGGATCCGCTTCTACGCCAAGTATCAGGGTAAGCGCTTCGGCAAGAATTTCTGCTACGGGCCAGACATCAACGAGCTGTCGTACCTCGCCTTCGAGGCATATTACGAGATGAACATCGTCGATCCGAAGTTCTCGGTCTTCGTGCGCGACGACACGCCTCGCGATTTCCTCGAGCTCTGCGCCAAGTGCATCCGCGACGGTCGGACCTCGGTGGTGTTCCTGAACTACGGCAAGGTCGTCGCCGGGTTAATCAAAAACGGGCGCGATCCCGAGGATGCGGAAAACGTCATCCCCATCGGCTGCTACGAACCGGCTGTATTCGGGCGTGAGGTCTCGCTTTCCGGGGCGACTATGCTCTATCTGCCGGATATTCTGCTGCACACGCTGCGGACGACCGGCGACTTCGACACTTTCGACGCTTTCGTCGCCGCGTTTCTCGAGGATATGCGCAAACAGGCGGCGGAGATGGCATCCCGGCAAGCCCGTTGCGAAAAGATTTGGCCGAACATCAATCCGACTCCGCTGTTGTCGGCATCCTACCGGGACTGCATCGCCTCCGGAAAGGACGTGACCCTCGGCGGGGCGAAGTACAACACCACCGGGTGCGTCGTCTCGCATCTGGCGGACTGCGTGGATTCTCTGGCGGCGATCCGCGAACTCGTATACCGGAGGCGGGATTGTACGCTCAACGAACTCAAATCGGCGCTCGCCGCCGACTGGAAGGGACACGAACGGCTCCGGTTGGAGGCGCTCCGTCAATGTCCCAAGTGGGGCAACAACGACTCCGATGCCGACGACTTGGCGCTGCTGGTCGCGCGCGAGGCGGCGCAGGCACTGAACAAACTCGAGACCGGTCGCGGCGGGCGGATCACGCCGTCTCTGTACGGCCAGCTGGTGGTGGAACACGGGCGCAAGGTCGGCGCGCTGCCCTCCGGACGACTGGCGGGCGAACCGGTCTCCAAGAACCTCGATGCGGTGATTTCGATGGACCGCAACGGCTTGACCGCGCTGCTGGATTCAGTGCTCAAGATCGACGTCACCGACTGGCCGTGCGGGGTCTGCATCGACGCGATGCTGCACCCGACCTCGGTAAGCGGAGAAGACGGAGTGGATATCCTCTGCGCGCTCATCCGCACCTACATAAAACGCGGCGGCAGCGGCTTGCAGTTCAACATCTTTGACGCGGCGCTGCTGCGCGACGCGCAGGCGCATCCGGAGCGTTACGAAACACTGCAGGTGCGGGTCTGCGGCTGGAACGTCCGCTTCAACGATTTGAGTAAGGACGGGCAGGAGACCTTCATCGCGCAGGCGGAGGCGTTGGCGTAAATTCGGGTTTATGGAAATGGATGACAGCATCTTGAAAACCGCCGGAACGGTGATGGACGTCAAGCGCTTCGCCGTACACGACGGGCCGGGAATACGGACGACCTTCTTTTTGAAGGGCTGTCCGCTGCGGTGCCGCTGGTGCCACAATCCGGAGGGGCTGTCGCCCGAGCCGCAACTTGCGTATTACCTTCACAAGTGCCGGAACTGCGGCGAGTGCGCAAGCGTCTGCCCCGCCGGAGCTCACACGTTTTCTGGAGGTGTGCATCGCTTCGACCGGGAAAAGTGCAGGAATTGCGGGAAATGCGAATTGTGGTGTCCCGCCGCCGCGTTGAAGCTATACGGTCGGTCGATGACGGTTGGCGAGGCGCTGAAGACCGCGCGGGAGGATGTGATCTTCTATACGGAGTCGACGGGCGGCGTGACGCTCTCTGGCGGCGAGCCGCTGCTGCAGCCGCGCTTCGCGCGCGACCTTTTGGCGGCGTGCCGGAACGACGGCATACACACTGCGCTGGATACGAGCTGTTTTGCGGAGCGGGAGGTGCTGGAAAAGGTAATCCCGTTCACGGATATGTTTCTGGTCGATTTCAAGCATCCGTCGTCCGACGAGCACAAACGGCTCACCGGGCGCTCCAACGACCTGATCCGCGCGAATTTGCGCCATCTGTCGGATATCGGTGCGCGGATTGAGATCCGCATACCGCTGGTGCCGGGATGCAACGACGCTCCGGAGGTGCTGGCGGAAACGGGAAAGTTTCTGGGCGCGCTGAACATCGAAGCGGTGCGGCTGCTGGCTTACCATCCGCAGGCGACGACCAAGTACACGGCGCTGGATCTGGAGTATCGGCTTCCGGACACCGCGCCGCCGGAGGCGGAAAAATTGGAAAGCGCCGCCGGGATACTGCGCTGCTTCGGTTTGAAGGTATTGATTTGAAAAGGTTTTCCCAATAACGACGGTTACAGACAAAATTACCCGGCGGAGAAAAGACCAGGGAAGATGTGCTGTTTACGGTAGAATGGAGGGTGCTTTTGGGGGGGTAGTCGATTCTCTCGGAGGCATCGTGGGAACGGCGAAAAAGCTCGCAATCCGGCTTGTTTCAACGGGGCGGAACAAAAACGAAAGGGTTTGGCGGAATTACCGTCAAACCCCTTGTCAAAATCGATGGTGGAGCAAAAGTCGACCTGCTCGATTGCCGTTTTGAACTTATTTTCAGTCCTAAGTTGCCATTCACCAGCTACTTATTCCTTTTTTTGGCCAAAGCCGAGCGGAATTGAAAGTCGATGAAAATGGCTCTTTTTGGTGCTTCCACGCTGTCGAAACGGTACCGAATGGCACCTCTTGCATACTGTTGTTTATTGCTGCTCGTCTTCCGGTGACGTCCCTTCGCATCGAGTACACATCTACGCAAAACGGCATCCCCATTACGGGCAGCATCAGTAACCGCTCCGACTGCCGATCTTCGGCATCCCGGCATTCCCGGTGCCGCGGGATAATCTACCACGTGCACCGCCGAAATGCAAGCCCCTTCCGAAATCGACCCAAATTTTCGGTTTTCCACCCGGACCGATTGGGATCGCCAGCGGACAACTACCCCAGATTTGCCGGATCATTCACCGGTCCGCATGGACGAAATCGACCGTCACACGGACGGCGTCATCCGGACATTTGAGCTCAAAAGTCCGTGTCCGGTTCATGGAAATCCGATTACCTATCCCCTGCGTCACTAAAGCCATCGCCCCTGCGGTCGCTCTATCCCGCGACTGTCAGCATGCCCCATCAGGCGAGGACTGGTTTTCCCTTTTTACGAGGTCTGCCGCCCTTTGCTCCGTTATGGCGACTGGCCGAAGATTTACGCGCCGATTTGACCGCACCGCCGATTTTGCCCATCCTTGCCGCCGCGGCGCTGATCCCCCCGCCGCTCTGCATATCGACAGGGAAGCACTCCGGGTGGGCGAGAATATCGGTGTGCAAATCTATGTCGGGTTCTTCCCAACGGATATGACCATGACCGCAATACTCGACTTGGAATATCTGCGACAACGGCAACTTGGCAAGAAACGGAAAGTCTCTGAACGCGGCGAAATACCCCACTCCTTCGACGGTGAGATAAAGCCCATCCGAGGCGATCATGCGCACTTCAGCATCCGGTGCGTTTTTTCCATTCATTTACTATGGTCTCCTTGTTTTCGGTGATGAGCTTCAACGCGGTTTGGATCTCAACTGTTGACATCCCTTGGTTTTTCGCCAGAGAGACCGGCTCCAACCAGAACTTGGCTTCGTTCTTCTCCCGTATGACGTGTATGTGCATCCTTTCGCCCAAGTCGTAGCTGTAAAAGAAGAACCTATATTGACCGATGCGCAAAATCGTCGGCATAGCATCATCCTGTTGTTTTCGATATCCTTTTTGTACTATAACCTATTCGCTTAGGTTTTTCAAGCCGTTTTTCGTTTAAATGCCCAAAATATGCAACGGAACCGGATATTGCAGGAAGACGGATAACTCTCGTGCGCCCGACACGATATCCCGACTAATCCCCGCGATTTTTCTGCAAGAACAACGAAAGGTTCTGCGCGGTAGTACGGCAGCCGTACTTACCCAGTTCTTCCGCTATCTCCCGGAGCGTCAGTCCCCGGTTACGCCAATCCATGATCCGATCGGAATAAGGAGCGAGCTTACTGTGGTGCGGTCCGTTTTGATAACTCCGACTTGTGCGGTGCCGGGGTTTCAGGTATTCGGCATAGATCTGCGCCGGGCTCTCATGCCAGAGCTTGGTTTCCTCGCGTTCCAAGAGACGATATGCCCACGACCGGTAAAAGGTCAGCAGCGCCTGCTTCAGCTCCATTCGGCGATCTTTGCGCAGCAAGGTGGTGATCCTCGCCGCCTTGCCCGGAATAAAACTGCACAGGGCGTTCTGCGTCATCATTTCGAGCATGGTACATCCTCCGTCTGCAAGTATTCCAAAAACAGGAGCGATTTGGCCGTGTGGAACAGAATCTGATCCGCCAGCACAAAGGTTTTCAGACGCCGGAGAACTGTCGCTCGGTCGGCCGTTCCGTTTTCCAGCGCGTTGAGGCAGACGTACACCCGATCATTGGCGACCGGTCCACGAACCAAATCGAAGCGGTGTTCGAAGTCGGTGTCTTTCCGGTTCGCCATGACAAAATCCAACCACTTGTTATCCGCTTTGGTGAAGGTTTTGACGGAGAGCTCGGGATTTTCGAACAGCGAGTCGGGAACCTCGAATACCGTAACGACGCCGGAAGTAGAATTTACCTGCTGCGCCCGGATCACCGCCCAACGTCTGGCCTGTTCCAAGCTTGAGGTGGTATAGAATCCGGTACCGAAATCGCCGACTCTCGAAGCGGTCAGGATCTTCGGATTCCGGACTTCGACATGGCTGCCGTGATACAGCTTCATTTCCCCTCCCGATTAGTCAGAAAACGCTCCATCTCGACGATCAGCTGTTCGCGTCCGAGGGTATGCAGCATATCGTAGTTCTCCAGCAGAAAATCCAAGAGGCCGGTATCCTCGAAGTATTCTGCGACTTTGGCTCCGGATACGCCGAGCTTCATCTTGTAAGCCTCGATGCAAAAGGCCAAAAACTCTGCTTTCATTTCGTCTAGGCTCACGACATTTTCCATAACGGCCTCCATCAATGATATTTAATATACCCCCTTTCGCATTTTTGTCAAGTATTAAATCAAGTCTTGTAAAGTGTTCTTGGGGTCTGATCGCGCGTTTGGAGTCAAAAGGTGTGATTCACCGCCGTAAAATCGGGCCTCTTCTCCGCCCGGACACCCCTATCCGGCAGGTCGTGATGTGGTGTACAGGAACTTGAAAAAAACCTTGGAGCGGTCGATATAAAAAATCTGCCCGGAGAGGATGGCCCCCTCCAAGCAGACTTACCGTGCTGCTCAACTTGCAGCTTCCTCCTGATCGTCGGAGAGGATGAACCTGATAACATCGGTGTTGCGGTAACGGACACCATGACCGATGTACTTCCGCTTGAACGGCAGATAGGGCTCCTGCTTCTTGAAGTTCGCCAGACTGATCCCCAGCATCTCGGCCGCTTCCTCCATCGTTATCAGCTTGGGTACGACATCCGGCAGTGGTTCGCCTTTGTTCGCCAAGTGCCTCAGCTGGGCGATGATCTCACGGTATTCGGGGAAGGGTATCAGGTTGGATTCGGTCAAGGGGTGCAACAGCTTTCCGATGAGGTTCACGGTTTGGTTGCGTATCATGTGGTTATCCATGTTGTGCGCCTCCTTTTTGCGCATTACATGGTGGTGGAGAGTTATTTTTTACACAGCCGGAGTTCTCGACGCGAACAATTCCCGCTGACCTTCCGGAGTCTTCTTGGTGTTGACCTTGGCTAAATACGAAGCGCGGTAGAAACACTCCTTGCGCTTGTCGTCGTAGTCCGTACTGGCCCGGTTCAGCATCACGCCGTTGATCTGTTCTTCTCCGTCTCTGTTTTTTATGCAAGCGTCGATCAGCTTGTAGCCTTCTTCGCATGGGGGCAGGTTCAGTGCCGCATCCCACAATCTTTCAGCCGTCTGGATGTGCTTATCTATGTATCGCGTTTTCTGACCGTCAAGCCATAAGCAAACATGGTAGTGTTGATGCTTCTCCCTTGACTGTTCTCTTACAGCGAGATACTGCGGCTTCAACCCCTGTCTGGAAAGGTTCTTCATGAACGCGGCTTGGAAAGAGCAGAACAACCCGTTATCGGCATGGGTGAAGTTCTTCGGAAACCTCACATCGTATCTCATGAAGAAGGTCTTGCTTTTGCTCTTGTCCGCATAGTCGAACTGTTCTTCTATTTTATTCAGGATGTTTTTATCTGCCGACAATCCTCTGTCCCTATCTGTCATTATGGGGTAATCGTGGTAGTTACTGCTGGTAGTGAGAGTTCTTTTTTTCATTTTTTTCTCCATTTATATGTATTGATGGTTTTATCTTTTAGGTACTACTAAAAACCTAAATACCTGAGTTTGACTTTTGAGCTTAAAGAAAAGCAAGAGTGCCGAGTATGCGGGGATGGTGTTTTGACTGAATTAGCGACCGACTATATTATAGATGCACAGACAGATAAAAAAATCACCCGTAATAATTGAAATACTCACGGGTGTATTGTAAAGACGCTAAAACTCGCAACCGCAGTCACGACATATAAAGCCGTCGTCCCACGGGATCACGTCGTCGGAGTTGCAATCCGGACAATGAATTTCCATAGGTTACGCTCTCCATGTGTGCCGACATGACTCGCAGCGATACACGCGGGCGATGTTCTCGTCGAAGAGACGCCCGACCGTGTTTCCGGCGATGGCTCCACTGGCGGCACCGACCAAGATGCCGAGCAG